>JAESFX010000203.1_pt1 | contig 49355 bp, 64 predicted proteins | sample 9269501 | NCBI WGS metagenome assembly JAESFX01 (sample SAMN14515570, study PRJNA621655) | algae metagenome | isolation source: Desmonostoc geniculatum HA4340-LM1 and co-occurring heterotrophs from cave... | place: USA: Maniniholo cave, Kauai, Hawaii | collected 2009-07-28
TTGCCGAATCATCCGCTCTCACCCGCTCTTTTTAATGACTCCATTATACGACAAAAGAGGTACAACCTCTTCAATTTCTTGAAGGTCTGTACCTCTTTTAGATCAAACGGACTTTTTCAGTGGCCTCCGGCATGCATGGCGTCCGTTTCCGATATGCCCTTGCAGGCGCGGCCGATAACGATTCCGATTTCCGCTTCGGCCGTCACGCGCTCCGAATTCGCCGGCAGCCGGATCGCCTCCCCGGGACCAATTAGACTCGTGGTCGGCTTCATGAAGGCAATGGGTTCGCCGTCATGCGGAGTAACGGCCATCTCCGCCGCTTTCTCGCGGAAATTAGCCCCTACTCCCCATATCGCGCTCGGAGCGCGCAAGAGCGGCGCGGTTAATGCCTGCTCCGTGCTAATCGCTTGGAGCCCGGATATGCGGACTTTTTCTTGCCGTAGAATCGCTTGCACGCTCCCGAGGCTTCCGTCTGCCAACAATTCGGCTGCCGTTACTCCCCATGTGCCGCCTAGCTCTTGATTTAGGACGGAGACTGGCACGTAACCGCCCTCGACTCCGATGGCGGCTTGTTCTTTTCCTTCGATCATTAACGTCGTTAATTTCATGACGGGATACTCCTCTGCTCTTCGGATTTCGACGAAACGCGCCGCGAGCTAGACCATAGCAGCACGGGAATCAGCAATAGGGAAAGCAAGCCTCCGGCCAGCGATAACGCGGCATAGCTGGAGTAACCGACTACGACGCCGGATACGGCGCCCCCGGACGCTCCCGCGAGAGCGACAAGGACATCGATGTTGCCTTGTATTTTGGCTCGAACGCCGATCGGTGCCGCGTCCACGATCAACGTCGTACCGCTGATCAAGCCGAGATTCCAGCCAAAGCCTAGCAGTGCCAAAGCCGTAATGAGGATCGGCATGGAGTCTCCGGAGCCGAAAGCGCCGAGCACTCCGGCGGCTAGCAGCACGATTCCCGCCGCGGACGCCATGCGCATGCGCCCGATTTTATCGATCAACAATCCGGTAAATAACGACGGCAGGAACATCGCGCCGACATGGATGCCGATGACGACGCCGACTTCGGACAGGCCGTGCCCATGATGCTTCATATGCACCGGAGTCATCGTCATGATCGCGACCATCACCGTTTGCGTAAGCAGCATGACGCATGCGCCGGCCGCGACCCCCCGTTTGTTGACGGCAGCGATAAACTCCGCTCCTTTGCCCCCGCTCGCGGCTTTATGTTGTTCCGCAAGAGCACGAGCGGCAAAATACGGATCGGGGCGCATTAGGATGAATACGACTAGACCCGCGAGGAGAAACGCGGCCGCTCCCAAAATAAAGGGACCGGCGAGTTTAGGAATGCCGGCCGACTCCGCAACGTCGCCCATAACCTCCACGAGATTGGGACCGGCAACGGCGCCGAACGTCGTGGATACCATCGCCATGCTGACGGCGGTCGCCCGTTGGTTGGGCTTCGCCAGATCGGTGCCGGCGTATCGCGCCAACAGATTCGTGGCCGTGCCCGCGCCATAGATAAACAAAGAAACAAACAACAAGACGATGCTTTCATTCACGGCTGCCCAAATGACGCCAAGCGCACCGACTCCTCCGGCCATAAAGCCGGTAACCAGACCCGGTCTGCGTCCGAAGCGCTGCGTAAACCGACCGATCAGAAACGCGGCCAGCGCGGAGCCGAGCGTCAGCAATGCAGCCGGGATGCCGGCATAACTCGCTGTGCCGAGCATATCTTCCGCGAGCAAGGCGCCTACGGTTACGCCGGCGGCCAATCCGGCCCCGCCGAATAGCTGCGAGAGCAGAACGACCAACATCGTACGCTTGAACAGCTTGGATTGATTAAGCGATTCTATTCTAATAACCTCCCGTTCCCACTTCCATGCTCTTAAAGCTTTAATCGTATTATGAAGGAAAATCGGCGGCTGGGCTATAGGGAAAATAAGCACTTAAGCGGTTCGAACATCTATCCGAATGAATGAAACCTCTTCAAATTGGTTATTTAAGAAGTAGGTCCAAAAAAAGGATCAATGGATAAGGAGGCGATCGACATGGCTGGATTAAATATCGGCATCATTCTCGGCAGCACGAGACAAGGGCGCGTAAGCCCGCAAGTGGGCGCATGGGTGAAGGAAGTAGCGGACAAAAGGGGTGACGCGAATTACGAGATCGTCGACATCGCGGATTATAAGCTTCCCATGTTCGGCGAGACGGATGCAACGGAGCAGGCAACGGCTTGGAACACGAAGCTGGCGGAGCTCGACGGCTTTGTGTTCGTCGTAGCCGAATACAATCACAGCATCACCGGCGCGCTCAAGAACGCGCTTGACTTCGCGCGGGATCCTTGGAACAACAAGGCGGCGGGAATCGTCAGCTACGGCTCCGTCGGCGGAGCCCGGGCCGCGGAGCATCTGCGCGGCATTCTCGGCGAGCTGTCGGTAGCCGACGTGCGCGTGCACGCGGCATTGTCGTTGTTCACCGACTTCGACAACGGAACCTTTAAGCCGGCGGAACTCCATTTGACGAACGTGAACGGCATGCTGGATCAAGTCATCGCATGGAGCGGCGCGCTCAAGACGCTTCGCGTGTGACCCGCCAAATCCGAATAAAAGCACTCGGACGAGCGTCCGAGTGCTTTTTTTATAGGTCTAGTCTGATAACGCCGACAATCGTTGCGCCGCGATTTCCGCAAGCAACGCTGCCCCCAGAGGCAAGCATTTCTCGTTCAGCGTATATTTCGGATGATGAAGACCGTATGCGGACTCCGCGTTCTCGGAAGGACCGGAGCCGAGCCAGAAGAAGCAGCCGGGAATCTCGCGAAGGTAGACGGAAAAGTCTTCGCCCGCAAGCGTCGGCCGCGCCTCCTCTATCGACTCCTTGCCTATGAGTCGTTGGATGATGGCTTCGGCTGCCTTGTGTTGCTCCGCGTGATTCACGAGAACGGGCACTTGGCCGATATAATCGAGCCTTGCTTGGCAGCGATGTCCCTCGGCGATGCGACGAACGATTCTTTCGATTCGTTCCGGCAATTCCGCCTGGACATCCGGGTTAAACGTTCGCGCGGTGCCCGTCATTCGGGCATATTGTGGAATAACGTTGTTGGCATGGCCCGACGTTATGCTTCCGATCGTAACAACGACCGGCTCGAACGGGGACAGCTCGCGGCTGACGATGCTTTGGAGCGATTGTATGATCGCCGCCGCGCACACGATCGGGTCAACGGTTTGATCGGGGATGGCGCCATGACCGCCTCGGCCTTCCAGCGTGATTTCGATTCGGTCGACGGAACCCATCAGAGGTTCAGACCTTGTCGCTACCTTGCCGGCGGGCAAGGTAGGCAAGTTATGCAGACCGTACAGCTCGTCAACGCCATCAAGCGCTCCGTCCTTCATCATGGCTTTGGCTCCGGCGTTTATTTCTTCGGCCGGCTGGACAACAAGCGCACTGACCCCGGCAGCGCATGTTGATCATTAATGGCATTAATCAACTCCGCCGCGCCGAGCAGCATGGCCGTATGGGCATCATGTCCGCAGGCATGCATGAGTCCGGGGCGTTCCGATGCAAATTTAAGTCCGGTCTCCTCCTCGATCGGCAACGCGTCCATGTCCGCGCGGAGCGCAACGACCGGTCCGGAGCTCTCTCCGACAATCTCCGCCACGATCCCGTGGCCGCCGACGCCCGAACGATAAGAGATGCCCAGCCGATCCAGCTCCCGCATCACCTTGCGTGCCGTCTCCGACTCTTCGCCGCTCGGCTCCGGGTTCCGATGAAGCTCTCTCCGCCATTCAGTTAACGATGGCGCTAGCGCCGCGGATCTTTCGAGCGTAGAGGAACCTAGCTTCTCATGGCTCATCCGTTTTTGCTCCCTCCCTTGCCGTACAGCTGGTACATGATTTTGCGTCCGGTTGGCGTCTGGGCGAGCCCCCCCTTGGCCGTTTCCCGATGCTTCTCTGGCATCGCCGCCCCGACCTCCAGCATGACGTCTATGACTTCGTCCGACGGGATGACGCTGCGCACGCCTGCCAGCGCCATGTCGGAGGCGGCCAGCGCCGTTACCGAACCGAATCCGTTGCGCACGATGCAAGGGATTTCCACGAGCCCGCCGACGGGATCGCAGATGAGGCCGAGCGAATTTTTGAGCGCGAGACCCACCGCGTGAATCGCTTGCTCCGGCGTGCCGCCGCGAATTTCCGTCAAGGCTCCGGCAGCCATCCCGATCGCGGAGCCTACCTCCGCTTGGCAGCCGCCTTCGGCGCCGGACACGAACGAATTGTTGGCGATTACGTAGCCGATCGCTCCGGACGCGAATAATCCGTACACCATATGCTCGTCGGTCCAGCCAAAGCGCTCCTGCGTGCTGACGAACACGCCGGGGATAATGCCGCAAGATCCAGCGGTCGGCGTCGCGATAACGCGTCCCATCGAAGCATTGACCTCGGAAACGGCCAGCGCGTAAGCCATGGCGGTGCAAGCGGACTCCCCAAGCGCCGGCATGCCGGTTCCCGCGATATGGGCCATCACCCTTTTGGCGTCGCCCCCGGTCAAGCCGCTGCGCGAAGTCGTATCCTCCTCCAGCCCTTTGCGCACCGCTTCCTTCATAATGCCGTAATACGACGTCATCTGTTCCATAATTCGCGATTCGCTGGCGCCGGTTTCCTGAGCCTGCTCGATCACCATCAATCGGCCAATAGTAAGCGATTCACTCCGGCACAGCTCCTTAAGCTCCTCTAACGTGGAGAATCTCATGGCCTAACCTCCTTGCTCATCAAATCGATGAGGCTGACTTCGCTGACGTCGGCCAGCTCCTCGAGCCGTTGCTTCGCGTCCGGCTTAAGTCTTTCGTCGCTTTCGATGACGGTCAGCGCTTCGCCGTTGCGCATCTTGCGGTCGACTTCCATATAGCTGATATTAATGCCGGCTTGGCGGGCGATCTCCGATATTTCCGCCACCATCCCGGGGCGATCCTTGTGGTAGATCAGCAACGTCGGATAACTAGCCGTAAACTTCACGTCGAAGCCGTTGACGTTAATCATTTCGATATTGCCCCCTCCGATGGAACAGCCCGTCATGACGACCGTTCTCCCTTCGCTCCTCAACGTAATCGAAGCCGTGTTGGGATGAGCCGCCGGCCTTGTCATGGGGATGAACCGGATCTCTATCCCCTGCTTCCCGGCGAGCTTGATCGATTGCCTGATGCGCGCGTCGTCGGTATCGAAATCAAGGATGCCGGCGACGATCGCAAGATCCGTGCCATGTCCGACGTACGTATCGGCAAAGGAGCCGTAGAATCGGATTTCCGCCTCGGAAGGCTTGAAGCCCAGCGCTTGCCTCGCGCATCTGCCTAATCGGACGGCTCCTGCGGTATGGGAGCTGGAAGGGCCGATCATGCTCGGTCCGATGATCGAGAATACGTCTTTAAATCGCAAATGATGTCCCCTCCGTCCATTCCGCCCTCTATTCTTCCGCCAGCCACTTCGCGAGATTCGCCTTCACGAACTCGTCGTCATGGAGATGCGGATATTGCTCGTAGACGCGGTCGATCTCCTCCGATTGGCCCGGCGACAGTTGTTCTTCCGGATTGAGGCACCAGGTGCCGCGAAGCAAGCCCTGTCTTCTCAGTACTTCATGTATGCCCGGGATACAGCCCTCGAAGTGGTGTGCCGGATCAAAAAACGCCGCGTTGGAATCCGTAACCTCGATATTGCGAGTCAACCATTCGCTATTGATGATGCATTCTTTGCGTACGGCTTTGATCTCTTCCAGTAACTCGACCGCCTTGTTCGTCCAGACGGCCCAATGGCCAAGCAAGCCGCCGATGATCCCTTTCTCGACGATCTCGCCATGGATCGTGAACCGGTACGTCGTCAGCAGATCGGCCACGATGTTGTCGTCGTTGCCCGTATATAAGGCGATTTCGTCGCGGCGCGACGAAGCGCAGACCGCTCGGACGACGTCGATCGTCTGATAGCGATTGAAGGGCGCCATCTTGATCGCGACGATGTTCGGGATTTCGGCGAAAGCGCGCCAGAACTCGTAGCTGAAGATCCGTCCACCGACGGAAGGCTGAAGATAAAAGCCGATCACCGGCATGATCTCCGCGATTCGTTCCGTCCTCTTCAGGATTTCGTCTTCGGTCCAGCCCGTCAGACCGCCCATGCTGAGCAAAGCGGCGTCATAACCGAGCGCAAGCGCCGTATTCGCTTCGGAGACGGCTTGCTCCGTGCCGCCGCAGACGCCGGCGATCTTGATAAACGGCCGGTCCGGCTTCGCTTTGTCCACTTCCTCCGCGGCCATCCGCAGCACGGTCTCGAACAAGTTATGCTGCGGATCGCGAATTTCGAATTGCGTGGAATGAACGCCTACGGCGATGCCGCCTGCTCCGGAGGCGATGTAATAACGGGACAATGCGCGCTGATGGCGTTCGTCCAGCTTTCGATTCTCGTCCAAGGCTAGGGGATGCGCCGGAATGACGAGCCCTTGATGAAGCGCGTTCTTGAGCTCTTGCGACAACTTGCGGCCCGCCATTAGAATTTCCCCTTTCGTTCCTGGAAGTGGGTCGGCTTGTTCCAGGTGGCGCCGCCTTGCAGCACCCACTCCGCCGTCCAGTCGATCAATTGAAGGAGCGAAACGCGGGGATAGCCTAACAGCTGATGCGACTTCGACGCGTTGTTGAGCAGCGCCGTGTCGGACTCTACGCCTTCAAAGATCGGTTCCTTGCCAAGACGCTTCGCAAGCTCGCCCGCCGCCCAGCGGATCGACAACGTCTCCGGCCCCGTAATGTTGATGACGGCAGGCGGGCTCGAGCAGTGGTTGAGGCATCTCAGCGCCATCGCGTTGGCGTCGCCTTGCCAGATGACGTTCGCGAAGCCCATCGTCAAGTTGATCGCGCGTTCCTCCGTTATCGCCCTGGCGAGCTCCAGCAATACGCCGTAACGCATGTCGATGGCATAGTTTAGGCGATACATCGCCATTAGCGTCCCATTTTTATGCGAATGATATTCGAAAATCCGCTCTCTCCCGAGCGTCGACTGCGCATACTCGCCAACCGGCTCCGGGGCGACATCCTCGCTTGCTCCGCCGCTGCTCACCGGCTTGAACGGATAGATGTTGCCCGAGGAAAATACGACGATGCGCGAATTCTTGAACTTCTCCGCCACTCGTCCGGGAAGGTAAGTGTTCATCGCCCATGTAAAATGCTCGTTGCCCGTCGTGCCGAATTTGTTGCCCGCCATATAGATGACGTTTGCCGCGTCGGGCAGCGAGAACAGGGATTCCTGATCCAGCAGCTCGCTGGATATCGTCTCTACGCCAAAGTCTTCGAGCTCGCGCCTGGCATCCTGGTTCGAGAATCTGGATACGCCGATAACCCGCTTATTCAAGCCGCCTTCGCGAATCGCGTTCATCGCGAGCCTCGCGAGACTCGGCCCCATCTTGCCGCCTACTCCAAGCAATATAATATCGCCATCCACCTTGGACAAATCCTTTACCAGCGCCTCTGTCGGTTCCGCCAGCTTGGCTTCCAATTCCGCTACAGAATTCATGAATGTAATGACCTCCTAACGAGTAATTACGTTCATCATACGACCCCGACATATATAAAGACAAGTCTATTAATTGACGTTAAATAAACAACAAAAATGGACAAATCGCCATCCGCTACGGCGACTTGTCCATAAGAAAAGGAAATCTGAATAGTTGGCGCGGCCTGCCCTTCGGCACCTTCTCGACGCCGGATACTTCCACCAGGCCGTTGTCGGTCCACAATAAAATCAGACGGTGGGCGCTGCGAACGGAAATGCCGAGCGTTGCGGCCAGATCGTGAACCTTGTACTCGTATTTGCCGAACTTGGCCATATTGGACAACAAACGGCTCAAATACGCGCTGGTCATCCCGGCGTCCTCCGCCCTTCTGATCAAGGCAGGCTCCGTTGGCGCGAGCACCGATTGAACGGGATCGGACATCTCGAGTGGACCGATTACCGTCGCATCTTCCCTGACGATAAATCCTGTGTTGCCGCCGGCCTCGCGCGACTTGCGCAAGGCCGAGCGGGCATTGGTGCCGGCTTCGCCCGCCGTCATCCCGAAGCCGAGGCCGACGCTTAAGGAAATGCCGAGGCTCTTGCTGGCGTCCTTGGCGAGCGGAATCGTTTTGTAGCCGCCCGTTTCCCGCTCGAAGATGCCGCGCGTCGTGCAGAACAGGAATTCGTCTCCGCCTGCCGACATGGAAAATCCGTCGAGCGATTCGACATACCCGAGCACCATCCTGTGTATATCCAGCTTCAGCTTCTGCACTTCATGCTCGTTGTGCCTCTGCATCACGAGCCGGCCGAAGTCGTCCACCTTGATCATGCCGACGACGATCTGCGATTCTTTGCCTCGGCGAGATTCCGTGGATAGCAGCGCCCTCTCCAGCGTGACGATAATGTCTTGCTCGGAAGGCAGCAGCCACTCGCTCGGGATATGCAGCGACGACAGCCTTTCCGCGACATGGCGCATGCCGGTAAACGCGATGGAGCATCCTTCATTCTCCACGTTGCGCTTGTGGAATGCCACCAGCTTGTCCGAGCCGTCATAGGACGGTCCATCGTAGACGATCAATTTCGTATGCTCGATGCCGAGATCCTTGAGCGTTCTCGTCACGATATTCCGGGTCAACGTATCGATCGAGATGCCGCCTCCTAGCTTGCCGGCCTGCATCGCCTTGAAGATGGCTTTGTACAGGCCGGCTCCGGTCAGGGGCAAGTAATGGACGGGAATGGACGGCGGCAGCTTCTCCTTCACCATGCGGTGAGCGTGAGGGCCCGATAGCAGCAGTACTTCGACCTCCCGACTCAGTTCCGCCGCCGCGTCAGGCGACACGTCATCCTGCTCCACGATTCGGAAGATTGGCGCAAAGGTCGGAAACGATTTAAGAACGGCAAGCGTTCGCTCGACTATCCATTCGGTACCGATGATTCCGATCTTGATCTGCATGATACGCACCTCGATAGATTAAATACGTTCTGCTTATTGCGCGAACGAAAGTCCATGCTCCGCTAACGCTGCTTTTAAGATTGTAATCGCCTTCGGCCCCATCCCATGCAGCTTCAGCAGCTCCGATTCCGAGACGGCTGTCAGCTGATTTAACGACGTGATGCCGATTTCATTCATTGCTCGTTCCGCTGGCCTGGACGTTTTGGGCAGCGGTATGGACGGTAATTCCATGTACATTTCCCCTCCAATGTTTGAATTTCGAGGTTTAAACAGCGGGATCGGCTTGTCTCCTCGGCCGGAACCCGAAGCCGCTTAAGGCGAACGCAAGAAACGCGATTCCAAGGAAATAAAACAAGCTGTCAGGCGCCACATAGCGCAGTCCCAAACCGCCTAGCGTCGGCCCCATGATGCTTCCGATGCTGAAATGGATGGATGCGATCACGTTGGCGGCCGGCAACATACTCCGGGGCAAGATATCGGCGGCGTAGGCCAGCCCCAGCGAGAAGAAGGATCCCACAACCCCGCCGGCGATGGCGAACAACGCGAACAGAAGGTAAATCCGATCTTCGGCTAAGGGGATCGCCAGAAACGCCGCGGCTCCGACGAAGCCGCAGCCGATCAGCACCGGCTTGCGTCCGATCCGATCGCTCCAGACGCCAAGCGGCAATTGAAGGATAAGGCCGCCGATGCCGAACGCCAGAAGCAGCAGCGAGATCCAGTGCTGGTCCAGCTCGATGCGAAGCGCGTACAGCGGGAAGCTGCTGTTCATCGACGACTCCATTAATCCGTACAAGAGTCCTGGGATCAGAACGAACCAAGCAAGTCTATACGTTCGGAAGAAGCGGTTCTCCGCGCCTGTGTCCCGGCTGGCCTTCTCCGGCCATTCGTTCTTCATTCGCAAGACCAGCAGCAGGATGATCACAAAAAACAAACTGCAGGCCAAGAACGGCAACGAATCCCCGTAAGGGAGCAGGTTAATGCCGAGCGGCCCGATGCTGAAGCCGATTCCATACGACATTCCATATAAGGAAATCGTTCTCCCTCGTTTGTCCACCGGACTGGCGCTGACGATCCAAAGCTGCGTTGCGAAGTGAAGCGCGCTGTCGCCGATGCCGACAAGCAATCGAAGCACGAACCATGCCGTAAGCGAATGCGTAAGCGGAAAGAGCAGCGTGGATATCGTGACCAACGCGATGCCCGTTACGATCACCCTTTTGTACCCGAACCGGACGACCGGCTTCTCGATGATAAACATCGTCATAAAGATGCCGATGTACATGGCGGCGGAATTATACCCGTTGAGCTCGGGCGATACGCCGGAGCGTTCCAGGAGAATAGACAATAAAGGCAGCAGAAGGCCTTGGCTCATTCCCGCGATGACGACAACGAGCAGCAAGGCCGCTAAACGATATTTCGAAGAAAACAAACCTGAAGCCGAATTCTGAGCTGTCAAAACCTGTTGCACTCTCCTTGCCGAAATAGTGGACCTCTACGTCCTCGCCTATTGTATCGCGCTATTCGGCCTTGCGCAACAAGCAACTCCTTAGGTTACGGGGCTAGCGAGCCAATCTGCGTCAGAAGCTCGTTAATTTTTCCGATCGTGTCGGGAATGCCGGTCGCGTCGAATGCGGCGCGTCCCTGCTCGATATTGGTGAGCGCTTGATCGAGACCGCTCTGCAGCGTCTCGTTGTATTGCACGATTGATGCATGCAGTTCCTTGGCGTAATCGGGAACCGTCAAGCCTTCGTATTGCACGATTTGATCCTTAAGCGCCACGATCCGCTCCTTGAGATCCGTCCTTGCTTCGATATCCGCGACCGCCTGCTCGGCGAGTCCGTTCATGTCTTGTCCGAACGTCTTCAGCTCGTCCATGTAAGTCGTTGTTTCGCTTGCGAAGTTAACGGTCTGTCCGATGCCGTCCAGTATGCCGCAGCCTTGGGCCAGCAATAACGTAACGGCCAAAATAACCGCGAGTCCTTTAGTTTTCAATCATGCCGCCTCCCTAGAATGTGTTCGTTTCCTCGAACATGGCTTAATGCTTGCGCTATATTATTGGTGTAACCCTGTCACACACTACGCAAACATGCGGGGTTCGGTTTCGAAGAAATGCCAAGGACTGGATACATGGCCGGGCAACCGCGCTTTGGCCTTCCTTCAATTGCCAAAGAGCGCAAGCAGGCGAATCCTCCGCCTGCTTGCGCTCTTAAGGTTGATGCTAGGTTTTACGCCACTCTGCCGCGTATTTCTTCTTGTACTTCGTATCGCTCTCAAGCTCGATTAACGAAAGAGCCGTATCGCGAACCCGTTCATCCTGAACGTTCTCGTACAGCTTGCGAAGCCCCACCAGCAGATCGTACCGAATAAGCGTGTAGTTTTTTTCTCCCTCGCAGGTTTCGTACCGATGGCTGACGACGTCAAGCAGCATCCGCCGCTGTTCTTCGCCCGCGAGTCCGATCTTCCACAAGCTCTGAATCGTATGCCGCGCCGTCACGAACATGGGATCGCGGGTAATCTCCATGATGGCAGCGATATCCTCCATGATTCGTTTGTCGGGATCGCTGATCGCAAGACCGCACATCAGCTGCGCGCCGATCGTCCGAAGATGGTTGTCCTTATCGGAAAGCAGAGACTTCAATAGGTCCCATACCTCGTAAGCCCAAGGCACCTGCTCTTCTGTCATTTCCAACAGCTTTAAGTAGGCTTCCGATCTTCGATGTTTGTCGCCCGACATCAATTCGTCGACATAAGCTTTTATCGCCGAATTCATCCTCGTTACTCCTTCCATTCCATACGTGCGGCAAGCGTCGTAATGTGGGCCAGATGATGTCGGCCGTGCCACGCGTACATCCCCAGGCATCGGTCGAGCGCCACGGTTTCTCCGGAGCCCGGATGGAAGAACGTTCTGGCGAATTGCTCCTCGTTCATCGCATCAAGCAATGTTCCCCACTTGCGATGAAGCGCCGCGATCAATACGAGCGAAGTGGCGATCGGCTCCCGCGTGGAGTCCGCTAGCTCCGCCCAGCTTGCTTCGTCATAAGGCCGAATCGTCGGATGCTGCTCCGTCAACGCAAGCTTGAAGCGCATCAGACTATTCATGTGGCTATCGGCGATATGATGTATCACTTGGCGCACTTGCCAGCCTCCGTCGCGGTAAGGGGTGTTTAGCTGCTCTTCCGACAAATTTTCAACGGCAGCTCGAAGCAATGCCGGGAGCTCCGCGATATCCCGCATCCAAGCTTCTCTCTGCTCTCCCGTAATCGCGCCTTCATGGGCAAATGTTCCGATCGGGTAACGCAAGTCCATGTACAATGCTCCCTTCAAGTCCATTTCTCGTTCGGCAACTAGTCGGTTCTAATCCCATTAGAGACCAAAAGCCGCGATGGCTCGCGGCTTCTTCGGTTCGGCTAACTAGTCTTCAAGCTCTACGTTATGATACACCTGCTGCACGTCTTCCAGATCCTCGAGCGCATCGATCAGCTTATCGAATTGCGTCTGGGCTTCGCCTTCCGGCAAAGTCACGTAGTTCTGGGCGAGCATGGTCAGCTCGGCAACGGTAAATTCGTTTACTCCTGCTTTCTTGAACGCTTCCTGAACGTTATGGAATTCGTCGGGAGCGGCATACACGATAACGGAATCCTCTTCTTCGATGATGTCGCGCACGTCGACGTCCGCCTCCAGCATGATTTCCATCACTTCGTCGAGCGATTTCCCGCTGACGCCGAATACCGCCGTCGCGTCGAACATATAAGAAACCGACCCGCTTACGCCCATGCTTCCGCCTTGCTTTTTAAACGCGGAGCGTACCTCCGGGGCCGTCCGGTTGACGTTGTTCGTCAGCGTGTCCACGATGACCATGGAGCCGTTCGGTCCAAATCCTTCGTACCGCAGCTCCTGATAGTTTTCTTCGTCGCTTCCTTTCGCTTTATCCAGCGCCCGATCGATGATCGCCTTCGGAACGTTGTACGTTTTGGCACGCTCCAGAACGACCTTCAAGGCGCGATTGGATTCCGGATCGGGCTCGCCCTTTTTGGCCGCTACGTAAATCTCTACACCGAATTTCGCGTATACGCGACTAGTATTGGCATCTTTGGATGCTTTCTTTTCCTTGATGTTATTCCATTTACGCCCCATGCTGATCCCACTTTCTACGATAATCTGTCCTCCAACATTATAACCGATTTTAGGTAGGAATGGACAAGGGGTTGGCGATTTTTTGGCATAATCCGGAGTAAGGAATTTGTTTGGATAATGATTCCATCTGTCGTATAATGGTTGCGTAAGCGAATTCGCATGCACCGAAAGGATGAGCAACGTTGAAGCGTAGAGAGAAATGGTTCACTCTATCGATTGCGGCCGCGGCCGTCGCGATCTTTGCCTATGTGGGCATAACGAACGGCGGAGGACGCCCCGCGACGGTGGAGGCCACCGGAATTCACTTAACCGAGTTAGGGACCAACGAGCAGATGACGGTGGATTTTGCGGCTAAGCCAACCGTCGTATCTTTATTTACGTCCTGGTGTAATTATTGCAACGAAGATGCGCCCAAGATGGCGGCTCTGCACAACAAATACAAGGACCGGCTTAATCTCGTCGGGGTCAACATTACCAATCGCGACGATCTGTCGGAGGTTCGAAGCTACGTAGAGCGTCATTCGCTCCAATACCCGATTCTTCTGGATACGACGGGCGACGTGTATGCGGGGTTTGGAGGAGATGGCTTCCCTGCGCTTTATTTCATCAATACCGAAGGCAAAGTCATCGACGCCATTATCGGCTCAACCGATCAGGATACGCTTGACGCTTCCTTCCGACGGCTGCTAGAAAACGGGTAGTAGCGTTATTCCATTCCGCCACGCCGGGGGGGCCATCGTCCGTATTATTCCAACGCTTCGTTAAGCAGCACCATATGAATATGGTCCTCCCACTTCCCGTTGATCCGCAAGTAACGAAGCGCCAGCCCCTCGTAATGAAATCCCAGCTTCTCCGCTACCCTCCTCGACGCGTCGTTCCGGGGCATTATATTGGCTTCGATCCGGTGCAACCCCAGCTCATGAAATGCATAGGCAATCAACCGCTTAATCGCCTCCGAAACAAAGCCTTGATTAAGCTCCGTCTGATCCAAGCGATACCCTAGCGTACATGACAGAAACGGCCCTCTCACGATATTGCTCAGCGTAACCGACCCAATGATTCTCTGAGGCTCGTGAAGCTTATAAATCCAAAATTTCGCAAGCATGCCGGCTGCCGTCAAGTCCAAATCCTGTCTGAGCAACGACTCCTGCTCCTTAACGGTGAAGTAAGATTCATCCCGCTTCACCTCCCACTCCGTCAGAAACTCTCGATTCCGTTTGAAATAATCAAGGACTAGCTCCGCTTTCGACTCGTCTGCCATCGACAGTCGCAATCGCTCCGTATACAGCTCTTTCATCTACAAATCCTCCATCCTTGAAACAGGTTTTATGATTATAACATAACCGATCCAATTCCAACTCTCTCCAAATTCATGCAACTTTTTACCAATTGGAAGCGTTATAGTTATGGATTAGGACTTACATTGGAAAGCGAGGATTCCCATGAAACGAAAGAAGCTTAAGCTACGCGGAAGCACGGTAGTCGCAGGTTTGACCGTATTCGCTTTAACCGCAACAACCTTGGGAGACGGGCACGTACAAGCCCAGGACAGTCGCTCCGGCGCGGTGCCTCCTTCCCTCATTGAACAAGTGGAGCAATGGAAAAAAGGCGTGTACGTCGAGTTTCGGGATCTCCCGATTGGACTTAGCGAGCAACCGACCCTAAAGGATGGGATCATGATGGTTCCGGCGAGGGATTTGCTTGTCGGCCTTGGCTATTCCTTGACCTGGAACGCGAAGGAACGCTCGCTACATGCCAAAAGCAATGATCGGCCCAACCTCGCGTTCCGCGCCGACGATTCCGTTATCCAAACCGGAAGTCAATCCGTTGACGGCGGGGCCGCCTCCTTTATCGACAATGGCAAGCTGTGGATCCCGCTGCGCGCAACCGCCGAATCCATTGGGCTCAAAGTCGAATGGGTGCCCGCTAATCGTCTCGCTGTCGTCATCGACCCGCTAGCCGTGCCTAGATTCCGAATGATGACGATGGTGCCGGGGCAAGAAGTAGAAACGCCTTCGACCCTGCTTGCCCAAATGAAAGCCGTCGCGAAGGCGGATGCGGAAATTACGTGGGTAGGTCCTCCCTATTACAGGCAAAAAACGAATGTCATGATTGCGGCCGGCGATTTGCCTTCCATTTTGTTGATCGATCAACCGTTCTATCTTCCCGACGAAATAACCGAAAGCTTTACGATCAATCCCGGCCCTTATTTGCATGATTATCCCATCTTGCAGCAACTTGCGGAAAATGGGCACGGCGCACGCTACATCGATGGAGAACCTTATTTCATTCCCCGACTCAGCGATCCGCACCATGCCGCATTCCCGGCGATCCGCAAGGATTGGCTGGACAAGCTAGGGCTCGCTGCGCCAACAACGATGGATGAGATATATTCGGTTATGAAAGCCTTCGCGAATCAAGATCCTGACGGAAACGGCAAGCATGATACTTACGGGATTGGCGGATCGGCCGTGGGCGAGCAATCGCTCCAATGGGTGGAGCATGTCTTTACCGGAAGCCCGGATCGATTCAGCGTAAGAGACGGCAAGGTTGTCGATCATGCTGTCACGGATGCAGAGACTCAAGCCCTGCAATGGCTGGCCAAAGCCTACAAAGAAAGGTTAGTGGATCCGGAATTCGCGTTGCTCGATTCCGAGCAAGCGATTGACCGGATGCAAGGCGATCGCGTCGGACTCGGCGCTCTAACCGTCGAGCAAGCGGCAACGCTCGGAGACGACGATGCGGTTTGGGTTCCGCTGGGCACGCTCAAGACTAACGCGACAGGCATCGCGGTTGCGCCGTGGAATTCGGCTGGCAGCGGCTCGTATATCATTACGGTAATGGCCAGACAGGATCCGGACATCCTCTTGCAGTGGTTGAACTACGGCATGGAAACTACGCTCAAAGACTGCTGGAGCAAGATCGAAGGCTGGAGCGACGCGGATCAAGCAGCCGTAAACAGCCTGTTCGGCCAGCCGGATCAGCTCAAACATAATCCGGTCATCGATTCGCTTCCGGAGAAGACTCGCGAGCTCTATGAATCATCCGTGGAGCAATGGCGAAAGATTTCGTACAAGGATTCTTCTTTGCCGGAGGCTGAGCTTCTGTGGTCGCAAGGGAAATATGTCGAGCTGATGAATGAGATGAATATGCATAAAACAAAGGTTATCATGGGTGCCATGAGCATCGACGATTGGAAAGCTTATCAGCAAGAGCTAGTTTCTACGGATCCTTACCAATCCATGATGAAAGAACTTAACGCTTTGCTTCAAGCTCGAAAGTAAAAATCGGGAACCGAAGAACGGTACGCAGGACAAGATCCCGCGTACCGTTCTTTTTTCTATGCCGGCTTCGTTAATACCATTTAACCTGTTTCAAGTCGTCGCCTTGGCGGAATTGAACGCCGATACGGTTCGAGAAGCCGCTCAATCTTGATTCGGTAGGATCGCTTTCGAATGAAAGATAGTAGCGGCTTTTCGATTGCGGCGCCAGCCGCAAGCTCTGCTCGCCTACGTTCGAACGGGATTCGAAGTCCGCGTTAACCAACGGCTTCACCTCAACTTGCTGCGCATCGGAGCTATAGTTTATTAATATAATCTGACAGTTGTAGGTAACCGTTTCGTTAGTGGCCTGCATATTGCATGTCGACTTGTTCGAATAATCCACGGCCGCAACCCCTGACGTGTTCCAGTGAACGGCAAGAAGCAGCCAAAACGACAAATAGGGAAATAAGAATAAGTAGCCGATTGCCGGTAATATAATCTTCCTGCGAGGTTTATTATAATGTTTCTTGATATGCCGATAAAGCCCGTATCCGGACATCAGAAAAAGTACGAACACGCACACTACAGAGATATGCAAGCCATGCCCTTCGCCGTCGCTCCAAGCAGGCCACCCCAGCCATTGGAATACATGGTCGCCCGTCTGCACGCCGCGATGATCGACAGCAAGCAGACTTAAGCTGATGCCGAAAGCGACGATCCAAGAAACGAGCTATCCTTTATCCGTCAATACGCTAGCCCTCCCTTGCTCCCGCTTCCCCATTCGCCTCATTCGTTGGCGTTAAGAGATTCGCTTCATAATGCTCGACGACCGGAAACGGATCATAATAATGATGCAGCATAGCTCTCCATTGCTGGTATTGCGGGGACTCGCGGAAGCCGATCGTATGAGCCTCGAGCGTTTCCCATTGGACGAGCAACGCGTATTTATGACCATCTTCTATGCACTTGCGAAGCTCGTGGCTAACATACCCATTCATACCGGAGATGATGGCCGAAGCTTGGCGGAAGCTGGCTTCGAACGCTTTGGTTTGTCCCGCTTTGACGCTCAACAAGGCAATTTCCAGAATTCGCGGATCAGAAGTTGTGCCTGTCTCCGCCGCTAACCGCTTCGCCATATGCTCTTCGTCGATGCACACGCCTTCAACTTGCAGCGCGCAGCGCTCCACGCCGTATGTCTCGAATCCTAACGAGCGGTATAGTCGGCCTGCGCTTGCATTGACGGTGACAACGGATAATATGACGACCTTGAGACCCTCCATCGCCGAAGCTCGGGTCAGCAGTTCCTCCATAAGCAGTCGCCCGACGCCTTGCCGCCGATATTCCGAGGTCACGTACATGCCCCAAATAAACGCTTTATGCCGAGCTTTAAGCGAGCTCTCCCGCTTGAACCCGACCATGCCAATCAAGCGGCTGCCGTCGTCCGAATAAGCTCCGAGCACGAATTGACCTTCGTTGCTGCTCAGCCGTTCGCGAACGCCTTCCAGCGAAGTATCCTTGGCTTCTTCATAGGAGCTCCCGAAGGCTGTCGGATGATTGCGAAGCGCTTCTAATCGCAGGGACCAGAAAGGCCCGGCTTCGGTTTGTTTAATCTCTCTTATGACAATCAAAGCTCGTTCCTCCTTGGCGTCTTTTCTTGTATTGGATTATTTCCCGGAAGAAGTCGACCGCACGCTGGTTTCGCGCAGCAATACTTGTCTGTATTGCCATTCGCGGATCTTGGCAACGGCGTCGGCTGCATCCTCAGTTGTCGAAGCATAGGCGGCCGCCTTAGCCGCATAAGTTGCCGCATGGGCGGCATGGCCGGCTACATGCGCCGTTGCGGCTGCATGACCCGCCGCCCTTGCGGCTGCCGTTGCCGCGGCGTTGCCCGCATCACGGGCCGCCGCATGGGCGGCAAAAGCAGCGGCTCTCGCCTCGCTCATCGGAATCTCTTTTCTCGCCCAAGCCTGACCGGCTTCGATCGCGCGGCGCGGGCGGTTATCCTGCGGGACATACTGCTCGAATATCGGGAGCACTTGCTCCGCGCATTCAGCCGCCCAGGCAATCATCGACCGACGATCGAGCTGCTTGAGCGCTTCACTAATCTCTTTGCCCGTTCTCGTATCCTTAAATATGACGGTTTCCAATCGTTATCCCTCCGCATTCGCCTGATGCGAGTTAGTCCTTCAGGAATGTTTCGCCTATGGGAGTCAAGATGCCGTCCATGCTTGTAGCGTTCTTGGTTTTGCGATATTCCGTCAGCTTCTCTTCCCCTTTATGATTCGCCCAGCTCAGCAAGGTGTCTCGTTCTCCTTCGTAGCCATAGAAAGGTATGCTGAAGCCGCACGACGTCTTGACGATATCGATTTCCGCGGCAATGATCTGCCTGTAACCCGGTATCAGCTGAAAGTGCGGAGCCAGCTCCTCCCACTCTTCCGTTTCCGGCAACACCACTTGACCTCGGCCATACAGCCTGAGAATGAGCGGCTTGCCTTGGAAGGCGACGAACATAAACGTGATGCGATCAAGAACGGACAGATGGGCGCTCGTTTCGTTGCCGCTGCCGGTTAAATCCAAATACGCAACCCGATTCGGCGACAGCTGCCGGAAGCAGTCGTGACCTTTCGGCGACAGGTTCACATGTCCATCGGGAGCGGCCGTACCTACAAAAAACAAATGCTGTTGCTGTATGAAGCTTTCGTGTTCGGGCAAAATTCGTTCATAAGCGGTACCCATCCGTAAAAACCTCCTAATGTTTCCGAATATAATCCGCCATGCGGTACAGCTCGGCTAGATCCTGCCGGCCGACGCTTTCGAACCTTCGTACCGCCTCTTCGATTCCGACGACCTCGACCGCCACGACTTGCTCGCCGTCCGGCGGATTAATCGGCTCGCCCACTAACGAAACTTGGCCATAGCCCATTAATCTGACAAAGTTCGGGTGCGGTATATGCGGCCTGTAAGGAGACGCGGCATTGGAAAGACAATGAAATTGACCAAATATCGTATACGATTCCAACAGTCCGCCTAATTCCTCCATCACTTCGCGTCTGAGACCGTCCATATAATGCTCGTCAGGCTCCAGCGTCCCGCCGGGAAGCTCCCACATGCCGTTGTCGATCTGGAAGATGACGTACTCGTCGCCCGCGCAAGGAACAATGCTGACGTTGCTAACCAGCTTCTCGTCGGTGTGTTCGACTAAGACGAATTTGGCTTGAACGGGGCCCCACACGATAGGGTTTGATAATGTTGGGTAATCGGCAAGCGAGAGGCGAGGCATATCATGAATCTCCTTTAATTTCCTGATTGTTTCCATACTCCTATCATATCACCGATTAGGCTTGTTTTCGAACGGCAAATGTGAAGCTATCGCATGCAAGCATGACCGGCTTGTCCTGTCGTTGTATGGAGTAGCGTTGATGGCTGTCCTGCTGCTTTAACGTCTCCCAGTCGTCAAACTCGGCGCGCAGCATTCTCAGCGCAGTCTCAAGTGACAGATTAAGCTCAAACATAGGGTCAAGCTCCTCGCCGCTTATTTCGTCGGTTTCCCTAATGTTGGTCCCCATGATGAGGCAGAATATCCCTCCCGGCTTAACGCCACGCGAGATCTCGGCCAATTTATATCGCAAGCGCTCTACGCTGGATAAGTGCTCAAGCGCAGATACCGCAACGATATAATCGTACGAGCTTTCTTCAATGCCATAATATTCAATATCCGAGCAGACGGATTGAATCGTGTCTAGCACGCCGAATTGCAACGCGTACCGGTTTAACCCTTCGATGGCGGAATCCAACAAGTCGACTGCCACGACCTCGCCGCCTCGGGTGGCAATATATTGCGCGAGCGGAATCGTATTGCGCCCGACGCCGGCGCCAAGATCCAACACCTTGGCTCCTGCCTTATCGCAAGCAAGGGGCATTAGCTCCAGTACGGTTCGGACCGGCTTATAAAGCCAAGAGCCAGGCTCGAATAAAGAATGCCGCTCGTAACATTCGTCATGGTACTTTTTCTCTTCGGCTCTAATTCTAGCCGTTCGATCTGAATGGGTCATGGCCGAACCTGCCTCTCTATCATCGAAGCTGCTTTCGCATCATAATTCCAGCAACGGCTTGATCGTCAGGGAGCGTGCGCGCCAATTCGAACAGCGCTTCCGCTTGGACGGGAAATACGCCTTTGGGGAACATATAGAATAAGTCTCTACGGTTATCAGGGAAGCAGGCGATTCGTTCAAAATCTAGTTGCTTCGCATCTCTGTAAGAATACATGGTCATCTATCTCCTTCTTCTACGCCTAAGCTTACCGCCGAAAATGTCCCTTCTTCATAAATCAGGGCATTTAATTGCATGCCATATGCGCAGCCCCCGTCGATTCCAATTTTGTCTCTAGAGAACCAAACATCGGGGGATCCATGAATATCCATGGTTTTCGTATGACCGAATACGATCGGTTTGCCAAGCTCGAAGCTCGATTGAATAAAAGGATCTTTAATATACATAAAGTCATGCTGCGATTGTTCCTTCCAGCTCGCCGCTTTCGGATTAATCCCAGCATGCACGCATAAGAAATGGTCGGTCTCGTAATAGAACGGAAGACTGCTCAAAAAGGATAGGTGATCCGAATAATGCGTACGGATCCGGGCAATCGCTTGCTCCAATTCTCGTTCTTGGGACACCTCGTCCCAATCCCCGCTCTTACCGCAATAACTTCTAATGGTCTGAATTCCGCCATGCTCCAAAAATGTTGCGCGAATCGATGGATGATCATCCAAGATGAGCTTTGCTAACCGGTCGTCATGATTCCCTCGCAAGGCAATCGCTCCATCCGTTTGTACGAGCTCCATCACTCTGTCAACGGTTGCCTTGCTATGGGCTCCACGGTCTACATAATCTCCTAGCATGATGAGTTGATCATGATCCGAACGGTAGGATAAACGTTCTAACAATTTATTAAAAGTACCAATACAGCCATGGATATCGCTTATCATGATGGTGCGATTCAAAAAGCATCTCCCCCTTCCTAGGCCTATCCCCACTTACTGCCTCCTCCGATTGCATTCGCTATTTATGCAGTCGCATCAATCCATCCGACAATCGCTGCTTTAAGCTTGTCTCTTTTAGAATTAATGTCGCTCATTTCGCTCAGCTTGACGGTTGCCCGATCAGGTGCCGCCCATTCGAGAAAATGTATCGAATCGCCCAACCGTTCCTTATTCATTTCTATTCCCGACTTTTTGGCGCCGGTATGAAAGATCAGCCGGAAGAAGCCTTTCCCTTGCAATTGCATGGTGATACGATCCTCGTTATCGTGGCAGAAGCTAGGCGCATTCCATTTGATATGTTCGGTCAGCTCCGGTACGGAAGCAAGAATGATCCGACGAACTTCCTCAATTTCGGCTTTAAACGGATGCTGCAATCGACTAAGATACTCCGCCACTTGTTCTTCGCCTGTTTGTTTGGTTGACATACTGATCTTCCTTTCATAATTTGCGTTTTATAACAAAAGCATTTTCGGCTTTTTCGAAACCGAGCTTCGGATAATACTCCATCGCGCCAGGTGCGGACAACAGGACGAGGCTGCATTCATCGCCAATGATCTGTTTTACGCGGCGAACCAGCTCGGCCCCAATCCCAAGCCTTTGGTATTCTTTATCCACGGCCAGATCTGACAAGTAGCAGCAATACGAGAAGTCGGTTACCGCTCTTGCTACTCCAACGATCCTATTATTAGACCACGCGGTTACAAGAACATCGGCGTTTAGAATCATTTTTCGGATTCGGTCCAGATTCTCCGTCGGCCTTCGTATTCCCGAATTTCGAAATACCGCGGATACGTCAGATGCTTGAATGGCTTTGTCTTCCGAATAATGAATCATGGTTGCTTCCCCCGTTTTTCATCAGAAGGATAAAGACCTTCTTGTTGATTCAGATATTCCCAGACGATCATCGTCGTGCTATCCCGCGTTTGATCATCCATTACTTTTTTCAAAAAGGCATGAAGATTATGATCGTTAGAACCCTCGTTATAAAATGCTTGATAGAGCTGCTCGGAATAATGACTTGCTTCATCATGAGCTTCCAACCAACCATCCGTCGACAAGACCAAGAGGTTTAATCCTTGTCTTAATTGTCTGCGGCCCGAGGAGTAGCACAAGACGGGAAGACCCAACGAATTTTGCCTGCCTATCCACTCGAAGAATTGCCGTTGATTCAATTGATACTGTCGGAACCTCGCTAATTCCGAATGAAATATGAAAGCCATACAGTCGCCGATCGACATCCACCATACATAAGCACCGGATTGGAAACAAAAAAGACAAGAGGTCTCGCCCAGCATCCGGCTGCATTCCCGCTTGAACGACTCTGAAGTCAACAATCGAATCATAAACGGTTCGATAGCCTGAAAGACAGAAGGCGAGTTGCAAATATCTTTGATTTCGTCGGCATTAGATTCCAGCAGCCGAATGATCGTCTTCGCGCTATCCGAACCATGATGGGCATCTAGCAGCACTGCAAAAATCCAATCCCCGCTCGGATGCTGAAGAATATAGGCAGCGTCTTCATTTTTATTAGCGGAAGTCTCCGTGCTGCCCCCAAAACAACCAATGCTCACTTTGCCTACCGATTTTATGGAATAATGGTCTAAGTACTTGTTCTCTTCGCCAACCCACTTATACTCCAATGACAATCATTCCTTTTCCAACTCTTTCAGTCTTCGTTCGACTATTGCAAATAAAAGAACAAAAAATCCCATCATAAGTCCCATGATTAGGAAGGTAATGATGAAGCCTGTAAAAAGAAGACTCAAAACAACGCTGATAATCAAGAACAAGAATGTCCATCGTTTTATCCATATGGCGCTGTAACGGTTCGCCTCTTCCCATAGCCGCTGGTTTTTCATTGATTTGGGGGTGCGATAACCGTATATTGCACTGATGTCTTTTGGCGGGAATTTCTCCATTAGTAGCCCGCTCAGATACATAATAAGGGATATTGATATGCTCACAATAAGATTTGCTAGTTGACTTTGTTCCAAGACAACGCTCCAATCCGCAACATATCTGTGCTGCTCTTCTTCTTACATCCCATCCCAAATTCTAGTGACGGATGCGAGTCGTCCTTCCAAGAAGGTCAACTTATAAATATCCGGCTTCGATGTTTGGTTCCAGAATTCGTATCCGTAGCTTTGATCAAAATAATTCATTATGATCGTCATGATATTTCCATGCGTTCCGATTGCGATAGTACGGCCGGCATACTGGTGAAGAAGCGACTGAATGATCGGAATGGCTCGAGCTTGTGCTTGTCTAGTTGTTTCTCCGCCTGCAAGGGCATAATCAAAGTCGATAAACGACTTTTTGATAGCGCATAGGAGCTCCTCCCAAGGGGCTTTGTAATCTAACCCTTTTATGGGCCGTTCTCTTAATTCATCGAATTCGATGACTGATAGATTTCTGCGCTGCGCGACCTCTATCACGGTTTGTATCGCTCTCGTATATGTGCTCGCCGCCACAACATGTATCTCATGATCGTCCAGCAGATCCGCTACTTTTTTAGCAGCCGCGAATCCCTCCTCGGACAATCCCCTTGATTGTTCTTCACCGAATACAAAAGGCGATTCGGCATGCCGAATCATATATACGTTGGTAATCATAGGTCCTCCTGATGTTTGATTTTCGTTTCTGTGCGAAGCTGCCGAATAATCTGCTCATCCCATATTTGCGCTTCGATGTATCTTTCTGGTCCATGCTCCCCGTTTTTGCTCCAATCCAAAGCCCTCTACTCAACTATTACTTCCGTCATAAAACTCTACGCAAAAAGGTTGCGTCTCCGGTCTCAAGCAATATTCGATCCGTTGGCGGAAATCCTTCCATGTCACCTTATTCAACGCTTCGTTAATTGGAAAAAATCCGGATTCCAAGCTTTCGTCGGTTTGAACGAATTCTCCGCCAACTGGTTTAGCAAGGAACAAGGTGTTGCATATTCCGTTGCGAACGTTCTGGAAGATGCCGCAGAATCGAATAATTTCGATATCAATGCCGGATTCCTCTTTTGTTTCCCGTATGGCGGCTTGGCTTAAGGATTCGCCTTCTTCCACCTGCCCTCCGGGCATCTCCCAGCCTCTTCTTGGCCCCCGAATCAACAATAATTCATTTTGATCGTTAATCACGATCGCCGCTGCAGAGACAATATGTTTGGGCGGATTCATTTCGATTCACCTCATTTCGCGCTTAACGTATGATAACAGATTCGATACTTTCATAATATTCCGTCATTTCTGATCCGAATGGCGCCAACCGTAAGATGATCCAATTTAATCAAATAATAATCCGTAAACATTTGTTGAATTCGGTCTTCAATGCGAGTTAAAGTCTCATTAGCCGGACTTGTATCGTCGTCCTCATATTTCTCTAGAAGCAGTTTAAAAGATCTCCGTTGCATCACATGTATAATCGGGGCATCCTCTAACGTTGCAATGACCAGATTAATATTCATTGAATCCTCCCATTCGTCTTGTCTATGGTTTTGTCGCCTTCCAAATATACTTGTACTCCGGCACTTCGATTCTTCCGTTCGTCCAATGCTTCAAAATGAGTAATTCCAGCTCGGTCTTCATTTCCGGCTTTAAGAAATCGGGATTACCGGGGATACCGGATACGAACTTGGCGTATTCCAGCTTGCTGTCGAAAATGTATCTGGATTGATTATATTCTCTGATCTCTATATTCATAAATTGATTTTGGTTAAGTCTACCTATGACGAGCTCAAGCGCCCCGGAATGGATGCCGAATATAGTACCGCCTCGTTTTAGAATACGGCTATGATTGATAATGGAGGTTGGTCCTCTGCGATTGTAGATCAGGTCAAACTGCTCATCCTGAAACGGGAGCTCCGCTTTTGTAGTGGATTCGATATATTGGACATTGTCGATTGAGCCCTTGGCATCGTTCGCGATTTGAATCATTTCGTGCGCATTATCGAATCCGATGATGAATTTTGTATAAGCCGCCATCTTAATTGTAAAGTCTCCATGCCCGCACCCGGCATCCAGCACGGATTGGAATTGAGGCAACATTTGGATGAGTTCGTTTTCAAAGAGTTGCTCTGGCGATTCTCCTTCTGTGATGAACATGGCATTACTCTTGTAGCCGCCGTTTTTTCTGGCGATGGCATTATACCAATCGACTCCCATAAGCAGCCTCCTCATTATTTTAAGTTTTCCTATTATACCATCAACTACCATTCGAAAATAGAGAGTATTACACCTCTGCTCCAGCCGCAGCCCCGTATCGTAGCAATCGTCTTGAGCATCCTGACTGATTCATGCTTAACCGCCAAGTCCCTGTTCCGTTCTCTTACGCTGAACATATTGTACAGTCAACATGATGCCCAGCGTACCGAATCCGATTAAATCGGTGACAAGTCCGGGAACGATAAGAAACAGCCCCGCGACGATCGCGATACACCTTTCGATGGCATGCAAGCGCCTAATCCAATAACCGATCATCCCCGCCCCGACTCCGATCATGCCGATAATGGCGGTCAACATGACACCTGCTGCTTCGAGCCATGTCGTGTCGATAAGCAGAAGCTGCGGCTGGTACACAAAGATAAACGGAATGATAAACGCGGCGATTGCCACTCGCGTCGATTCAACGCCTGTCTTCAACGGCTTGGAATCCGCTATTCCCGAAGCCGCAAAGGACGCTAACGCAACTGGCGGCGTAATATCCGCAACGATGCCGAAATAGAACACAAACATATGAGCGGCAAGCAGCGGGACTGGATAGTCTAGCGCGATGATGGCCGGTGCGGCAATCGTCGACGTAATAATGTAGTTAGCCGTCGTCGGCGTTCCCATTCCAAGCACAAGACTTGCCAGCATCGTGAGAATCAGCGTAGGGAGCAGCATGCCTCCCGCAAGCTCCAACAAGCCGTTTGCGAATTTCAAGCCAATGCCCGTTAAGGTGACGACGCCGACGATCATCCCCGCGCAAGCGGTGGCAGCTACTACGCCAAGAGCGGATCTCGCCCCGTCGGCAAGCGTGGACAATATATCTTGGAACGACATTCGAGTCGCTTTCCGTATGGCACCTACGGCGATGACGGTCAGAATGCCATAAATGGCGGAACGTTCAGGAGACATCCCCATCATCAGAAAGACGATAATCGCTACGATCGGGATTAATAAGTAAGCATGCTTTAGAACCTCTTTACGATTGGGCAGCTCCTCCTGACGAAGTCCTCTTAATCCCTGCCTTTTTGCCTCGAGATGCACCATGATCCAAATCCCGGTAAAATAAAGCAATGCCGGAATTAAAGCAGCCAGCGCCACTTGATAATACGGCGTATTCGTGAATTCCGCCATTAGAAACGCAGCCGCGCCCATGATGGGAGGCATAATTTGGCCCCCTGTCGAAGAGGACGCCTCCACCGCAGCGGCAAATTCTCGCCTGTACCCGATTCGTTTCATAAGGGGGATCGTGAACGCCCCCGAGGTGACGACGTTAGCGACCGAACTGCCGCTGATCGTTCCTTGTAGAGCGCTGGAGAAAATCGTGACCTTCGCAGGACCTCCGATCCTCCGTCCCGCTATTACCAAGGAAAGATCGTTAAAGTATTCGCCGACGCCCGTTTTATTCAGGAATGAGCCGAATAAGAGAAACAGGAAAATAAAGCTTGCGGAAACCATGAGCGGTGTCCCTAATATCCCCTCCGGCGTAAAATACATCTGACTGATCAACCGTTCGAGCGATACGCCTCGGTGCTCAAGAAACCCGGGCATATAGGCGCCGAAGTAGGCATACAGCAAAAAAACAACCGTAATCGACACAATCGCAATCCCAACGACCCGCAGAGCGGCAATCAATACAAGGATCACAGCGACTCCGCCGACGGTCATGTCGAGTGCCGTAAAGTTGCCTATTCGATTAAACAGCGCCTCATAATTCAGCAACCAGTACAAGCCGACTCCCATCCCTAGTACCGATAACAAATAATCGTACCAAGGAATGCGGCTGCTCCGGCTTTTTCTCGTGGAGGGATATAACAGAAAGATGAGCCCCAGACCAAAGGAAAGATGCACCGCGCGATGCACCTGATCCGGCATTGGCGTGAAGAAGCTGACATACAGCTGATACATAGAAAATAGGAGGGCAAACGCAAATGTAAAAGCTCTCATCACGCCTTTCAGCCGGCGCAAGTTGAAATCGGGATCATATTGGCCGATCATTTCCTCGATTTCCGCTTGTTTCATGGAAGTTCCGTTCACCATTGTTGGAAGCTTCGGATTATCGGTCAAGGCCGAGGCCTCCCTTCACATAATCCCAAATATGCAGACGGCTTATTTGAAATCGCACGGCCGACCCCGGCTTGCTTAGACTGGAGAGAGGAATCTCTTGTCCTCGCAGCCGCAGCTTATGATCGGCGATTACTTGCCCAATTCTTAGCTCGAACGAATCCATAGTCCGATTGATATGTTCAATTCGCATTGTACCGTCAACCATCGTCAAATTCTCATCCCCTTCCAGCGAAGTCGGCATGCCAACACCGTAGGATTCGAAGCTCGTGGCATCAAGAACGATTTGCCGTTTTTCACTAACGACAAAAAACTCTTCCACCGGCGTTCGATGGATAGAATGAACATAAGTAAGCGAGAAACGGTTACCCTCATCGATAGGAGCTTGGTAGAGAGTTCGGCCATTCGGAGCCTGACTAATCGACAAGACGGTAATAGTCGATGCCCATTGCCAGACGACCACAACAGCTAATGTCAGTAATAGAATGAGCAGCCACCAGCCTTTTCGATGAAAAACAGGTGCAGGAAGCTGTCCCCGCACCCGTTTGGTCACGCCTATCATTGGACTATGCCTTGTTCCTTCAGGTACTTCTCGGCGCCTGGATGCAGCGGAATACTGATTCCTTCCAATGCTTTGTCGGTCTGGATTTCGTTCGCTTTGGCGTTAATGGCAATGAGCGGCTCCGTATTTTCATACAGTGTCTTAGCGATATCGTAGACGAGCTGCTCATCTAGTTCCGCGCGGACGGACATAATGGCCATGACGGCTACCGTTTTGACTTCGACGTCTTGCTTGGGATACGTACCGGCGGGAATGACTTGAAGACTGTAGTACTTGTATTTATCGGTTATGGATTTGACCATATCGTCTTCGATCGCGAGAAGCGAAACGCCGGTCGTCGCCGCCAGCTCATTGATTGCCGCGGTAGGCGCGCCTGCCGTTACGAATGCGGCGTCCAAGCCGCCGTCCTGCATTTTTTTCGCGGAATCGCCGAAGGACAGACGCTCCAGGTTCAAGTCCTCAAAAGCCAGGCCATACGCTTCTAGAATTTGTCTGGCGTTTACTTCCGTCCCGCTGCCTGGGGCGCCAACGGATACTTTTTTGCCCTTCAGCTCCGACACCGAAGTAATGCCGCTCTTCTCCGACACGACGATTTGAATCGTCTCTTGGTACAAGGCGCCAATGGCTTGCAGGTTATCGACGGCGTTATCCTGGAACATCTCCGTCCCTTTGGACGCGTAGTCCGCAATGTCGCCTTGCGTGATCGCCAGATCCACTTCTTTGTCTTGAATCAGTCGCATATTTTCCACCGCCGCTCCCGTCACCTGTGCAGTTGAGTTTGTACCAACCTTGTCTTGAATCAAATTCGCGATTCCCCCGCCAAGCGGATAATAAGTTCCCGCGGTACCGCCAGTCGCAATGATCAGGCTGGTCGGCTTCTCGCCACCCGATGCTCCGGGAGCTGATTCTTCCTCCGCATTTCCTCCGCATGCGGCTAATGCCGTAACCAGCACCAGCGCAAGTACAACTCTGCCCACTCGTCCTATCATTGTCATACCTCCATTCCGAGAATCGTTTATCCGTAGTCGGATCGTTGTCCGTGGTAGTATGTATATGTCGCCCAAAACGAAAAAATCAGAAAAATGCTTTATCTTCATTTTCTTTCATAAACAGCGACGCAAAAAAAGCGACCTTGAATAGTCGCTGGACAGGCACAATTAAAGAAGAGTTTTTTTGCCTCGCATTGCGGATCGTCCGAGGAATACCCTGCCGGATGCAGATTACAACCTGTTTGTTTGCATATCTCGAAGCTTTTGATTAAGATCATCCAACGATCTTTGCATGTCATTCATCTTTCTTAAACCTGCATTTTGATTACTGACCATGAGCATGATACCTGCCACGATTGAAAGTAGAATCATAATTAATATCAAAATCATCTGATTTAATCTCCTATTTCATCAGTCTCTTTCGAAACTTTCCTTGTTAATTAACATATCTAGTCGTTCAATGATTCTTTCATCATTTTCAAGCTTCTTTCTCAGCTTGAGTTCTATACTGATTAATGTGCCTATAACCATGAAACAAAAAACAACTGATAAAAACATAAAAATCAACCTCCTTGGCTTTGCAGTTGCTTTTCCTTAATCCTTTTCTTAGCTCTGTTCAGAAAGAAGAATATCATAGTTGAAAGTATAACGTACGCCTAATCTACTTCATCATCCCAGCTATAATATCTTTAATCTCGATAAGCTGACTTATTGATTTATTGGCACATGTTGGTCTTTCGTAGAAGTGATCTTCTTTCCAGAGAGCCGTCATGCCGGCGTTTATGCTCGCCTCCACATCGTTCCGAGGATGATCGCCTACAAATACCGATTCGTGTGGTTCTATGCCTAGCCGACTAAGCGCTCTCTGGAATATCGTGATATCCGGCTTTCGTATACCTTCGATTTCCGAAATGAGAATCTCGTCAAAATAATGTTCAATCTGAAGCCCGATCACATTATTCATTTGGAATCGACCATAACCGTTTGAAATCATGCCAATTTTCAAATTCATTTCTTTCAGGTACTCAAGCATTTCGATTAGGCCAGGAAATCCTACAATGATGTTGAAAGGCTTCTACATAGTCTTCTAGTAGGTCTTGCCATCTCAAATCCAGAGCCAGTTCATCAATCAGCTTCTGATAGACGACGTCCTTCCAAACATATCCCTTCTGATCCAACTCAATAAAACGATCAATAAAAGTCTGTTTTTCAACAATTTGCAAAGCAGAAATACGCTCGTATTGATGATGAAGAAAAGCGACCAAAGATTGGTCGCGATCCAGCAATGTTCCATCGAGATCAAACAAAACAGCTCTTATCACAAACATCATCCTCTTAAGTTTAATGCCCTTTCACTCTTCAACTTCAAAAATGGAATCGACAATCACCGGTAGATTTTCTCGCAGCGAGTTAGCCCCAAAAACCGAACGGGCATGTACGCCTCTGCTTTCAAATACGTCATACATGAACTCCGAGAATCCGTTCAAAACTTTATGATGTTCCTCAAAATGCGGTTCCGCGTTCACGAATCCCTGGACTTTGACTACCCTCTTGATTTTGTCCAACGACCCGAGCCCTGACTTCACCACTGCAAGAACCTCGATTCCAGCTTGTCTCGCAAAATCGTATCCCTCATTCGTTGTAAAATCACTTCCCAGTTTTCCCTTGGGATTTCCGCTTGGCCCTTTTCCCGAAACATACATTAATCCGTTTACAATAACATAGTTGGCATAGCTAGCTGCAGGATTACTTGCTTCTGGTAAAATAATGCCAAGGCGCTCCAGTCGTTTTTTGATTTCGCTCATGTGTGACCTACTTCCTGTCAGTGTTTTTAAGGCCCCGTACCTTTTGAGGTCACCCAGATTCTTTTTCCTCATCAGCTACTCCTATACTTGCAGCCACCAAATTCCCGCGCATTCCGGAACGGTAGCCCAATTATTTTTTGTAATCCTAGCAGCCAAATCCTCGCCGAAAAAGAATTCCGTGCTCTTCCGAGCCTCGTCAACATTTGCGAACGAATAATCAGCCCGTACCCAGCGATGGCTAAAGCCGTATTTATTTATTAATGCATCATAATAGGGTTGCAAAAAATCAGGGGGATTCGGAGTTTCCGTACCTGTTCCAAGCGTTTCGAACAAAATGATGGTTCCGCCGGGCCGTAATACACGCTTCATTTCGCCAATCACTTGTTCAAGATTTGCCTCCCATTTTTCATTGCCGGCATGAACCAGATAACATACGCTCCATCCGGAAACGACAAGATCGATGCTGCTATCTTCAATCGGGATTTCTCTATGATCTGCTACGAGCGTAGTCCAGTTCCGATGGAGTCCTTGATCTTCTAACTTGATGTCCAGCAGTCCAAGCATGGCTTCCGAGATGTCCGTGCAAACCAATGATTTAGCTTGCTTAGCAATCTGTGCCGCAAATCTGCCAGAACCGGCACCCATATCTAAGACATTCAAACCGTGAATTGGGCGAATTTCATTGATGTATTCCGTTAAATCAGGCTGCTTACTTATCATCCATTCATAGGAAGGGGCTTCATTTTGATAAACTTGATCATGTGCGGTCATTTATTGTCCTCATTTCGAACTAATATTTTTAAATTATACTTAATTCGAATGGTTACTATTGTCGTTTATTTCTTTCCGATCCGGCAGATCTCTCTCTTGAAAATGAACCTTGGACTGCTCAAGCAAACCCTTTAATTCACTTAAGTCTTTAATGGTATGTTTAGGCTGAATGCTGATGTCATTCTTCCAAGCGTGATGTCCTTCAAGCCAAATCGTATCCATTCCGGCATTCCCGGCGCCGCCAATGTCGTTTGCAGGATGGTCGCCTATAAACAAGCATTCTTGCGGGCTTACACCAAGCACTTCGGCAGCTAATTGAGATATCTTAATGTCCGGTTTCTTCGTCCCTGCTTCTTCCGATACGATTATGCAATCAAAATGCGATCTAATACCTAAATGATCTATTTTTCCATATTGGATCAACTTTGTTCCATTTGTAACGACACCAATCTTATACCGCTGTCTGCACCATTCAAGCGTTTCAATTGCGTGTTCCTTTAATACGGAGTAAGAAACATAATTTGTTTTATAATAAGTCATTAAATCCGTCAAATCAGGTTTTTCGAGCCATGGCAGCACTTCGATAAGTTCGGCAAACATCTGCTTTTTATCCTTATAGCCTTCTTGATCAATTTCAAGAATCTGATGAACGACTTCCTCCTTCCTAGCTAGATGTAGGAAATAAGTATCCACTAATGCCGCAGCGAATCGTTGGAACGTTTCCTTCCGATCCAATAGCGTATCATCGAGATCAAAAATGATGGCTTGAATGTTTTTCATCTCATCCCCTGATCCTCTCTGCTGTTCAACTTTTTTAATATTTTAACTTCCTCTATAACATCTTGTATTTGAGTAATATGCCTTTTGGCATGCTGGCACAAGAAATAAACATATTGATACACATCAATTTTTCCTAGTCCATTTACCGTCATTGTCGTTTTGTATAAGATACCTTCTCCATTTGATAGCTCTCTCAATATTGCTTTACATTCCATTACTTGCTCTTCTAATAAGGATTTTATTTCATCCAAAGGCTTCTCTCCCTTTGGTTCCATATGTTCTGGTCGTATCCACTTAAATGATTTGTGGGTTGCGATCATTTGAAGATCCCCCAAATTGTTTTGGTAATCCGAAACAGCCGCTAACAGATCGACTTTCAAGGAACGTTCTTTCGCTTTTCTCTTGCCTTTACGAATTAATATCAATAAATAATAGTTAGTTATAGTTACATGTTCGAGTATTTGCTCAATGCTCCAACCTACACTAGGCTTGTATGTAAGAAGATCCTCACTAAGATTAAACCACTCCTTATAATCGGCCAACATTTGGGAAAGCTCCTGGTCTATCCATGCAATCGTTTGCTGTATATTCAATGATTGCTCCGCCTTTCATGTTACCTTCAAGGATAACGCAATTGTATTCTATATTTCCTTGCAACTTATCTAGTCACAGAAATCTGAATGTACAAAGTTACTTGCATTCTTTAACCGTATCATCGAAAAATCATTAATCGACGACTCCAGAAGTGCTTTCTTTAGTGGATACAGACTTGGTGTAAACCTCAATTCCGCTCCGCGAGATAAAATCTGCTCCGGTAAGTGATCAATCTCTTCGATCTTGGTTGGCTTAATAGCTTGATGCGAAATATAATAACCTGCGATTTCATCCATCAGCTCAAAATCGTTCGGCTCAAATGTATAACGATAGATCCTTGTATTCTGTATGCGTTCAAACCAAGCATTCTCAACGGTTATAATCGTATTTGCATTTGTTTGAGAGAAAAACAGCCTCTGATCCTCTTCGCTTACATCCGCATTTCCAGTAAATATAATCCGCGGACATTCTCTTGGAAATAGATAATTGATCATTCGTTCCTCGTTAATGGCCCAAACCATTGGGGGCAGGTCCGGTTTCGATGCTGACTTCCTAGGTTCAAAAATGTCAATATTCGATTCTTCGCTAATGTGATAGAGCAAGGGTTCCACCATCCTTAAGCTCGAATTCAATAATCTTCCAGTCGACTCATTTTCAAATATATCATGCCATTTTGAAAAAAAGAAGAGCTATTGGATGTTCTCCAATAGCCCTCTTCGATCATAAATCCCAAACGCGGTACAAAATGACGGCTGCTTCAGCACGTGAAAGCAGATCCTTGGGAGCCAATCTACCGCCATTTCCATGGATAATCCCAAGCTCCACCAGATTGTTTGCGCTGTCTCTTGCATAGGGGGAAATGGTTGCAGCGTCAATGAAATCGTCTAACCCTGCACGATGGCTTGCATCCCCCTGCTTTTCAATGGCTTCCAAAGCGCGAGCCGTAAGCACCATGACATCTTGTCGAGTAATGAGACCGCTTGGATTAAATCGATTCTCTCCAACGCCGGTAACGATGCCCCATTGCTTCGCGATGGACAACTCTTCATAATAATAGGCTTGCTCCGGCACATCGCTGAACAGCTGGGAGTCCTTCTCGATTCCCTGCAGCTCAAGCGCTCTGACTAACAGCGCAATAAAGTCTGCTCGTGTTATCGAGGCTTCTGGCGAAAAGCTGTTTTCGCTAGTCCCCTTGATAATCGTACGCGCAGCCATCGCATCTATGGCTTGTTTAGCCCAAGGAACGTTTTGCAGGTCACCAAAGGTTCTGTTGTCATAGGCGACCGCATAGTTACTGAAGTGCGTTGTTTGGAATACAACCGTTTGGGTTGCGGCATCATATCGGCTGTTTTTAACAGGGATTGCGACGCCTTGCCCATCGATGTACCACACCACGATACGATCCGGATTCAGAAGCTCTTCCGCCGACGGTACATAAGGAATCGTTACCGTTACCGGCGCTTCCGAATGGTCCCAGGCGATCGTCTTAGTTCCGTCCATAACGTTAAAAGCAAGGATCGGACGATTGCCAATCCGTTCTTTGGTCGCCGCATCCAAGCTCTCCGTTGAAGCGTTGGACACCGTAATGGTCACTTGATCGGAAAGATCGGTCAAGTTGGACAACATATTGCTTGGAACATGAATCGTTGCATATTCCGTCTTCATCAACAGTACGAATTCCTCATGGCCCATCAAGCTTTGAGTTGGCACTTGCAGGTCGTACGCAGTCGACGGTTTCCCTTGCTTTGGCAACTCGACGACCACTTGTTTCTTGCCCTCTGCATCTGGACTGGCTTGCTCAAGAGCTCTTTTCAATAGCTCGTCGCTTATTGTGCCTTTAATACTGCCATTACCGGTCGCGATAAGCGGCTTGATCGTAATGACCCCGTCTTTATTCTCGACGGTTCCCGTTGCCGGAGCAACGTTTCCATTGTCGGCGTTGCCGGCACTACCCTTGCCCTTAAGCGTTAATACCCCGTAAACGGAGGTATCTTGATACCCTTGGCCAGTCAAGTCGTTCCAAGCGGCAACGCTTTGACGAGCACCCGCCTTGCCGTCATTGATTTGCACATCAAAACCTAGCTTCGTTTCATTCGATACGGTCACGAACTTCAGCGGGATTTTCATCTCAACCAGGTAGTTTGTTCCGGTAATCGTCGTAACCGATTCGAAGCCCTCCGAGATGCTTAAAGGATTAAATGAAGTCTCGTTGTCATAGTTTACTCTGTATTGTCCGTCGTCGGCCTGGTAAGAGGTCGTTTGTCCATGATTCTGATCCAAAAATACTTCGACGGAATCTTGTTCATAGGCGTTTGCGCTGCTCTTATCCAGCTCGGCATTGTTCACTTGAATCAGGACATACAGATAGTCCTCGTCCCAGAGCGCCCTTGCAACCCCGCTTGCTCCTTGCCAAGCCATCTGATACCTGTTAATCGGCAACTCGCTAGTGGAATTCCACACGCTGTCCGCGATACCATCAATGACCGGCTTGCCATAATGAGCGTTGGACTGATTGGCATGGATCGACTCCGGCGGGTTCGCTTCGATAAAGGCATCCGGATCGATTACGCCGTAGTACGCCGGTTTGGCCTGCAGATCCTTATCGAACAACAAGGGATTCTGGCTCGCTCTCCAGCTGTTGGCGTCATTTAGTCCCCAGAATGTCACTCGAGCGATATGGTCGGAATAGGTTTTGTAAATATTCATCAGCTGCGCGTACAGATAACCTTGCGCCTTTGCATCCCGCTCCGAAAGAACAGAATCGCTTCCGGCCGTGATGTCGATCTCCGTGACGCTAACTTCGACGCCTAAGTCGATGAATCGCTTCAACGACTGTTCCACGTTTTCCGCCTTCGTGTTGAGATTATAGTGAGCTTGCATGCCGACTCCGTCGATCAGAAGCTTCCCGTCATTGGCCGCGGCGTAGCTCTCGTTCAGTTCGTCCACCATGTTGGCGATGGCCGTCGCTTTGTTCTGATTGTCGTCGTTGTAATCGTTGTAATAAAGCTTGATGTCCCAACCATTTTCGTCGATCACTTCTCTTGCCATCAAATAAGCCTGTTCCACGTAATCGTCGCCTATCGCGGCTTTCCAAGGCGAGTTGCGGAGCGACGACTTCCAATCGGATGGCGTAGATGGATTATCGTTCATCGCCTCGTTGACTACGTCCCAGGAAATAACCTTGTCTCCAAAATGCTCTACGACCGTTTCAATATGAGTCCTCAGATTGACAAGTGCCGTTTCTCGGCTTAATGGAGACCCATCCTCCGCCGTGCTGAGCCATGTCGGCATTTGCTGATGCCAGACGAGCACGTGGCCATGCAGCAATAAGCCATGCTCTTCGTTTTTGGCAATAAGCGCGTCTTCGGCCGTAAAATCGAACTCTCTTTCCGCATTATATGCATAATCCGGTTTCATGGCGTTTTCCGCCGTCACGACGTTATGATGCAGCTTGAGCAGCTCGAGTCGATGGCCTTCAAACTCCGCATCGCCAATGGCGTTGCCGATCAAGAAATGCTCCTCGTATTTTTCTTTCAACGGCGTTAAATTTTGAATCGGTTTCGGAGCAGCGACAGGTCCGATATAAGAAATTTCAAAATCATCCATGTAGAAAGTTACTGGTGCGCTTGGTGTTTGCGCCGTTTCTACATAAGCTAGCAGCACAGATGGCGTAGTAGCCACCGTAAACGTACCCGTCAATTGTACCCACTGTCCATCGGTTGCCGCCACGTTGGAAGAAACGTTCGTGAAGGTGCTGTCTCCGCTCTGCACGCTTATCCGCAGCGAGGTCGATGCTTGGCCTGGCGCCATCTTAACCCAAGCCGACAATCGGTATTGATGTCCTTTGTGCATTTTGCCCATGACATTTAAGATTGGCCCGTTATATTGCGTCGATACGTCGACCTTTAAGCTTTGGGTTCCGTTGGCGGTATGATTATCCGCATCGGTTAGCGCCACGCTTTCAGCGGCGTTAGCGCTTCTAATGACCCAGTCGCCTACCCCGTTTTCAAAGTCGGCCAGGATGCCTGTCTGATCCAGGTCGCCGTCGTCCGGCGTTGTACCCGGCGTCACATCCTTGATCAGTACTTCATCGATATAGATGTCCGCCAGCGAAGTCGAAGAGGTGACGGACTCGACCCATATCCGCAGTTCAGTCGTGTTCGCGGGCACCTCGTACCCTTTGACTTCGAAGGTAGTCCATTCGGTAGAGCTGACGGCTTTATCTCCGATAAGCCAAGGATACTTGTTTTCCAGCAAAGGAGAATCCACTTTCGAGCCGATGTGGAACGTATCGCTGCCTTCGCCCAATCTGACCTTTAAGGATAAATCATAGATTTTTCCGGATAGCATTATGCTCGTCAAATCGATGCTGGGGCTGTTTTCTCGTGCTGTCCGTCCAGTGAATAGCAAGGACCTGCTCCCCTCAGAGGCATAAGCAATCGAGACCTCGGTCGTTCCGGGACCGCCCCATACGGATCCCCATCCGCCGGTTTGGCCGTCTTCAAAGCTTTGGGAGAGAATGGTCTTGGAAGGAGCAGGCGTCACATCCTTGACGGATACCTCATCGATGTAGATGTCTGCGAGGGACGTAGAGGTTGTTGCGGATTCCAGCCAAATGCGAAGCTCGGTCGTATTGGCCGGCACCTCGTAATTTCGGACTTCAAAGGTCGTCCAATCCGAGTCGTTGACCGATTTTTCGCCGACTAACCATGGATACTTATTCTGTAGCAGCGGCGAATCCACTTTTGAAGCCACATGATACGTATCGCTGCCTTCGCTAATTCTTACCTTTAAGGATACATCGTACAATTTGCCAGGCACCATAAGGTTAGTCAGATCGAGACTAGGGCTGTTTGTACTTGCCGTCCGCCCCGTAAATTGTAGCGACCTGGTGCCGTCGGATGCATAGGTTGAAGACACGACAGTCGTACCTGGTCCTCCCCAGACGGATGCCCATCCGCCTGTCTGGCCGTCTTCGAAGCTTTGGAACAGAACGACGTTGCCCGTTGGCGACTCGGCTGCTTCCGCGATCTGTTGGAGCCACATGGTAGGCATCAGCAAAGCAGCCGTCAGTAAAATCGAGATTGCTTTTAAAAACGTTCTATTCATCTTTCGCTTTCCCCCTTTACGATATTGGTGAAGAGGTTATGCATATTCCAGTCGGAAACAACCGAATCCCCTTCCCGACTTTAATTATATCGCGCGAAATGAAAGCGTTTACTGCAGGAAGTATAGAACGTACTGTACAAATTTAATGAATTGATTGGAAAATCTTGCGTTACTTGACTTCCGCTCATGCAGCTTAGACTTAAGACTCTTACGACCTTTACAGTCTACCTATAAAACAAATAATTGATGATTCCGACTAAGATAAACACAATAAAACCGACGATTGCAAAACCCAAAATACCGTATTTGATTGTGTCTTTTATCGGTTCAGGTGATCTTTCACCGCAATGAGGACAAAATCTTGCATTAGAGGAAACGGGGTTATTGCATACACGACAACTGATTAGAGTACTCATGTCTTCGCCCTTTCTTTTGTAATCTTACCTGATCCAATATTTGCAAGATCCGTTATTCATCTCGCTTAATACTCCATTATTCGATTCAATCACTTTACGAGACCCTACATTGTCTTCATCACATGTAAGCAAAATTTCACGAATCCCTTTCGACTGGGCCGCTTTCACCAATTGTTCCAAAGCCAATGAACCATATTTTTTATTTCGGTCTGCCGGCCGAATGATATAGCCAATGTGTCCCCCCTGTTCCAGCAGCTTGTCAGTCAAGTAATGTCTAAGCTTTCCATATCCAACGGGGCGATCCCCAACGAAAAACCAATAGATCGTTTGCGGAACTAACCCTTCTGCAAGATTAATGCCATTGGACATCTCATAATTTCTCTTCAATTTTCGAGTGAATTCGCTCCTATCAGTTGCGTATAAACTATTGATAAAACCATTCTGACCTTCGCCGATTTCTTGAATCATTTCATAGATCTCATTAGATTCTACAAGTTCTAATTCTTTTATACTAAGCATGAAATTCCCTCCCGACCCTTCCCTACTCAATTTCACAAAGCCATACTGATTGATTTGCAAGCTTGCAGCCTAGACAATGCATTGCATTTGTCCCTTCGTTTATTATGTTTTATTGTCCTTTTCATTTCCGCGTTTAAAATTGCCCGTGATTTTTGCCATTGCTAGTTGAACTTCTTTATGGTTTTTATTCATTATTTTCCTAAGAAATTTCTCGCTTTCCTTATCGGATAGTACTGTGACTTGCTTTCCCTGCCAATAAATAAATACGATATTGTCTTTTGTTGTTTTATAAGTAAACACTTCTTCGTCTAGTCTATTTCGTTTATCTATATTACGGATAAGATCACATCCAATCGTTTCAAATCAAGCCCAAAAGATATCATTTCTGTCTATTTCCATTAGCTGATTTTCAAAGCTCTCATTTGGTTTTATGTCATCTACAAAATGCCATTTGTTCTTACTATCTTGCCAATACACCTTCCACTGATCTTGTTCTAATCTAAGTTGAGCAATTGGGTGCTCGAATCGTCTCCCCATATATCCAGGTCTTTCTTGACTTAACGTTACGGAATCTCCTCTGAATTTATAATGAATTTGAATTTCATTCTTCAGGTGTTGAGGGATTTTGTTGTCGATATAGCTTTCTAATATCTTTTCAATTCTCTTTTTTGTGAAATCATCTAGCATGTTTTTCACTCCTATATTTGAATGTGCAACAATGATTAAATAGATTGACATTTAGTATTCGTACTATTCATTTATTCTATTTTCTCATGTTCATAGCCATTTCAAATCCCCTATTTTGATATTCTCGTAATTCCTACACTTAAAGTCATCCTACAAACTATAATAGGTCCGTTTCCGATAAACTCTAACATTTCTTTAAATTTTGTGTTATACCATGCAGTATTACTAGAGCCCATAATGGCCGCTGATAAAATTCTTATCCCATTTAATAATATTGAGAAACTAATAAAAATGACTCCAGCTGTTCTTCTGTGCATACTGACCTCCTGTAAATAAATTTGTTCATATCTTGCCTGATTGCATATAACGTTTAGTATGTTCATGACGTCAGACGAAGTCGGATGTGTGTGTCCACAGCAACCTCTATTCTGAAATCACTTCTGAGACCGCTCTTACATCCTTTATTTCGATATCTTTCTAGTTATTAAGCTCCGAAATGTACTGATTTCCTCTTCAGTTCTAAATATTCTTTTGGGAATTATTGCGAACCCTCTCTTACTATAGACCAAGTAAATAAATTCTTTTGTTTCTTTCATCGCTTTATAAAAACTCCACGGAATAGATGACTTAAGGGCTCCTGCTGTAAAATGAATTTCATCTTCTGCAAACTCTAATTGATATTCTTCTTTGTATTTTGGTTCTCTCTTATAAATCACTCTTGGTACAATAACTACTCGAGCAAGTAAGATAAAAAGAAATAAAATCGATATTATTATCAGAAATGCCGTGAAGAACTCGTTCGCTCCATTCATATACTGGTAGATACCAAACACAAGCAGAGCTATTCCAATAATTGAATCTACTAATATGCGTTTAGAATCACCATAGGACTGATTCATTGCTCTTATAAATTCTTTCTCTGAGTACTTGAATACTAGCTTCATTGAGATACCTCCCTCAACATTGTATTTCAGTTATTGCATATAACGTTTCACGAACCCTCACTACCTTAAACGACCAAAGGGAGTGGACGCGACACGGTTTGGCAGTGCAGGGTTGTTCGGCTGAATTTGCTTCCCTGCTACTGGATCTTCTTCGATTCCACTTCTTTCAGCTTCAGCCTGACAAGGAGCGATAGCGACACAGCGTGAATACGGTGTTATAGGATGTCAATGTTTCTTTGAAATACTTAAAACTCATTCTTTAATCGTTTATATATTTCAATTTCTAAATCACTCTTTTTCATGTGTAATTACCCTATTTCAATTGCAATATGATTGGGATATATGAATTTATTTATTCTATTAACAAATCACTTTAACCCTCGGCTTCGAGCAATAATTTTCTCGTGATTAGATACCTTTAGAACTAAATTCTCAGTCCATTTATCTGATTCAAATGTGAATGACTCGACTTCATTCCACCTAATTATTACTTTATGATTTTCACTATATATACCTTCTTTATTAATAATCAATACTGGTATTCCATTTAGCTTTTTTAGAAGTGCTATTGGACCCATAAAAGATAATAAAATGAATACTACACTAATGGTTATAACTATTGGATCTTTGTAAGATACAAAAATCAACAATGAGACACCTATTGCAGCAAATAGTATAAATCCAACTTGCAGGATAATAACTCTTATAGTTCGATATAAAATTCTAATCTCATCCATTGTTCTGGGATCCTTTCAATTGAATCTATAAGCAATGCATTGATTTCCTATAACGTTTTGTGTTCAGGACGTCCGACGAAATCGGATGTGTCCGGCTGCTCCCGCTTCCGTGAAACTGAAATGCCTCACCGAATCCACTTCTAACTTCGTGCCGGACCGAGGGCGAATGCCCGATGCGTGAATACGGTGTTAGGTGATGTTGGGGCCTTCTTCGAGGTTGCTTAATCTGTTTGCTCATTCTGTATCAGATAATTATATAGATCATGTAGATCTTGATTATCTGGATCATTAATTAATATCTCTTTATTGTCTTTTAAATAATACAGTTTTAGTTGTCCCATTTCTTCTTCATTTTCAATTCTTCTAGCACCATCAATTGCGCAAAGTAAAGAAAACAAACTAGAATGTATCGACTCTTTAACTAACTCTCTTGCCATTAATTTGTCATTATCGGTTAAATTATTAAACCAATTTGAAATATCTAGATGTCTATTGCGAGGTCTCCTTCCTGGAGGTTTTGTGAAAAAAGTAATTATATCATTTATCGATTCGTCTCTGATTTGCTTTACGATTTGAGCAAATTTATCTGCTTTCATAGTTTTATCTTGCTCCTTTATTGAGCTCTTGCCCCAATTTCACCTAACGTTTCACGCCCGACGAAGTCGGGTGTGTCCACAGCAAATACTTCCCCGAAGCCGCTTCTGGGACCGAGGGGCGAATGCCCCAAAGCGTGGATATGGTGTTAGGCAATGACATCTTGATATACCTTATTACTTTATTTAATTTCCATGCCGTAAATACCCGTTCTTGTATGAGGTAAAAATTTAATTCTATACTTACTTCCAATTTCTAAATTTGAATTAAATAAAAAAGTAATCGTTATGCCATTCAATTCAACATATTCCCTTAAATCCTTTGATGGAAGATCAATGCCTTGGACATAGTCTTCCACCACTAAATACTTGCCAGTTATTAACCAATAATTATCTTTCCAATAATCAATAGAAGCGAAGGATATAAATAACGCAAAAGTAATACAAAATATTCTACTGAGAAAAATAGTTATTAATTGTGTTCTGTCAGAAACCGGTCGTCTCCATTTTAAGTTTTCAATTTTGAAGATTGATACGAGAAAGAATATAATCGCGCCAGTATAAACAATAGTTGTTAGAGGAACAGATAAGTATTGAATTACCTTCAATATGGTCTTCATCCTTTCTTAAATTTTTTAATCAATTTCGCTTAACGTTCTTGAATTCACGACGCCCGGCGAATGCCGGGTGGGTGTGTCCGGAGGAATCAGCTTCCCTGCTAATTTCCTCTGCCGGACCGAGGGCGAATGCCCGATGCGTGAATATGGTGTTAGGTGAAGTAACAAAGCATCTTCGAAATACAATATTTCTATGGCTGGTAAATTCCTATGTTTTGTTGTGAATTGATAATAAACTCATTAATTCGAATATTAAGATTTGCAATATCCGCTTTATCCAATCCTTGGGTATTAATAATAAATGTCCCTTTAACTACTTCTGCTGTATTTCCTAATAGCTCTTTATTTATTTCATTCGTTACTTCCTTTGTAATTAATATTTCTTGAATCGATTGATCCAATATCGGCATTACAGAAATAATTTTTATTGATCTTTTCGTTCTATTCCATAAATTCAATGAATAGCTTACTTCCGTTTTATCAATCTCTCCACCCAATCCAATTGAAATTGAATTAATAATTAATCCATCTTCAATATCCTTGGTACCATCCTTGTCTCTTCCACTACAAGCAGTGAGGAGAACCAAGGCCAAGGCAATAACTAAGAAAGAGTAGAAATTCTTCAATATTCTCGCCTCCCTTTATCTACTGTTCATATTATCCTTGTTATTTCACCTAACGTTTCGTATAATCACGACGTCCGACAAAGTCGAGTGTGTCCGGCTGCCACTACTTCCCTGCCAACTACATCTGCCGGACCGAGGGGCGATTGCCCGATGCGCGAATATGGTGTTATATGAAGTTACCTCCATCTTCAGTTTACATTCCATCTAGTATTACTTTATTAACTGGTTTACTTTATGAATTGCAACTTTCATTCCTTCATACAATTCTGTTACTGACCGATATTCTTCTTTGAATACTGGGTTGCTCCATTCTGTGTTCTTGATTATATAAATAATAAAAATACCATTAAGAGTTGAAAATCTACCATACCATCCGACATCAACTAAGTATCCATCAGGATATTCGACCATAAACATATCTTCACTTAACCATTTTATATCAGTCATATCTTCAGGACTTAATTTATAAGAGTTACATTTAACAACTCCTGGTCTGAAATCAAAGTTTTCAAACATATTTACAACTCCCACTTTTGTTTATTATTAAGCAGTTTAATATTTCGCAGTAATTTCATAAAACGTTCTTGTGTTCACGACCCCCAACGAAGTAGGGTGTGTCCACAGCAACCACTTTCTGAAGCCGTTTCTGGGACCGAGGGCGTAGCCCGAAGCGTGAATATGGTGTTATATGACGTTCGTGACTTCTGCGAGTACTCATTCAAATAGTATATTGATTTCATTGGGGTAATTAAGTAAAATCAAATAAACAGAACAAATGTTCCGATTATTTGAGGGGGTGCTTGAAATTATCTCATCAAATGTATCAAAAACCATAAATCAAATGGGTAAAATCAAAGGAAAAAATACTAAACTAGAACAATCAATTTCAAAAGCACTATGGAAAAATGGCTTGAGATATCGAAAGAATGTTTTATCGTTATATGGCAAGCCTGATATAGCAATTAAAAAGTATAAGATTGTTATTTTTGTTGACTCCTGCTTCTGGCATGGTTGTAGCAACCATTTCAAATTACCTAAAAAGAATCCTGGGTACTGGTCTGAAAAAATTAATCGCAATATTGAAAGAGACTTTGAAGTTTCTAAATATTACTCTGAGAATGAATGGGTCTTAATTAGGGTCTGGGAACACGATCTCAAAAATCACTTCGATTTAATAATCTATCATATAACCAAAATAATTATTATGACAAAACACAACTATTTTCTAAAGTGTGTTGTTAAAAATAAAGAGAATGTCATATAACGTTTCGTATATTCACGACGCCTGGCGAATGCCAGATGTGTCCACAGCAACCACTTCTCTGAACTGCTTCTGGGACCGAGGGAGAATGCCCGATGCGTGAATATGGTGTTATACGAACCGGACGGAGGTGAGAACTGCCCTCCAAAATGCCGAAAAACCCTTATGTATCAACGAATTTCGGGTCTTGTAAGGATTTTCCAATCGGCTGTAAATAACCCGGAATTTCGTGGAAGTTATGCGCAATCGTATATCCAAATGTTTTACGAACCTCCCCTTGCCCACTTCGTATATCTGCTTTGCTTCGCATATCCAATAAGGGAGGAAATGCGAAGTGTCTCAGCCTAATATGATCGATTGGTCTAGCCTTGTTCGTTTGTTTCTCATGGACTGCAAGTCTAGAAACTTAACCCAGAAGACTATTCAAAGTTATAGGAAAGGATTGAAAAAGCTCGAACAACTCTTAAAGACTCAGGATCTCGAATGGTTTGATTTAACTACCGATTTATTAAAACATCGTATCATCCCCAGTATGTTTGATGAGAATTTAGCCCTGAGAACCGTTAATTGCAATCTGGCAATTCTCAAATCGTTTTTCAAGTTTCTCGTAGCCGAGAAATACGCTGCTTGTAATATTGCGGATAATCTAAAGCCCTTTAAGGTCCAAGCCTCCATGATGCATACTTTCACGGATGCTCATTTGATACGATTGCTCAATGAACCCGATCGTTCAACATTTACCGGCTTCCGTAATTACATGATGATGCTGATTTTGCTTGAAACCGGAATACGCCTGAACGAACTGACTCATCTGCTAATCACAGATGTTCTACTAGAGGAAGGAATGGTTCGTGTTCAGCAAGGAAAAGGCAGGAAGGCCAGAATGGTGCCGATTCAGCAGATTGTATCCCATGAATTGCAACTTTATTTGCATGAGCGAGGAACGCTGGACACGAATCGGCTGTGGATTACGTTAGATAATCGCCCGTTCGATGAAGGTGGCATTCAATCCATGATCGCCCGAATTTGTAAAGCTGCAAACATTCAGGATGTTCAATGTTCCTGCCACACTTTTCGCCACACCTTCGCAAAAAAATATTTATTAAATGGTGGCGATATTTTCACATTAAAAAATATTCTTGGGCACTCAAGGATAGAAACAACTGAAATGTATGTTGAACTTTTTTCGCGTGATTTGCAGACTCAACATGAAAAGTTTAGTCCGCTGGAACAGATCGTTCAGGAATTCCCCTCACTTTTCACCGAAAGTGAGGTGCAAAGGGCATGACTACCGGACGCAGACAAAATAAGCTAGTAACAGTCGATAAGGCGAGCGACGCCAAGCAACAGTTAAGCTATAGCGATCTGCTTCACTCTTTTATTCTCGATTGCAAATCAAAAAACCTTTCGCCGCTCACAATTCGTTTTTATCAGGATAGTGCAAAACAACTGGAAGCTGCTTTCAGAGATCAGGATATGGCACTTGATATCTACTCCATCACTTCTCGGGATATTAAGAATCATTTTATTGCCTATTTATTCGATCTAGGAAGATCTGACAATACCGTAAACGGACGTATCAAGGCCATTAAGCAATTCCTGAGATACTTATTCGAGGAAGGCTGGCTCCTTCAGAACCTTTCAGATGAGATCCATGCCACCAAAGCAGAAAAATTGATGATTCAAACCTTCACCAAAGAACAAGTCGTCGCGTTGTTGGAACAACCGGACCGAAATACATTCTCTGGCTTTCGGGACTATACAATGATGGTGATTCTTTTGGAGACGGGGATGCGAATCAGCGAGTTGTGCAATTTGAAATTAGGCGATGTTTTCTTTAAGGAACAGGAGATTCGAATTACAAGAGGAAAAGGAGGAAAGGCCCGTCGCGTTCCTATCCAACAAACATGCGCCAAAGTGATACGTCGTTACTTGGATATTCGGGGAGACTTGGAGACGGATGCTCTATTCGTTAATTTGAATAATGAAAAGATCAGTACTCGAGCGCTACAAGATAGAATGCATGATTACGGTCTTTCTTCGAGCATTAATGGTGTGCGAGTATCGCCTCATACATTCCGGCATACGATGGCCAAGTTCTACATTTTGAACGGCGGTGATCCATTCACGCTCCGAAGAATTTTAGGCCACGCTACACTTAAAATGGTTGAATATTACGTCGAACTGTTTAGCAGCGATATTAAGCAGCAGCACAAAAAATATAGCCCGGTAGAAAACATGAAACGAATTATTTAAACCTGGCGATAAGCAAAAGTAAACGGCCATTCATTAACGAAATGGCCTTTACTTCCTACTCCTGACAACCTTATGGTGATTATTAAAGCAACCTGTTTTGATACAATCGGCGCACGGGAGAAGATTTCGTGTGCTTCGATTTCATTTCTGGACGCCATAAGTTAACGTAACGCTTCACCATATCCTGTGAAGTATGTCCGAGAATATCTTGCAAGCTGTACGGATCTCCATCATTTATAATGTACATTTTTGCAAAGGTATGCCTTAACGTGTGTGGGCTTACCCGGACGTTAGTGATTCCAGCATCCTTGCCATACTGGCTTAAAGCCGCTTGAAACGAACGGACACCTAGCGGGCGACCATCAAGTGTGACAAAAAAATGAGATGAACGAATGTCCCCTCTTGCTTTAATGTAACGAATTAAGAGTTTACGCACATCATCACAAAAAGGGATGTCTCGTGGCTTTTTACTTTTACCTATGACACCAAGAAGCTGATTTTCTTTAATATCGACCTGATTCATGTTTAGTTTTGTGATCTCTCCGACGCGCAGTCCACTGTCAAAAATTAATGATAGGATGACAAAATCACGAAATCCCGTAAACGTGTTTTGATCCGGTTGCTTGAGAAGGGCTACAACTTGCTCTTCTGTAAAGGATGGAATCGTTGGTTGATGGCCTCTGCGCGTTCGCAAGTGTTCTGCCGGATTGTCTGGAATCCAACCTTCTTCATGTAAAAATAAATAGAAGCGCTTGATTGATTTAATCCGATTATTGATCGTATTGAGTTTGTAGCCTTTTTTCTCAACCATAGCCATAATAAATTTGTTCCGCAGCAAGTCTGTTGATACATGGTAGACATCAGCTTCAATCTCTTGCTCTCGCAAAATTCGCTCATAACATTTCAAAGTACTCTTTTCAAACTTTACTGTTTCCTCGCTTGACGTTTCTGCACGACGAGCCTGAATAAATAATTTCACAGCTTCTTCCCATGTTAACCGGTAACCTGAGTTCGAAAACGATTCTACATCGTATAAATCATTACTACGTCGTTTACTCGCTTTTTCACTTTGGCTTTGACGAAACAGACTTACAACATTTCCGCCCATCCTCTTCCCTCCAAACAGATGTATTCTGAAATCCCCCCTCACTATTCGTTTCATTTCCCGTACAAAATCGGACCCTCAAAAAAATCAATTTGTCAGCGTTCTATGGAACCAGTCGAAGCGAGATTGTTGGATTGAAATGGAACGTTATCTTTCAGCATTAAATCGTTCCCGTTCGCTACAAAGTGATCTCCAAAATCTCAATCATATAAAAAGCTCCTGAGCCGTCCAAGGACGAATTCAAGAGCTTGTTCTTTGGTCTGATGTTGTGGTTGAAAGAGCCTCGATGGAGTATTCGTCCACTGGAACCTGAATCGCACACGCTAAAGGGAACCCAACGGATAGCATGTCCCTTAGAGGAATCAAAAACCGCAAAAACCCTATAAAATCACGGGGGTTCGATGGTTCACACCACCTTTTCCTAGTGCCACAAGACATCCCAGGAGTCATGAAAAGTGATCAAAATTAGACGTTCGAGAGAAATCCGAGAGAACAATACTCGAATCAACCCTGCTCCACTATCATCGATAAATTTTAGCGGAGTAATGAAAATTTAAAGAGCCCGTCCCATAAAGTAAGTTTCAGCTCACTTTGCGAATAGCTTTGTCTATCTCAAGAAGTTACTTAAGCAGTTTAGCAACGAGATGTGAAAGTAGGATCGAAAACGTATATTCGGTGAGCCACATCCCGCTAAAACTGCTCACCAATCAAAGCAATAAAACTGCATTATCAATAATGCTCCCACAAAATTTTTCCTTTATTCAATTCAGGCTTACTGTTGCAGTCGTTCACCAAATAGTATAGATTTCTGATTTCCGGAACTACTGCATAATTGCATTTATTCTTTAAATTGGTCACTGAAAGGTCATTGGTTTCTCTATTTCTATTTATGTAAAGTGCCTTATAATCTATTCCATTCTTAGAAATGTCGCAGAAGAAAGCTTCATCATTCAATTTACTAATTTGTTTTGAATTCATCCATAGATACTCATAGTTGAAATCATTAAATTTGAAAAGTCTATTTCTTTCTTCAGAAGACATGCTGTGATAGTCGCTAATACTTAGTTGCATAATATCTTTATCTATCTCGTCAGACCACGGCATATCACTTAGCATATAAAAATAATCAAAGCTTTTCGGATCTACTTTAAACACCGGCTCATAGAACGCTAACAAAAGATATAATGCTACATATAATCTAGACAGCAAAAAAGGAGTTTCTTAGTTGTATGACGACAAGCAGAAGAAAGTTCAGCCCTGAAGAGAAAGCACGCATCGTGCTGGAAATTCTGAAAGAAGAAAAGACG
>JAESFX010000204.1_pt1 | contig 48756 bp, 53 predicted proteins | sample 9269501 | NCBI WGS metagenome assembly JAESFX01 (sample SAMN14515570, study PRJNA621655) | algae metagenome | isolation source: Desmonostoc geniculatum HA4340-LM1 and co-occurring heterotrophs from cave... | place: USA: Maniniholo cave, Kauai, Hawaii | collected 2009-07-28
GAATTTGAGCGTTACCACTTGCCAACACTACCCGCCGTGCAATGACTTCTTGTCCATCTTGTAAGCAGAGGCGGAAACGGGAACGCAAATGATGAGGTAAGGGTTCAATACTCTTGACTGCTAAAGGGATAACTTGCTCTTGCAACTGCCAAACTCGAATCACATCCTGACAGAAATCCTCAAATAGCTGTGTTCCTGGCAAATCATAGGGGGGAAATAACTCATCTGAACGAGATTCGGCGAATTTTCGTAAAGCAAACGGGTTGGGGTCTGGATGATGAACTGCCGGAGAACGCAAATGCGGAATTTCTAAAGCTGCAAATTGCTGTTTCCAGTGACTCATCCACCTACCACTGGGGTCAAATACCGAGAATTTACCCCTGATAGACTGCCGTTTTTGCAGCAGATGGGTAGTCAAGGTAAGAGCATGAGGCCCTGCACCAATAATTGCCAAGTCAATTGTTTCAGGAAGAGCGATCGTAAATTGCATTGCTTACGAGACAATCTGGCTTTTATGATAATAGTTATCATTCTATATGCAGAAGATCAGTCCAGCAAGGTGATTCTGAAAATAGGCAGAGGGGCAGGGGGCGGGGGGCAGGGGGAAAATTCTTCTCCCTTGCTCCCTGCTCCCTTGCTTCTTCCCCATTACATCAACATCAGAGCTACTTCTTTGGCAAAGTAAGTCAAGATTAAATCAGCACCAGCCCGTTTCATGCTGGTTAAAGATTCCAAAATTACTTGTTTTTCATCAATCCAACCCATCTGGGCTGCGGCTTTAATCATGGCGTACTCGCCACTGACGTTGTAGACTGCAACTGGTAAATTTGTAGCTTCTTTTACCTGACAGATGATGTCTAAATAAGCTAGAGCAGGCTTTACCATGATGATATCTGCACCTTCGGCAATATCCAGTTCAACTTCTTTTAAAGCTTCTCTGGCATTCGCTGCGTCCATTTGATAAGTCTTTTTGTCGCCAAATTTGGGGGCAGAATCCAACGCATCACGAAAGGGGCCATAGTAGGCGGAGGCGTATTTTGCAGAGTACGCTAGAATCCCGACGTTAATATAACCTTCTGCATCTAAAGCTTGGCGAATTGCTCCGACTCTACCATCCATCATGTCGGAAGGTGCAACAAAATCTGCGCCAGATGCGGCTTGAGACAGTGCCATTTTTACTAGGACTTCTACAGTGGGGTCATTTAGGATAGTGCCATTTTCATCTACTAAACCATCGTGACCATGAGTGGTGAAGGGGTCAAGGGCAACATCAGTAATAACAACAATTTCTGGGATTGCTTGTTTAATGGCTTTGACCGTTTGCTGTACCAATCCGTCTGGGTTGTAACTTTGAGTGCCTGTATCGTCTTTTTTATTTTCGGGGATAACGGGGAAAAGTGCGTAGTTTACCGCCGTAGGCATCGCATTAATTCCCAGTTCAGACACTTCTGCTATTTCTTTAAGCAATAAATCTAGAGAATATCGATAACACCCTGGCATGGAGGTGATTTCTACTTTCTGTGCTTTACCTTCGGTGACAAACATGGGATAGATGAGGTCATCCACAGTCAGAGTATTTTCCCGTACCATCCGCCGTGTTGCAGTGCGACGTAGACGACGGGGACGTTGGAACGGGTTCAAGAGTTTGTCGGTAGTTGAATTTACAGGTGACATGAAATTGAATTAAAATGATAATCATTATTGTAAACCTGTAGTAGACTTACCCGGTATTTACGATTTGCGCGGCTTTTCTGAGGTTTTTCTATAATTTGACTCGCAATATTAACAAAATATCTCTAACAGGGGCTTTATTTACCTCTAGCTTCTCTATTCTCCCTAATAGTCGTTTTGGAATATACTTGCACTTTTTAACCAGGCGATCGCCATCTTTCCAAAACTCATAGTGATACCAAGCTTGGGGATAATCTTTGCCGTGAAGGGTGATGGTTTTCCACTCAATGGAGCCACTACCCAATCCTTTATCCCGTCTAGTTTTACTAGGGCTATCTTTACTGGGGGGTATTTCTGATTGTCCGCCATTATTACTAGGGCTGTTTTTACTGGGGGGTATCTTGGATTGCTTGACATCTTTACTAGGGTTATTTTCGATATCCCCCAGTAATGTGTTTTTACTAGGGCTAGGTACAACACCCAGTAACCCCAAAATTTCTATAATTGGGCGCTTCTTGAACTCTGCTTCTTGAATAACCCCCAGTAAATGTTTGGGAATGTACTTGGTCTTCTTTCTACCTTTTTCCTGCCAATGATAATAAGCCTGGGGGTAGTCTTTTCCGCCCCTAGTAATGGTGCGCCAATGAATAGTGCCGTTACCCTCACCCCAATTTCTGCGCTTTTTACTAGGGCTATCTTTACTGGGGGATATCTCTATTTGTCCAGGCTTTTTACTAGGGTTGTCTTTACTGGGGGATATCTCTATTTGTTCAGAGTTTTTACTAGGGCTATTATCAATACCCCCCAGTAAAAGTTCCGATACAGGAGGCGGATGGTTTCGACAGGAGTTTGAGGACTCAGATATTTCCGGAGCGCAAATTCTGGATAATTCCATAGGACTTGTCAAAAAATACCGTTGCTGTGCCTGTTTCACCGTGCCGTGCTTTAGCCATGATTAGCTCTAATATTCCTTGGTCTGTAGTGTCTGGGTTGTAGTACTCATCCCGGTAAGCAAGAATAATATTGTCTGCCACCATTTCTAAAATTCCCGATTGGCTAAGGTCGCTCATCATTGGGCGCTTATTCTGTCTGCCGTCAACTCCCCTAGAGATTTGCGACAGTGCTAACACGGGTACATCAAGTTCCCCTGCCATTTTGTAAAGTCCTCTGGCTACATCTCCTAGTTCATAGCTGCGGTTTCCCCCAGAGTCCTCTGCCATCATTTGCAGGTAATCAACTACAACTAACCCCAGTTTTCCCTCTTTGGCCTTAATTTGACGGCATTCTGACGCAATTTGTGAAACGGTGATGCCCCTTGAGTCATTCATGTACAGCGGTAATTCTGAAGCAACACCGATGATTTTGGCAATGCTTGTAAATTCCCAGTCTGCTAGGGGTTTATTACCTGAGCGATGTCTGCGGATGCGATCGCTTTTTAGTGGCGTTAACTCTAGATGCTTATAGGCGTTGGTAATACTAATTAAGCTCCACAGCCTATACTCCAATTGTTTCTTTGTCATCTCCAAGGAGAAGATGACCACAGGTAGATTGTGGAGTAGTATCATTTGGAGAGACAAAAACAAGGCGATCTGGGACTTTCCCATTGATGGCCTACCCGCAACTATGGTGAGTGTGCCGCTTTCAAATCCCACCATCAAATTATCGAGTTCATGAAGTCCTGTAGGGTAAATGGGGTTTCCTGAATTTAAATCCTCGTAAGCAGCAACGTTAATCGTGCTGTTATGTTCAGTGTTTGAAAATAGGGTTTGATTAGATAATTGGAACACTTTCTGTTCTGATTGGTCAAGGATTTGTGATAACTCAGTTTCTGTCTCGTAACCCAGATGTACAATTTCATTTCCAGCCTTGATTAACTGTCTACGCACGAATTTGTCCATTACCAACTCGGCTAAGGTGTCGATGTTGACAGCTGACACTGTGCGGTCTACCAGAGTTGCTAATTTATTTCTCCCGCCGATAAGAACAAGTAAATCGTGGTCAGCCAACCAACTGGTAACTGCAAGCAAGTCTGTGGGTTTACCTTGACTGTGGAGCCGGGAAGCTGCTTGATAGATATCTTTATGGGCGCTAATGTAAAAGGCTTCGGGAACAAGGACTTCGCTCACCCTATCGATTGCTTCTGGATCAAGCATAATTCCGCCTAAAATCGCCTCTTCCGCTTCGATATTTTGGGGTGGCAGTTTATCAATCATGTCGCACCTCCAGTATTATCAGCGAGATTTTGGCTTTGCGACTCTTCCCAAGCTCTTTGAGCCTGTCGCTGCCGTTCTTCAAGTTCTCGACGGAATTGTAAGAGAGCATTTTTTGTTTCAGTTTTTTTGGCTTGTACCTCAATTGATGCCAGATATTTTTCGTAATAAACCTCCCAGCGATTCCTTCCAGCTTTGTTCTTGTGAGCTAACCAAGCCTCAATGTCATTCACTGGCTGGCTAAGATTTTTGGTTTTTTCCTCACAAAATTCCAAAAAATTCGCTCGCTCCTCTTCCGAGAGAGTCTTAATAAAGTCTGAATAAGTCTTATAAGTCTTAGGACTTGAAGATTGGCTCTGGGTAGGGCTTTTGGAACTCGGTTGTTGCGTAGCGATCGCGCTTGTTGCGTCATGATCACGCTTGTTGCGTAGCGATCGCGCTTGTTGCGGTGAGGCAACACTGTTGTCTGTAGGCAACACTGTTGTCTCATCGCAACAATGAAGCCCCCCAGCTAAAATTTTGACTTGGACTTTCAATAGTTCAAGGTCAATGAATCCCTTGTCATCTAAGGCTTTGAGAGCGCGGCTAACTGTAGAGCGATGTACTTCTTTATTCTCTGTTGACAGTTGCCTAGCTATCCCGGAAACAGACAACTCAACCCCGTCGCCATAAGGATCGAGAGTGCGAATATAGTACAGCACATCTTTTTGTGCTGGCGTTAATTCTCGGCAGGCTTTCAGCCATTCCTCGTGCTGGAGTGGGTAAAACTTACCTTGAATTTTTGAACTGTTCTGTGTCATAATCACCTTAATAAGCAAAAAAAATTCCCAGCCCCTGTCCCCCCAGACAAGGGCTAACTTTTTAAATACCAGCCATTTGACACACAGCAATAGAGAGCAAAGCGATTAGCAACTTCAGGCGTTACTTGATGTATGCCGAAATTCTCTTAACTTGCGCCCTCAAAAGTGTCGCCAAAGCAAGTATTAGGCGAAGTTCTGCTCTACTGAAGAAAAGCTGATCTTATGTTTTCAGTCAGAACTGCTGTTGGCTTAATTTGAAAAGAGTAAGTCCCTTGTTATCATTGAATTATCCATAACTTTAAAAATCCTAATAGAGTTCTCTCTAAATATCGCATACTATATCAACTAACTAATCCTATAATTAGCTAGCAATGCAAAATTTTGTAACAGAGGAAACTTCTCTTTACCAGCAACTATTTGACGAAATGTTCGATAGATACAACCTTTCGGCAAAGGTTGTAGCCAAGCAAGCTGGAGTTTCAGAGGTGTTAATTTCCAGATTTCGTAAGGGAAAGGCTGATTTGGGAACTAGAAAGTTTCTAGCATTATTAGGGGCTGTTCCTATAGAAGCACGGGAGTGGTATTTGTCTCAGCTGCTTGGGGCAAAGCCAGGTGTAAGCCTGCAAAAGCTTGTATCTGCTGCCTCTGCTGTAGAAAGAGTTGAAATCATCAATTTAATTGCCCATTCTTTCCTAGAAGAGCGAAAAACTACTGGGACAGGTGAATTGATATCATCAGCAGTATGATCCATAGCAATCCCATGATATGAGTGAACATAAGGGATATTATGTGGACTTGTTGCTTGCTTACATCCAATTTTAAAGCGATGTGATTGGATAATCTCCATGTTCGTCAGTCCAAAATACTTGCATCGTAAGGATTTTGTGTGGAGATAGTCAAGTGCTTTGAGGTATAAACTCATGATGATCTACTAATCAACGAATTGCACAACTTTATTTAAGTTGGTAATTGCTGTATCCCTGATAACTTTGTGAAAATTTTAGAGATGCTCAGTTGGAAGTGCAGTCTGGGGTCTGGCAAGCCTGGTATATCCTAATCTACTTTACCCTTTGAGAAGCCGTCCTCTGGGTATTTACGGATACGATACATCAACATAACGCCTTTTTTGTATGTAAGAATATTTACCCGTACTTGGTTGAGAGTATGGATGCTGTGACTTAGGCGATCGCTCTTTTTGCCCTAAAAACCTCTTCGTTGTAGTTGTCAAATAATTTATATTGCCGATATCAAGGTCTTTCTTAATACTTGATAGATTCGTTTAGTTGACTTTTTGATTTTGCAATGATGGTGTTTTGTTCATCTACTGAGTATTATAAATCTCACAGAAAACCACTAAGAGGGCTACAACAGCTTTAGTTCTCAAACTGGACTTACTCCATACAAATGTACTAACAACCGGAAAACGCAAAATCTTCCGTGTGCGACTCCAGGGGATGAGCCTAAAAATGCAACTTATGTCTGCAAAGTGGAATTGAGAAAAAACGTGGTGTAGAGGTTTTGGTATATAGAATTTGCAATTTGATGTAAGGACAGAATTGTATCAAAATACGTATTTTTTTACATCAAATGATACTTATGAGTTGGGGAATGAAGTGTGAAACTGGGAAAGAATCAGTAAATATTTTGGCACAAGTAGAGTTTGGTGGAGTTAAAGAGAAGTTTATGTGAATAAACGGTAGATTATGCAGTTTACTTACCTCTATCTCCACTTTATTCATTGACTGAGTTGATTTCATTAAATATGGCTAAAAAAAGGAATAATGAACACATGACAGAGAATACGACTCAGCAAATAGGACGGGTAGTAATTATTACTGGAGATAAGGGAGGTGTGGGCAAATCCACATTTGCTAGGGGATTACTTCAGCTGTATATCAACAAAAAGTTGAAGTATTTGGCTTACGACTCGGATCATCGCAATGCTCAATTGTACAGACACTATAATTCAGTGAAACCTGGAGTAAAGCTGCTTGATATTTTTACTAGGGGTGGTGCCGATGACTTGTTGGTAGACTTGGAGAGCGAACATCCCCCACTTGCATTGGTTGACTTACCAGCTCAGTCCGGCGTGTTTTTTGAAGAATTCGAGAAGGACTTGGGTGTTTTTGATGCAGTTAAAGAATTGGGCTACAGAGTCACTATGGTAAACGTGTTGTCCAGGGTGAAAGACTCAGTGAATATCTTGCGTGTCCTTCATGAGTACTGTGGCGATCGCGTGGATTATGTGGTTGTGAAGAATCTGTTTCATGGAGAAGCCGATAAGTTTGAGCGTTATCAAGACTCGGAGACTCGTACCAAACTTTTGTCAACTGGGGCTGTGGAAATTCTAATGCCAGACTTGTTTTTCAAACCTTATGATTATATTGATGAAAAGAACTTGCCTTTTAGCGCAGTTTTAGAAAGCAAAGAAGCCAACATTGTCGTTAAATCTCGTGTTTCAGCTTGGCTTAAGGAATTTGAGCAAAACGTGTTGGTTGCTGCTTGGTTGTTGGGGTTAGAAAATGCAGCAACAAGTCAAGCCGCTTAATCAAAATCCTCTGGAGATTCTCCTTACTCCCAAGCGACTGGTGATGACAGTTGGTGATGCTAGAGTAGGCAAGTCCACGACAGCACGTTTGTTGGTAGAGTTTTACCTAGATTCTAAACTAAAGTTACGAACTTACTACACTGGTAATCGCAATAAGTTGTATGCCTATGAACTACTGTTACCTGTGGGTAAACTACCATTGACACGAGATGGTGCAGACCAATTGCTCATCGACTTAGAGTGCTTTTCTGATGTTCAAGTAGCTCTTAGTGACTTGCCAGGGCAGAATTTTGAACAGTTCAAACAATTTGTAGAAGAAGTGTTGCTGTGGGATGCAATTGCTAGTTTGGGTTATCGCATTACCTTTGTTTATCCAATTTCTCATCGTAGAGATTGTGTCGAGTACTTGCAAGAACTTTTTGATTACTGTGGTGATCAAGCAGACTACATTATAATCAAGAATTTGCACTTTGGCGATGAGTTCCCCTACTACGATGGCTCTGATATCCAAAAGAGCATTCAAAAGAATGGTGGTGAGGAATTGTATTTAGGAGAGTTATGGAAGTGTACTTATGAATTAGTAGAATCTATAAGTTTGCCCTATAGTCAAGCCATGCATAACCCAAATATAGATTTAATGAATCGCTCTCGTATTTTCAACTGGATGGAAGAGTTTAGCCAGCAAATCAAGAATAATAAAATTATATCTGACTTATTAGCTTTTACCCAAAATACATCATTAGTTAATTTTCAAACCCAGGAGAATTTAGATTTTTAATCATTGATTAATTTAAGACTTTTATGAGTAGTAATAATTCTGTAGAAAGCTCTTTAGATACAGCTTTAGAGGGACGTTCTGACCGTTTTAAGCAGAAAGTTCTTGATGTAGTTCGGCGTTCTGGTATCAATCCCAAAGACCCATTGTTTTTGGTGTTGAGTTCCTTGGGTAAGTTTGAGGTACTAATGGAAGATATTCCAGGTAAACTTGATACCGTAGTGGAGGGTTGGACGACCGAAATAGATGAGAAGCTCGATAAGGCATCAAGTGTAGCTATTGTTCAACAGAAAAGCGCTATTGCTAAAGCTGCTTCAGCTTTGTTGAAGAAGGTGGAGCAACAAAAATCAAAAGTAGTCTTTAGTTCTATGCTACCCGCTGCCTTAGTTGTATCTGGTATTTTTGGTGTGGGTATCCTAGTTGGTAATATGATTCCTGCTTGGAAAGGAGGTGGTTTGACTGAGCCAATTCGCCTTACCTTTGAAGAGAAAGAAGCTTTGACTTGGGCTAAATCAAAAGATGGACGGTTTGCCCGTCAGCTTGTGAAATGGAATGATTTTGAATTGAGTGTATGTCGTAAAGAAGCAGAACGCCTTAAGGGTAGATGTGCCCTGTGGGTTGTGCCTTTTGATCAGCGTTCTGCATACCAGCAGCAGTTAAATAAGTAGGTTTTTAACTTTTTAGCTGCTGTAATCATTTTCTTTCCACCCAGGTGTTTCGACTAGTCCTTCAGAGATTGCTTTGAACCCTGCTTGGGAACGACTTTTACAGTTTAGTTTTTCTAGTATTCGATGCACATGACTTCTGACTGTGCCAATAGATATGTATAGCTTTTTAGCAATTTCTTCATTGCTCATTCCTTGAGCTATTAGTTGTAAAACGTCTATTTCTCTTTCAGTGAGTACATTAACTCCATGAGTGTACTCTTTTTTATGATGATTTTTTGATGTGTTATGAACAGTTCTTATCTGAGTGGCTTGGATTGGATTTTTCATGCTCTCAATTAGAATTTTGCCAACTGTTGAATCAATCCAAGATTCCCCTCTATAAGTGGCAGATACTGCTTCTGCTAACTTTCTTCTTGGTAAATTTTTGATGCAGTATGAATCTGCTCCATACTTGAATGCTTTTGTCACTGTATCCTGCGTGTTATCAGCAGTTAATATCACTACTTTTGCATGAAAATCTTCCTTAATTTTTTTACAAACTTCTGCGCCATCTATATCTGGCAGATTAATGTCTACTAAGGCTATATCAGGATTATACTTTTTTATCAAACTTAAACCTAAAGAGCCATTGTCTGCTTCTCCGCACACTTCAATGTATTCATTTGCAGAGAGTGCTGTAACTATTCCAAACCTCATTAACTCATGGTCTTCAATAACGACTACCTTGATTTTGCTCATCTTTTCTTATTTTATTGATATATGTTATTCACGTACTTTCACTTATAGTATAACTGCCGAATCTATGAATATTTTCAGATTCCGCATTGAAAACTGTCACATAACTGGTATACGGTAATTAATGTGATTAAATTTTTACAATATTTAGCAGCATTACTGATGTTATCAAGTGACCTGTGTCATAAATTATGAATTAAGGGTTAAGAAAGGGTGAAGTTAGCCAACAACCCATTGGTAAATGCTTTCAGCGTTATGCCAAAGGCTTGCAAGATAGCTCTAGTTAACCAAATGGCTAGAAACAAATTGTCTGTCGGCAGTTATTAGGAAGTGTTCAAGTTTGTACCTTGGGGTGCGTTGCTAATCCAAGCTCTACAACTAAAACAAAGTGCATCTGTATACCGAAAATTGACTTTTACCATTGAGCGATGGATACAGTTAATGCACGTTAATCATTTTCCTTCCACTGCTAACCGCTATATAGCGGAGACACCCAATAGAAATTTAGGTGAATTAGAGAAGAAATACAGAATTCTATTGGTGAATGATAGTGACGGGGATGATGAATCTCAGTTACTTAACTGCATTCAAAAGGAAGCATTATATTGGGTTAATAGTGCTTCAGGTACAGAGGCATTAGAAATAGTGAGAGAGTCGCCTCCAGATTTAATGGTTTTAGATGTGAGTATTTCACTGTTAGAGTGGCGCGATTTAATTAGTATTATCCGCTCAACTGTGATGCCTTATTTTCCAATTTTGCTGGTTGCGAATAACGACCATATCAGCTTGGAGTTGGCATTGGAAGCTGGTGCAGACGATTTGGTGACCAAGCCCTTTGTAGTAAACGAATTAAAAGCGAGAATTCGGGCATTGCTGAGAGTTAATAGTAGGATTTATGAACGTGATGCTCGCCTTAAAGCTCAGGAAAATTTTGTACGACTTTTAGTCCACGATTTGCGAGTTCCACTTGCGGCTGCAATTCATCTTTTAGATTCTCTTGTGGACGGAGTGTATGGAAATACCCTGGAAGATATTTCTCCAGTGTTACGTCGTCTTTACTCTAGTAGCCAAAGCTTGCTGGATTTGGTCAATACTCTTTTAGACGCTTCTCTGTACGATGCTGGTGTCAAAAAGTTGAACCGGGAAAAAGTAGACCTACGACAAATTATTACTTCAGTAGCAGAGCAGTTGCTACCTTTAGCTACGGCAAAAAAATTAAATTTGCAAATCAACTTGAATACGTCTTTACCACTGATAGTAGAGGGCGACACTATTGAATTACAGCGTCTTTTCCTGAATTTAGTCAGCAATGCCATTAAATTCACCGATTTTGGGTGGGTGAAAATTTTGCAGCATAAAAGTGACTCAAAAGTGGTGATTGAGGTAAGTGATTCAGGGATGGGAATCTCTGATGAGGATTTGCCCAAGATTTTTAGCAGATTCTACTGTGGTGTGAGAGGTCATAGAGGTGTGGGTTTTGGGTTGGGATTGTACTTGGCAAAGCAAATTGTTGAAGCTCACAAGGGGACTATTGGGGTTTCCTCCTCCCCTGGTCTTGGTTCTACATTTACTATCCAACTCCCGTTCTCCCAACCAACCACTCCCCAGTGACTTCTCTAGAGAGCCGGTCAAGTACAAGTAGTTGACAGAAAATACAGGATATGTATGTTATGTTAATTGAACTTTTAAGCGCTCGGTTTTAATGCGTCACCGAACAGCCCGTCGTAGACATCGCTAAACACTAGACCTAAAAATTTAGCCGGAAATAGGCGTGTTGCTCTTATTCACATCATATATCTTTTGTCAAGATATATTAGTTGACCGGCTCTCTAGGTGTTGAATGTTGGAATTCCTTGGTAAACGTTAATGATTATGCGTGAAGTTTGGAGCGGCGCAATGTTTGTTTAGTTCGCGTGATCACGCGATGGCATTATATTCGGTAAACATAAGTAGTTAAAATAACTGGTATACAACTGAAAGAATAATATTACGTGCGCTACTTAATTACTCACTTATTAGATTATGTTTTATACAAGACTTTTGCTCTGGTCAAACTATGTACTGCTGCTGCGGAACAGGTGGAGTTTGGAGTAGTGTTACTCACCTAGCTCCCCTTGTTGTCTCCTATTTTGAGGTATATTTTGAGCCTCTTGTAGAGCTATAATTTTGATTTTTTCTAGCTCTTGTTGGGTGAGATTATTGATAATAATCTCAAATTTTAGCTGAGAAGATTCTCTCGTAGCTTCCAAGGCTCTGGCTTCTTCATTCTCTAGGAGAGCATTTCTATCCAAAGTTAATAACTGCTCGCCTCCAGAAGTAACTTTTAGGATCGCAGTAAACTTTTCTGACTCATATATTCTAGTCTTTAAATCTTCAGTATCCCCACTCTCTATAGCTGACTCCTCTTTCATTAGTCTTGTTAAGACTAGCGGAATTAAATATCGGTGTATGTCTTCTATATTTTGCTGCTGAAAGTTTGCTGAACTTTCTTCTTGTTCAGTAAGATAAGTTACTTCCTCAATCACATCTCTAGTGAATGTTGAAGTGTTATGTATTTCATCCTTCCTCTCTTGTCGCTGCAATATTTCACTTACTTCTACCAATGGTAAGGTTTCTACCTTATTATTAACTTCTTCAGTGAGTCCCTCTACCAATGATAAGTTTGCTGCCTCTTGTTCAACTTCTGTAAAACCATCCTCTGCTAAAGACAATGCTGTTATTATTGACTCTTCATAAGACTTTCCTGAATTCACTCCACCAATTATCTCTGATAAAGTTTTGATAGCATCCTCTTGCTCAGAAAGACTAAATTCCTCTATACTATTATCAAAATATTCCTCATCATATCCAACTCTCTCTAGAATCTGGCTGAGGATATAAGCAGCTTTGGCAGGAGAGATATCTTCTGAAATTTTGGAGGTAGTTTCTGCAAGTGTTACTAAAGGATTTGTAGCCATGATTTGTGATGTTTATATTTGAGATGATATGGGAATCTGGTTTGATGCTTGCTAAGTATACTGAGACTTTAATCCTTGATAGCCAAGACTTATGGTTTGAGGATTTTTCAGAAATCAAATAGTCATTCTATAGTAAGTTAGTTACATTTCTATGTATTCAGATTTTATTTTAGCTAAAGCCGTATCAATTTTTGTGTTAATTTGTTCAAAATTTTTGAGTATTTCAGAAGAGATTTGGTTTGTTTGTACCTGACCTGATTCAATATCAAGAATAACATTTCCATTTTTCTGGAAAATTGTTAAATCTTTTTGGGAGGAATTGAGAGAAATGTCATAGGTTTTACCTTTGACTTGGATGGAACCGCTTTCTCCAGGTTGTCCCAGAACATCACCGATTCTTTGAGCAATTTGAGTAAGCCGATTTATAGAGCGTAATTCTTCCATATCTTTGGTCATAGCAATCAACACTTTCTCTGACAATCCCTGCCCAGATTTAAACCCAGTGGCAACTTCTGCAATTCGGTTTTTGTACTCTTCTGACTTGCCCAGTTTGTCCGCTGCACCATACCAATTCCTCAAACTATCAATAGTGCCTTGTTCATAACTTCCCACAGTGTCAGCCATCACTCCCGTTTGGGGAATATTTTGGGAAGATGTAACCAAAGTATTTTGAGTTGTTGAGAGGGGAGTAGGTACTGCGGTTAGAGTTACGGCAGTCGGCTGTGTTGGGGGTTCAGGGGATGGTGTAACAATTTGTTGTGTGGGTGTAACGTCTTGGGCTTTGCTGCTATCAATAGAAGTAACTGGTTCTGGCGATGAAGCGCGTGTGTAACCCTCTCTGTTGAGGCTCTCCAGCTTATATCCATGTTCCTGCAAGTATTTTTGTACTAGCTGGTCAGTACCAGCAGCATTGCCCACTACAAAGGAACTGCCAGATGCGATCGCTTTATCTAGCAAAGGCACATAATGGTTTTTAAAGGTTTCGAGAATTTTTTGCTGGGTAACTCCCCGCCACGGGCCAGAGCCAGAAACCATAATTGTATCATTGGCTGAATATACTCCAGTATTTGCCCGTTCTCTCCAAGCTTGCTCGTAATTCCGAGTACTAGAAGGCGTATTGGGTGGTGCTGCCGATTTGCCAATAAATTGAGTTGCAACTTCTGCCATTGCCACATCTTTCTCCATGTGATGTGCTACGGCATCGTTTAGAGGTTTTAATTGTGCCAGAGGATTACTGATTTTTGGGGAAGAGCCAAGTGATGTAGAGACTGTTATTTCTTCCACTCTGGAGATAGAGGCGGTATTATTTGATAAGGTTTGAGCAATATTTAGCCTACGGCAATCTGACGGAACGCGATCGGCAGTTTGGGATGTTTCCAAAACTTTGTCGTATCCTGCGATTAGAGCGCGGATGAAGGGGGAATCCTTGCCCTTGCCTTCCCAGTAGTTATCTCTGCTTGAGGTAACGTAGTGGGTGCAGTTTTCCAACCATTCCACCCCTCCCCTTTGTGTGATGGCTTCAAACAATTTGGGGTGTTGCTCTAACTTGGCTTGGATGATTTCTGCCATCAACTGTACTCGCTGCTCTCCTTGTGGAACGGTCTGCTTGTAATGTTGGTAGGCTTGTTCTGCGGAAAGGAAAGGAACTCCAGCAGCTTTGTCTTGGGTATAAGTCTCCGGGCCGTATTTTCCTGCTGGCACTGCTGCATTGTCGCCCAAAGATACTGGGTAGTCTCCGTTGATGTTTCCCAATTCCTTTGCTTTGACAGTGGGATTGGTAAGGGCAACTCCCAGTGGGTCGGGACTTCTAGAGCCGATATTAATTGGGGAACTAACGGTAGTTGTGGAGATTGTAGGGGGTGTAGTTGCTGGCAGAGATGGGGATACAGTAGGTGTAGCAGAAGATGGCTCAGGGCTTGGGGTGGGGAATGGTACAATTTTGCCGTTGACGTAATCCCCCAGTGGTTCCATGTGCAGTCCCCACACTTCGAGTTTGTCCTTGAAGGTAGCAAGTTCCTGGGCGCTGTGCTTTTCCCTTGCTGCCCACTGCTGTTGGTAGGTTGGGTCGGTAATCATTTCCTGGGTAATGCGGTATTGCTTGCCCACTCGGAAGGCGACTTGCTTAGAACCCGCAACAGCGATCGCAATATCCCCTTCTTTGAATCCATAAGCTTTATACGGTTCGTATGTCCTTGTTGTGTGACAGCGCCCATATCCCCGCATCGCATCGATGGTGGTATTTACTGGCAAAGGATTAGGAAAGAAGTGCATTTTGAGGGGGAAGACCATTTGCACTGGTTTGCCAGATATGACAACTTCCTCCTCTTGGGGTTTGGATACAATGGTGGCATTCGGTATGGTTTCAGCAACAATCGCTTTTACCGTCGCCCAGGTCTGATCCTTCTCTTGTTGCGTTCTACCACCAGCGAGTCCCGAACCCAGGCGTTCAGGGATATAGACGGGTAGGTTATTGTCCAACGCATACTGGTTAACTTGGGCAAGTCCCCGTCTTAATGCTTCAAAGTCAGTTTGTCGAGAATTAGTGCCGTAGTCATACTGCCCAGCAACGTTAGCTATTACTAGGGTGGGTTCTCCAGGCTTTGTTACCTGTACAAACTGCACATCCCCCAGTTGCCAGTCTTGTTTGTGCAGGTACTCTTGTTTAACTGTAGACCATTTCTGGGCGATCGCAGCTGCCAATCCCGCGCCCATCTTTCGTTGACAGTTGACCTGCTGCACAATTATCCCTGCTTTCACTTCCAGGATGTCTTGCTTGATGGTGGTGTTAGCTGGAGGTTGTATATCCTCTTGGCTGGGTGTCGATATTGTGGGATGATTTTGAAGATGTACAGGTGTTTGAGTTGTTGTACTGACAGTGTGAGAATTGAGTGCAGCTACAGCTTGTGTGGTAGCAGATGAACCCAGTTTGGTAACTTGGTTTGGATGATTGCCAATGCCTACGGCAACCTGACGGAACGCTTGCGGTCTATTGGGAAGAGAATTTAGACGTTTATTGTAAGCGCTATTTGCACCATCAGCATCCAAGGGTTCTCCAAACTTGTCCTTGAATGCTTTGAGGTCATCAGATTGAATTGTGCTGATTGCTAGATAGAGTACAGAAAGACCTTTTTTGGTTTCTAGGGGCACATCTTCCTGAGCTACAACATTAAATTCAATACCTTTGGATTTCAACCAGTTCTGAACAAATTCTGTTTTGTGGTTGTCCACCGCCATTCCTATCACTCCCAACATTTTATCTTCTTGACTAGTAAATAGGATGGTGGGTCGTTCCTTTACCTTCTGAAGAAATGGCGCACTTTTTTCAACCATCACCTCTTGTTTACTAACCACAGCTTGTTTAGTGGTGTCCTGGAAGGCTTGAGATTCCTTTGTCCATGTTTTAGGATACTGTACTGTGGAGGAGTCTACCTTCACAAAGGTGTGGGAGAAATTGCTTTGGAGCGTGGAGTGTACAGAACCCATCTGACCAGGATTAAGAACTCCCAATTTTTGTAGAGCTTCTTTATCTTTTTTATAGTGCAATACTCCTAGTAATTCCCCATTTAAAAATACTGCATCTCTATTTTTTGTTGCAGGTATTTCTAAACTGACGTTTCTATATTGATTATCATCAAATATCTGACCCTTAAAATCATAGCTATTAATTTTATTGATTCTTAATAAATTGCCATGAGGAGATTCAGCAATAATGAATGCTCCCTCATCTTTAGTAGTTCCAATTGATTTTAATTGGAGATTTAGGAGATTGCCGTTTTTTAAATAATTGAGTTGTTTTAGTTCTTTAATTGAGTCAGTATCTAATTCACCTAAAATTTTGCCATTTAACTTAATTTTGGCTGTGTCAGTTGGAACTGGAGTATTGCCAATCGTTAATGTTACTGGTTCCCCATTGAAAGTCTTTCCTGCATAGGAGAATTTACTAATTTCTCTAATAGTAATGTCAACAGATGCTTTTCCCGGTAGAGCAATAGTTGCTGTTGCTGTGTAAGCTTCTCCTGGCACAATTGATGCTTCTGCCTTAGTCCCAATCGGTAATTGTCCTGTTCTTTGTTCTAAAACAGCAAATTCTTTATATTCCCCATCATTGTCTTTGACAAATACCAGTCTAGAACCATGCCTTTCATGACCAGGGGGATATACGCTTGCTCTAATCTCCGTCTCGTACTTCTGTTGGGGATTCCATTCTCTACCTGCAAAATTATCTCCTTCTTTATTAATTCCTAACACCTTAAGTTCTGTAAATTGCAGTTCACTTAGTCGATAAACTATTTCATCTCCAAAGGCTGCAAAAACAAAATTTGACACCTTTTTTCGAGTATTTAAGTGTGAATTATCCCCTTGTTCCAATTCATCTTGACGAGAGGCGGATATGCTCCAGGTAGCTGCTGCTGCTGATAGTTTTTGGTCTTCTGGGATGGAAGCGTAGAAATTTTCAGCCAATAAATAAGCCTCTTGAAACAGCAGTTTGGTTTGGCTTTCTTTGAGTTCAGGCTTGAGTTCGACTAATGTGGCTCCTTCAGTTATCATTCCAGCCTTTAGTTTGTAGTCAATGATAGATTGCTGGCTGACTGTTCCTAATTTGCGATATTTGGGTTCTTCATTCTCCATCTCCCCATCAATTTGTGCTACTGCTAGCAGTGTATGAGGACGTTCTGGAGAGCGGTATTTTTCTGGTATTTCTTCTAAGCGAATGTTGAGTGTTGAGCTTTTCCAAATTCCAGGATGTCCGTAGCGAGTTAGGTTAGTGATTTCAATTTGTGCGCCACTGCTAGTCTGCACAACCGCGTAAGGCCCTTGCTCTGTCTCTCGGCGCTTATTTAGTCTTGTGGCTTGATTGAATTTATCATCAAACTTTTGTTTCGCTAATATGGCTTGATATTTTTGTTGTGGAGTGAATTCTACACCTTTGAATAAATCTTGGAATTGAACAATGGGGCGTGATTCTAGTTGAGATTCTTGGAAGTATTTGTTGGTTTGGTTGATAAGCAGTTCTACTGGAGAGTAGCCAGTGGTAGTGACACCTTCACTGAGGTAGACAGAGGATAATTTTTTGTCTTTAATATAATTAACATCTCTATAGAGATAGCGCTTATTTTCAGCAATAATGTCCATATCAGGTTTCTTAGCGCTTTTGAATAAATCAACCGCAATTTGATTTTGAAAGCAAGCTTCCTCAATCATTTGGCGATACATGATGCGGTTGATTTCCATCGCCTTTTCTATCACTTCCGAATCTCTATTTTGAACTGATGCCAGTTCAACAAATTCCTGTATCTGCTCTCTATATTTTTCCCTAATAGACTGAGGATTTTTTTGATTATTTTCTTGGGCAACTAATTTTTTATAGTGGTTAGATACTTGGTCTACATACTCTGCTTGTTGTTGCAAAGTACCATAAGTTTTTAAGATTTCGATTTCTGACTCTAAAGCTTCCAGTGCTGTAACATGGTTATTGATGATGCCAACGCTGATGCTATCACTCATGTGGATAGCAATTTCTTCAAATTCTGGCTGTGTACCATCTTCTCTATAAAAGGATTGTTTCTTTAGCTTAACTGTAGGAGCATAGGCGTTTTCAGGAAGATTTCTGTACTCTGATTCTGCTGTGAAATTGGGATATTTACTTGCCAGTTCTACACCAATACAGTCACCATCAAAATCACGACCTTGGCGTTCTGATTCTGTTTCTGCTGGGTCTATTTCCTCGGTTTCAATTGAGAGTGCTTTGAGTGCGTCAATCCTAGCGAGTATGCGCTTGTGGTCTTCATCGTTGACTACAATGATACCTTCTAAAGGTTTACCGTCTGGCCCTAAATAATCTTCAACTTGTTTATTGAGGGAGACACACAAACCATTGGAATTGAGGAAGGGAGAACGAAAATTAAGGATTTTTTCTCCCTCATTCATCCAAGGAACACAGATTTCACCGTTTTTGAGTTCTTTAGAGGGAATAATCATGCCTCTATCGAAGGTAAGGGTGCGACCAATGGCAATATCTCGCCATTCATTTTGCACAAATCGACTTAGTTCTTGTCTGACTTTCTCAGTTTCCAAAAGTTGGGAATGACCGAGTAGGTCTGCCTTGATAATTTTGTACATTAATAAGTCATCTTTTTCAGATTTGGCATTATCCTCATTCAAATCATCTGTGTCTAACTCTTCATCTTGGTTCAGGTTAGTAGCAGATAATTTCACTTGTCTTTCAAGTGTTCTATCTGCTGCTTGGTCGGCGATTTCTTGTTCTAGGGAAACTTTTTGTTGTTCAGTGAATGCCTTGCGCTTTTCGTACTTCTCGCAATACAATTGTGCAACTTTCCTGGGGTCTTTCTGGATTTCGGTAAGTTCTTGGGCTTGCTTTTCTAGTTCCTCTGCAAAGTCCTTGATACCTTGGGGGAAAGAAGCCAACATCTGAGAAATAGCAGTCTTCCCCTTTTGGGACTGCGATTTTTCACCTAACCAAATGGTTTGATTATAAAGACCTGGCTTGATTTGGGGTTTAATTGGACTAGAGGGGTTATCTTTGTCTGTACCTTTAAAGCTTGACAGGGGAATAATGAGGTCTATTTTGGTTTTGTTATTGGAGTTTGCATACTCTAACTGGGTTAAGTTGTGGGGTCGCAGTGTTCCTTTCCCAAAGCGAAATTTAGTGTCCTCTCCGTCTCCCTCTCTCCACCCAAAACGATGCTGGATAACACGATAATTTTTGTCTTGTTCTTCTTGCCTTTTTGTTAGTTGGTTGTATAAGTCAGTCGCAATTTGTCCGTAGCAATCTCCAACTAATTTACAAGCATCTTCGTTATCTAGTATTCCCCCGTTTTCTCCAGTAGCATCATCTACTACTAGAATGTTCAATCGCTCATTAATTGCGTTTTTGCACTCTCCGAGAAATATGGAACCGTAAGCACCTCTGTCCTTGCGGTCTGGATATAGTTTTTCAACTACTTCCAAACATTCTTGTGGCCCATAAAGTAGTCGTGTTTTGGACGACAATAGCAGAATGTGACTGTCTGGATGGTTCTTCAGGTCTTCTGCCTTTGTATGTTCGTCCATTTGCCCAAAGGAGAAGTGTTTGTCAGGGAAGAAGAACTCTAGCAGCGTGTTATCCAATTCCTCAGTTAGAATTGAGTCTGAATTGCTGGTATCTCCCTCAGTGTGTGACCATTGGTTTAATCTGGTGTCAAAGTGCTTGAATGTGAGTGTCATATTCTCATTTATTTGTGGACAAAAAGGTTTTAAGTTTGTGAGGGTTTTAATATGTCAAGATTAAAGCGCTGGCTTTATTTAAATAAAAAAAAAGTTAATGCTGACGGAACTTTAAGAGAAGATTATATAAAGGAACGATTAGCTAAAAATATCAACCAAACAACTATTGATGATTATGCTGCGACACTCAAGGCAGAATATGAGCATCTTAAATACTTAGATGAAACTGAGCCAGAGCAGTGGATGAAATATACTGCCTATGACTTTTTTACGGAAGAAGAGAAGCGACAATTTAATCCTGATGGTTCTCTCAGACCAGATTATGTTGAATCTGCTTGTAGTATTGGTATTAGCGAGGAAGCCCTTGAGGAGATAGAGCGCCGTAAAAAAATTGATGTACAAAACTATAATGAAGTGTCTGCTCGATATGCGGAACAGGGTATAAATTTTGGCGAACAGCAGATGCAAGCAAGAATTGCTGACAGCAAAAGCTATCTGCAACGTAGAGAGCAGATGAAGAAAGACTTGCGTAATTTTGAAAATGTTGATAGCTTGCCTTTTGATAAAGGCACACCGTATTAGGATGGAGGCAATTAACCAGGGAGACATCATTTGTAGCCACTAAGAGTCCTCTTAAAGCGGATTCTAGGAGCTAATTAAGTGATGGTGGTAGTGAAAAAAAGTATAATTTTAGATTGATTTTGCTTTGAGGCTTACATCAAAAGATATAATTCGTTCTAAAACTTACTCGTAATGCGTCCACATCCGAATTATCTTAACTACTTGCTCGGATTCGATTACCTCATATACCAAACGATGCTGTATATTTATCCTGCGAGAATAAGCGCCTGATAAGTCACCAACCAGCTTTTCATAAGGCGGAGGATTTTGAAAAGGATTTTCTTCAAGGACTGCGAGTAATTCCTCCGCTTTCTCCTTCAAATTACTAGAAGCTAACTTCTTCGCGTCTTTTTGCGCTTGTTTTGTATAAACTAACTTCCAACTCACCAATCCAACTCCCCATCACATTCTTCAATAGGAGTTGCTAACCCTTCTTTTATAGATTCTCGCATTCCAGGGACAGATAATAAGTAAAGAGTTTCCTGAATAGCAGACCAGTCTTTTTCGGCAAGCAGAATCGCATTACCATGCTCACCCTGAATAATAATGGGTTTACCCTGCTCTGAAACTTGGTCGATTAGCTTTTGTAAATTATTTTGAGCGTCGTTGACGGGAAGCAAAGACATCATGCTTTTTTGAGTCACGGTAACTTTACTCTAGCTGATCTACGAACTTATGCAATCAAAGTTGGCTTCACGGCGCACAAAAGATACTTAATATTTATTCAAAAATTCATCATGCACCACTTCAAAGCTCCAATTAACTATTAGCTTCTCTACTCTAGATCCACTTGGTTTTCGTGTTCTTGCCGTTGGCTTTTCATCAACAGCAACGCCTTCAGTCTCTCCAGTCTCACCCAATCCTCTTTTGTCAACCCTTTGTCCTGTGCATCAGCGCTAGCATTAAGGGGAATTTCTGCAATTTCCTCTCCACTCTTGCGTCTTAGTTTCAGAAGATTTCTGTCTAGCTGAAGGTCGTAGTACTCTCCTGAATACGTTTTTGGTTGTCCCACTTTGTGCCAAAATAGCCGGATAATGGGACTGATGCTGCTAATGTAGTTTTCTTGCTGAATTATCTCCTTGGGTGTCGCAGCTACTTCCTCACCGGGGGTCGATACTTCCACTAATTGCTCAGTAGCAGATGGTAGCAATTCAACCAAGTCTCCAGCCGCGCACGCATGTATTGCAGGCAAATCCCGTTCTGGGTCATAGGAAATACCACGTTTTTTCTGAAGACCAGGAAAGCTGTATGCTGACCCTAGCCGATTACCAGCCACCTTCACCCCATTCATCTCAAAGGCGATCGCTTCTTTAAACAACCCCCTGCTGCTAAACTGTGGATGAACCAAAACACCATGCTGCTGTAGTCTGCTAATCAACTCGGTAACAGTGGGTTGGTCTAATGTTGCTTCATCAATGATGTCAGCTAGCAGTTGGGTAACAGGTGGTTTGCTACTTGTGTGGTGTTTCTGCTTCTGGGTTTGGGCGCGACGGTCAGTTACTGTGGCTTTAATGCCATACTCCTGTTGAACTTGAGTAGCAACCCTTTCGCTACTACAGGGGGCAGCTGACAACCCAAACTGCTTCTCCAACTGTCGCACTATCACCTCACTGCGGCGGTAGTCCCAGGAGTCTGATACAACTGAAGAGTCCATGCGAATGCGAGAAGCAATTATATGGATGTGTTCGTGGTCGGTGTCGTGGTGACGGGCAATCACGTACTGGCTTTGATTTAGTCCTTCACCCAGGAATTTCATCTCAAAGAGCCAGCGCAGGGCAACCTCTGCGTACTGCTCATCGTTCAAATGCTCGTGGTATTCCCCTTTTTCATGGGATGCGTCGCGGTGGGGTATAGAGAGAATAACGTGAGCGCAGGCGCGTTGCAGCAGTGGTCGCATTTTTCTTGCAGCACCAAATTCTTTAGCTAACTGCCTGGGTGTAGTGCCGCCCATGTTGCTATAGATAATAGTGGCTTTCTCTTTGCCCAGCACATAGTCTAGGGTGGAACGGAAGCTTTGGTTCTTAACCCTCTTTTGTCACTCTCGGAAAACAATAATCTCAGCCTGATTCTGAGACTTTGATTTCATCAAGGTTTGAGGCTTTATTTTCTAACAGAAACTGAAATTTATAGATAAAAGTGGAAATTAAAGCCCTGTAAGCATTTGGGCGATTGGATTTTCCCACTCTGACAAAAGAGGGTTAAACTGCTTGCTAATCACGGGGACTCCTGTTTGCGTAGACGTGCAGGGTCTTTCATACAACTTGTGCTGCTTTTTACTTGGAATTATACAATTCCTCTCACTAGAACACTGCTTCCGGGCTTCCGGGCGATCGCTCTTTCCAGTATCATAACTCTAAATAATGTTGTCGCCCGTGCATTATTGGAGTTGTCACTATGATTGCAGCCAAAACGCCCACTAGAAGACACTGGGAACTGTTTGAGATTTATAAAGCTAAGGTTGCTATCAAAATGGAGCCTGAAGAGTTCCTGGAACATTGGGCTGTAAATTACGAAGAACTTGCTGAATTGTGCGGACGCTCTAAAAGTACGGTAGCTCATTGGTTTTCCCAAGGAGAACATCGTAGGGAACCGTCAGAAGCTGACAAGCGCAGACTGGCAGAAATTCATGCCATCTGGAGTCAATTTGAAAATGAACCTACTCACCTCAGAGAAATCTGGGCGAGAAAACGCCGCCGCAAGCACGATACGGAATGTAATACTTAGTTGTCACTGGTGCATTATTTAGTTGTCACCATGACAACGGTGGTTTTATTGTGTGTAATAGCTATTCCTGCTCAAAACAGGTAAATCATAATGACCACTAACTTTCTATCCAGTGCCGACGACCCGAATACACCTGTCCCCAGTAAAACTGCCGACAAAACCGCTCCTCTCAGAGAACCGCTAAAACATTTGTTAATTGGTTCTCCCAAAGCTGTGACAGGCACTATTCACTACCTACAAGTCCTTGGTTATGCGGATGTTGGAGACTGGAGTCCCCTGTTACCAAGCCCCAACCCAGGCGAAGTTATGAGTATCCTCAGCCGTCAGATTTTGGTGCAATAACTGTTACTGGCATACTCAGTAGTTCACGCCCCCAACTTACTGGGGGTTTTGTGCGTGTAAAGTTTCTGGTGGTGTGTCATTTGTTGAGCGATCTCCGTCAGAGCGAGAGCAATAGCTTTGCGGAAGCTAGAACAGAACGAGGAATGAATGCGATCGCCCGTATACGCCCAGGGGGTTTTTCAGAAACCCCCTCCCAAAATCGGAGATTTGGGTCGTAGGGCGCGCTTTGCGATGGCGTACCCGCCCGCCGGAGGCGATCGCAGCATTCCCAATCACGTTGATTCTTCCTGGACATCATCCGTTACTCCGCACTCCAGCAGCTGCATCTGAGTTTCCCTGATTGAAGCACGTAGAGATTCCACTAAGTTTTGTAATTGCTCAACATCAATATTTACGTCTTGTCCAGATTTGACAGCAATGTTTGCTGCTTTAGCTATCTGATTGAGATTCACCCCAATCGCATTCAGTTCTTCGTACAATTTCCAATTCAACTGTGGGGGTGGTGGAGGTTCTACAACACGCCGCCGTAGTGCAGCACGACGAATGAATTCTGTAATACTCACTCTCGCTTCATACGCCTTTTTCTTCAGTTGCTCATACTCATCAGCAGCAAAGCGAACAGGATGCGTAATAATTCTTGCAATCCCATCAGACCTCTTAGTCTTGCTTGGCATCACGACAATCCTATGTAAAAGCCCTCCGCAGGAGCCAGCCGTCGCCGTCGCCCCGTACCACAGGGGCGGTATGCGCGTACAGCGCATACAGGCGACATGGCTGGCGTATAACCACCACTGTCCTGCGGTGTCCTGTAGCATTTCTATGGTAGCAGGGGACGCAAACCCTTGTGTAGTGAGGATTTTACGGATATGGATGTGGAAGAATCATGGGCGATGGGGAAAAAACCAGATTTGACCAATACTGCCCAATCCTGTCCAATATTTTACAGTTTTTTTGAGAGAAAATTCTGCCATAAATTTTTATTCTTAAGCAAAATATTTAATTTGGACAAGATTGTACACAAATGAACCGGATTGGACAGAAGTGAACAGGATTGGTACTGGCAGACAAAAAGGGTAATTATACTTATTTAGATGTATTATTTTTGAATGCTGACGTAGTATGCAGCTGATGAATCAGTGGTTGAAAATTTGCTTTGAGTTTGAACGTTAAGGCGATGCTTGAAGCGAAAAATCTATCAAGACTTACAAAAAATCTATCAAAAATTATATCTTGCTTATACTTTCTGTTGGTTTCCAACCCGTTGGTGAATGCCTCAAGATAGTTTTTAGTAGTTTTCGTGTTGTAAAACAAAATATTTTTGCAGTTTTACCTAGAGGAATATTTGCCGCCATTTAGATGCGTGAGAATTTATGGCAGAACAAAAGCTAGTGCAGAAGAGGGTAAGGTTTCGATATCGGGAACAGACACCAGATGGAGTGTTATTGAAATATTTATCAAATCACCCCACTAAGAAAATAGAAGAGTTGTTATGGGAAGCAGCACGGATGAGTTTCATGCCGATGGCATATGTTCACGCAGGGGTGGCTGATGAGAGGGTACTGAGAAAGGTGGCACTGTCATCATTTTCCGATTTTGTGCGCCAGTGGGATTGTATTCAGATGGAGTTAAATTTTGAGTTGGCATTGCCGACATCGCTAATGTCGATAGAGAGTGTGGGTAAACAGAAGAGTGCATCGGCGACTGTAGTCCAGCAGGAAGTAGTGGAGAGAGTAAACACAAAAAAAACTGGTGGTGACAATCAAGTTACTGTAGCTGTAATTGAGGAGTCTGACCAAAATGATGATTTTTGGGATGACGATCAAGATGTAAAGATAGAATTGTCTGATGAACAAAAAGCAGTTAGAGAAGAGATGGATGCTTTGTTTGGATGAAGAACCATAACTACTTATATGTGGTTCAGCTTACTAAGTCTTTTTAACAAGGAGTGATTAGATGACTAAGCTTGCAACTGTTGTGGTGCCAGATTTGTTGCTGGCTATAGATTTGGGTGGTTCTCAGACCAAAGCGATCGCTAGCGTACCTGCTAAGAATGGCTTCCCTATGTTACTGTGTATGGAGCCAGAGATAGCCGATGTGTCAGATGCATCCGTGCAGGACTACGAGAAAACCAAATCTGGTGAAGTAGATCCAGAGAACACTTGCTGGGTAGGTATTGGTGATGATTACTACGCTGTTGGTTTTTTGGCAAGGCATAAATACGGTGGTAACTCGCTACTGAAGCAACTGAAAGAGGAAAGCGCAGTTCCAAAGATTTGTGGAGTTTTGTGGGTATTGTGTCAGAAACTGAAGCTTATCGGTAAATTAACTGTGGCGCTTACTGTGTTGCTACCACCATCGGAGTATCAGGATAGAGAGCGTCTTGAGGTGAAGTTAAAACAGGCACTAAGACGATTTAACACACCTACTGGAGAAATGCGAGTCAAGTTAGTAGATTTTAACGCCAAGCCAGAAGGAGGTGGTATTTATCTTTACCACCGTAGCATCTTGGGTGCTGACATCAAGAATCGCAACATGGCGGTAGTGATGTTAGGATATCGCAATGCTTCTGTTTTGGTATCAGCTAGGGGTGCAGTTGCTCCTGGGGTGTCGAGTACCTTCGGGATGTCGTGGATGTTGGATGATTTTGTCAGACGGTGTAGTGGTCTAGCGAAAGAAGACCCGCGTCTGATGGCGGCAATAGTAACAGCAGGATCTGAGTGCAACCCAGAAGCCTTAACTAAGTTGTCGCGGCGCAATAGCTCAGTCGAGCGGGAAGGAGAGGCGCAGGAGATGTCAGAAGCTCTGAAGCTCAGTCGGGATGAGTATTTTCGAGCATTAGTGCGGTGGCTGTCACAGGAATTCCCCCGTGATCTTGACGAGATTATTTTATGCGGTGGTACTTCTGAATACCTCAAACCTGAACTAGAAGCGCATTATAGTAATGTAAAGGTGATTTGGAATGGTGATGTAGAGATTCCTCCAGGATTGGATACAACGGGAATGGGAATACGGATTGCGGATGTGTGGGCGTTGTATCAGGTATTTTTTGGAGTGGGCAATTTAATAAAAAAAGATAGTGGTTTCACTGAAGAAGGCAACGCTTCCTCTTCTGCCACACCCGCTACGGTATCCTCTGCATCAGAGAGCAACTTTGTGCGCTCGACACCACTGAAGCCCAAGGGATTTTTGGAAATGCCAGATAGGTTGTAAGCTTGATAAGCAGAATAAAAGATAGCAAAAACCACCTCAATTCTCAATAATCTCAAATATTGTTCCACAGCGTTGACACATGAAAGAATTTTCCCACTTTTGATAAAGTTTGGGATAGATGCGACTATATTTAATGTTTTTCTGTAACGTCCAAAATAGATATAAAGGTAATCCAATAAGTAATGATAATCCAGCTAAAAAACTAGCCTGGAAAATACTACTTAAAATCATAAAAATTACCCATTCGATAGCAATTGCTTTGACGATAATAATGGGTATGAATTCTGGTTTTTGGGGAGGAGAAGCAGTTTTGCCGATGGATGTAGTGCTAGTTTCATCTTTATAAGCGGCAGTAGACTTTGAGCCTATAGAACCTCTAATTGTGCTTGTGGTATGAATAACATTTTCCTGATAAATTAGGGATAGTTTACGAATATTATCACTTTGACATTTGGAACAAAGGATTGGCATAGTGGTGATATTAGATTAACAAATTTTTTCAAAAAAGTGTTTTGACTATGAGTAGAGTTGTTGTTGAATGAATTGAATTAAAATTTATGTGGATGATAATAATTATTTTCTAGCATTAGAAAAATTATTTGTCAGTATTAGACATCTCCAGAAATTAGGTTTTCACCTAGACAGGATAAGGGTTTGAGATTCTTTTTCGGAGATGTCTATTACCTATTAAGGCGATCGCCTTCATACTACTAACCACCAAAGCGTGCCAATAACTCCTCACGAGACAATTGCAACAACAAAGGAGTAAATTCCTCAGCTTTTAGCGATAACAAAGGTTCAATAATTGCTGATAGTTGCTCATCCAATGAACCGAAACGGCTTTTGAGCAAGCTTTCTACAACTTTACGTTCTCCAAGGCGTGTAGCTTCTTCTATCCGTTGTGTATAGAGTGGTGATAAACGCATTCCGTAACTCCCTATCTTCCTCGCGTGTTTATTCAGGTTGCTCAACCTCTTGATGATGAGAAAGTTCGGTGGCGTTAATTGCTTTTTGTTTTAATACCAATTCTATTTCTGCTAGTTTTTGACGCAGGGCTTCTTGGAACTCCATTAATTGAGAAACTTCAGCTTTCTTCAACGCCTCCCCAGAGATTTTATGCAAAGAACGGGTTGCTGTAGCTACTGGTAATCTCGGTTTTTGCGGTGTTGGAGAAGCTTGACTCTGTGAAGCTATCACCTCAGCTACTAATTTTCGTGTTGCTTGAACCGAAAGTTTCTGAAAAATCGCCTGCTGCGTCGTATTGCTCCTGATTGCTTGTGCTTCTGACTCTGAGAGTCCCAAATTTTTGGCTGAGAGTTTCTGTAGCGCCATTGCATGAACACCTTTAAGTCCTCTTGACCTAATTGCAGCTTTCAGGTCTTCTGCTAGGGAGAGCATGGGAAAAATGTTGGCATCAATCGAAGCCGGATTAAGTTGTAAATCCAACAGCAACGCCAACACCGCCTGTTCTGGCTCATCTAAATCCATATCTGCTAGACCTTGTTCTTGCTCCTCTGGTGTTCCCGTCATCAACTCAACAACAGAGTTCATGCGTTTTTGTGCGTTCAACCGTCGCACCACTGTCGAGAGAATCCGGGGAATATCTTCAGCTTCTAGACCAGCATTGCTTGCTAATTCTCGCACGATCGCTTCAGCCTTATCGAGAGGATTGAGGTCTTCACGATGTAGGGAGGTCAATAGTGCTTTGCGGTGCAAAGCAGCAGGTTCTGGAATAATTACAGCTTGGAGGTTTTGCCAACCCAAGGTTTTCGCACTGCGCCAGCGCCGCTCCCCATCAAATATAACTAAGTTCTCTCGCTGAATCAGAATTATTGGCTCTAGTTGTCCATCCGATGTCAGAGAACGGGACATGGACTCAATGCTTTCTGCTAAAAATGTTTGTCTGGGTTGTTCTGGGTTCGCTTGAATTTGCTCTAAGGGAATGGATTGGATACCTGATTGTGATTGGAGTTGCGATCGCAGTGTTTGCAGCTGTTCTTCCAACTCCGTAGAACCTTTAGAACGAAGTTCTTCAATCTCGGCTTTAAGTCGCTGAATTTCTGACTCAGCTTCAGACAACTGTTGAGATTGCTTTGCAGCTGAAAAATAATTGGTGAGGTCAGGAGCTTTGCGAGTAACCATATTATTTTTTTGTTTTCTGATGATTCTTGTTTCCAATTAAAGCTTGCAGTTGCTCGGCAATTTCTTTAAAGTCATCTTTAGCGGGATGGCTTGGGCGGTAAAGATGCACTGGTAATCCTTGACCACTGGCATTGACAAATTCAGCGCTATCCCGGATGGCTGGGAAGGCACGGATATCCATCTGCTCCAACTGAGACGGTAATGCAGAAAACATCTGTCGATGAGCTGCTCGGCGGGAATCATATTGGTTAGGGACAAAGCCGAGAATTTCTGGCTGAGGTTTTAAGCGTAAGTGCTTGCAATGATAGTAGTACCATTCCAGTAAATGCGCCGCTCCTTGAATTGACTTCGGTTCCAACTGCACAGGGATAATGATGTGCGTGCTAGCTGCCAATGCCATCAAAGGTAAGGGTCCAAGGGTAGCGGGACAGTCAAATATAATCAGGTCATGTTCCAGGGGATAGTCGGTTAAACGGTCTCCGAGAAGGTAGGCTCCTCGTTTGTGCAAAACCAGTTCATCTGCTGTTTGTGTTAAAACCATTCCGCCTTGACAGATGACAACTTTGTTAGTGTGTTCGCTCCAGCAAGGAATAAAAGGCCAAGAGCCGTCAAAGTCGTCTTTGAGAGCAGCCGCCAGAGTTTGTTCCGGCTCTGGCGGGTTCAATCCACAGAATAGTGTCAGCGATCCTTGCGGGTCGAGGTCAAACAGTGCTACGTTGTACTTGCGCTTTGCCAGATCGTATGCTAAGTGGACTGAAAGTGTAGTTTTACCACTGCCTCCGGCATTGCTGATCACAGCTAGTCGAATTTGCATGGCTTTTTCAATGAATGTTATTCCAGAATCATATATCGAGACCCAAACATCATATATCGATATATGATGAATCTACACAGAGAGTATGATGCTTTCGACCTGCATCTAAAAGTTGAGTAAGTTATTCGCTTTATGCTTCCAGGGACTTCCAAATAAAAAAATACCTCCGGCCAAGGAGCCGGAAGCATGGGATTAAAGAAGTCGGAAGTCGGAAGTCGGAAGTACAGTTTTGTAACGGGGATTTAGACCCCGCCACAAAACTTGCCGCTTGCTAGTTGCGGGGGACTTAAACCCACCGAATTTGTTAAAACGGAATATTGGAACTATCTGTGGTGTTCAGATAGCCGTTGTTAGCTGCTAGAGCTACACCAGCACCAACTGGCTGTTTGGTGTTTTCTGGTGGTGCTGGTTGAACAGCAGAGATGGTAGTGGGGATAAGAGTAGTGTTGGCAGTGTTAGTGGAGATGAAGGTGCGGATAACCAGAGTTGTTTTCTTTTCCTTATATCCTTTGCCGCTATCCACCACCTCAATATCGAGATAGCCCATAGCGATTCCACTTGTGTTAATCCCTGACTCAGCTATTGATACTGCTGCCGCGCCCTTAGTTCTGTAGGGGATTGTATCTTGTACTACACCATCTTTAGCATAAAAGGAGAAAGCACATTCCCCATAAACAATCTTTACTCCCTGATGATCAAAAGTTTCGTTAATTGTGAGGAGTCGAATAGTTTGGCTTGAACTAATCATGAGATATCCTTTTGATTGCAACTGTCGATTTTTCATTGCGATCGCGCCTAGCGCTTTAAAACCAAGGCACCCCACAGACAACTGACCAGTTATCTATGGGGTGCTTTGGTTGCACTAGAAGTTAGCGGTGACTATTTGGTTTTGGTCGCCACTAGATTCAGTAGATTCTTTGCGTTGAGAGGAACTGATGAGTTCTAGATTATTGACGCGAATCACTGGTTTTTCTCTCTTGTCGTCGGTATTCTTGTCCGTCCACCTGTCGAAGATTATTTCACCAGTGATGCCAATGGTGGAACCTTTCTTCACCCAGTCTGCTGCTACTTGAGCAACATTTCCCCAAAGTTCTAAATCAAACCATAAGGGAGATTCGCTTTTGTAGGGCGGTTTGACGGCTAGAGTTAAGGATGTTTTCATTGCACCTGACTCGAAGTGACGGACTTCTGGTTCTTGACCAACACGACCAACCAAATCGACTTTATTGACATATTGCTGAGTCATAAGATTGTCCTTGAGTATTATGTTTTTTTCAAAAATGATCGCGCGATAGCGCATTACCGTATATGCGCCATGTAACGTAAGGGTGTGATATGAATTCTTTCGGTTAAGGGGGAAAGGCAAAAGGAGAAAGGCTGGAATTCACCCCAAACCCAATTCCCAATCCACAAGAGAGGTCATACCAATTCTGTATGAAGATGCGCCTAATTTGGGATATAAAAAACCTCTGCGCCCCTTTGCGTTAACCTTTGCGTTACTCTGCGTTAAAAAGTTAGGATTTAGCGCAGCTTCATCAAGAAACGGTATCAAGAGGGCTTATCCAAAATGTATTGTGTGTAATGTGCCAGCAGTTTTTATTGAGAAAAGCGATGCCTGCGGCGAGCTACGCTAACGCACTTTTACCAGAAGTAACCCCAAATTCTTTGTAGAGACTTGGGGTTATCCTCTTAAGTTGCTTGCTAAATACTCACGTTAGTTGGTCTTTTGTAACCAATCCATGCAGTTTCTCTGCAAGTTTGTTAGGTTTCATTTTAATGCGACCTATAATTTTATTGAGTTTTGCAAGTTCTTGAAGTTTCTCTGCTGGTAGTATCGTCAGTTCTTCTACAGTCGCTAATTCCGCACTTTGGTTATCTGGAGTTTGGCTACTGTCAAGTTCTCTTGAAGCTTCTGAAGTGCTGATGACATCACTTGGTGCGACTGTCCTATCCTCATTTATTTGAGTAGCCAGAACATCTGGATTTATCTCTGTGTGATTGGTGTATGACAGAATTTGCTCTACTGTTGCGATTTTAGGTGGCTTTAGCAGAGCGATGCGGTAAAATTTCCCTATTTTCCTGACTTTAATTTTGGCTCCAGCTGCCCTGAGTCTTGCTGCCAAATCGTTAAGAATAGAAAAATCTACATCTAGATGAATCTGTTGATTGGTAGTGATGATTGCGCTCATTTTTTTATCTGTAAATTAAATCTTACAGTCAGCGCTTTAGCGCAATCTTTTAGATGAAATTTACCTGAATTAAGTAGGTAAACATAATTAATTACACAACGTCATTGCGAATGTAGCGAAGCGAAATGTAGGCTAAGAGCGAACGCTCGTAATGGCTTTAAATATTTTTGTTCAGTTACTTAACTTGTTTGAAATTCTCATCAAAACAAGGATATTTGCCTATATTTTTTATCAGCAGAGATAAATAAACCTGTACTCTCAATTGCACTACGCTGTGCAATCATTAACTGATTCAAGTTATGAATGGCTCTTCCTTGATTATTTTGTTTGGAACCGTATCTGCGCGTGTCTATTCCTGCTTCCCTTAGCGTTTTACAGCACAAACAGTTACATTGGGGTGCAGTGGGTGTTTTACCTGGTTTAACTGCTTTGTATTTGATAAGTTTTTCTCCATCTGTAAAGAAGAAGGAGCCAGCAGAAAAAGCTTCCTTAAAATAACTAGCACCATCAAAACTGGTGACTCCTAATTTGTGAAAAGCTTTGGCATATTCTGGTGCTGATAATCCAAAAATATGAATCCGAATTTTCTCTGGGAGTTTTTGTAATTCTTCAACCACAGTTTGAATGATACCCATATTTCGTTGTTTGTCTGAAGATTTGGGGACAAGCCCTCCCAGCGCTATTGCTCGATATCCCAATTCGGAAAGTTTCAGCGCATAGCCTAATCTTTCTTCTGTGGAAATTCCCTGAATCACTGCCATTGGCAGTCTACCTTCTAATAGTGCTGCTAATTCAATAAATCGAGCAGCACTGTCATAGTTAAATTGGCGGCGTTGATTGATGTTATTTCCTATAAGAAGTGCATCTGGAGCGACTACAATATCTCCAGGTTTGCTGCGTTCCCTATACTCATAAATTGCCCAATGGGGTGTTACTAATTGTCCCTTCAGCTTTGGAATATCCAAATGGCGATAGGAATAGGCACCGCAGTCCCATAGAATTAGGGAATTTGGTATCATTGCTTGTCTGAAAGCTAAAGAACATAACCACCCATCTGGTTGAGCTTCTAGAAGTTCCCAAATACCTATTTTTCTGCCGTATAGTTTGAGGTAGTCTGTTTTGCCAATGACTCCTAAATATTGCGCCATTATAATGTTTTGTAAAATTTGTGAATATCCCCTATAAGGCATAGGGGATATTGTGTTGAAAAATGTTGGTTATACCCATTCGATATGAAGATGTGCCAAACCAAAAATCGTCTTCAATCTATGCTGCAAGCTTTCTTCGGAAACAGAGTTTGGGTTAGTCTCACAAAGAAACGGTATTACTTGGAATTATTCACTCAGCAGTAAAACTTCCCATATTAATCTAGGAGAAGCTTTGAGTAAGGAGTTTTTGGCTGCTGACAATTTCGATAACCAATCACTATTATTTAGGGATTTCCTCCAGCAGTGTTGCAGATAGTCAAGAAGCCACATCTGTTGGTGAAACTCCAGTGTCGCTTCTATTTCTTTGGCAATACTCAGTGCTGTCAAAGGATTGGCAATAGGTGTAGCTAGTTGCTTCAGAAGCGATCGCTCTATTGATTGAAGTTGTTCGTGGTGGGCAGCAGCCTGTCCTGGAGAACCAGCCGCCAGTGCCATCACTACCGGGTTGTCTAGGATTTCAACTTGTCCAATTCTTTCAAAAACTGCTTTCATTTCGATATCAGTCAATCTGTGGAAGGGGATGATTTGGCAACGGCTAGTAATAGTGGGAAGTAAGCGCTCTTGTTGGGAGGAAAGGAGGATAATGCTGCCAGTGGTAGTCTCTTCCAGCGTTTTGAGCAAAGCATTGGCAGCATTTGGTTGCATCTTATCAGCATTTTGGATGACCACCGCTTTGAATGGTGCATTGAGAGAAGAGCGGGAGAGAAATTGAGTAATTTCTCGAACCTGCTCAATCCTGAGAAGCGGTGGAGACTTCCGCTGTACTCCAGCAGCAGCCAACTCACTCTCGTTCAACAACTGTCCCTGATGCAGATAAGTTGGCTCTACCCACAGCAAATCAGGTTGATTGGTGAGGTTATGGATGTTAAAAGTTTCGGCGAGGAAGCATCTAGCTGCCAGAGATTTGCCTACACCTTCTGGGCCAGCGAACAAGTATGCAGGAGCAAGTCGATTGTGTGCGAGCCTCCCTGATGGAGGAGCGATCGCTAACGCTCCTTTGAGTAAAGACACCGCCAGATTTTGTCCCACCAAGGTAGACAACTCGAAGATTTCTTTAACTGGCTGCACAAATTCCGACTCTGTGCTTTGAGGTGGAGGACAAAGAGAGGATTCTTCTGTGACTTGAAGTAGATTTAGTTGATTCATTGTTTGAATTGTTGATTTTGGTGAGATATGGCAATCTCATTTGAGTTGTGAGAAATACGCTCTTTGGCTGTTAACTGTCAACAGCCAACAACTAAAACACGATATTTACGAATCATTTAGAATTGCTCTAGTTAGCACCTACGAACAAAGTTTGATGATTTGAGTTTGAAGGGCGAGCTTTTCGTCTCCACCAGATTTGAGCATTAGTTCCAGTTCCAACAGCACTTTCAAGGCATTTTGCAGTCTGTTTGCACTAACACTCTTCACCTCTTGGCGTATGTAGTAGAGGCGTTTGGGATTTTTCAGTTCTGCAATTTGAGCGATCGCACTATCGTCTTGACATCCAGCCGCCGCCATTAGTTTGACTGTTAACCAAGTGCGAAAGGCAGTAGTCAGGGTGGCAACAATCCTTAAAGCAGGCTCATTACAATCGATTAAGTTTTCGATTAATTTCAACGCCTGAGAAACATTACTCAAACGAATAGCATTGGCTAGTTGCAGGCTATTGGCTGCATTTGCTGACACCAACTCTCTCACCATATCTACATTGATAGTTCCACTTTGAGCATAGGTTTTCAGCTTTTCTAGCTCAGTGAACGTCAGTCGCGTATTGTTACCTGTCGATTCAACCAATAAAGAGTAAGCATCCGCAGTCAGGTTTACATCCACCTGAAGAGCCAAGGTGCGTGCCTGTTGTATTAGTGCGTCTGTCTGCCACTGGGGAATTAGGGGAAACTCTATAGCGAGTGCATACGTAAGCAATAGTTGGACTGATTTGTTTCTGGCATCTGGTTTGTTAAGGCTTGTAATCAGCAAGACGTTTGTTTCTGGGATAGCAGGCAGAATATGTTCCAGTTTTACTAGGGCTGTTTTTGGGCAAACCCCCAGTAAAGAGCTGTTTGGTAGATGAACTAACCGTCCTCCACCCCCCACCGGAGGAGTCATGATATCTGCAAACGCTTGGGGGATCGTCTCCTGAGCAGAAGGTGAGTATTCAGAATAGTTGACGCAGTTCCAATCCTGATCGAGGATATGCAATCGCAGTTTCCCAATAGCGCGATGCATTAAGAACTCGTTTTCGCCCCAGTACAAATGTATTGGCATGAAGCTTGTCGTTAAATTCACTTTCTTTGCGCCTGAGCGTTAGCTCTTCTGCTGCTTGAGAAACGCCCAAAACCTAGATATTGTTAGACAATATCTCCTGAAGAATTAGGATTTTCTTGGCGCGGGTCAGAACGGGGAGAGTGAAAACCACCTTGCACCCAAAGTTGCCGAGATTTTTGGATAAAGCGATCGCTCCGGCGTTCATCATTTAAATCAATTCGGTTGCAAGTAGCTCGACCTGTAGGTGTGATGCCGATAATTTTTGTACCATCCGCCGACCAGATAAAGTGTTCAGCCCACTGTTGCTGACGAGGATTAAATAACGAGACTTCTTGCTCTGTTTCTGGGTCGATTCCTACTGTAAAATTATAGTGACGTTCATTGCACCGACGACAAGCTGAAGCCAAATTATCCACATCATCCGAACCCCCCAAAGATTGCGGCTTGATATGGTCGATTGTCAGGGGAGACGTGCTGAGAAATTCAGGATAATGGCAGTATTCGCACTGAAAATTAGCGCGGTTCCGTACAAATTCTTGGATACTGTTAGGAATTGTCACGACCCAGATGCAATAGTGGCATTTATATAGCTAAAAATTGTGTCTAATTCTCCAATAGCCTCTAGTTCAACGGCTTCTTCTGGTGTCAGTAAATCAGCTTTTTTCTTATCCAAAAGTTCTTGCAAACGCGAACCTAGCTCTTCAGTAAATTTGAAAAGATTGAGATTGTTGACTTTTTCGACTCGAATACCAGTCGTTAGCCAAGATGAGGGTCTAATTACTACTGGATTCATAGGGTTATTACGATTCAATATACTACTATTGTACTTACTTTAAAAGAGTTAGCACCAGATCCAGACTAGAAGTCAAGCCTCGTCCGTAACTGTTGAATGGCGCGATGCATAAGAAACTCGTTCTCTCGATAGTACAATAATACTATTAATTTGTGATTTAGTTATGATGGTATTTTAAAATGTGAACAGAAGTAACTTACCTGTTTGGAAAAATATAATCCTTGATTATTAGGGGTTTAAGCTATTAAAAAAGTAATTTATTCGTGCGCGGTTTCTAACCGTTGCAGCTGAGTGTCAGCGCCAAACTATAAAATTTACTCTCATTAGTTCAAATATATGGATAATCAGTCATCTAAAGAAATTGCTTTAAAACATTTGGAGAAAATAGCGAATATTGATGGTGGTAGTGAAAGAGAGGATGATTTTTTTGTGGGATTTATGAAGAGTTTGGGAGTACCAAAACCGTCAAAGATGACAGAGGTAGATGCTGAAAAATTATTAGGCAATTTGGCAACTGAAAAATGCTCAAAAGAATTTGTGGAATCCTTAGTATATTGGCTACTTCGTCAAGGTATTTCACCCCCAGCGAAGGAAGCAATATTAGAAAGTGATATCGATGGGGATGGTGTACCATTATGGCGAGAGTTAGTAGATGGGAGTAACCCTTTTGTTAATGACCGTAATCCTCCAGTGATCCAGAGTAATTTTGGTAAAGATATTGTTAGAAAAGAAAATTTAGAATTATAAAAAAAATACACAACACCCCACGAAGGAGTGCTGTATATTTCTATAAAGAATCAACAGTTAAAAATGCTCGAAAATGCTCTCTAATTCTGCTTTGTACTGTAGCACTGCATTGACCCCACCATTCTTCTGTTGGGGTTCCTCCCATACAGGAGAGAATGGCATAGAATCTATCTCCCTGATATAAAATTGGCAAACTAATTCCGCCTTGAGATGTTTGCCGAGGGTTGCAATGTACACCAAAGCTATTGAGAAGTTTTTCGAGTTTGTTCAGTTGTTGAATTTCTGGCATAGTACTTATTGTTTAGTAGATGACGAACGCGCTACAGGTTTACGAGTAGTCCGTCTTTTTCGCTTCGGTTTGCGCTTTTGCGCTAAAATATGCTGCACATACCCAACTATTGTTTTTGCTGCTTCTAATGCCTGATTCTCTGGAATATCTCTGCATAACCAATCAAATGCAGTTCTCCAAGTTTCCCATCTGCTTAAATAGCTTCTTTGGTTAGGATGATGAGTCGCAATAATTCTTGCAGCTTCTGCAATTACTGCTGATTTAGTCATAGCCTGCATATTTATCTGGGTAAATTTTGTAATTTGTTTTTAGGGTGATGAATGCACTTATAATTTGTCGATTGTGATGAGACAGCACTCTACTTCTGTGTAGCGATCGCTATTCACAAACAATCCCCAGGGCAATTCCTCTACTTGAGCATTAACTGTGGTCAGCCAATGACGAAATTGCTTGTAAAAACTGCTGTTATATTGCCAAGGAGTATTACTAGCTAACGATACAAGCCTCCCACCTGAAGAGAGACAATGGTAAGCCTTTTTTATATGGGAGATTTGTTGCGAGAAAGGGGGATTTTGTATGATGTTGTGATAGCGATTATGGAGATTATGTGTACTGAGTAAATCTGAGCCGATAACAGTAAATCCCTGGAGAGTAAGTAGAGTCTGAAGTTCTATAATCGGTTCGATTACTTCTAAAATCGTCCCAGACTCTCGCATAGCAATGGCTAAATTACCAAATCCAGCAGATGGCTCTAAACTTAAACTATTTGACTCAATGTTGGATGCTTCTATCAATAATTCCACTACCCAAGGAGGAGAAGGAAATACATCCCACTTTTTAAGTATTTCGCTCTGGTTCAGATTCAACAATTCTTACTTCGTCTCGTAGTTCTTTACTTACAGATTTTTGTGTATAATCTTGGAGTTGAAGGCGTTGCACAGTACCAAAATGTTGACGGATAATGTCAAGTCCTTCAAGGAATTGTAGAATACAGGTTGGGCCTCCTACCTGATATAAAGAAATGGCATCTTCCCATTCCTTAAGGCTGGCTTTCTTTGACTTGAGAATTTCCACAATCGCTGCTGGTAATCTGACTGACTTCCCAGTATCTAAGTCTCGATGAGATATGGTAGCTAGTAACAGTTCTTGCTCAGACTCTACAGTTTCCCCCTTGGATAAATTGATATGATGGAGTTGAGCAGCTACTCCAAATAAGGGCAGTTTTAACTGTAGAATTTTTCTTTTTTTATTAGAAGTTGATTGACGATTTTTGGATTTTAATTTAACTGGGTTTTGGGGTGACTTGATGTTGAGAATTTGAGATATTGTCAGAGATAGTTGTCCTTTAGGAGACAGATGTATCTTACTATCAAGATTGCAATGAGGATAAATGATGCGATGTTCATACTCTGCCTCGCATCTGGGGTCGCCAAATACTCTTAGCTTGACTCGAAGTGTATGAAAAATCCACCCACTGCCTCTATCTAGACATTCTGGTAATGTAATAGTTGGCAGATTTTCTGTCCATTCTATAGTGACAATTCTATCCCCAGATAAACCCTCATGTATTTCTCTGACTTTAGCCCCTGGATGTTTTTCATTAAACTTGTTTACCCATGCTTTCTGCTTGTTGTTAAGGCGAGGTTTGGCTTTTCTTTTGGACTGTGATTTTTTCATAAAAATTGTTGCAGATAACAAATAGCACTTTGTGAAAGTCAATTTTTTTAACGTAGATGCGGAGCGGCTACTCTACGAGAACGCCAAGGGCGAAGCCGCAGGCTACCGCAGAGGCGCAGAGAACACAGAGAGAAGGAAGAAATGCTTAACTGAACTGTATTGACCCATAAAGGGATAGAGTTTTAGGAAGGAGAGTCTTTAATACTGGTTTCGCCCATGAAGAGAGAAGGTTTTTAACCAATACTCATTTGCCACTCGCACAGAATTTATACTGAATTATGACTCCTGAGTTCTTTTTTATAAAAATAGTTTTTTCTCATGAATCACTTAGAATTTCTATAGTAAAGGCAACACAAATTGTCATGTGTTGCCTTGTTAATTAAAGTTGTGTAGTGGTAATTCTAGACTAGAAAATACTTAGCTGTACTCCCAATTTGCTAGATAATTGTGGTTCGATGATTGAGAGAATTTCATCTCGTTTATTGGCAATCATCCCTAAATAGTAGCTACTCGAATATGGGGCAGAGTTGGTAATTCCTTGCAACCCCTGATAGAAAGTGACGATATCACCAGTATTGCCAAGAGCAAGAAGAGTCTTTTCACCTTTTCTGATTTTGCGTGTGATTTGTAATTCCTCAAGTGGAAATTCCCCAGAGGCAATGATTTTTGTCAGTTCTTGGTAGTATTTCTCGGCGCTGACTTTCGACTCTAGATATTGAGTGAGATAGTTCAAAGGAAACTGCTTCTCAAGGCGAGAGCGATCGCGTTTACGCCACGAACCTTTGGTGGTGATTTTTCCATCTTCGTGCCAAAGGATATAGTTCTTAGCTCCTCTGGTAGGAACAAACATAGCTTTGACTAGAACTTCCAATTCTATGTTGATACCGTTTGGTAAAGAGTTCTGTAGGTTCTCAAACACCATTAACGGTTTAGGGTGAGAGAAGAAGATACCATCAGTATCCGATTCCACCTGCACACCCCCTGCTTTCTCAATGACATCAATCATGAATCGCAGTATGCGTCTGCCGTAAGCTGTTACCAGTGCCGCAGCTTCCATATCGTTAAAGCCAACGCCAGAAGTACCATAAAAGCCAAACAAGGAGTTAATCAGCTCTTTGAGAGAAGCTTCCGCTTGTTTGACACCCATATCCCCAGCTTTCCCCAATTGTTTGAGTTTGAGACGTTCTTTGGTGAGATACTCTAGAATGCTCAATCCTACTCGGCGCGTATCCTTGCGAGAGCAGATGCCATATTTAAGCATGATGCTGGGGTAGAGGCTGGAAACATCGATTTTGGCAATGCTGCGGTGCAATCCAGATACCGATATTACCAAACCCCCCTCAAACTTCATCTTGCGATCGGCTGTTGGTTCATAACCTGGGTATTGGCTTTCTAGTACCCGCTGCCATTTAGTACCATTGCCAGTAATAGAAAGCTGTTGCAGATTCATCCTTGGTACTATCAGAGACTCATAGTGGTAGGAAGGAACCAACTTATCAGCAATCAGTTTTGTGTCTTCCAAATCATAAATGAGGTACTCCCTAATTTTTTGCCATCCCCTAGAACCTGAACCACCACTCCAACACTGTTGAATTTCTGGGTGACTTAGCACCAATCTTTCATGCTCCCTTAACCCCATCTGCAATACGACTTTCTTGAGGGAATGGCTATTAAAGAGAGATTTTGAGACAAAATCCCACCTTAATACACAGATATATATATCAACGTGTTGGCTGTTTCTAATGAATATTTCTCGAATCTCAATCGGCTTGCCAAATACCTGTGCCGTTCTGATAGTTCTAGATTTAGAGGAGATGGTGAATGGATGTGGTATGCCATTGATTTTGCACCTATGGATGATAAATGGTAAATCAAATTCTGTACCGTTGTATGTCAGAACTACATCGGGTGATGTGCGCTGAAAATGGGAGATAAATTGGAGGAGCAATTTTGATTCATTTTCTTCCATGAATACAAAGTACTCCCCCAATTCATTCATGCATCCTATGGCTAGGATGCGCTCATTTTCAGATATCAGCCCTGATGTTTCAATGTCGAGTATCATCTGTTTCAGGGCATTATATGGCTTAATTGTTCTTATTGGTTGCCATTTGAGAGGTTCTGCATCGTCTGTATAAAAGATATCTAGTTTGTTTTCTTGAACTACAATTTTGTTGCCACTTTTGGTAATAAAGTTACGATGATTGTAAGCAGCATCCATTGTTTATTCAGTCAAGTAGTTAGTGTTTCCTAATTTCCGCATTCTGAAAACGATTGAGTTGATTTCCAAAAAGTAGTGTGGAGAAGGATGCTGAGATAGGAAATAGTCGAAATCATCTAAACTAGTAATGGTCAATTCTTGAGGGAGTATGCGTCCTTGCAGATTAAGAGAGATTTTGGGGTAGTTTCGTGGATCGTATCTAGATAATGATTCATATCTAGATATTTTCTGCAAATGGTAAGTAATGGAATTGATATTCAAGTAATAATCTGTGGTTGAGTGAGTGTAGATAAATTCACCCAATTCTTCCACTTTATTTAGTTGTTGATGATGGACTGTTTTATCTTCAGTTTGACAAGAAATTTCCATGCTCAATACTCACTCGGTAGCATCAATACTGTTTGGCAGACATAAAGCTTGATTTGTTGTAAGGGAAAGTCGGTAAATTCTATGTTTTGCACTACATCTGGATGACAATCTGAATCAACACGACAAGTGAGGACTGCTGTTTTATCGGTATTAACTTCCAATTGCCAAAGTTGAAATTCTTTGAGTTCTGGATGTTTCGATAAAAGTTCATTTGTTTGATAAGAGGCAATAGCATCAATCAGCCAATAGGCTTGAGCTTCTTCTGCTACAAATTGGATGCCCTCTGTATATAAGAGTTTCTTAGACCAGTGTTTAAAGTTTGTAGAAGAACCTGTGAAGTGGGCTAAATCGTCTTGGTTAATCATGATGTAAATTGTGTGTTATGACTTCAATAGCAAAAGGCGTTAGCCATCAATTGCTGATAACAAAAAGCCCCTCAAAATGAGGGGTTGGCAATCAGAAATTGTGAGAGTCAGGACTTACGCAACTGGCTCACTCATCTTCTGGTACAAGAGTCAAGGGTCAAGGGTCAAAAATAGAGGTTTTTTGGACTCTTGACTTTTGACTCTTGACAACCTAAACGAAAAAAATGTGACACTTGCGTAAGTCCTAATAGTTTTACCTGGAAGCTATCAACTGTCCTACCATTTCCACCCAAGCAGGTGCTTTTTTTCCATTAACTGGTATGAGAGAATTCCACTGTTGTTGCAGAGATTCGATGCTCATCTGAGGTAGTTGTTCTTGCGCCCAGGCGATCGCATCACCAGGTGTTTTCCAGTTAGTCCACGGTGGATTATCTTTCATGGAAATGAATGTAGCCGGAGTAGTACAGTTAGTAGAAGGTAGCAGCCCCAGAATGATCACCTCTAGCCATAATTGTGGTTGAGTAGAAAGCTTCACTTGCACTTCGCATTGTCTGAGATGTTGTTGGGCGAGTAAGATGGTTGTGCTATCCCAATTTTTCGTGATTTCACACAATTCCTTCCAAGTGTCTTCAGTAAGTGTCACCATCTCTTGATTATTGGGAGATGTTTTGGCAATCAACATATCTCTAAAGAAGCTGGTGAGATTTTGCAGAATTACCAGTGGTTCTTTACCCCACTCTAGTAAATTGCGAATAATCGCAATCACTGCATCACTGTTATTTTCTTGAATCCTCTCCACCAGTGTTAGCAATTCGTACTCTGGTACAGTACCTGCTAATTCCCATACCCAATTAGGGGTGATAGTAGTGTTAAGCAGACTGAGTTGATCTAGCAAACACTCAGCATCCCTCAAACATCCAGAAGACATTTGTGCTACCAGCCGCAGCGCTTCTGGAGTAATATCGATTATTTCCTCAGAGATAATGTAGTTTAGGTGTTTGACCATATCATCAACACCAATTCTTCTAAAATCGAACCTTTGGCATCGAGAGGCAATGGTGGTAGGCACTTTGTGAACTTCTGTGGTGCAGAGGACGAATACTACATTACGAGGAGGTTCTTCCAAAGTCTTGAGAAGAGCCTGGAATGCTTGGGAACTGAGACTATGTACCTCATCCAGAACGTACACTTTGTAACGACTGTTGACAGGTGCAACATAAACACGGTCGATAATCTGCCTGATATTCTCTACGCCAGAGTTGCTAGCAGCATCTATTTCTACTACATCCAGAGATAATCCACTAGCGATCGCAGTACATGAATCGCATTTACCACAGGGTTCGGGAGTGGAAGCGTCACCATGTTGACAGTTGAGAGATTTTGCCAGGATGCGAGCGCTGGAGGTTTTACCTGTGCCTCTAGGGCCAGTGAACAGGTACGCCGGGGCAATTCTCCTTGAAGTAATGGCGTTGGTGAGTGTGGTAGCGATCGCTTGTTGACCAACAAGTTGAGCAAAGGATTGAGGACGATATTTGAGGTGAAGTGGTTGGTATATCATTCTTTTCAAATGCAGATATATTGAATGCTCCTAAGCTCATATATCACCAAGGAGCTTGGGCGTGTAACATTTGTTTATAAGAAAGATGCCGAAAACCCCTGAGTATGTGCCTGACGTAAGGTCGGCACATACGTGCAACAGATGCGGGGATGTTCGTGTAGCGTCCAGGGAGAGTTAAGCAGCTTCAGTTTTCTTCCTTCTACCTCTAGGTTTGGTAGCAGGAGAATTTGTAGGTGTCATTGCTTCTTCTGTTGTTGTAGTTTCCTCCGTTGATTCTGGTGCAGCAGGATTTGTTGCTATAAGAGTAGTTTCTTCTATTACCTCAGCAGCTATCTCAGTTGTTGGTGGTACTTCATAATTTATTAGTGAGACATCTTCTGTCGCTTGAATTTCTTCCGAAGCTGCTGAGACATTCTCTTTTGTAGAAGGTTCTTCATTGAAAGAAATTAACTGTACTGGCATCACTAGAATTAGCTGATTGAGAATGCCACCAACAGGAGTGATGATGACAGGCTGAGTAGGTTTATTTGCCTTAATCACTACCTCATCAGTAGGGATGAATTTTAAGGCATCAGCAACATATTTTATGTTGAAAGCAATCTGCAAGTTGTCTGGATAATCTATTTCTGACTTGATGAGAATAGATTCAATAGCACCACCTACATCTTGAGATTCTGTAGATAATGTCGCTTGTTGATTGGTGTAGTCAAAGTTGACAGCGACAACTTTTTCCTTTTGGTCAGCAACAATTCCTACTCGCTTTAAAGCATTATCGAGAACTTTTCTATCTATTGTAAACTGATGTTGAAATTGTTGGGGAATGAGAGAGGGATACTGGGGATATTGTCCTTCTAGTAATCTGCTGGTTATCTGAATATATGGTAAGTCAAACACTGCAATTCCATTATTAATGCTAATAGTGCATTCGCAGTTTTCTCCCACACTACTCAGAATCTTTTGCAATTCTGTAAGTATTTGATGAGGAATTGTGATTTCTACTGTATCTAACTCAGTTCCATCCTGTACATTCTCATTAGATTCTATAGTGCCAGAAGCAACTGCTAAACGATGACCATCAGTAGCCGCAGCCTCCCAACTTGTTTTACTAAATTTGAAATTTACTCCAGCTATAACTAACTTAGTTTCATCATGACTTGCAGCAAATAGTGTTGCTTCTAATGCTTGTAAAAGTTTGACTGTTGGCAGTGCAATAATCTTGCCCTCAGCTTTAGGAAGTGATGGGAATTCTTGAGGATTAACTGTTTGAATGCGACATTTACCAGAGGAGTGGGTGAGAATAGCAGTACTGTCTGCAATCTCTAGGATGATATCTTGTTTGGGGAGACTGGAGACTACTTGTAATAATAGTTTGGCAGGTAGTGCAATATTACCTCCTTCTTCCACCTTAGATTTGCATTTTGCTCTAATCCCCAAGCTTAAATCGAAAGCAGTCACTAAAATTTGCTGCTGGTATTTGTCTGCAATCAACAGTACATTGTTGAGGATAGGGTGATGAGGTTTATTGGGGACAGCATAGTTAACGAAAGAAAGTGTATCAGTGAGGTCTTTTTGAGAAATTGTGAGTTTCATAATGTGGCGTAAATGACATAATTAATGATGAGGTGCTTAGTGTAATGTCAAGCACCTTTGAAGTGAGATGTTATGAGTGATTACTAAGTAGCAATTATTATGTGGATACAATTGCACTAGATTCGGTAGCAGCAGACAGGGCTGGTGTTTCAGGAGAACCAGGAATCATAAGTGGCTTGGTGGGTTCAAGTGATTCCCACACATACTGCTTAATATTTTGGTTGAAACCCAAGAAATAGTTACGCCAGTTTTCTACTGTTGGTTGTTCGTGATTTACTACTCGACAAGCGAAGCTTTTTTGTTTGGTGCCAACTTGTTCTCTAGCAGTTTTGAAACAAAAGATACCCAAGGAGTAGAATAGCGCATTCTTTTGTTTGGCGGGGATACCGTTAACAATAGAATGGCAGATATTGAGTTCTCTACAGAATTCTTGCCAGTGGGCAGAGAAAGATGCTTGGTTTGCACCTGCTGCTTTATAAATTAGGGGAATTTGGTGGAGTGATTCGTTGTTTTTGTCTAACAGGAAGACTTGGAAATATTGGAGGTTGCCAATGTTGTCATCTTCCTTCATTTGGGCAGTGTACCTTCCCAAAATTAATGTGGAGTTTGACTCTTGTGACTGTTTTCTGTCAAACCCCAAAACTGGTGTTTTGGGACAAACTAGCATTCTAGGATTTTGGATAAGAATACCCTGTTCTTCAGCACCACTAGACTCAAACGTATAGGTAATGAGTTGTTTTTCGTCGAACTCTCTCCAACCTGCGATCGCCATTTGATTAACAGCTACAAAATAGCCACAGGTAGCAGGGGTAGTGCCTCGGAGTGATTGAATACGGGGAAGTTTGGCATCAGGGTCGAGAAATTCAGGAGAGCAAAATTCATCTTTTTCTTGCACAGGAGGAATTACCTCAGAGTTTTGGAATTCCACAGTAGGTTCAACAGTGGTTTTCATTTGTTGGTTTTTAGTCATTTTTTAGTTTTTAATTAGTGGTTTGTCGGCAATGGTTGTTTAGAAAGCGATTTCGCGTGATTCGTGATGTTTGCCGTTACCGTTGCTTGAGTGGATTGAATTATGGGAATTTAATCGTTCCAGTTCTTGAGTGATTTGTTGTTGTCGTTGCTTGGAGAGATATTGGTGAATTTCTTGGAGAATATGGATAGTTTCTGCTAGTTTTTGTAGACAATCAGTACCAAAATTAATGGTTAGAGTTTCTCCATCTTCAACAAATGCACAGCATTGTCTATCCCCATTACTGTAGGAAGTCACAAATGTTTCTTGTGTGATTTTGGCTGAGAAGGAATGCAATATTTTCATTGTTTAGCAGTTAAAAATTTTATCCAAATGATGTTACTAGTTCTACGAGTATTGCGACGTTTAAGGTGAGCAAGCATTTGGGTTAGACATATCCCTGCTGAGTTAGAAAAGTTATATGTAGACATGAGGGGATGGGTTTTTTTTTGCGGAACCCCAACCCCTGCTGAGTTAGAAAAAGCGTATGTAGACATAGCTTGCGCTTCCGATATCAATTTCTCTCCAAGCACAGCGCGTAGCGCCTAACGTCGTGGGAGTTTTGGAGTTAGAGAATTCATTTTGTTAACTAAGTTGGTGGCGTTCACCATTAACCACCCAGCTTCTCTGCATTTATTCAGTGCATCCTCTAATTCATCTTTATTATTGAGTAGTTTGTAGCGAATGAAGTTTCTATAAACTGGATGGATATATGTTTGATAGCCGTTTTCAGTTTGAATGTAGCTGATGCGTTTATAAACCAACATTACTTATTAGACTCTTGTTTTCATTTAGTTGTTGATTGTTATCTTGTTCAGCTAGTTGTACAATTAGCTCTGTCGGCACAGCCCACGCCTTACACTCAAAAGCCATTGATAATCGTTCTGATTTCCTCACAGTTGCAACAGAGCATTTTTGGTTTTCTAAGAGCCATTGCTTAAAAAAATTGGCTTTTTCTAGAGTATCAAATCCGAAGTAAGAGACTTTTCTTTGTCCTAATGGATTAGTGATAGTGGCAACTCTGGGAGAGAGTATATTGAAAGTCCATCCATCACTATTCAGTTCTACCCTGGTGATGTTGAGCATTAGATTTATCTATGTTGTTCATAGGGTGTGATAAGCTGATCCGCGACAAAACATTGCATAAACACTCTTTATGGTCGTTAACTGTTAACTATTGATGGTTAACTATTGATGGTTAACGGTTAACTGTTGACCTAAAAAATACATTCAACAGTTATCAGTCATCAGTCAACATTCAACAGTCATCAAGTAAATGTACAAGTTAAATGCGTAACAGCTTATTAACTACACGCCCAATGAATGAAACCACTGTTTACTGCATATCCGATAACCTTTGTTCGCAGTAACTAATCATGTTTTCTGCAAGCTTTTTCAAGTTGATAGAACACAAAATAGCAAACAAGGTATCGTTGGCAATATCCTGGTCTTGAAACTTGCCATGTGTTTGTGGATTTTCTTGAATTAGATGTTTAGCATCCAAATCCATACTATTGGCAATTTCACTTAATTGTGATGCAGTTTTGTGGAGCTGTTCGAGATATTGTTTTGCGAGTGACATTGGTAATATATTAAAGAATCATCAACGCATTAGCTAACCAACTGATAATTTGAGCAATCAGTTGTTTCGCATGAATAGGAGAGCCTCTATCCAGGTGTTCAATTACCTGATGGATAGTAGTATGTGCCCTCCGCAAAACTTGAATCGCTGTTTGTACAGACTGCGCTTCTGGATTTGTAATCGGGGTGTTGGAGGGTGGAGAAGGTAGTTCATTTTGCGACATTAAATTTTGACTTCTGGAACAGTAGTTAGGTATTCAATGGCTGTTATTTCTCCTTTGAGAAACTTTTGGAGATTTAATTCATGTTCATTTATGCTATTTTCTGCTGATGACTCGAAATGATTGGTACTGTTAATGATGCTTGGTAGTTTTGATAATGTCATTGCTAATCGTTTTATAAAAGCATCATGTTTCTCTTGGCTATAACTAAATTGGTAGATGGTGGGATAGTCATCTTCATTGACAAAGCAGTAGATTATGGAGATGTTATCAGGCGTAATTTCTCGTGTTTCTGCAAGGAGAAATAATCGTAGTTGAGTTGGCCATGATTTCTCTAGTTTTTCTGGCTGCTGAATGTATCTTTCAGATGTCCAGTCTACAGCTATTACTTGATCTCCAGTCGCAATTAACAAGTCATATTTAGCGGTGATAACTGTGTCAGAAATGAGTTTTTGGAGATTAACATTATATTGTTTGCTTTCAGAAGGGATATTAATGATTAACTGAAGCTGGGATATCCAATGAGCCATTTTTGGATAAGCTTTGAGAAATGGTTCTACTGGCAATTCCATCATCAACTGTTGCATAATCAGATGAAATTGTCTGCCCAAGTTTTGTTGAGTAATATTTTCAGAATAGTGGGGTATAAATTTTTGCTCAACAAAATACTGCTGAAACTTTTGGGTATTTTTCTCTAATAGTTCCAGCAGTTCATAGTTCAGTAAATTCATATATTTCTCTCTTGGTTGAGTTCAAGAGAGAAGCGCGTCAGCGATATCGGGGGTTAGAGATTACGCTTCTGATGAAATGTGATTGTTGCGAGACAAATTTCTGAGCTTGATGAACTTGAGCATAGCTATAATTTTTCTATCCACAAATTCTGTTGTTTTGTCAATGTCAACATCACTATCAACGTTTTCTGCGAGAAACATGATTGAGGAAATTGGTACTTCAAAAATCTCTTAATAGCCCTTAAGCACATCAATAGTTGGTGTTTTATTTGCAGATTCAATTTCTGAAAGATGTGATTTAGATATTCTTAGTTTTACTGCTAATTCCTTTTGTGTTAAATCATAGAATACCCTCATCAGCCTCAAAGCTTTGGAGATATTATCTACAGGTTTAGAGGGTGTTTGAAAAGTCAGGTATGTTGTAAAAAAGCTCTCTCAGTATACGCTGTGAATAGATAATAAACAGCACCGAGAGAGCAACATGAGTAAAGCTTACCCCAGTAACCTGAGCCTCGCA
>JAESFX010000205.1_pt1 | contig 48632 bp, 39 predicted proteins | sample 9269501 | NCBI WGS metagenome assembly JAESFX01 (sample SAMN14515570, study PRJNA621655) | algae metagenome | isolation source: Desmonostoc geniculatum HA4340-LM1 and co-occurring heterotrophs from cave... | place: USA: Maniniholo cave, Kauai, Hawaii | collected 2009-07-28
GATACATCTCAACGCAACTCGGTACAAGGGTTTCTACCTATTTTATCCTTTTTACTTGCACTTTATTCTCTTTTATCCTCCCGAATCTCTTGATTTATCTAGGTTTTTCGTTTATTCTGCAAACCCCAAATAGCTCTAGCTAAAGGGCTAGAGCTAGATAAATGCTGCGATTATGAGGACATAATTTGTCCCTATTTGCTAAAGCTGTAAATTTGCTGTGTCTCCAAGCGATCGCTAATCGATGAAGGCAGTGTACCATCCGAGAACATCTGCCGATCTAGTTGAATTTGCAAATTACTCAAAGGATCGCTACCAGAAGAAATCAGAAATTCGAGTTTCTGGATGTACGGTAATGTTGCGAGTTCATCTAAAATCTGGAAGATTGCTTGCAGGTAAGGATGGCCGCTTTGGCGATACCAATCACAGCCAGCAACTTTTGGCTGGTCGAAACCTAAGTGTATTGTTAGAGATGGCTCGTCAAATAAAGCGATCGCCAACGGACGCGCTTCTTCCTGCAATAATAGATCGTGGGTTCTCGCTAAATGTCGCAGTTTCTCTAGGCGTTCATAGCGTTTTGTCACCAACTGTGGGTCATCTTGCCAGTGAATTGCCACTGTTACCAGATAAGTCTGTAACAACATGTGACCTAGCTTTTTAGCCTTTGTTGCCAAGTAATAAGAATTGTAGTCATTGGCCTCAATTAATAATGGCACGCGATCGACTACTTCCAATCCATAGCCCTTAACTCCAGCAATTTTACGGGGATTATTGGTAATTAGGCGAATCTTTTTTATACCCAAATCCATGAGCATTTGCGCCCCCATACCGTAGTCTCGCAAGTCAGCGGGAAATCCTAAACGCTCGTTGGCTTCTACTGTATCCAATCCCATATCTTGTAACGAGTAGGCTTTGAGCTTATTAATCAAGCCGATTCCCCGTCCTTCTTGGCGTAGGTATACAACGACACCTTGACCAGCAGTTTCAATCATTTTCAGTGCTGCTTGTAACTGCATCCGACAGTCGCAGCGCAAAGAACCCAAAGCATCACCAGTTAAGCATTCTGAGTGCATCCGCACCATCACTGGCTCATCTTTGAAATTAGCGGGATCGCCCTTGACAATCGCAACGTGTTCTGTATTATCCAGGGTGTGGCGGTAAGCGTAAATTTCAAACTGACCGAACTGGCTGGGCAGCTTGGTAATAACCTCACGATACACCAGGCGATCGTGCTTGAGCCGATAACTAATTAAATCTGCAATACTAATAATTTTTAAATTATGAAGCCTAGCATATTCAATTAACTGCTGTAACCGCGCCATCGAGCCATCAGGGTTTTGAATTTCACAAATTACCCCAGCTGGGTATAAGCCTGCTAACCTAGCCAAGTCCACAGCGGCTTCTGTGTGTCCTGCGCGTTTGAGTACGCCTCCAGCCTTAGCCCGAATCGGAAAAATGTGTCCAGGACGACGTAAATCGGTAGGTTTTGTAGCCGGATTGAGAGTAACCTGGATAGTGCGGGCGCGGTCTTCGGCTGAAATGCCTGTAGTCACACCCAAATCTGGACCAGCATCAATACTGACGGTGAAGGCGGTTTGGTTAGTATCTGTAATATTGCTTACCATCAAGGGTAAGTCTAATTCGTCTAGGCGATCGCCTGTCATTGCCAAACAAATCAGCCCTCTAGCTTCCACCGCCATAAAATTAATCATGTCAGGTGTAGCAAATTGGGCAGCGCAAATCAAGTCGCCTTCATTTTCTCTATTTTCATCATCTACCACGACAATGACACGACCAGCTTTTAGGTCTGCCAAGGCGGCATCAATTGGATCAAATTGAGAAACTTGGGTAGTCTTAGGCTGTGACACAGAGAGATTTCCAGCTACCAACGTAAATTTTTTTAACAATTTCTTCTTTTAGATTGTAGCTCCTTTATCTGCCAGAGAAGTAGACTAGCAATGATTTGATAACATGGCAAATTCTGACAAGGGGATGGGGAGATGGGGAGATGGGGAGATGGGGAGAGAATTTCACCCCACGACCTCATCACCCACCCCTCCCACACTCCTCATTCTCCCTCAAGTTTATTTAGGGGAGATGCGGCGTTTTGTACGCTCTGGGTCTGGTGACTGATATGTTGATAGCTGGAAACGAATTAACCATTCATGGGATAAGGATTTGGGATCATGAGCAAATTTAGACGCGTACCCGTTGGGATTGTTGGCGCGTCGGGCTATGGCGGAGTACAGTTAGTACGGCTACTGATGGATCATCCAGAAGTCGAACTGGTTTATTTAGGTGGTGAGAACAGCATCGGCAAATCCCTGGGGGATCTTTACCCGCACTTGACTCATGCAGCTAATCTGCCAATAGAGGCGGTAGAACCAGAGATAATTGCTAACCGCTGTGAAGTAGTTTTCCTGTCTTTACCAGATGGTCTGGCTTGGCAAATCGCGCCCACACTGTTGGAAAAAGGATGTAAAGTACTGGATCTAAGTGCAGACTATCGGTTTAGTGATTTGGCAACTTATACAACTTGGTATGGTATTGAGAGAAGCGATCGCTCTACTGCTGCAACAGCTGTTTATGGATTACCAGAACTTTACCGCGATCGCATTACCGAAGCTCAACTCATTGGTTGTCCTGGTTGCTATCCCACTGCGAGTCTGCTTGCACTTTCGCCACTATTAAAGCAAGGTTTAATTGTCCCAGAAACAGCTATTATTGATGCCAAATCTGGCACATCCGGCAGCGGACGGCAACCCAAAACTAACTTATTACTAGCTGAAGCAGACAACTCCATAGCACCTTATAGCGTTGGCCGTCACCGTGATACCCCAGAAATTGAGCAAATTTGCAGTGATTTAGCTGGTCACGAACTGACCATCCAATTTACACCACACCTCATCCCAATGATACGCGGTATTCTAGCAACCGTATACGCCACAATGCGCGACCCCGGTCTTGTGGGAGATGATTTGCTTACAATTTTCTCAGCCTTCTACCGTAATTCCCCTTGGATAAAAGTCTGCGGTAGCGGTGTTTATCCCCAAACAAAATGGGCTAACGGCAGTAATCTTTGTTACATCGGTGTAGAAGTTGACCCGCGCACAGGTCGCGTGATTGTCATGTCAGCAATTGACAACCTGATTAAAGGGCAAGCGGGTCAAGCGATTCAGTGTTTAAACCTGATGATGGGCTGGGATGAAACCTTGGGGTTGCCGAAGTTGGGGTTTTATCCGTAATTGGGGACTGGGGACTGGGTATTGGGGATTGGGTATTGGGCATTCAGAAAACTTTTCTCTAGCCCCCAGTCCCTAGTCCCCAGTCCCTAGTCCCCAGTCCCTACTTCGGTCCCAAACCCACAGCACCAGCATACACGGCGCGATCGCCTAGTTCGTCTTCAATTCGCAGCAAGCGATTATATTTTGCTACCCGTTCGCTGCGACAGAGGGAACCTGTTTTGATTTGGCCAGCACGGGTGGCTACGGCTAAATCGGCGATGGTTGTGTCTTCGGTTTCACCGGAACGATGGCTAATTACTGAACGGAAACCGTTGCGAGTTGCCAAGTCAATTGTTTGTAAGGTTTCAGTCAGGGAACCAATTTGATTCAGTTTAATCAAAATGGCGTTACCGGCTTTTTCTTCAATGCCTCTTTGCAGGCGAGTAACATTAGTCACAAATAAGTCATCTCCTACCAACTGCACCCGCGAACCTAACTTCTGGGTGAGCAATTGCCAACTTTGCCAATCTTCCTCATGTAAACCATCTTCAATTGAGACAATGGGATATTGGTCAACTAGTTGAACCAGGTAATCAATAAACTCAGTGGGAGCGTGAGGTTTACCATCGTAAACATACTGACCATTCTTGTAAAACTCGCTAGCCGCCACATCCAACGCCAAAGCGACTTGCTCCCCTGGCTTGTACCCAGCTTGTTCAATAGCAGCAACCAGCAATTCCAAAGCCACCTGATTGGACTCTAAGTTAGGGGCAAAACCGCCTTCATCGCCCACACCAGTCAGCAAACCCTTCTCATCTAATACCTTGCTGAGGGTAGCAAACACCTCGGCGCCCCAGCGTAAGGCTTCCCGGAAGGAAGTCGCCCCAATTGGGACAATCATAAATTCTTGAAAATCTACGTTGTTCGCTGCGTGTGCGCCGCCGTTAATGACATTCATCAACGGTACTGGTAGTAAATTTGCTAGTGGGCCACCCAAATAGCGATATAGGGGAATTGCTAGAGATTCGGCACCGGCTTTGGCTGCTGCGAGGGAAACCGCCAAAATCGCATTCGCCCCCAAATTGGATTTGTTATCAGAACCATCGATCGCAATCATTGTGCGGTCTAATAGTTCTTGGTTGAGGACATCCAAGTTGAGTAATTTTGGGGCAAGTACCTCTTTGACGTTTTGTACCGCCTTGAGGACTCCTTTACCGCCATAACGGCTTTTATCGCCATCACGCAGTTCGTGTGCCTCAAAAGAGCCAGTGGAGGCACCACTGGGAACCTGCGCCAGCCCTACAGCACCGTTGGCGACATGCACCTCGGCTTCAATTGTCGGTCTACCGCGTGAATCAAGAATTTCACGAGCTGCGATCGCAACAATTGCAGTATCTAGAATGTGACTCATTTGTACTTTGTCCTTTGTTCGAGTGTTTTACTTACGCATATAGTCCAGTGGCCTAACCCAATCGTTAGCATAGGCGGTTAACAGACTTTCTCGGCTGACATTAAAGAAGATTTCCACAGTTGGAGTCAACTGACAGGAGAATTGATCGGATTCTGGAACTTTTGTAAGCTGGATTTACTTACAGCAGATTTCATGTTACTGAAGTACAGCATCTAAATCTGGTAGCTAAGCTCAGAGCCTATTCTCATTCTCAATTCTGCTGTATGTAACAGCGAATTAAATAATACTCGTGCAAGATATAATACTTCAACAAAAAACTTATAAACAGATGAAGAATCATTTTAATTTAACTTCTCGCAGCAAATTAAAGCTGCTAATTTTCACTATATTTTTTGTTTTAAGTTTCGTTAGTTCAGTGTTCAGCCAAACTCCTAAACCAACACTGACTCCCGATGTTAAAGCCAAAGCTGCTTTGATACAAGACATTAAGGATTAATTATTGTAGAGACGGCGATTTATCGCGTCTTTGTGATTTAGAATTTTCATCAAAAAACCTTAAGCGAACAGTATTGGACTCGTATTTGATTACGTAAAAAAAACTCGCCCTCAACTCAAAAACGGTGATTGCCTATTCCTTACTATCTACTCCCTACTTCCTGCTAAGAGCAAATCAGTTCAAAAATCAAAGCGGATTACTATAATAAAATATAAGAATTAAGTAAGTAACCAAAGGTCAATATGCGTTTATTACATACAATGCTGCGGGTAGGCAACCTTGAAGAGTCCTTGAAGTTTTACTGTGAAGTTCTGGGTATGAAATTACTGCGCCGAAAAGATTATCCAGGAGGAGAATTTACCCTAGCTTTTGTGGGCTATGGTGATGAAAGCGATAATACAGTAATTGAATTAACTTACAACTGGGGAGTGGAAAAGTACGAATTGGGTAATGCTTACGGTCACATTGCCCTTGGGGTTGATGATATTTACACTACGTGTGAAGAAATCCGCAATCAGGGCGGTAAAATCGTGCGAGAAGCAGGGCCAATGAATCATGGTTCAACAGTTATCGCTTTTGTGGAAGATCCAGATGGGTATAAAATTGAACTGATTCAACTGGGAACTCAAGGATCAGCAATCAAACACGAATCACAAGAGCAACTTGTAAGTCAGTAATTCTGAGAGTAAGAATCTACATTACTGTCGTTGATGAGCAAGATCAATAGCTATCTCTCCCATAGCACCATCTGGCAAACTACGCTTATAACTGTGTTTTCGTTTTAAATTAGGGAATAGGTAGGGACTAGGGACTGGGGCATGGGGCATGGGGTATGGGAGAGATGAGGGGGATGAGGAACTTCAGGTGCAGTAAGCCTTTCCCCTCTGCCCCGCTGCCTCTTTTCCATGCCCAATGCCCAATGCCCAATGCCCAATGCCCCAATCCCCATGCCCTAAAATAAAAATCTCAAATCGAAAATTCTAAAGATGCAACCTACAGATCCTAATAAATTTACAGATAAAGCCTGGGAAGGAATTGTTAAGTCTCAGGATATAGTTCGTGCTTATCAACAACAGCAACTAGATGTTGAACATTTAATTATTGCCCTGTTAGAAGAACCCACTAGTTTAGCAATACGTATTCTGGCTCGGTCTGAGGTCGATCCAATCCGCTTGCAGCAACAACTAGAAGCTTTTACCCAACGTCAGCCAAAAGTTGGTAAAAGCGATCAGCTTTACCTTGGTCGCAGTTTAGATGTTTTGCTAGACCAAGCCGAGGAAATTAGAGCCAGGATGAAAGATTCCTACATTTCCGTGGAACACATCCTACTGGCTTTTGCTGAGGATGAACGCCTTGGGCGGCGGATACTCAAAGGCTTTAATGCCGATGCAGCTAAGTTAGAAGCTACGATCAAAAGTGTTCGCGGTAGCCAAAAAGTGACAGATCAAAACCCAGAATCTCGCTATGAAGCTTTACAAAAATTTGGTAGAGACTTGACAGAACAGGCAAAATCTGGTAATTTAGACCCGGTAATTGGGCGGGATGACGAAATTCGTCGGGTAATTCAGGTATTGTCCCGCCGCAGCAAAAATAACCCGGTATTGATTGGCGAACCTGGAGTAGGTAAAACTGCGATCGCCGAAGCTTTAGCACAGCGGATGGTCAACGGTGATGTTCCTGAATCCCTGAAAAATCGCCAACTGATCTCTTTAGATATGGGCAGTTTGATTGCTGGGGCTAAATACCGGGGTGAATTTGAAGACCGCCTGAAATCTGTTCTGCGGGAAGTGATGGAATCAAACGGGCAAATCGTCCTGTTTATTGACGAATTGCACACCGTAGTCGGCACAGGTTCCAATCAACAAGGGGCGATGGATGCGGGAAATTTACTCAAACCCATGCTGGCGCGGGGAGAACTGCGTTGCATTGGCGCCACAACCTTAGATGAGTTCCGCAAACACATTGAGAAAGACGCTGCCTTAGAACGCCGTTTTCAGCAAGTATTTGTCGATCAGCCAACTGTGGAAAATACGATTTCTATTCTGCGGGGGTTGAAAGAACGCTACGAAGTTCATCACAACGTTAAAATTTCTGATTCAGCTTTGGTAGCAGCAGCAACATTGTCAGCGCGTTATATTAGCGATCGCTTTTTACCAGATAAAGCCATTGACTTAGTAGATGAAGCCGCCGCACAACTGAAAATGGAGATTACCTCCAAACCAGCCGAACTAGAAACCATCGATCGCCGCCTCATGCAGTTAGAAATGGAAAAGCTATCATTAGCTGGCGAAGAAAAGGGTACTCCGCAAACCAAAGAACGTTTGCAGCGAATTGAGCAAGAAATCACCAATTTAACGGAAAAACAGCATATATTTAACGATCAATGGCAAGGTGAAAAGCAGCTATTAGAAGCGATAAGTGCTTTAAAGAAAGAAGAAGATGCGCTGCGAGTGCAAATTGAACAAGCAGAACGCGCCTATGACTTGAATAAAGCTGCACAACTGAAGTATGGCAAATTGGAAGGAGTACAACGCGATCGCGAAGCCAAAGAAGCGAAACTTTTAGAAATTCAAAGCCAAGGTTCTACTTTGCTGCGCGAACAAGTCACCGAAGCTGATATTGCTGAAATTGTCGCCAAGTGGACAGGAATTCCCGTCAATCGCCTCTTGGAATCCGAACGACAAAAATTACTGCAACTAGAAAGTCATTTGCATCAACGAGTTATTGGCCAAGAAGAAGCTGTAGAAGCAGTAGCAGCAGCAATTCGTCGCGCCCGTGCGGGAATGAAAGACCCCTCCCGCCCTATTGGTTCATTTTTGTTCATGGGGCCGACAGGCGTAGGCAAAACCGAACTCGCCCGTGCTTTAGCTCAGTTTCTCTTTGATTCTGATGATGCATTGGTGCGCCTGGATATGTCCGAGTATATGGAAAAACACTCAGTTTCTCGGCTGGTGGGAGCGCCTCCGGGATACATCGGCTACGAAGAAGGCGGTCAACTTTCAGAAGCGATTCGCCGTAAACCCTACTCTGTAGTGCTGTTGGATGAAGTAGAAAAGGCACATCCAGATGTGTTCAATATTTTACTACAAGTCTTAGATGACGGTAGGATTACTGACTCTCAAGGGAGAGCAGTAGATTTTCGCAACACTGTTATTGTCATGACCAGTAACATTGGTAGCGAACATATATTAGATATATCAGGTGATGATTCCAAGTATGAAACCATGCGGAAGCGGGTAATGGACAACTTGCGATCGCATTTTCGCCCCGAATTTCTCAACCGCATTGACGATCCAATTCTCTTCCATACCCTCAGCCGTTCAGAAATGCGGCATATTATCCGTATTCAACTCAAACGGGTAGAAAATCTGCTCCGCGAGCAAAAAATCTTCTTTGAAATCTCCCCAGGTGCTTGTGATTATCTTGTAGAAGCAGGCTATGACCCAGTTTATGGTGCCCGTCCACTCAAACGCGCAATTCAGCGAGAAGTAGAAAACCCCCTTGCTACCAAGTTACTGGAAAACACTTTTATTTCTGGAGACACAATTTTCATTGATAAAACTGAAAATGGTCTGTCTTTTAGTAAAAAAGTGCCAGTGAAGGTGTCAGTGACACAGATTGCTACATAAGTCTGGTAAAAGCCAGGGCGAATAATTCGCGGCTACACAAGTAAAGTCGGCCTTTGCGGACTATAGCAGTCCTAAATCATTTGTAAAAAATACTCTCAATTCTTCTCTCAGTGTCCTCTGTGTCTCTGTGGTTCGTTTAAAAAATAATTTTTACAACTCATTTAGGATTGCTATAACTAATACCAATTCAATTAATGATTGCAAACACATCCTTAGGTTAAGACGCGATTCATCGCGTCTCTACAAACGGTCACCCTCTAACCTCTCTATCGTAACTAAGCATTACAGATTGAATTAGTAGTATGTAGGGTGTGTTATGGCGTAGCCTAACGCACCCAAGCCTTTGGGTAGTGCATTAGCCTTTGGCCTAACGCAACGCCAGTTCGTTCAAGTCGTTCTGATTCGCAGCAAACTGTCTGTACACACAAGGTGATTCAGAATCCAAAATCTAAAATCCAAAATCTAAAATGGTATGACTTGAGAATAAATACTGCCGAAACTCCCAAAATTTTGGAAAATAATAAATATAAGTCGAGTATCACAAGACTCACTTGATTTCCTCATTTCTTCTAGGAAAATATGACTCATCCTTTCCTTGAACGCTTGCGTAGTCCAGATAGCCCAGTCCTCGTTTTTGACGGGGCGATGGGAACCAACCTGCAAACCCAAAACCTGACAGCAGAAGACTTTGGCGGCGCCCAATATGAAGGTTGTAACGAATACTTAGTCCACACTAAACCCGAAGCAGTGGCTAAAGTTCACCGTGACTTTCTCGCCGCTGGCGCTGATGTCATCGAAACGGATACCTTTGGCAGTACGTCCATTGTGCTGGCAGAATATGACTTGGCAGACCAAGCCTACTACCTCAGTAAGACAGCCGCAGAACTCGCCAAGCGTGTGGCTGCGGAATTTTCCACTCCCGAAAAACCCCGGTTTGTGGCTGGTTCCATCGGCCCCACAACGAAACTCCCAACTTTGGGACACATTGACTTTGACACCATGAAAACTACTTTTGCGGAACAAGCAGAAGCGCTGTGGGATGGTGGTGTAGATTTATTCCTGGTGGAAACTTGCCAAGATGTGCTGCAAATCAAAGCGGCGCTGAATGGCATTGAAGAAGTGTTTGCCAAAAAAGGCGATCGCCGTCCGTTAATGGTGTCTGTGACAATGGAAAGTATGGGCACAATGTTGGTAGGTTCAGAAATCAGCGCTGTGCTGACAATTTTGGCACCATACCCAATTGACATTCTCGGTTTGAACTGCGCCACAGGCCCAGACTTGATGAAACCACATATCAAGTATCTGGCAGAACATTCACCTTTCATCGTTTCCTGTATTCCCAACGCGGGTTTACCTGAGAACGTCGGCGGTCAAGCGCACTACCGCCTCACACCGTTGGAATTACGGATGGCGCTGATGCACTTTGTTGAAGATTTGGGTGTCCAAGTGATCGGGGGTTGCTGTGGGACGCGTCCAGAACACATTCAACAATTGGCAGAAGTCGTCAAAGACTTGAAGCCAAAAGTTAGACAACCTAGCTTAGAACCAGCGGCAGCATCAATTTACACCACTCAGCCCTACGACCAAGATAATTCTTTCTTGATTGTTGGCGAACGTCTCAACGCCAGTGGTTCCAAAAAGTGCCGCGATTTGCTAAATGCCGAAGATTGGGATGGACTCGTCTCAATGGCGAGGGCACAAGTCAAAGAAGGCGCACACATTCTGGATGTCAACGTCGATTATGTCGGACGTGACGGTGTGCGGGATATGCACGAACTAGTTTCGCGCATTGTTAATAATGTGACATTGCCTTTAATGCTTGACTCCACCGAATGGGAAAAAATGGAGGCGGGTTTAAAGATAGCTGGTGGTAAGTGTTTGCTGAATTCCACCAACTATGAAGACGGCGAACCGCGCTTTTTGAAAGTGCTAGAGTTAGCGAAAAAGTACGGTGCTGGCGTCGTCATTGGTACTATCGATGAAGACGGGATGGCGCGGACAGCCGAGAAAAAGTTTCAAATTGCCCAACGCGCTTACCGCCAAGCTGTAGAATACGGCATACCCGCCACAGAAATATTCTTTGATACCCTAGCTTTACCAATTTCCACGGGGATTGAAGAAGACCGAGAAAACGGCAAAGCTACCATTGAATCTATCCGGCGCATTCGTCAAGAATTGCCTGGGTGTCATGTGATTTTGGGTGTTTCCAATATTTCCTTTGGTTTAAATCCCGCGGCGCGGATGGTGCTGAACTCAGTGTTTTTGCACGAGGCGACACAAGTGGGAATGGATGCAGCCATTGTCAGTGCGAACAAAATTTTACCGCTGTCCAAGATTGAAGAACGCCATCAAGAAATCTGTCGTCAGTTGATTTATGACCAGCGGAAATTTGAAGGTGATGTTTGCGTATACGATCCATTGGGAGAGCTTACCACAGTATTTGCTGGAGTCACGACAAAACGCGATCGCTCCTTAGATGAAAGTCTCCCCATCCCAGAACGTCTCAAACGCCATATCATCGACGGCGAACGTATTGGCTTAGAAGAACATCTCAAAAAAGCCTTAGAAGAATATCCCCCCTTAGAAATTATCAACACCTTCCTGCTAGATGGCATGAAAGTTGTCGGGGAATTATTCGGTTCTGGACAAATGCAACTACCTTTCGTGTTACAGTCTGCCGAAACCATGAAAGCGGCTGTTGCGTTTCTCGAACCGTTCATGGAAAAATCAGAATCAGGTAACAATGCCAAGGGAACCTTTATCATTGCCACAGTCAAAGGCGATGTCCACGACATTGGTAAAAACTTAGTAGACATCATCTTGTCCAACAACGGCTACAAAGTGATTAACCTGGGAATTAAACAGCCGGTGGAAAACATTATCAACGCTTACGAACAGCACAAAGCTGATTGTATAGCGATGAGTGGTTTGCTGGTGAAATCCACCGCTTTCATGAAAGAGAATTTGGAGGTATTTAACGAAAAGGGAATTACCGTCCCTGTAATCTTAGGTGGTGCAGCGCTAACTCCCAAATTTGTGCATGAAGATTGCCAAAACACCTACAAAGGTAAAGTAGTTTATGGCAAAGATGCCTTTTCTGACTTGCACTTCATGGATAAATTAATGCCAGCTAAAGCTGTTGGTAACTGGGAAGATTTGCAGGGATTTTTGAACGAAGTCGAAACAGCTGAAGTTTCGACAAATGGTCATAAAGAATCAGCAGCCACAACTACTCACCAAACAGCATCTACAGAACCAAAAGAGATAGATACTCGGCGTTCTGAGGCAGTAGCCATAGATATTGAACGTCCCACACCGCCTTTCTGGGGAACGCAATTATTACAGCCTAGTGATATTCCCATTGAAGAAATCTTCTGGCACTTAGATTTACAAGCCTTGATAGCTGGACAATGGCAATTCCGCAAACCAAAAGAACAATCTAAGGAAGAATATCAAGCTTTTTTAGCTGAAAAAGTCTATCCAGTTTTGGAAACTTGGAAACAGCGGATTCTTGAAGAAAATCTGTTGCATCCGCAAGTGATTTATGGTTATTTCCCCTGTCAATCCGAGGGAAATTCTCTACATATATATAACCCAGAGAACCAATCACAACAAATTGCAACTTTCGATTTTCCCAGACAAAAGTCATTAAGGCGGCTGTGCATAGCAGATTTCTTTGCACCGAAAGAGTCGGGAATCATCGATGTCTTCCCCATGCAGGCGGTGACTGTGGGTGAAATTGCAACAGAATTTGCCCAAAAGCTGTTTGCAGATAATCAATACACAGATTACCTGTATTTTCACGGTATGGCAGTGCAGGTGGCAGAGGCATTGGCAGAGTGGACACACGCCAGAATTCGCAGTGAGTTGGGCTTCGGTGCTGAGGAACCCGATAACATTCGGGATATGTTGGCACAACGCTATCGTGGCTCTCGGTATAGTTTTGGCTATCCCGCTTGTCCGAATATCCAGGATCAATACAAGCAACTGGAGTTATTGCAGACTGACAGGATTAACTTGTATATGGATGAAAGCGAACAACTTTATCCAGAACAGTCTACAACAGCGATTATTACCCACCACCCAGTAGCGAAGTACTTTAGCGCGTAGAATCGCCCACCCCTTCCAGCTTCCAAAGATTATAGGTTTTTCGTAGGGTAGCACAGCTGTGCTACCCTACAATTTTTAATTAGAATCTTAAATCATAGAATTCATAACTTCTCTCAAAAATCAGGAATCTGAGCAAAATATCCGATTATTTTGCACCAACTGATATCCTTTCTTCAAAAATGGGTAATATAAGCTTACTTTTCTAATACCATCTTCATAAATTTGCCTCCTTATAAAATACATTTCCGCAAAATTACTGTGAAGTTATGCTCTTATTATTCCTCGGAATTCATCGAAATAATTTTCACAAAATCAGTGTTTTCCCGTTCAAATGAACAATTTATGAATGATATAACTTGAATGAATTGTCTTTCATTATGTGTACTTTACTTCCAATTCAGTAAAACAAGATGCAGTAATCACATAAATATATTCTCATCAATTGCCTGCAAAATTAATTCTCAGGCATAATTACGAATTTTGATAAAAGATCCCAAATTTGCTACAAATCACTTGACAGGAAAGCAGCTATGTCTGAAAAAAATAAGCTAGTCAAGGCAATTCAAAAAACCTTCAAAATAATTGGCAAGAAGTTTGTATCTGCAATTAACAAGCAAATTGTTTGGCTATTACGGACTATCTTTCTCACAAGAAGAAGACGCAGTTCGCCCAATGCTGGCTTTGTGTTGCCAACAGTGGCAATGGTAACTTTGGTAGTCGTCTTGTTAACAACTGCAATATTGTTTCGGTCATTTGAGCGTTCTAAAAACGCTAGTAATGTGCGAGTCAATGAAGCTACAATGCAAGCCGCTACCCCTGCCTTAGAGAGGGCTAAAGCAAAAATAACTGCACTGTTTGGCGACCCCACTTTGCCACGTTCTGTTCCATCAAACGTAACACTATACAGTACCTTAACTAATAAACTTCCTGTCTATACATTTGGTGATGAAACTCCGATAATTTTACCTTATGACATTGATGGAGACGACACAATTGAAGCAGGTAGTAGTATCCTTTTAGAAAATAAAGAAAACATACAAACAGCTTGGAAATTTCCTGCCGATACAGATAATAACGGTAAATTTGATAGTTTTATTCTCTACGGTATCTACTTCCGCACTCCCCCCCAAAGTGGTACAAGCCAAACCAGAAAGAGAATCCCACTAGATGCTAGAACTCCTCCCATGCTGCCAGCTAAGGCAGGTGGAGCTTGTGATATAGCTGGTGAGACTAGTGCCAGCTTAGTAGGTAATTCCGGTTGGTATAAACTACCAAGTGGCGAATTGAAAAAAAGCTTTTTCGTATATACAGCAACGGTTCCTATTACTGATGATAGTCTTGGCGATCCATATGAAAAGTATGTAGGTAATAAAGGCTTCTCTGCTTTAGAAATGCAACAAGATCGTAGTCAAGTTTCTATTACTAATAATGCTGTTGTATTTGAAGATGACTTAGATATTACACCTGGTCCTAGATTCCGTCTCAATGGACGCGTTTTCACCAACAGTAACTTATTTACTGCTAAAACTGATCAAGATATAACCCTATTTCAAGTCAGCAGTAGGTATTCTTGTTATTACGAACGAGAAAATGGCAAGATAGTTATTGGCGGTAATATTGCAACTAGTGGCCCAATCAGTACAAGTAATACAGGTGGAACACGTGTAGATTTATTTAGAGAAAACAATACACCTGATACAGGTAAATCTTTGGGATCTGATAATAAAACTACCTCAAATAACTCGAATGATATTGCCTATAACACTCAAGCTTATGCTCAACGCATAGACTTATTAGTGAAGGCACAATTAGCTAATGCGAGTACTACTGATCCCGACGAAATCCAAGATAATATAACCAAACGAATTGCAAACGATCCAAGCTTAGATACGAATAAAGTACGTAAGGAAGAATTGGAAAGTTGGTTCCGTAAACGTACTCGGCGTGTACCATTTAGAGAAGTTCCTTATGGTACTTCTGGTATTGAAAAATCTGCTGGTGTGGACTACACGATAGCAGATGCAGCAACTTTTATGGAAGATTCTGGTAACACACTACGTCCAATGGATGCGTGGATTTATCCAACAGATACTAATACAACACTAACGCTAAATACAGCGCAACTACCTACCAGAGATCCAGACGTTGTAGATACTACTCCCGTAACAGAAACAGAGTTAGGCGATCGCATTGTAGTTGGTAACAACCTCCCTGAACTTATATGGGACAACACAAAAGGAGAGTTTGTAGGAGAGAATGATCCCCAAACCATCACTCCTGCTGTGAAGTGGACAGGTAGCACTACCAAAGATCGTACTCGTACAACTCGCGTCAAACAATTATCAGATTTGGGAGTGACTGGGCGTGATGGTTTTTGGGAAATTTCAGCCGCTTCACCCCGAGCTAATATTCTTGATGTGGTCGGTGGACTGAGGGTGATTACAGGTGCAGGAATATATAGACCTACAGGTTCTAACCTCCCCACACCTCCTTCGGCAGTCGATGACCCCAGTACAACAGACGTATTAGAAAATAATGCCAGTGCCACAAATGTAGTCTGGCCGGACACAATGCCCATGCTTGTGCCTGATTCTAGCGATCCTCTCAACGGTACACAAACACGCGGTCATTTGGTAATGCGTGCCACGGCAGTGTATCACTACAATATTGATTCCTATGCTCCTCTGGCAGCTACAGCAGACGATTATCAAACACCTATGGCTTGTGTAAGTAGCTACTACGATCCCACAAACAAAGATACGGCAAGAAATACAAGTACACTATCTGATGTGAGCGGTGAAGTAGTTGGTGCTAGACCTGCTGGAGCCAGATCAAATAATGGGATTGTTTACGAAGCTCCCAGCACTACAGCCGCAGGTATAACTAGAGGACAGACAGTAGATAGCAATGGTTTTTTTGCAGCTGCGACTAACGATGATGATGTTACTAACACTAGCGTAGCTTTGCTAGACCGCTTGAAACATCAAGCCAACTTGGTATTTCCCAATGGTCGCCTTGTTAATCCTCTACTGCGGCAAGCACTGGCGAAAGCAACAACCAGCAAACTTACTCTCTCTGAGCAATCAGCAATTGACTCTACCATCTGTGCAATAAAGATTGCTGATGGCTCTCTGACTCGGAGTACTACCTACATTCCTGATGGCGCAATCAAAGAAACAGCATTTCTTGATGCCCGACAAATTAAGGCTATAGATAAAGGTGCTACATTAACTGGAAACTATAATCTAGAAGTTGAACAGCGCCAGCCTCTAGAAATTCGTGCCACTGTCATAGATTTAGGTATGCTTGGCGCAAAAACAAACACCAATTCAGACGCTACTAAAAATTGGGCTAACGAATATCTATTGCCCAATAGCGGTATTATCTATGCCTCTCGTGATGATGCTCAAAAAGATCGCAGTCAGTCAGACAGTGAAAATGTGAGCGCCAGTGACTATAGGCTCGATCCAGAACGGCGACCCAACGCCATTATGTTGATTAATGGCAGTAACTTGAGTCGCATGAATAATTACAGAGCAGAAGAAAAAGGCTTAATTTTAGCAACTGAACTGCCAGTGTATGTTAAAGGGAATTTTAATCTGCACACTAAACAAGAATTCAAAACTCCCGATCTTCTAGTTACACCCACCGATGACGCGAGTAATACAGCCTACGATAACAAATTTTACACTCGTGCTGCGGCAAATCGCGATCCTGACTTTGCTTGTCGGCCTAATGACCCTAGACTACCTAATTGTGGAACAGGCGAAACCTGGCGACCAGCATCAGTGATTGCCGATGCTGTCACCTTGTTATCTGGTAACTTCCGCGAAGGTTTCCGCGATGAGGGTGATTACGATTTGCGAAATAACCAACAAGCGAGTAATGCTGATGCCGTACTCAAGCGACTGAAGGCAGGTTTCTGGAATAACAACTTCGTCACTTCATCTAAGTTTTTAACTGACTCTGGTGGTGATGCTTACTATAAAGGTACTCCCACTAGTACTGATTCAGTAAACAATAACAGTTCTTACTTGAACAACTTTGTCACGCCCATTCAGCGTCGAGGGACTTTCCCAGAGTATGTTATGGAGATGTGCTTCAAAATACCAGTTTCAGAATGTGGAGTGGCTGATTGGTATATTGGTTTAGATAATGATGATGACCAAAACAATAGTTTGAGCCTAACAGAAATCCAAAAAAAGTCTAGTGATACTGACGTACTAAATGCTGCAAAAACCAAACTATTAGCTGGTACTACTGCTCAACCACCAAGGGCTGGTTTTGAACGATTTGCCCGCCGGGTTGCATTCAAACGAAATAGTTCTGGACAACTGGTTAATGCTTCTAATAATGCCATAATTTTTAATACCGCTACTCCCATTGTATTAGGTATAAAAACAGACTCATCCTCAGGAAGTCCAGTAAAAGTAGTAGACTATTTTACTGGCAGCACCATACCTGAAACAGCAAGTAATGCCCTATGGTTTGCAACCACAACAAGTGGTACTACTAGTCCACCAGCATTCGACACCAGCCAAATAAAATACTACAACACTCATCGTTTATTCTTCAGGTATCCCCAAGTACCACCTGTTACTGTAACAGCTACCAACGTTTCTTTGCTGAGGGATTTCCCTGGAAACACGACGACATTCACAAGAGATGCGTATTTCCAGCCGCTATTAGAACCTGTATTGCAATTACAGGTAACAACCGCAGCACCTGAAGATCAAGATTACGCCAGTTTAGCTGGAACATCTAAATCTAGTGTCGTTAAAAATACTAGATGGTTGTCTAAGGCAAGTGAAACAACTTTTAATCTAGTAGTGGCGGCTGGTGATACTCCCGTTCGTGTGGGTTCAAGTACCTACGAAATCAATGGGGGTTTGCATAACTTTGTGCGCTTCTTAGAAAACTGGGATGGGGTTAATGGCAATATTAGCGGTTCATTTATCCAATTTAAACGCAGTATTTATGCTGCTGCACCATTCCAAGTTTTTGTCAAACCAGGACCGACAACTGCTCCTGCAACCTGGACATCTGGTAACGTTAATGATATTTCCGCTACTGCCAATAACAGTATCTTTATTAGACTTCTGAATTCTGGTAAACCAGGTTACACATCAGATAGTACTGGTGCTGGGGAAGCGCCTTATTATATGGCTCCTAACCGTAACTGGGGTTTTGATGTGGCGTTACTGGCGCAAAATCCCGACTTGTTTGCCCAGCGCTTTGTAATTCCAGCCACAGATCCTCCCAATGAATACTACAGAGAAGTAGGTCGGGATGACCTCTGGGTGAAAACTCTGTTGTGTGCTGTCCAAGATAAAGATGCGGATGCAGGGGATGGGTTTGATGATGCACCCGCCGCCTACTTTGGCACTGATTTAAAATTTGCACTACCTGAAACTGAACGTCCCGGTGACTGTAAGCTCAAACCATCCTGAAGTGTCTGAATAAAAGTTTTTACAGCAGTTTTCAGGTGAATAGGCCACGTTAAGAGACCTAACCCCCTAGCCCCCTTCCCTACTAGGGAAGGGGGAAAATTCAAAGCCTCTCCCCTACAAGGAGAAGTTACGAGTCTATTACATTTGATCGCAAATTGCTGTAAAGCATAGCTCAATTGAGGAACTGACTATGAACCCACACCAACTACAAGAATCATCCGCCCAGTCTGGTTTTACGATCATTGAGTCCCTGGTGGCGATCCTTGTGGTTGCCATTTTGATGGTAGCGATCGCACCCGTTCTAGTTATCTCAACTGCAACTCGTGTGCAAGCTAGACGGGTGGAATTGGCAACAGATGCAGCTAAAGCCTTCATTGATGCTATTAAGTCTAAAACAATTTTAGATCCGACAATCACCGTTACACTCACTTCTGCAAGCACTACCACAAAACTTGCAACTGCAACAACTAGTAGCGATTTACAGCGCTATCTACTAGATACTGATCCTCCTACAAGCAGTGCTAGTTTGTATTGCTTCAACAAGAATGGCAGTATTGCTAATCCTGGCTGCATTAGTAATCAATTTTACATTCATGCCATTCGGTTTGCAGTAACAGGTAATGATCCTGATAAAGGACAAAGCTATCGTTTGGGAATTCGGGTATATCGTTCAGATGCTGAATTTGGTTCCTTAACTGCTAGTAGAAATGGAAAAAAAGCAGCAACATTCACGGGGGGACTAGGCGATCGCAAGGCACCACTAGTAGAAATAACAACTGAAATTGTCAGAGGTCAACCTTCCTATAGCGCTTTGTGCGATCGCCTTGGTGGTTGTCAACCACCATCACCATAACTAACCCAGCAACAATAAATGATTTCATGACTCAGTATCCGTCACTAAGGAGAAACTATAGCAAAATGAATATACTGAGGTGGCTGTTAAGTACTCAGCTAAAACTCTCTCACAAGCAGAACAAAAATACTGGCTTCACCCTCATTGAATTACTGGTAGCTATGCTCATTGCATTCCTAGTAATTACGCCGTTACTAACTTTTATGATTGGTGTTTTAAACACCGATCGTCAGGAACAAGCTAAAGCTAACTCTGAGCAAGAAATCAAAGCGGCGCTTGATTATATTGCTCGTGATCTTCAACAAGCACTATATATATACGACGATACAACTACCACAGGTATTATTTCCAAAATTCCTGCGGTGACAAATGGGGTTCCAGTTCTAGTGTTTTGGAAGCGAGAATTTACCAAAGACGCTCTTGAGACTAAAAATGCTGCCAATGTAGTTCAATTTACAGACGATTCTTTTGTGTATTCATTGGTAGCTTACTATTTAATTAAAGACAATAATACTAACTGGTCTAAAGCTGCCCGTATCGCCAGATGGCAAATTAAAGATGGCGTTACAAATAGTAGTGGTAGGAATGATTGTCCTGGGTTTCCTACAACCGAAAAATATAGCCTATGTCCAGATAAAGGTTTTAAACCATTTGACTTGTCACAAAAAGACAAAACATTACAACAAAAAATGAATAGTTGGACAAATAGTTTGGCAACAGGGGAGAGTTACAATCAAGTTCCTGTAGTTTTGGTTGATTTTATAGATCAAACAACAATAGCACAGGGAGCGCCAAATGCAATTTGTTCTAGTGGCTTTCAACAATTTCCAGCCACGGCAACCAGTGTCAAAACAGGCTTTTATGCTTGTGTAAAATCAGTTGATGGAAATAATAGAAGCTCCGCTGAAGTTTATTTAAGAGGTAACGCACAAGCTCGTCTAATAAATGATGAAAGTAAAGTCCGTTATGCCCAGAACAAATCTATTTATTTTCCTAGTGGAAACATTAAGGTACAAGGAAGCAGCTTCATCTTTAACAAATAGCTTGTATCTTTCACAAAGATTACTAAAAACAGGATAGTATGCGGAATATTAATAGTTTGAGATTATTAAATTATTTCCAGTTAGACAGCCTAAAAACAAAACTAAAGCAGCAAAATTTAGTTAATAGAAGTATTGATGGCTACAATCAACAAGATGCCGGATTTACCCTGATAGAATTAATTGTAGTAGTGCTGTTGTTTGGAATTTTAGCAGCGATCGCGGCTCCAGGTTGGGTTGCCTTTGTCAACCGACAGCAGCTAAATAAGGCTAATGATGCTGTTTTAGCTGCAATACAAGAGGCACAGCGCGAAGCTAAAAACAAAAAACTTAACTATAGTGTCAGTTTTACAACTGATAGCAATAACGTAGTAAAAATAGCTGTTTATCCCAGTAGTTCCTCTGGTATTTCTCTCAATGACAGTCGCTGGCAAAGCTTTGGCGGAGATTTACAAATTCCAGCAGGCTCAATATTATTGGGTACTAACATTGCTAGTCCAAACACAATTGGTACTGCAATATACGACACTAAGTCTAAACCGTATGATTCTACTACCCAATTAAACACTATTACCTTTGACTATATGGGTACTCTCAGTTTTAGCACACTCCCAGCATCACCAGACGCACTAGGTTTAAAAATTGTGCTAGCTCCTGCTAGAGGTTCTGTATCATCCTCATCTAATAGTTTAAAGCGATGTGTGATTGTGAAAACTCTCTTAGGCTCAATGGTTACAGGAAAAGACTCGCAATGTAATTAAGAAATTTTCATAGCGTAAATTTATAAAAATACGAAATAATACTGAACATAAAACTGCACATTGAGAGCAAAATTGAAGCATCAGGTGCAGTTTTTTTATTCGATAGATTTCTTGAGTAGTCCGTAATAAATTAGCTATTGGCTGAACAAAGATAAAAATATCAAAATATAACTTTTACCAAATGACTGATTGCTTAGATTTTACTGTAGCTATCCCAACTTACAACGGTGAAAGTCGTTTGCCGGAACTACTAGAACGACTAAAAAACCAACTTCATACGGAAAATTTATCTTGGGAAATTATAGTTGTAGATAATAACAGCACTGATAACACAGCTAAAGTTGTTCAAGCCTATCAACAAAATTGGCAATGTCCTTACCCTTTAAAGTATTGCTTTGAAGCAAAACAAGGTGCAGCTTATGCCAGAAAAAAGGCAGTAGCAGAAGCTAAGGGCAAATTAATAGGTTTTTTAGATGATGATAATTACCCGATATCAAATTGGGTAGCCGCAGCTTATAGTTTTGCCCAAAAGTATCCAAAAGCGGGAGCTTTTGCTAGCCAAATTCATCCCGACTGGGAAGTGGAACCACCAGAAAACTTCCAGCGAATCGCTCCATTCTTAGCAATTACAGAACGAGGAAATTTACCGCTATTATATGAGCCAAAAAATAAATTGCTACCTCCTTCTGCTGGACTTGTCGTTCGTAAACAAGCTTGGCTAGAAAGCCTACCGGATAAGTGTATTCTAACTGGTAGAGTCAAAGGTAATATGCTTACTAGTGAAGACTTAGAAATGTTGTCTTACATCCAAAAAGCAGGATGGGAAATTTGGTATAACCCAGAAATGGAAATTTCTCATAAAATACCAAGCTCGCGGTTACAAAAAGAATATTTAATTCCATTTTTTCAAGGTATTGGACTTAGCCGTTATGTAACTAGGATGGTAAATATACAACCTTGGTATAGACCGATCGCTTTTTTGGCTTACATGATAAATGACCTGCGTAAAATCACTTTACACTTACTCAAATATCGAACTAAGTTAAAACAGGATTTGGTGGCTGCTTGCGAAATGCAACTTTTTTTAAGTAGTCTAATGAGTCCGTTTTATCTTTGGAAAAATGGTTATTTGAAAAATAAATTATCAGAGTCTTAAATATTATGACTGAATTAATAGTTGAAAAATTAGATATTACCCTAGCGATTCCTACATATAACGGAGCAACCCGTTTACCTAAGATTTTGGATAAGCTGTTAACTCAGACAGGAGTACAAAGCCTTAAATGGGAAATTCTTATTGTTGATAATAATAGTTCTGATAACACATCTGAAATAATAGAGAATTACCAAAAATTATTTGATGGAAACTGTCATTTAAGATATTCCTTTGAAAAAGAACAGGGAGCCGCTTTTGCACGATTGCGGGCAGTACGCGAAGCTAGAGGTGAGCTAATTGGATTTTTAGATGATGATAACTTACCTGCACCTGATTGGTTAGCAGAAGCATATGCCTTTGGATTAGAACATCCTCAAGCAGGTGTTTGGAGTGGACAAATTCATGGTGATTTTGAAGTAAAACCACCAGACAATTTTGAAAAAATTCAAGGTTTTTTAGCTATCAGAGAACATGGCTCAAGTCCACATTTATTTGATGCAGATAATTTAGGACTTCCCCCTGGTGCTGCAATTGTTGTCCGCAAACAAGCTTGGTGCGAAAATGTACCTCAACGACCTATTTTAAGTGGCAAGTTACCTGGTATTTTGGTGCAAGGTGAGGACTATGAACCATTACTTTATATACATTATGCAGGCTGGGAAATTTGGTATAACCCTACCATGCATACTTACCATCAAATACCACACTGGCGATTTGAAAGAGATTACCTACTAGATTTGGCACGCGGCTGTGGCTTGTGTATTTTTCAACTACGCTTGATAAATACTAAAAATTGGCAAAAACCAATAGTGTTTGTGAAAACTGTTTTAGGAAATTTGCGTCGAGTATTGCATTATCTTATTAAGTACAAGGGACAATTAAAAAGTAATTTAGTTGCACTTTTTGAAATAGAATTTTACCTAGCTAGTATGATGAGTCCTTTTTATTACTTTAAATGTAATTTAGGGAAACTATTCAAAAATAAAGCAACCATATAAAATGATTAATTCTAGTCAAAACCTACCAAATATTTCTGTCATTATACCTGCTTACAATAGTGAAAGCACTATTAGTCATACAATTAATTCTGTTCTGAATCAAACTTTTACCAACCTAGAATTAATTGTAATTAATGATGGTTCACAAGACTCTACTTTAGATATTGTTACACAAATCCAAGACCCTCGAATCAAAGTATTTTCTTATCCCAACGCGGGCGGAAACGTCAGTCGTAACCGAGGACTACACCTTGCAGTTGGAGAATTTGTTAGTTTCTTAGATGCTGACGATCTTTGGACACCTGATAAACTTGAATCTCAGTTAAAGGCTCTGCAAGAAAATTTGACTGCGAAAGTTGCTTATAGCTGGACTGATTATATCGATGCAAATGGGAAATTTGTACTTTCAGGTAAGCGCATTAATCTAAATGGCGATGTTTATGAAACTTTATTAGTAACTAATTTTCTAGAAAATGGCTCTAATCCCTTAATTTGTAGAAAAGCTTTAATGACATTAGGTGGCTTTGATGAATCTCTAACTGCTGCTCAGGATTGGGATATGTGGCTGCGATTAGCTTCTAAATTTAATTTTATATGTGTACCATCTGTACAAATTTTATACCGAATTAGTGCTAATTCAGTATCTTCCAATCTTGTCAGACAGGAAAAAGCGTGCTTGCAACTGCTTGAAAAAGCATACAAAAAAAGACCTTCAGCAATTAAACAAACTTGGAATACAAGCATTGCTAATTTATACAAATACCTCACGTGCAAAGCCCTACAAAAGCCATTGAATCGACAAAAAGGTTTAACTGCGGCTAAATTTCTATGGAAATATTTTCTTAATGACTCTTCAAGATTTCAAAATATAAATTTTAGCTCAAAACTATTATTGAAAATTGCCATAATCGTGATCCTGCCCAGCTTATTCCACACCATTACTAACCAGCGTGAACTCAAAAGCCAAGAAAGTGAAATATTACTAAACACTTGGGTAAGTGAAAAAAGACCAGAAAATAAAAATGAATATCCAGGTGCATTTACCATCTCTAGCTAATGCAAAAAATGTTTTGAATAATAGCTATAACAGTGGCTTTACTCTACCAGAAACTTTAGTAGTTATTGTATTAATTGGTATATTAGCCACGCTAGGGATACCAAACTGGATGGCTTTTGTGGCTACTCGCCGCCTTAACAGTGCTCAAAACGAAGTTTACCATGCGATGCGCCAAGCCCAAAGGCAAGCCACCAAGGACAAATTGACTTGGCAAGCTAGTTTTCGTGAGCAAAATGGCATTGTTCAATGGGCTGTTCATTCCGCTACAGTAAACCCATCTGATGCTAACTGGAATAATTTAGATTCTAATGTGCAGTTAGATGCAGAAACGACCTTACAAATTTCAAATGGCGTTAGGCAAATTAAATTTGATTACAGAGGTAATATTGTTTCGCTACCGCGTAGTATAACTATCTCCAGCAAATATGGTGGTAAAGCTAAACGTTGCGTCTATATCTCTACGATTTTAGGAGCAATGCGAATGGCAAAAGAGCGCCCTACACCCAACAATGAGGGTGATTATTGCTATTAAGATGTTCTTATACCAATTCTATATGAGGCTGCGCTCTATTCGCGTAGCGGCAATTCATGAATTGCCGCTACAGTGTGTAGTTTTGCATCAGTCTTATAAGGCGCATCTTCAAACAGAAATGGTATTAGTTTATTCAAATAAGGTATTGCGTGCTGAACTTCCCAGCAAGCCCAAAACAACACTTGATTATTTTCACTCGCTATCCTGAACCAGGGAAGACGAAAACCCGATTGATACCTGTTTTAGGATCTGTTGGCGCTGCTAATCTTCAACGCCAAATGACTGAACATACAATATTTCAGGTTAAAGAATTACAAAAATTAATTGACATATCTGTGGAAGTACGCTTCGCAGGTGGTGATTTGCAACTTATGCAAGACTGGCTGGGCTTGGATTTAGTTTACCAGTCTCAAGGTGAAGGGGATCTAGGTTTGCGGATGGCGCGATCGCTTTTCGAGGCTTTTCAATTTGGTGCAGAAAAAGCAATTATCATCGGTACAGATTGTCCTGGAGTAAATGCCCAAGTTTTAGCGACAGCCTTTGATAAGTTACACACCTTTGAACTCGTACTTGGCCCAGCAATAGACGGTGGATATTACTTAATTGGTTTGCGGCAACCCATCCCAGAGTTATTCGCTAACATCGAATGGGGAACTGCTCAGGTATTCCAGAAAACTGTGGAGATTGCTCAGAAGCTTAATTTATCATATGTGAATTTGACGCCTTTAGCCGACGTTGACCGACCAGAAGATCTGCCAATTTGGGAAAAAGCCTTTGTGGGAGAGGGATGAGGAAGGAAGAAGACACGGGGACGCTCTTACGTGGGGACGCAAAGAGGAGTCGGAGCTAGGGAGCGTCTAGATCCCCGACTTCTTCCAGAAGTCGGGGATCTGAGTCTACAGCCCCGCATTAGCTCCGTATCTTCAAATACTAGGAATTTCCTGAAGACACTAGGCATAACAAATGTTACTCTGGCCTAGTTGAAAACCAAGAGGTAGAGAGGTTTCACCGTTATTGAATCTGGTTTGTGTTTCTATAGAACATTTACGGTCATGGGCACAATATTCAAGTAACTTGAAATATGAAAATCACTCGTATTCACCGCAAGTTTGAAAAACTATGGTTAACCGTTTTACTTCCGCTAGTACTGCCCTCACAGTTAAGGTAGTTGGAATAATCTGCATTTTGTCGTTTTTTGTTGACTTTTTGATTCTCTTGTTACCCTTTCAACCAACCGATCGCGCTTGGCAAATAAATTTGGCCACAGCCTTAGTGGATCGGGGAATTGTTCCTTTGGTAGGTTTGGGGCTTTTGTTTGCAGGACATTGGATTGGTAGCGCTGATGCAGGAAGCGATCGCCCCCAAGGTGTTGATTTAAGATTTCCGGCTTTGATTCTCTCAAGTATTTTAGGGTTGATGTTCTTGCTAATTTTTCCCCTGCACCTCAATAATGTGAATCAAGCTAAAACTCAAACGGTTAATCGAATCACCCAAGAAGCAGACCAAGCTGAAACTCAACTTAACAATCGGTTATCGCAATTGCAAGCACAATTAAATACTGAACAAGGAAAAGCTCAGCTAGAACAGCTGCGGAATCAAACCAAAGCTCAGTTTACGGAACTACTCAAAGATGAGCAAAGATACAAGCAAGCACTTGAGAGCTCCCAAATTCCTCCAGCGATCAAAGAGTTACTAAAGAAGGCTAAGACAGATCCTCAAGCACTTGATAAAGCGATCGAACAACAAACAGATATTCAGACGCTGAGAACTCAACAATTAAGCCAAATTCGCCAACGCAGGGATGAAACTGTAAATCAAGCTAAAGATACCGCATGGAAGTCTGGACTGCGGATTGGTATTAGCAGTTTGCTGTTGTCTATTGGTTACATTATCATCGGCTGGACAGGTTTAAGAAGCAGAGGTGCTTTACAAGGTGGTAAACCTAAAGCTACTGCACGCTAATTTTTTCGGGAGTGGGGAGTGGGGAGTGGGGGAGACGGGGGAGATGAGGGAGATGGGGGAGAATAACTCCTAACTCCTAACTCCTAACTCCTAACTCCTAACTCCTAACTCCTAACTCCTAACTTCTAACTCTTAATATAAAACCTGGGAATGTTTTCAATTTACATACTGACATATAACGAAGAACTAGATATTGCTGCTTGTATCGAATCGGCGATGCTATCAGATGACATCATTGTTGTAGACTCATGCAGTAGCGATCGCACTGTGGAAATCGCCAATCGCTATCCCATCCGCGTTGTCCAACACGCCTTTGAAAGCCACGGACGCCAACGCACCTGGATGTTAGAGTCTATTTCCCCGAAGTACGAATGGGTTTACATTCTCGAAGCTGACGAACGGATGACACCGGAATTGTTCGCCGAATGCCAAAAGGCAAGTCAGAATCCAGACTACATCGGCTACTATGTGGCTGAACGCGTCATGTTCATGAATCGCTGGATTCGCTACAGCACACAGTACCCCCGTTACCAAATGCGCCTGTTTCGTCACGGGAAAGTTTGGTTTACTGACTACGGCCACACAGAACGAGAAGTTTGTGAGGGTGCAACTAGCTTTTTAAAAGAAACATACCCCCACTACACTTGTAGCAAAGGCTTAAGTCGCTGGATTGAAAAACATAACCGTTATTCCACTGATGAAGCTCAAGAAACTCTATATCAATTAGAACAAGGAAAGGTAAGCTGGGGAGATTTATTCTTTGGCAAGTCAGAAGTCGAAAGACGGCGCGCTCTCAAAGATTTGTCTTTGCGTCTACCTGCTAGACCCTTGCTACGCTTTATATATATGTATTTTATGTTGGGCGGTTGCTTAGATGGAGGCGCTGGTCTTGCTTGGTGTACATTGCAAGCATTCTACGAATACTTGATTTTGCTCAAAGTTTGGGAAATGAAGTATCTACCAAAACCTGACTTAAACACAACACCAACTCTGAGGCAGGAAAGTACACAACAGGTGCAGTGTGCGACTTCAGAAAATACACACGTTGATGCAGTGTAAAGTCTGAAGCTACTGCGTTGGGCAAAGCCCTTGCCGTAGGCATTGCATTTATCATAATTCATCAATCAGTAGGGGCGCACGGCTGTGCGCCCCTACGCGTGTTTCAATTATAATAAGTTAATATTTTTAACGGAGCTTTTTCAGAAAAGCTGCTCCTGTGAATATATAACTGATTGACCAGACAAAATAATTCTTCGGCTTACCTCGTCCTGCTTTCACAATTTTGAGCAGCTTTTCATTGAACGCGGTAAATTAGTAATAACTTAAGAGACTCGTAACAATCATTTACAAGTCTTGCAAAGAAAAGTAACATTCCCTGAGAATAATCAGTTGTTATTCGGTTGGTGGATGTCTGTGTGTATCCTTGTAGGAAAATAGCTTAAAACAGGAGAATCGAGGCTTGGTAATCGATCGCCTAAAACAGGACTTCAAAAATGACCTGATTGCTGGTTTGTTGGTAGTTATTCCCCTAGCAACTACCATCTGGCTAACAATTACCATTGCTACTTGGGTAATCAACTTTCTCACCCAAATTCCCAAACAACTCAATCCCTTTGACGGGCTGCACCCAATACTAGTAAATATATTGAATCTTTTAGTAGGACTAGCCGTACCATTACTGAGTATTCTGTTGATTGGTTTGATGGCTAGGAATATTGCTGGACGTTGGTTGCTAGATTTTGGTGAGCGGTTATTACAGGCAATTCCTTTAGCTGGACAGGTATACAAAACACTCAAGCAGCTTTTAGAAACAATACTAAAAGATTCCAATGGCAAATTTAGGCGTGTAGTTTTAGTAGAGTATCCCCGCCGAGGAATTTGGGCGATCGGCTTTGTTACCGGTGCAATCAGCGGTGATATCCAAGCCCAGATGTCTCGCCCCATGCTGAGTGTTTTTATCCCCACCACCCCGAATCCTACTACTGGATGGTATGCAGCCGTTCCTGAGGATGAAGTGGTGAACTTATCCATGTCAATTGAAGACGCTTTTAAAATAGTTGTGTCAGGTGGAATTGTTGCCCCCAGTACACCCCTGATTCTCCCCAAAGAGTCCACATTGGAAATGAAACACGACGAAATCAAACAGCAAGTTCTTCGCGTGGAAGAAACTTAAACTCTATCTGGCAAAGTCACAAGCAAATGCGTAATTTTGTTGTTGGACTGTGCCAAAATTGATAGACTTATAAGCTTGTCCCGCCTGGTTAATCAATTCTCGCACAATCAACCCTCAGTTTTATGCAACCTCGTAAACCCCAACAAATTGCTCGTGAGTTGGCGCTTTTAAGCCTTAGCCAACTGCCAGTCAACCCAAAGAAATTAGATAAATTGGAAGACGAGCAACTAGTATCAAAGTTGGTACTAGGAGCAGTACGGACTCTAACCACAGAAGTGCAAGATACCCTGAACAATGCCGCAGGTGAACTGCAACGCAGTAACGATCGCCTTTTAAGTAGCCAAACTCGCGCCTCCGACCTGAATACAGCTAGAACAATGCTTCAAGAGGCGATCGCATCTACCCAGACAGCAATCAATCAGTTGGGTACGGCTGTTGATTTTCCAGAATTAATTCAGCTAGCTAATCAGGACAAGGGAGTTCGCAATTACGCTAAAGAGCTTGTAATTACAGTCAACGAAAATCGACAAATTATAGACGAACTCATATCCAATGCCCTTGTAGATTGGCAAGTAACTCGACTCGCCCAAATTGATCGGGATATCCTGCAAATCGCTGTGGCAGAAATGAAATTATTGGGAGTTCCAGACAGCATCGCCATCAACGAAGCAGTGGAGCTAGCCAAACGGTACAGTGGAGACGAAGGTCATCGGTTTATTAACGGTGTTTTGCGCCGAGTCAGCGAGCAGAAGAAAAGTGCATAGATGAGGGAGATGAGGGAAATGAGGGAGATGAGGGAGCAGGGGAGCAGGGGGAGCAGGGGAGGCAGGGGGAGAAAGAATAACCAATGCCCAATGCCCCATACCCAATGCCCAATGCCCAATGCCCCGTGCCTTAAGTTAAATTAAACTCATAATTTGTAACTTATAACAACAACTAATAGTGCTGCAATGGTTTTTAATTGGTTCCGTCGTCAACATAATGATTCCTCTGACACCTCCTCTCAACAGAAGCAGGAAGAAACTCCTCCTGTACAAGAACCCCAACCAGAGACAGCCGAAACTTCGTCAGATACAACAGCAGACTTATTGGCGTTTGCTAAAGCTGCTTACAAAAATATTCAACAAAAACAACAATCTCAAGTACTAGAAACCCCGGCTGATTCAGCAGATGCCCTTGCCTCAACAGAACCACTTGACACCACTGAAACGGCAACTTCTGAAATAGAAACTCTACAAACAGAAGTAACTGAGGAATCTGCTGTCACAACTTCAGAAACAACCACAGAAGAATCTACTACTACAGATGAAGAAAGTACAGAAGATTCTTTAGTGGCCGCAATTACTGATGAGCCAGATGTCCAAAGCTCAGAATTAACCGCAAGTGAAGTTGAGACAACATCCGTCGAACCGCTAACTACGCTAGAGACAACACAGCCAACAGTACCATCCTTCTTAGAACGGGCGGCGGCAGAACGGCAAGCAAAGCTGGAACAACTCATAGCCACCGCCATTGAAGTTCCAGAACCAGAGGTAGTACAGCCAGTATCAAAAACAGCAGAGGGAATCCCGGAACTAGTATTTGATGATGGATTTGTCTGGTCAGCGGAAGTCTTAGCAGCCCAAGGTAGACGCGCCCAAGACATTTCTATTGAAGAAATTACTTGGTTGAAAAAGCTGCGGCAAGGGTTAGACAAAACTCGTCGTAGCATTCTCAACCAACTAAAAGCGATCGTTGGTCAAGGGCCGCTTAACCAAGCAGCTGTATCAGAAATTGAGGCGTTGCTGCTGCAAGCTGATGTGGGTGTAGAGGCAACAGACTTGATTATTGATGCCCTACAGAAAAAATTACTCCAAGAAGTTACCCCACCAGAAGAAGCGATCGCTTACCTGAAAAAAATCATTCGGGATATGCTGGATGCACCAAGCAAAACATCCCACAAATCTAGCTTTACTCCAGAAAAAGAAACTTTAAATATTTGGTTAATCACTGGGGTAAATGGTGCTGGAAAAACTACCACCATCGGCAAAATTGCTCATTTGGGGCAAAAATCTGGCTATAAATGCTTGATTGGCGCAGCAGATACCTTCCGCGCTGCCGCTGTGGAACAAGTCAAGGTTTGGGGTAATAGAAGTGGCGTGGAAGTCATTGCTAACCCTGGAAAAAATACAGATCCAGCAGCAGTTGTATTTGATGCGATCGCTGCTGCCCAAGCGCGTCAAACAGAATTACTTCTTGTAGATACTGCTGGACGACTGCAAAACAAGAAAAATTTAATGGACGAACTCAGTAAAATTCGGCGAATTATCGACAAAAAAGCCCCAAATGCCAAAGTCGAATCACTGTTGGTCTTAGATGCCACTTTAGGTCAAAATGGACTGCGGCAAGCCGAAGTTTTCTCCCAAGCTGCCCAACTTAGTGGCGTTGTCTTAACCAAGCTAGATGGCACTGCCAAAGGCGGCGTTGCCCTTGCTGTTGTCCAGCAACTGGGTTTACCTATTCGCTTTATTGGTGCTGGCGAAGGAATTGAAGACCTGCGCCCCTTTTCTAGCTACGAGTTTGTCGAAGCCCTCTTGAGTGGTTAGTGTCCATCAAGGAAAAATTGACAGCTTGAAGGGGAAACAGAGGCGGGGAGAGTTTTAAATTCTGCTAAGTTGGCTTCACAAACCACTAGCTGAAAAATCGAGTTTAAAAATTTTGCTTGACAAATTGATACATTTAGGTGTTACTTAATCTGGTATCATCGCTTGAATTAACCACAAACAAGATACTAGAAACAGCTTAAGTCCTAAAACATCAACTGTTTAGTCATTAGTCATTGGTCGTTAGTCATTGGTCTAAAGAAATGACCAATGACAAAAGACAAAAACAAACACTTACTCCAAAAACCTCAGTAATTATTCTTTTAGGAAAGTACTTTTATGACTTGAGAGATATGATTTGATAATTAAGTTATGAAAAAATGAGACGCTTTCTGAACTATCATTCAAAACTAGCGATCTAAATGATTAGATTTTGATTAAAAATACATGACTTTAAGTTTTAATATTCAATCAGGAATGTAATAAGCAAATAAAATACTCCCAAAAGTTACCTGTTACGTCTTTATACTCTTGCTAAAGTGACAAGTCTTGTCTAATTATGGTTTAGCAATGCCAAAGCCAAAAGATTTATAAATAATCTCAAACCTACCAATATAAAGTTTAATAGTACCTGTGCCTGTGTCTCAACTGCCCTCTCAACCCACTGACAACAATACTAGTGCTGCGACTGATGTCACACCAGTCGTGGCACTGAAAGAACTCGTGGCAAGGTTGCACCGGGAACAGAATAAAATTCAAGATTTACTAAGTTCTTTAGGATTTGCACTGAGAAGCTTCAATAATTTGAATCAGTTTTTGGAGCTGATCCCGCTGATGGCAACAAGGGTAACAGATGCCGATGGTAGTGCCCTGTTTCTCTACAAACCGAATGGTCAAGTCAGGTTAGAGCAACTACATTGGCAAGATAGTAACCAGCGTAAGAATATTCGCAAAGCCCTAGAAATAGCCAGCAGTCAAATCACGCTGATGCCCAATAGTGCCCCTTTAGCAAATGCTACGGGGATTTTGGATGACCAAATGCATCGCTATTTGGGGCCAGATGTGCAAATCTTTGGTACGGCGATTTTGGTAAAGCATACAGAACGGGGTTGGCTGTATGTTTTGAGCCGCGATCCAGAATATAGTTGGACAGAAACTAGGCAAAAGTTAGTTAGGTTAGTGGCAGACCAAACAGCAGTAGCGATCGAAAACGATGAACTAGCTGTAGAACTGAGAAAAAAAGAACGTTTAGATCAAGAACTAGAAATTGGCGCAGAAATTCAAAGGCGACTTCTGCCACGCCAATGTCCCACAATTCCTGGTGCAGTCTTGGCGGCACGCTGTAAACCTGCCAATCGGGTGGGTGGGGACTATTACGACTTTATTGTGACCAATAACAATCAAATTCAGCCAAACACTAAAGGTGGTGCAGCAAGTAGTCGCTGGGGTTTGGTGATTGGGGATGTTATGGGCAAAGGTGTTCCCGCTGGGCTGATTATGACGATGATGCGGGGAATGCTACGAGGAGAAGTGCTACACGGTAATTCTCCGGCCGGAATTTTGCAAAACTTAAATCGAGTTATGTATGCGGATTTGGAAAATTCCCACCGCTTTGTCACGCTATTTTACTCAGAATATAATCCCCAGAATCGAATTTTGTACTATAGCAATGCGGCACACAATCCTCCTTTGTGGTGGCACGCAGCTACGAAGACTGTCAGCCGCTTAGATACCTTAGGAATGCTAATTGGTTTGGATGCTAACAGTCAATATGAAGATGCCCAGGCACAGTTAGAACCTGGGGATACAATTATTTACTATACAGATGGTTTGACCGATGCTGCTGCTGCCAGTGGCGATCGCTTTGACGAAGAAAACTTTATCGCTGATTTCAATACAGCTTGTAAGTATTGCAATGGGCCACAGGAAATTGTGGATTATTTATTTGACCAAGTTCAGAAATTCATCGGTGCTGATAAGCAAAATACCGATGATATGACACTAGTTGTTTTGCAAATTATTTAGTTATTTGTCATTTGTCATTTGTTATTAGTCATTAGTCATTAGTCATTTGTCAGCTTAAAACGCATCTAAATCGCAGAATTGAATTAAATCAAACTCTTGTGGGGTGGGCATCTTGCCCGCCTAATTATGCAATTTATAGCAACAGCCTTGATGGTTAGGACATTAACAGATGATAAAACTTAGACACAAAAAGACTTTTCACCCAGTCCCCAATCCCCAGTCCCTTGCTATAAATGTGGAACAGTTTAATTCCCAAAAGCTAACTTATACGGTTCTTCCGCAAAATCTAAAATTCAAAATGGTATTAAATGAGTGAACAGTTATCAGTACTTACTAATAACTGTTCACTGCTAAAGATATATCTGTTGGCCGTTGGCAAATTATGCAGTTTGTTCTGGTTCCCTGGCTAAATTTTGTCCAATTTTTGGCTCAGTACCAGCAATTATTCGTTCGATATTACTGCGATGGCGGAAAATCACATAGAACCCACCAGCAATCCCAAACAGAATATATGGTAAAGGTTGATGCAAAAGCGACATAAAAATAGGAACAGCGATCGCACCTGCAATTGAACTCAAAGAAACAATCCGCGATATCGCTACGACAACGGCAAATATACCTGCTGTTGCTAAACCTACCTGCCAATTCATTGCCAACAAAATCCCCAAACTAATAGCAACGGATTTACCGCCACTGAAGCCCAAAAAAATTGATTTACTATGTCCAAGGATGGCAGCTAAACCAACTAAAGTTAATACCCACGGTTGCCACAGTTTTGCATCTACCGTTGGAGGGATATAATTTTGACTAGCGGCAAAATTGAACAACCAATAAACCAGAGCGATCGCTAATACTCCCTTCAAGGAATCAAGTACTAAAACGAATGCTCCTGGCCCTTTCCCCAAGGTTCTCAGCACATTTGTTGCCCCAGTGGAACCGGAACCAACTTCTCGAATATCAATACCTTTTAACTGCTTAACAGCAATGTACCCGGTGGGAAAGGAACCCAGCAGGTAAGCTACAAGTACAATTGCCCCGCACAGAGTTAACCAGATAGCCATATTAACAATTCAAAATTCAAAATTCAAAATTCAAAAACTCTTGCTTGCTCTTTCCCAGTGCCCCATGCCCAATGCCCCATGCCCAATGACTAATTAAAAGTCATCATCATAGTTTCTCACTGTTTTGGGGTCGGGGGCAAAAGCCAACCATAAAGGAAATTGCAGCAACGACAAACTGATTTGATCTTCTGAATCGTCAATAATAATCAAAGGCAGTTGATTGGCTTTTACCAATCGGTCTGCTTTCTGAGCCAGAGCTTCCGACGCCTCAAATAATACCACACCTCGGTCTGGGCCAAAATCTGGGCGACCGATTCCCAGACAGTCTTGCAAGCCGCGTCGCCATTCACCTAATCGCTCTGGTGTGTTAGCTAAAACTAAAGTACGGACGCGATCGCCATAGAGTTTGTGTAATATCGAAATTGCAGCTGAGGCAATCAGGATATTTTGCAAGCGACTACCCATTGTCCGCAAGCCACCCCGTCCTCCTTGGGTGAAAAACCAGTTGGAAACTCGTTCCGCGTGGACTGGCTCAAAGGTGCGGCGCAATTGCCAAGGGGGGCCATAGTAATCTGGCTTATTGCGGTATTGGTCAATTAGGCGGCGAATTTGCTTTGTAGTATCTTGAAACTGTTGTTGGGCAAATTGTGGTATTCCCGGCTGAGATTCAGCTGGTTTAACCTCTTTGACAACTGGCTTTTCTCTTTCTACCACAGTTGGCGTCAGTTGCAGCTGCTCAGCAGCACCAGCCAAATCCTGTAAGCTACCTGTGAGATAGTCTTTAAAGCCCTGCACTCGAATGGCTAAGTCTTGGGATGCTCCCGCAAAAGTGGTTCGCATCTCGTTGCGGATACGTTCCTGACGGCGTTCTAGCTGTTCTATAGAAATTTGTAGAGCTTGCTTGCGTTGTTCTAACTGCACTAGCGATTCTTGTACGAGTCGTCCCAGAGAAGTTTGAGTTTCACTCAACTGTGTCTGAAGAATTTTGTATGAAGCTTGCAGGCTGGCTATTTCTTCCTTAAGAGCTGCTTCGGTGCTTTGCAACTCTGCCACTCGCTGCTGCGTTGTGGCGTATAGTAAACTATTTTCTGATTCTGATGTGTCTGACCCCAGTGCAGCAGTTTCCGGTTCCAACTGCTCCACAAACTCGCCATTGGAATTTTGTGTTGGCTCTGCTGTAGAATCTACCTCTCGTGTATTAGAGATAGTTGGCTCAAAAGTTACTTGGTCTTCTGATGAGCTAACGGCTGCTGTTTCTACCGCTGAATCAACAGATGGGTTTGTTGGATGTTCAACTCCATTGGTTTGTTCTTCTTCTGTCAACCACTCATCAATTGGTTCTGGGGTTTGAGATGCCTCTGGATTCATAAACAATAGTGTAATTCCTATGATGCGAATAAATAGCTTTCAGAAATATTACAATTAACAAGCTTTCAAAGTCCTAAATTTCTACAGGTACTCAATTTTGGTTTTTGAGTATAGATTAGAACTATTTGCCATTCCGGGAGAAATTTGAGCGGCGGCTTGTACCGCTCAAATCTTCAGTGCCTCAGGACTTAGTACTAAATACGTGGACAACGTTGTTCCAAACAAGTTTTCAAGGTGTTGGGGTCAAATAAAATCGGCAAAAAGTGAATGCTTTTAACTTCTTTAAAGTAAAACAGGATGGGGACTTTATTCCAGAAGATACGCCAATTTTGCCATTCCTGGTACGGAAAACGTCGAATCAATTTTTCGCCCCTGTAAAGATCTAAGTCGGTGGCGGTAAATTGCAAGCGCAGCGTTAATGTCTGAAACATGAGGAATAAGCCAAACAGCATCAAAACAAAGCCTATCCACGGTTGTAAGAATATTAGTGGAATAGCAGTAATCACCAACACCACAGGTATATTGTAACTAGGCTTGAGTTCCACAGTTGCAGTTGAGTTAGGAGCAAATGAACTGGTCACAGTCTTAAATCCTGCTTTGTTAGTACATATCTCTCCATTTTAGGAGTGAGGAGTTATGAGTTAGGAGTTAGGAGTTAGAAGTTTTAACTCATAACTCATAACTCATAACTCTTACAGTCCTTGCAGGAATCCACTGCCAGTCCCCTGAAACATTAACCAAGAAAGAAAAAAGTTGCTCACAAAGATAATCAGCAAGGCAGTCACAACAGCAGTTGTGGTTGACTGTCCTACACCTTTAGCTCCTCCTGTTGTTGTCAAGCCCCAACTGCAACCAATTACAGCGATGAGAATACCAAAGCAGCACGCTTTGATCATGGCGCTAAAAATATCCCAAAGACCAAGAAAGTCACGGGCTGAGTCTAGAAAGACTGTATCAGATAGGTTGTAAATATTTGTCGCAATTATCAATCCCCCCAACATCCCTGTGACCAAAGACAGCAGGGTTAAAATTGGCAGCATTAAGAAACAAGCAATAACGCGGGGGATGACTAGGTAATCGATTGGATCTGTTCTTAGCATCAACATAGCATCGATTTGTTCTGTCACCCGCATGGTACCTATTTCTGCTGCAAAAGCAGAACCGACTCGCCCCGCCAAAATCACTGCTGTTAAGACGGGAGAGAGTTCTCGTGTCAAGGCTAGGGAAAGCACTCCGCCGATAATGTTTCCTGCACCAAAGTTAATAAACTCTCGCGCTACTTGAATGGTAAACACCGCGCCGACGAAAATAGCCGTTAATAAAGCAATAAATAGGGAATCTGGCCCAACTGCCGCCATTTGCTCTAAAGTGTTGCGCCGATGGATTTTGCCCCTCAATAGGTGAACTAGTACTTGCCCACCCAAAAAAATCGCCGCCAGCAACCGCTGACTCCATTCTCCTAAACTGGATTTGGATGTAGTCTGGTTCAATGTTCTGTAGCTAACTCGGTAACTGCCTTAAGAATAGCGGAAGTTATGGGGAATGGGGAGTGGGGAATGGGGAATGGGGAGCAGAGGAGAAAAATTTACTGCAACTTCCCCTGCTCCCCTCATCTCCCCCACTCCCCACTCCTTCCCTAAACACGGCTAAACATTAACTTACTTTAAAGATGTTCTCAGAAAATAAAGCTGGTATTAAAGGTGTTGCTTAGCAATAAATATGTCCTCCCTTCGGCTGTAACCTTTATTTGACAAGTATTTTGTAAATTTAAGTCGTTTTTAACATCCCCAGCACGTGGCATAACTGGTAGTGCTTTCTTTTAATGAAAACTTAAGATTTTTGACAGATTGTCAGCTCTGAAGCGATCGCACGTATTGTAGAAAATGACAAACCGCTATCTAGCTCTTGTCACCTTCACTCATGGAGTTTGTCCCCAATGACTATTTTCACTAACTTTCTCCGCTCCCTGTTACTGACGATCGTTTTTAGTTTCGTTGCTCCTATGTTCCTAGTGGGTGGGGCGTTGCTGTTTTTATTCCTGATTGGTCACTTCCCAGGCTTAGAAGAATTAACTGAGGCGATCGCTACTGGTATCGTCCATTTTCTGGCGACCTTTGGCAGTGGAACTCCTCTACATGGATTATTTGTAATCAGCTTGACCTGTAGTTTTGTCGGAACACTGTTTGATATTTACGTTTGTTATCGGTGTCAAATTTTACGAATTGATTCTTAAATAGTGAAAATAGCTTTGCTCAGACACTCACGGCCTGTACAAAACACCAAAAAGTGATGTTTCCCGAAGTGAAAATACTACTGGTCTCAACCTCGATAGCAATTAGTCTTGTTCAACATTTTTTTTATTAGTTAAAATCACCGCCAAAATCATTAATTAAATACTTATTAGTTATTCGTTATTCATTACTAATAACTAGTGCATCTGTGCCCCTAAAAAAACTGATTTTTAAGAGGTCAAAAATATACAACACCAAATATTTTAATATTTTGAATCCTTGAAAATTCTGAAGATAGCCTTCCTCAATTATCACACTGGGCGCTAAACTAGATCTGGGTATTTTATATTAGCCACAATCGTCAATAACTTGATTAGCATCCACCGAAAATGTCACATAAAAGTCTCTGCAAAATATAAAAAATTTCTTAAAATTCCCAGAAAAACCATGCCTGCTTATGTTTCTTAACAGAACAAAGGAGGTCGTTTAGCCGCTGGGCATCTTATATTAAGTTTATTACGAGGTATGTTGACAACTCATGGTTTGGCCGTTTAAGCCCAAGTTTAAGAAACAAATTGCGCGGATTGAAATTACTGGCGCGATCGCCGGTGCTACTCGCAAACGCGTCTTAGAAGCCCTGAAAACTGTAGAAGAAAAAAAGTTTCCGGCTTTATTACTGCGTATCGATAGCCCTGGGGGTACAGTCGGAGATTCTCAAGAAATCTACAGTGCCCTAAAGCGTTTGCGCGAAAAAATTAAAATCGTTGCCAGCTTTGGCAATATTTCGGCTTCTGGAGGTGTCTACATCGGTATGGGAGCCGAACACATCATAGCTAACCCAGGTACGATTACGGGTAGTATTGGTGTCATTCTGCGTGGGAATAACTTGGAACGCTTGTTAGAAAAAATCGGCGTTTCTTTCAAGGTAATTAAGTCTGGCCCTTACAAAGATATTTTGGCTTTTGACCGGGAACTGACTCAACCAGAAGCAAACATTCTCCAAGAATTGATTGACACAAGTTATCAACAGTTTGTCCAAACGGTGGCTGATGGCCGTTCTTTGGCGGTAGAAACCGTCAGAAGTTTCGCCGATGGACGGATTTTTACTGGACAGCAAGCCCTAGAATTAGGTATTGTAGACCGCTTGGGTACAGAAGAAGATGCCCGCCGTTGGACAGCAGAACTAGTCGGTCTCGATCCAGAAAAAACTCTGTGTTATACCCTAGAAGAACGTAAACCGTTATTGAGTCGCATTCTACCAGGGAGTCGTCAGGGTTCATCTGGAATCCGATCTGGAATTGATTGGCTCGAATTTGAAATGTCTACTAGTGGTTTACCCTTGTGGTTGTATCGACCCTAGCTTGAGTTAGGAGTTAGGGGTGAGAAGTTGAGAGTTTAAACTCCTAACCTCTAACTCCTAACTTCTAACTCCTAACTTTTTTGTTTTAAGGAGGATTTTGGCGTGGAGTGGCAAATGCGGGCTATTCGCGGGGCAACAACAGTTGCCGAAAATACTGTTGAGGCAATGCAACAAGTCGTCACAGAATTACTGGATGAACTAGAAAACCGGAATCAATTCCAGCCCAGGGATATTATTAGTGTGACTTTTTCAGTGACACGCGATTTAGATGCTATTTTTCCAGCTGCGATCGCCAGAGCACGTCCTGGCTGGGATAATGTGGCCATGTTAGATGTCCAACAAATGCACGTTGAAGGCAGTTTGCAGCGCTGTATCCGCTTCTTAATCCATGCCTATCTGCCAGCCTCCGCTTCAGTTCATCATATTTATTTACGTAACGCCGCCAGCTTGCGTCCTGACTGGAGTTTGCCACAGCCCTTACAAGCATCACAGCCAGCGGTTAAGTCCAAAGTTTAAATTATTTAGATAAATTTATGTAAAAAGAAATTGAATAAACTATTGCAGCGGCGATCGAACTGCTGAACTTGCTGTTATTAGTGGGAAAATATTACTAGCTTCTCTTTGTGATTTGCGATCATTGGTAAGGCGATCGCACTCAAAATTTAGATATTGAGTTATCGGGGTAGTTGGTAATGATTGTCCCATTCTATTTAGAGGAACAACCAGACTCAGAAGGTCGGACGATTGCCGAAATATGGGCTTGGGATTTTGAAGAATTAGAGTATGACAGAACTTTAAATAAAATATAGTCTACTATAGTCAGATATAGTATAAAACTAGCTCAATCATGAAATTATCTGATTATGCTAAAACCTTGGGAATTTCGTACCTTACAGCTTGGCGACATTACAAAGCAGGTAAGATACCATACCCAACAGAACAACTGCCCACGGGTACGGTAATTGTTGATTACGACCCAAAAAAGATGTCAGGGGGTGTTGTTAGAGTTGCCATTTATGCCAGGGTATCAAGTGCTGAAAACAAAGATAACTTGGATAGACAAGCCGAGAGGTTAACTCAATATGCTTTTGCAAAAGGATATCAGATAATCTATGTCGTCAAAGAAATAGCGAGCGGTCTAAACGACAATCGCAAGAAACTAGAGAAGCTTTTACTCAAAGATGATTATGATATCTTGCTAGTCGAACATAAAGATATATTAGGGAGATTTGGCACGCATTACATGGATATTTTACTTAGAAGATTAGGGATAAATCTAGAGATTGTTAATCTAACCGACAATGGACGAGATGAATTGATGCAAGATTTGGTGGCAATAATTACCAGCTTTGCAGCGCGATTATATGGTCAGCGCAGAGCAAAGCGTAAAACAGAAAAAATTGTGGAGGCATTGAAATTTGAAGGAGATTAGTTAAATTTTGTAGTCAAACATATCTGCTCGTATCTTGAGTGATATATTGATTTCTAGCCAAAGTCGATCAATACTTCTCTACCGAATGGTTGCGCCAACGACTACGCTCAGTATAAATATGCGTCAAGTAGAAAAGCACGTAATCAAAGAAGGACGTAAACTACCCACCACTGAACGGAGTACCGTTTCAGTGGGGGCTTTAAAGCCCAGAGTTTACCCGACAAGCGTGTTAAATCACTACGATTTTTGGGTCATCTTACCTACAAATACGCAGCCAGTTTGTAGCTCTAAGGTTAACAGTTAAACAGAGTCATTGGGTTTGAGTCAGTGCTGTTAGCGTAAAAACCTTTAAATCATTTACCACTATTTCCCGAAAGCTTTACAACATTGCTCAATTCACCCAGCGTCATTGTGGATTAGGTCATATAAATCAACCATATGTCCCTCTAGCTTAAAATTCGGTTTCGGTGATTTGGAAATTGCCGCCTAAATCTTGGGCAGGGCAATATAGGTCAATACGCTTGGGTTAAGGCTAAAACTCTTGGTCAAATTCAATTTTTTAACGTAGACCCGAAGGGGCTTGCCGCAGGCTACCGCCAAGGACGCATTCGCGCAGCGTCTCGTCAGAGAAGGACGCAAAGAGAAGAAAGAAAGGCTTAACTGAACTGTATTGCAATATAGGTTATTAATCCAGTCTACTCTGTAAATTCCTTCGGGATGGATGTTGTCAAAGATGAGTTCTTGTCCATCAATTTCAACAGCGATCGCTTCATGCCGTCCGTTAATAGAGATGTTTTGTCGGAGGCGTTCATGGTAGATGTTGCAGAAAGGATCTTCTGTACTACCTGTGAACAGGTTAATCTGTTTACCAGAAATGTTTTGAGCCATTAAAAACTGACGCAAGGCAATGGCGCAAGGAACACATTCAAAAACTTGGAATTGTGCAGCGATCGCCCTCAGTTGATTGTGAAGACTGGGGTTGCTCATGATTTAGTATTGTCAGGCAGCGATCGCTTTATGCAACAACTCTATTCTTCGTGACGATGAAATCTAATTCCCAAAAAGACATCATAAACAAACTCAAAAAAGTCTTTTTTCTGTAACAAACCAGAAGTTTGATAACAACCTTTTTCATCTAAAAGAGGCTTCATGAGATAATAAGTAGGCTGGTAATTATACCAAGGAATAGAAGGCCACAAATGGTGAATTAAGTGGTAGTTCTGTCCTAATATCAAGATATTAAGAATTGAGTTCGGATAAACGCGGGCATTTTTCCAGCGATCGCGCTCTACAAAAGGACGATGGGGCAAATAGTCAAAAAATAATCCCAGTGTTATTCCTACTACAAAAGCAGGTACGAACCAAAAATTCAGAATGTAACCTAAAAAATGGTATTGAACTGAAATATAAATAATTAAACCGATAATTAAGCGGCTAACGAACCATTCTAGTAGCTCATATTTACGCCACAATCGCCGTTGAAAGAAAAATACCTCATGATATAAAAACCGAAATGCAATCAGCCACAAAGGCCCGCCTGTAGAGACATAATGATCGGGGTCATCTTTGGGATGGTTAACATGACCATGATGTTGCAAATGTACCCGCGTAAACACTGGAAAAGCAAAAGCCAGCATCAATGCACTACCATGCCCTAACATTGCATTAATTAGTCGATTGCGATGGGCAGATTGATGACAGGCATCGTGAATTACTGTCCCAGCACAATGCAATGCAATAGTGTTAATACCAAAACACAGCCAGTCTGGCCATTGCCAAAGCCAGTAACCAAAATTAGATAATACCAGCATTCCCACAGCAGCCGAAAACAGCAGCAGTGTTGGATTGAAATCACCAGGAGGCGCTAAAAATTCCTTGGGTGGGATTGTTAATGGCTTTTGTGCCTCCGACGTGAGCATTATTGACATTGACTCCTTGTTTGTTTATCAAACATTACGAATATACGATAAAGATTAGGGAATAGTAAAGTTTTATAAATTTTTGTATAGCAAGATTTATCCGCAGCTTAGCATATCGGCAGATGAATAACGCTATGATTCCAGACGAGGCTTAGTCTTTACTGATGAGTAGGGTGTGAGAGTTGGCAAAAAGTTGATAGGATAAACTCCCGCCAAAAAAGATGAGGGGGATGAGGGGGATGAGGGAGAAGAGAGCAGGGGGAGCAGGGGAGATGGGGAGCAGGGGAGCAGGGGAGCAGGGGAGCAGTAAGTTTTTCCCCTCTGCCCCTCTGCCCCTCTGCCCCTCTGCCTCTTGTGCCCAATGCCCAATCTCCAATGCCCCTTTCTCCTACAACCCTACTTTAACTGCTTAAATCTGATAGCAGCGATCAAAAAGGAGATGCCATTTAAAGTACGATGACTTCCCAGATAGCTCCCTAAATTCAGCCCCTATGCAATTAAGAGATTCTCTACGCCGGACAAAAATCGTCGCTACTATTGGTCCCGCCACAAGCAGTCCTGAAATGCTCAAGGCGATTATTGAAGCGGGAGCAACGACACTGCGGCTAAACTTCTCCCACGGAACTCATGCAGACCATCAGCGTAATATTCGGTTAATTAGACAAACCGCTTTTGAACTAAATCAACCAGTGGCTATTCTGCAAGACTTGCAGGGCCCAAAAATTCGCTTGGGTAAGTTTGACAATGGAGCTATAGTTGTAGCAAAAGGCGATCGCTTCACATTGACAAATCGTCCGGTTGTAGGCACACAGGAAATTAGCTGCGTTACCTATGATTATTTAGCCCAAGAAGTCCCGGTTGGTGCAAAAATCCTCCTCGATGATGGACGAGTAGAAATGGTAGTAGAGGAGATTAACCGTGACAAAGGTGATTTGCACTGTCGCATTACTGTGGCTGGCAAACTTTCTAACAATAAAGGTGTAAACTTTCCCGGAGTTTACTTGTCAATTAAGGCAATGACCGACAAAGACCGAGAGGATCTGATGTTTGGTTTAGATCAGGGTGTAGATTGGGTAGCACTTTCCTTTGTCCGCAATCCCCAGGATTTAATCGAAATTAAAGAGCTAATTTCCAGTACAGGCAAGCAAGTGCCAGTGGTTGCCAAAATTGAAAAACACGAGGCCATTGAACAAATGGAAGCGGTTTTGGCTTTGTGTGATGGCGTTATGGTTGCCAGAGGCGATTTAGGCGTGGAACTGCCAGCTGAAGATGTCCCCGTACTGCAAAAGCGGCTGATTGCTACAGCAAACCGTTTAGGGATTCCCATCATTACTGCCACTCAGATGTTAGACAGTATGGTGAGCAATCCACGTCCCACTCGTGCCGAAGTGTCAGATGTGGCAAACGCGATTTTAGATGGCACAGATGCGGTAATGCTTTCCAATGAAACTGCCGTAGGTAATTACCCAGTAGAAGCAGTAGCGACAATGGCACGCATCGCCGAGCGCATCGAGCAAGAGGAGGCACAGTCAACAGTACGTCAGCTAAGAGATACCAGACGTTCTATTCCCAATGCTATTAGTCAAGCTGTGAGTCAAATTGCAGAGCAACTGGGAGCAGCAGCAATTATGACTCTGACCCAAACTGGCGCAACAGCTCGCAATGTCTCGAAATTTCGTCCCCATACACCAATTTTAGCAGTGACACCCCATGTGAACGTGGCGCGACAACTACAGATGGTATGGGGAGTAAAACCGCTGCTAGTATTGGGATTACCTTCCACAGGTCAAACCTTTCAAGCTGCAATCAACGTGGCTCAGGAACTGAAGTTGCTATCTGAGGGAGATTTAGTAGTGATGACTGCTGGCACACTCCAGGGCATTTCCGGCTCCACAGATTTGATTAAAGTTGAGGTCGTAACCGCAATACTTGGTCACGGAATTGGACTGGGACAAGGTTCAGTCAGTGGTCGCGCACGAGTGGCGAATACTAGCATGGATGTGAGTAACTTTAATCCGGGAGATATTCTAGTTGCTTCCCGCACAAATGCCGATTTTGTTGAGGCAATTCGCAAAGCTGCTGGTATTCTTACTGAAGATGAAAGTCTTACAAGTCACGCAGCAGTAATTGGGATGCGTCTCGGTGTCCCAGTGATTGTCGGCGTGAAGCAGGCAACACAAGTAATTCGAGATGGGGCAATTATAACGCTGGATTTACAACGGGGTTTGATCTACTCTGGGGCGGTGAAAACGTCGTAGTATTGGGGACTGGGGATGAGGGAGATGGGGAGCAGAGGGGCAGAGGGGCAGAGGGGAGAATAATCACTTCCAACTCCCAACGCCCAATGCCCCAATCCCCAGTCCCTTTACCTAACAGTTGCGATCGCTACCCCAAGCCAACCTGCAAAATTTTGCTGCTGTGTAGAGTCGGGAGAATCAACAGGTTTTACTTGATATCGAGTGGGATTTGGTGATGCTAGGGTAATGGAATAAGTACGTAGTTCGTCTTGGTGGAAAAGTGTGACCTCAATTTTATCCTTTGGTTGGTAATCTTTGAGGCGATCGCTTAACCCACTCCCCATTACCTTAATCCCATCAATTGCTAGTAACTCATCACCTGCATCAATTCCCCCCACTTGTGCAGGTGAACCCGCTTCCACAAACTTAATCATCTCTCGCCCATTCTCAGTATTTGTTCTCACACCGAAGTAAGGTTCTTCTTGCTGTTCAGCTACTAACTGTAAGCCAAAGGGTTCTAAATACTGATTAAATGGTAAATCCTCAGTGGTATGAAGGTAGCGTTCAAAGAAATCAGTCAAATCGATTCCTGCCACAGATTCTATAACTTCTTGCAACTGTTCTGAAGTGTAGCCAATTTCAGCTTCTCCAAATTGCTGCCACATTTTCAGCATCACGTCATCGAGGGAACGCTGATTGCCGTGAGTTGAGCGAATCAGTAAATCCAGCAATAACGATATCATTTCCCCCTTTAAATAGTAAGAAATTTGGGAATTACCACTATTGGCATCTGGACGATAGAGTTTAATCCAAGCATCAAAACTTGACTCGGAAACTGGTTGTACTTTCCGCCCCGGTGTGCTTTCATATCTGGTAATTTCCTTACCCAAATGATTCAAATAGGACTTAGCATCATAAATTCCTGCCCGCAAAGGAATTAACAAATCGTAATAACTAGTAGTTCCTTCACAAAACCACAAGCATGGGGTGTAATTTTCTTGGTCATAATCAAAAACCTCCAATGCTTTTGGGCGAATTCGCTTGACATTCCACAAGTGAAAGAACTCGTGTGCTACCAATTGCAGAAAGCGATCGTATTTTTCTGGAACACGAAACCCAAAACGCTGGTAAATTAAAGAGCAAGAGTCTTTATGCTCCAAACCGCCAAAAGCTTGGCTAAATAAATGTAACAAAAACACATATCGTTCATAGGGCAAACCGCCGAACATTTGCGCTTCTACCCGAATAATTTTTTGGATATCAGCAATCATCTCTTGGACTTGATAATTACCCTGCCCCCAAATTGCCAATTCATGGGGTTTTCCTAAAACCTCAAATTGATACAATTGGTGGCGACCAATCTCAAATGGACTATCAACAAGAGTATCAAAATCACTAGCCAAGAAAGTATTTGTTTCTTCACCAACAGGAGGTAAGGCAGTAGTTACCTGCCATTCTGGGTGTGCTGGTACGATAGTGACGCGAATCGGTTGTTTCTCCCAGCCAGATACCCTAAAAAATAGTGCCGCACCGTTGAAATAACCGTGGGTAGCATCCAAGTGATTTGTCCGTACTGATAGCTCATTGGCAAAAATGCGGTAACGTACAGTTAATTCGGAAACACCTATTTTATCTATCTGCCAGTGATTTTTACTGATTTTCTGCCAAGGCAAAGGCTTATCCTCTGCAAAAGCCACAAAATCCTGTAAGTTCTTGGCGTATTCCCGAACTAAGTAGGAGCCAGGTGTCCATACTGGCAGTTTTAAATCGAGAATTGGCCAGGGATAATCTACAAGGCGTAAAGTCACTTCAAACAGATGGGTTTCTGGTTGGGACATTGCCACCAGGTAATGAATCTTTGGCGCAGTTTCCTGGATGTAGGAGTTAGGGCGAGATGCAGTTGCTTCAGTCATCTTGTGTGCTGAGTTAATAGCCGATACTTAATGAGATTACTAATTTGTCCCATCATGATAAGTTTATTTTTTAGCTTTTGACTTCTATTTGCAGGGGCTGGTCAAAACCAAGTTTATCGAGACAAAAGCCAATATTTATAAACTTCGTCCTTAATTCTCAATAAAAACGAGGTTCTACCTGTAAAGATTCAGCAAGATTTTGTCAACTATGCGTTAAGCGGGCGGCGGGAATCGAACCCGCATTAATAGCTTGGAAGGCTATAGTTTTACCACTAAACTACGCCCGCAAATGTCCAACTTTTTAAGTATAACACAGCTATTAAGAAAATTCAAACATTTAGTTAGAATTGGCAGACTGAATTTTGATCCAGACATACAGATAGCTCAAATCGGGTTTTGTGCCATCGTTATTCTGGGCAGGAAGAAACTTTTCAGTTTTGAAAATTTGGTTAAGGACTTGCTGATAGGTGCTTTTTTCGCTTTCGAGTGTTGCTGGTTGTATTTCTAAAACTGCGGCTTGTTGAAAGTTGCCATTGCGATCGATGACTAAGCTAGCCAAGAGTTGTGCTGGCTGAAGTCCAATATTTTGGGGGAGAAAACTAGAGTCAAATTGTTTTGTGTTGCTACCCTGATATACAGCGATCGCATCTGGCAAACCATCATATCTAAATTTCCCTGATTTTATCAAGTTACTTACTTGATCTCTAAGTAAAGGAGCTACTATCGCGATCGATGCTCCCTGAGTCGAAGTTGGTGGAGTTTGTGGGGTAGGAGTTGGCGGAGTTTCCCTGGGCGGAGTTGGCGGAGTTTGTCCCGTGGGCGTTGGTGGAGTTTCCCTCGGTGGAGTTGGTGGAGTTTGTCCAGTGGGCGTTGGTGGAGTTTCCCTCGGTGGAGTTGGTGGAGTTTGTCCAGTGGGCGTTGGTGGAGTTTCCCTCGGTGGAGTTGGTGGAATACCTGTTGGTAGTGGCGTTCCCTTTCCGAATTTCAGTTCTTGACGACGATTCCAAGGAAGATTACCCACTGGAACTGTAGGTGTCGCTGTGGGTGTAGTTATTGGCTTGGAAACTTTTTGTTGCCCAGAACGTTGACTATTAGTTTGCGAGGCGTCAGTTTTACTCTTGGGCTGGAAGTTATCAGTGGGATTTGTTGCAGGAAAATCTCGATTTTTTGGCGTAGTTGGCGCTGGTACAGACTTTTGAGTTGAAGATAATCGCTTTGGCGAAACTGTCTTAGCTACTGATTGTGATTTGCTTGTTGATTTCCTTGGAGGAGCAATTTCGATCAATTCAACAGGTACAGATGATTGACTTTCCTGAGGAAACCACAAACTAAACGTATTTGATGAACGCATCAGCCAGAACACCAGCAAGTGCAGAGAGACTGAACCGATAGCAACAGAAATCCACAAACCAGGTGGATCGGTATGTCGCCTCCAGACTTTGGCTGGAATTGGGGTTTTGTCTGCAACCGATGGTTCCATATTATCTTTGAAACTGGATCTGATTAGGCACTTTTACTAGTTGCTATGCTTTAACATAACGCGAAAGTCCCTACCTTCAGCGAAGCAAGGTAGGGATGGATAGCGGGTTACGACGATTGCATCTTTGACCATCATCAACCGTAGGTTGATAAAGGAAAAGATGTATGAGGAGTAA
>JAESFX010000206.1_pt1 | contig 48399 bp, 38 predicted proteins | sample 9269501 | NCBI WGS metagenome assembly JAESFX01 (sample SAMN14515570, study PRJNA621655) | algae metagenome | isolation source: Desmonostoc geniculatum HA4340-LM1 and co-occurring heterotrophs from cave... | place: USA: Maniniholo cave, Kauai, Hawaii | collected 2009-07-28
ACCGGGCCCTGCAACTCTCAGCCAGGTCCTCACCGAAGCAGGACTCGGTCAGCTCGGCAGTGACCCAGCGACTCGGGGTGCAGACAAGACACCTACTCCTGTCTGACCCCTACGGTCCACCAGTGAGTGTCATCTGTCAGGCCCGTGCGGAGTCCTGTCGTTGTCGGGACCCGGCGAGCGGACCGGCCGGTGAGGCGGTGACGCGCGCGCCGGTGCTCGCAGCGCAGCCGCCTGCAGGGCCAGCGACGGGTCGGGCGCCCAGCCCGGTTGTTGGGGGAGCGGCTGGCCCGCCGGCGTCGCTACCCGCTCGTCGAACAGCGCCCGTTCCGTCGTGCCGCCCATCGCCATCGGCACCAGCGACCTGGTCTCCATCCGCACCGCCTGCCAAGTCGCGAGCCGGTCGGTAGCCACCTTCTTCTGCTGCAACGGCATGATCCGGTACTCCCGACGCAGGTCCATCACCGCGAACGCGGCCGCACGTGTCCGTGGCCCGACGCTGTTGCAGTCTCCCGGGCGACGCGACGTACGTGGTCGACTGCGGTGTCGGGGTCAGTGAACCGGGACTCCCGCTCGGTCATCGGGAACTCCTTCGGTCTCGACTACTGGTGTCGTTGTGTGTGCCCCAGCGCCCGCAGGTACACCTCCCCGAAAGACGACCGGGGATTGTGGGTGCCCTTCGTGGATGGCTGACCGCGTTGACGGGGCCGGGGCAAGCTGTTGAGTGCTCAGAACGCCGGAGCTCCGTAGGTGGCGCTGCGCGCGGCGGGGAACGGCGTCGGGGTCCTCGGCGACGAGGTGGGGGTCAGGTTCAAGGTCTGTTGGAGGGCCGCACGCTGGAGCGGGTTGCTGAACCGGGCCACTGGCTCGCTGGGGGCGGGCATGTTGACCAGGTCGGTGAGCGTCTTCTCGAGTCGCGACCGGCGTCCGACCCGGACCGGGCCCTCGCGGTGGCGCGGGTGGGCGTCGATCAGGTTGCTGTTGCCCCGCAGCAGTTCGCGGCGCAGAGCCTTGCCCAGGTTGTGGGTCGCCTCGTGGGTTGCCCTGGCCAGCTCGACCATCTGCGTGGGCTGCAGCCTGATCGGCACGTCGCGGTCCTCCATCCGGGCCAGCGCGGTGGTGAGCTCGCTCTGCTGCCAGAAACGCCGCATGTTCGGCTCCTGGCCGGCCTTGACGTCGGAGAGGTGGCTGATCTGGGGCTGCAACGACTCCAGCACTTCGGCACGCTCGGTGAAGAACGCCGCGAACATGCTGGTCTTGGCTGACTGACCGGCAGCCTCAGCGAACACCCGGCACAGATGGAGCTGGCTGGCGGTGACCTGCCGAGCTGAGTCGGCGGTGATCTCCGGCTCATCGGCGTAGAACGCGTCGGAGGCGTGCATCGGGCGCAGGAACCGGGCGAGCCGCTGCTGCGCGGCTGCGAGGTCGTCCGGTGAGGAGACCAGCGATACCGGCTCAACGACAGTCGATGGGGCGGCTCGCCGCAGCCGCGGTGTAGCTTCTTCGGGGCTCGCGCTCGTGGCGTGCCAGGTCGCCACCCGTGCGGTCTGGGAGAGCACCATGCGCTTCTCGTCCAGCCCCATCGCGAACTCCGGTCGCTGATGCTCTGCCAGCAGCCCGACCTCGTCGAGGCGGGAGTCCAGCACCAGCACCGCCTCCAGGGCTACCGCCACGTCGCGCATCACCCACCAGCCGGCGCCCGGATCGGTGCGCCACGGCTGTTCCTCGGCCGCCGACAGTGCGTGGGAGGCCGACAACAGCTCGATCGCGGCCGTCCGCCACGACTCGACCGTTGGGTCCTCCGAGGCGGGGGTGAGATAGTCCGCGTGGGGACGGCGCTCGTCTAGCGTCAACGAGGGCAGCGCGAAGGCGATGTTGTCCACCAGACTCGCGAGCTTCCCGTCCAGTCCGGCCAGCATCGGCTTCGGCGTACGGGCCGGCAGATGGTCCGGCAGCGGGTACCAGCCGTCCTGGCCGACGTCGTAGAGCCGCTGACGCAGTGCGTCGACCACGGCCTCCCGACAGTGCAGCACCTGGTCGACCGCGTGCTCGTCGGCCGGGATCACGTCGTCACGGATCAGGGCGTTGAGTGCCTGGGCGGCGTGCTCGGCGTGCCCGGCGTACGTGGAGACCGTCATCGCGGGTCACCGGCCGGTCGCTGGTGAGGACATGTCGTTGCCATGCCCGGAGAAGCAACCGCCGCGGCACCAGATCGGACACCGCGGCGGGAGTTAGTTGTGGTGAAGCGGGAGCGTCCTACCTGCCCGGCGTACCGGGGGAGCGGTCGATCCCGTCGGTGAGCGGCTCCTGTAGCGGCCGCCGCGCCGTCGATCGGTTGGCGCCCAGGGCCGCGGCCTGCAGCACCGTCGACCGTTCATCCGCGGCGCCTCCGGGCGTGGCCAGCAGCTCCGCGGACCGAGCACCGATTCTCACGCCAAGGTCGTGCAGCTCGTCGAGCAGATCGCCGGTTCCCCAGATCTGGTTGCGTGTCCGGGCTGTCAGCGGCCGGATCACCTCGGCGCCGGCCAGGCGCTCGATCGCGCGGTAGGTCGCCGCCGTCGAGAGCCCGAGGCGCGTCTCGAGGTCGTCGGCGGTGAAGATCGGCGCGGTCGGCAGCGATGCCAGCACGTCCGCAGTGGCGCTGCCCACCCGTGGTGCGCCGGCGAGCTCGTGCCACTGCTCAGGCATTGCCGCCAATCTGGTCGCGGTGAGGGTGGACTCCTGCGAGGCGACGATCGCTGAGCGGGCGAAGGCGTGCACGATCGGGCCGGCGTCGCCGGCCCGGTAGTGGTCCAGCGTTCCGAAGTAGTGCTCGCGGCGGGCCACCAGCGCCGAGGCGATCGGGATCACGACGTGCTGCGCCACACCCCGGTCGCGGATCACCGCCGCGGCCAGCGCGCGGCCGATGCGGCCGTTGCCGTCGGTGAAGGGGTGGATCGACTCGAACTGCGCGTGCGCGATCGCGGCCTGCGCGATCACCGGCAGGTCGGTGCGCTGGGCGAACGTGGTCAGGTCGCCCATCAGCTCCTCGACCAGGTCGGGCGGTGGCGGAACGTACAGGGCGTTGCGGGGCGAGTGGTCCGATCCGCCGATCCAGTTCTGCATCTCACGCCAGCGGCCCGCATGGGCCCGCTCGGTCGGATCGTCGGCCATCAGGAGCCGGTGCGCAGCCGTGATCCCGGCCGCGTCGATCGGGCCGTGCAGCAGCCGGTCCATTGCGCCGGAGGCTGCGACCATCGACATGGCCGACGAGTTGGCCTTCACGCCATGTAGTGCACGGGCGAAGTCCTCGATGCTCGCGTCCTCGTGCTCGATCTTCGACGACGCCACCGACTCGGCCCGCAACAGCAGCGTCGCCAGGGACCGCAGATGCTCACCGCCGGTCTCGTCCAGCCGGGCGATCGCCCGGACCGCCAGGTCACATTCGGCGAGGAGGTCGTTCGGCACGCGCGGATCCAACATAGCCACGTGCGGCGGGATCGACACCGTCACCTCGCGCAGCGTCCGGTCATCCACCGTCCCGCCGCGATGGGCCTGGCGCCACGCCACGGTGCGCTGCGCGTGTGCAGGTACGACCACCCGCGGACCGACGGACCCCGCCGAAGAGTCGCCTGCGACGTCGTCAACCACCGAGAACACCTCCCAGCTATCTCTCAGATAGTACGGCTAAATGAGAATAGCGGCTAGGTGTTCTCACTCCGTCACATGCCAAAGGTGAGGGCCATGTCGCCGTCACAGACGAATCGCGCGCCGGCGAACGTGTGCTTGCGGACTCGTGCCCGGATCATTGCCGCACTTCCTGCTAGGCGACGGCGGCCACGCCGCGGCGCAGCAACCGGCGGGCGGCATCGAGGCGCAAGGTGTGCTGGAGCACCTGCGAGTCCGCTAGGAGCGCGGTGAGGCGCTGCTCGAGGTCGGCCAGACCGGACCGCAGGTCGCCGATCTGCACCGGAACGTAGTGCGCCGGACGCCGCTGCCCGAAGTCAGTGAGCTCGGCACGGGCCATGCCCAGGAACGGCAACGCCGTGGCGTGCCCCTCCTGCCCGGTCGCGTCCTCGAGCGCGGCGAGCAGCGAGACCGCATAGAGGAAGTCCGGGGTCGCGTCGTACACCTCATTGGTGCGGTAGGTGCCGGGGATAGTCATCGGGTGTGGTCCTTTCGAGAGAGGTCGGCCGCAGGTTCGACCCCGCTGACCAGAGGAGCAGAGTCGGCCAGCACGGCGCATCCGGCGCGCCCGAACCGGTGGAGAACAGCCGCGCCTGGCCGCCTGTGGACAGGAATGTGCCCTTGTCCCGTGCTCACCGCGACCACCCCGCAGCGGCGGGCGGCTGCGGATCCTCGTCCGGCCGCGGCCGTGGGGGAGGGGGTGGAGGCGCGATCGCGGGCCGCCCGGCCTGGCCAGTCGGCTCGGGCGCCGTGGTGGGCGTGTGGGGCTGGGATCCGTTAGGCGCGGAGGGCTGCTCAGCGACTTGCTCGGATGAGGCCTTCTCGGCGCTGTCGGCGGCCAGCTCGGCCGAGAGCCGGTCCCGCTTCTCGCGCACCTCGGCCAGTTCGCCGGCACGTGGGAAGACATCGACCATGCCAGCGTGGGCCTTCTCTGCCTCGCGGTTGATCTTGGTGGTGTCCATCTCAACGTCGTCGAGCACGCGCTCCAGGCGACGAGGGAGGTTCTCGACCCGCGTCACTAGGCCGATGTTCGGTTGACGCACGTCGCCGGCCTCGGCGAGCAGGTGCACCCGCGGTGCCTCGACGAGCGAGACGACGTACCTGGGCTGGCCCATCCACGAGTCCGCGGAGACCTGCAGATGTAGGCCGCCGACGTCGCCGAGCGGTTGCGGGTCGCGCTGGTACGGCTGCACCGCTAGCAGGGCCCGCTGCAGCGCGGGGGCGGCGTCGGCACGCTTGTCGTACGCCGCGCCGTTGATCCGCATCGAGAAAGCATCCCCGTCGGTGTCGCGCCGCAGGGGCATCGCCGCGATCAGCTGCTCGCGGTCGGTCGCCAGCCGCTCCAGCCGCGGCTCGGCCTCCCGGATCGTCGCCGCGAGACTGCGCTGGGCTGCCGCCCAGGCGCGCTCCAGGCGCTCCAGCTTGGTCGCGTCCGTTTCGGCCTTGGCCAGCTCCATGATCCGCGGGTCACCGGATGCGAGGGCTTTGACCTCGGCGTAGGAGAGGGCAGAGTCGCCGATGTCCTCGATCTCGCGCACATCCAGCCGGCCGCGCATCAGCTGGTTGATGAACTTCGCCTTCCGCTCCACCGTCTGCCACAGGTAGGTGTCGAAGCTCGACTCGGTGACGTACCGGTACACCCGGACGGACTCGTTCAGGTTGCCCTGCCGCATGATGCGGCCGTCGCGCTGCGCCAGGTCGGCGGGTCGCCACGGGCAGTCGACGTGATGCAACGCCACCGCGCGGCGCTGCACGTTGGTGCCGACGCCCATCTTCTCGGTCGACCCGATGAGCACCGCGACGTGGCCGGTGCGGGCTTGCTCGAACAGCCGCGCCTTCGCGCGGTCGTTGTTGGCCTCGTGCATGAACCTCACCTTCGGCGCCGGTACGCCACGGGCGACGAGCTGGGCCTTGAGTTCCTCATAGGCGTTCCAGCCGACCCCGGTCGGCGTACCCAGGTCGCAGAACACCAGTTGCAGGGCGCCTGGCTCCGGGTCGCTGCCGAAGGCGATGTCGGCGTGGTCGTGGTAGATGCCGGCGACGCGTTCGGCGACCGCGTCGACCTTCGATGGCTCCCGGTCCAAGAACGCGGCCAGGCCGTCGAGCTGGTGGTCGACGAGCCGCAGGTCGAGCGCAGCCGCGCGGCCGTGGCCGCTGATCTTGAGCATGTTGTCCTCGCTCGGGTCGACCGCCCGCGACGAAACGGCGTCGGCGCGCTGCGCGAGCAGGGCCATGAAGTCGAGCAGCTCCTGGCTCGGCGGCACCACGATCGTCTCCGGTGCTCCGCCCTTCAGGTCGGGCGTGGGCAGGTTGAGGTCGTCGGCGGTCTTGACGTCGGCGACCTGGTGCCACAACCGCAGCAGCTCGGGGACGTTGTTGAACTTCGCGAACCGGGCCTTCATTCGGAAACCTGTCCCGGACGGGGAGAGCTCGAGGTCGGTGACGACCTGGCCGAAGGTGGCGGCCCAGGTGTCGAAGTCGCTGATCCCGGCCGCCTCCAGGTCAGCGGGGGCGAGGTAGCGCAGCATCGTGTACGCCTCGGCCACGCTGTTGGCAATCGGGGTCGCGGTCATGAACGTGGCCACCCGCCGGCCGTGGCGGCCGCGCAGGTAGGACATCTTCAAGTCCAGGTCTGTGGCCCGGTTCGACCCGTCCACGGCGACACCGGGGATGTTGGAGGCCAGCCGGAGGTTCTTGTAGCCGTGCGCCTCATCCACGCACAGGTAGTCGATCCCGGTGGCCTCGAAGGTGATCGCGGGGTCACGCTCGACGTCGCGCAGCTTCTTCAACCGCTCCTCGGCCCGCGCCAGTGTGCCCTCCAGCCGCTTCACCGACAGGCCGCGCTCGGACTTCGAGGCGGCCAGCCACATCCGCAGCTGAGTCAACTGCTCGTCGAGGTAGGCCTCCTCGGTGTCTTTGGAGACCGGGATCTTCTCGAACGCCGAGCGGGACATGATGACCGCGTCCCACTCGCCGGTCGCGGCTCGGGCGACGAACAGTTGTCGCTTGTCCTTGACCAGGTCCTCGGTGCCACAGGTGAGGATGCGGGCCTGCGGGTAGGCCTGCAGCCACTCCCGGCTGAACTGCTCGAGCATGTGGTTGGGCACCACCACCGCCGGCTTGCGGACCAGGCCCAGCCGACGCAGCTCCGAGACACCTGTCACCGCGGCGAGAGTCTTTCCCGCTCCGACCTCGTGGGCCAGCAGCACCGAGGGCTGGGCCACCATCCGTGCCACTGCGGCGTGCTGGTGCTGTCGCAGCCGCAGCTGTCGTCCTTCGTGGACGCGGGCCATGCCCGGGTAGTGCTTGTCCCCGTCGACGTCGTAGGAACGCAGCACGATCGCGTTCAGCTTGTCGTTGTAGGCGCGGACCAGTTGCTGACACCGGGCGGGGTCCTCCCACAGCCAGGTCGCGAACCGCTCCTGCAGCTCCTCGGCCTTCTCCTGAGCGGCGAAGGTGGCGGTCTCGTTCGGGATCCGACGACCGTCCGGGGTCTCGTCGGTGACCCGGATCTGCCGCTGCTCCAGACACGCCTGGACGATGTCGATCGCGCTGGCCCGTTCGGTGCCCCAGGTGTTCCGGGCGGCCACCGAGTGTCGGCTTCCGCGCACCGACCACACCGAGCCGCCCGGATGCTCCACCTCAACAGTGCGGTCATCGAGCGTCTCGCGCAGGAACTGCTCCACCGTCTTGGCCGGTACCCAAGGCACGCCGAGCTGGGCGACGATCTCGGTCGGCCCCAAGTCCTCGGGCAGGACCTCTGTCAGCGCCGTCTCGGCCGCCTGGAGTCGGCGCACCATCGGTTGTGCCGACTCATCGCCCGTCGTGGCAGCGCCCTCGACGAGCTGCTCAAGGACCTCTCCGACCCGGGTCAGGCGGGCACGGACATTCCCGGAAAGGAAATCCGCGCGTGGCACCCAGGCGGCCGTCCAGCCGTCCTCGGTGCGCTTGACGGTGTCGGGGTCGACGAACGCGAACGCCTCCAGCTCGGTCTCCGCCAGCGTCTGGTCGACGCCGAGCAGCCGGGCGACCTCGCTGGTTCGTAGCTCGCCGTAGGTGTCCAGACACAGCGACACCGCGTCGGCGGGGGAGTCCGCGTGAGTGCGCAACACCCGTGGCGCGACGACCCGCTCGGTGAAGATGTCGGCCTTGCGGGCCGTGCCGATCGCCGATTCGTAGTGCTCGAGTGCGAACACGGCAGGGGAGTGGGGGTCGCCGCGGAACCCTCCCTGCCGCGGCCGCACCTGCGCGAGCACCGGTTCACCGGTCTTCGGGTCGATTCGGCCGGTGTTGCGGCTGTTGACCCGGTTGATCGGCCCGTACCGCTTGACGTAGGCGTCGTACTGCCGGTTCAGCCGCTCTCGCAGCGCCGTCATCCGCTCCTCGCCCACGGCGCTCCGCCCTTTGGGCAAGGTGGCGGCCGTCGGCAGGTCACCGGGTAGGGGCGTGGTCGCCTCGGCCTCCAGCAGCGTGACGATCGTGTCGCGCAGCCCGGTGAGCATCCGCAGCTCGTGCGCCTGCGACTTCGGCACCTCCAGCGGCTCAGTGACGCCGTCACGCACGTGCAGCCAGCCGTCGTCCGCGCCCATGCTGATGTGGCCCTCGGCCCGCACCACCGCCCCAGGCAGCACCAGCGGCTCCTCCTTGCCAGCACCGCGACGAGGATGCGGAACCGGCATACCCGGCATCGACGGACTGGCAGCAGGGTTCGGCGTCGACGACGAGGTCGCCGGGGCGCTGGTGGGCCGAGTCGGGACCGGGGGAGGGGTGAACAGGGGCCGTACGTCGGCGTAGTTGGACAGGTCGAAGCCCAGCTGGCGCTCCAGATCCGCCGCGACCCGCTCGGCGAGGCTCTGACCTTCGCTGGCCAACGGTGGGCTGACGGCGACGTCGGGCCCGAACCGGCCAGAGCGGGACGTGAGGCGTCCCAGCACACGGGCCGGCTGCTGCACGAACAGCGAGTTGAGATTGACTTCGGCGTCCTCGAGCCCGGTCCCGGCCCGGAACGACGGCAACCTCTGCAGATTCCGCCACCCAGGCGTGAGATCCAATGGCTCCTCGCCCTCGAGGCGTCGCCGGAAGACCAACAGGTCGGTGATCACGTCAGTGCCGGCCGCCTGGTGGTGGGTCTGGTTCGGCAGCCGATACGCGGTGACCAGGTCCGCCATGTCGGAGAACGCGTCCCGGGCGGCCGGGTTCGCTGCGTCCATCGTCCATCGCGAGGTCAGCACCGCCACCACACCACCGGGGCGGACCAGGTGCAGGCTCTTGTAGATGAAATAGTTGTGCAGGCTCAGCCCGAGCCGGTTGTGAGTGGAGTCGTGCGGGACGACGTCGGCGAACGGAACGTTGCCGATCACCAGGTCCCGCTTTCCCTCAGGCAACCGGGTCTCGGCGAACGACTCGCCGCGGATGTCCGCGGCCGGATAGAGCAGCGACGCGACCCGGGCGGTGGTCGGGTCCAGCTCGACGCCGACCACGTCTCGGACATGGTCGGGCGCGAACCCGATGAAGGTGCCCGACCCACAGCCGGGCTCCAGAACACGGCCCCCGGCGGCCTCGTCGAACCCGGCTCCGCCGAGTGCTGACCACACGGCCTTAACCAGCGCGGCGTCGGTGTAGTGCGCGTTTAGCGTGGTCCGTGCCGCAGCGGCACGGACGCGGCCCTCCAGCAGCTCGCGAGCCCGCGCCGCGGCCTCGTTGTGGTTGGCGGTGTCGTCGAAGACCTCCGGCAGCGATCCCCAACCCGACCAGCGCGCCAACACACCCTGTTCCTGCGCCGATGGGAGCCTGTTCTCCTCGTCGAGCTGGGCGAGCAGTTCCAGCACAGCCACGTTCGCGGTCAGCCGCTCCCGTGGCGTCGACGGTGCCAGGTCCCGCTGCGAGCCCGGCCGGAACCGGAGCGACTCCCCGGAAGGAATCAGCCCGGCAGGTTCCACCGCCGGCGCTCCCGTCGGAGCGGTCGCAGTCGACGGCTGTACATCGCCGGCGCGGTCTGCCGCGGTTGTTACGTGTTCGGGGGAGTCGTCAGGCCCGGCCTCATGCGCTGCCGCAGGACCTCCGACTCCGCCGTCGTCCTCGCCTCGGTCAGCCGGCCAACCCGCTCCAGGTAGCCCTCCGACGGGTCCGACGGGCCGGCGATCTCGTCCGCCAACGTGTCGATCTCCGTCTCGATCTGAAGCCCCAGTTCCTCGAAGAAACTCTCCGGATCGGCGATCGCCGCCAACTCCGTGGCCCGATGCTTCGCGTAGTGCTCCCGCATCCGCGTCCCGTACGGGTTCATCCCGAGCCCCTTCCTCCGTCACGACCTGCAGAGAGCTGCCCGTGTGGTGCTCGCCCTCGCTGGTGACCTCACCAGCCGGGTCACCAGGTTCCTCACCAAGATCCCACAGCGCCAGCTGATCAGAGTCAGCAACACTCGCACGCCGTCGCGCCACGCCCGGCACCTCCATCGCGTTGGCGAGGACGCCGGCCGCGACACCCACGCCACGGCTCACCACTGCCCTCACCCCGAAAGGCACCCGCCCGGGCCGCAGATCGGACACCTCGGCGAGAAAATGTGGAAAAAGTTCCGGCCGGTCCGGCGCGAGGCGTCCGATCGGCGCGTGGGTTCGTTGCTTCTCCGGGCATGACCTCGACACACAGTGCCCCGCCAAGAGGCCGGGCAGACCACGGCAGCGACCACGACGGTGACCGGCAGACCTTCGAGCTCTACGGCCGCAGGATCACCCACATCAACAACCGCGACGTCCAGCAGCTCCTCGCGGCCGCGCACACCGACCGGGTCCGGCCCCTGTGCCTGTGCCGCCCCGACGGCGTGGCCATGTACGTCGCCAAGATCGGGCCCGACAAGTACGTCATCAAACGCATGCCCGACTCCGGCCTCGAGCACGCGCACCGGTGCGCCTCATACCTGCCGCCCGAAGAGCTCTCCGGGCTCGGCCAGGTTCTCGGCTCGGCGATCACCGAAGAAGCCGACAGCGGCCTGACCGCCATCAAGCTTGGGTTCCGCATGTCCAAGGCTGAGCGAGCAGCCCCGGCCGGCGCCGGGGACGGGGGAGTAGCCGACTCCGTCGCAGCCGACCCCAACCGCCTCACCCTCCGTGCCGTCCTGCACTACCTGTGGCAAGAAGCCGACCTGGCGACCTGGACGCCCGGTATGGACGGCAAACGCAACTGGCGCATCGTCTCCTGGTACCTGCGCCAGGCCGCCCGCGGGAAATTCGCCAAGGGCAAGCCGCTAGCCACGAGGCTGTATATCCCCGAGCCGTTCAACGTCGAGAAGAAGACCGAGATCGCCGCGCGGCGGCTCTCCGCGTGGGCGCCGATGCAGCAGCACGGCTCCGGCCAGCAGTTCATGATGCTGATCGGCGAATACAAGGAGATCGTGCCGGCGAGGTTCGGGCACAAACTGCTCGTCAGGCACCTGCCCGACGCGCCGCTCATGATCGACGACAAGCTCGTGGCCCGCCTCAACAAGCGGTTCGGTGACGAGCTCGAACTGGCGCAGGCCGACGACAAGGGCCACCTGATGGTGATCGCGACCTTCTCCGTGGGACGCGCCGGCCTGGCCACCGCCGAGGAGATCTCCCTGGTCATGACCGATGAGCACTGGCTGCCGTACGAGTCGCTCCTCGACAAGCTCCTTATCGACGCCGCGCTCGCCGCACGCCGCAGGTTCACCAAGTCGCTGCGCTACAACCTTGCTCCCGACAAGCCCATGGCCTCCCTGGTGTTCACCGACACCGAGACCCCTACCGCGGCGTTTCTGCTCACCAGCGAGGAGGACCGCGACACCGCCGCCCGGATCGCCACCGACACCGGCACCGACGTCTGGACGTGGGTCCTCGACGAAGACATGCCGCCGCTCCCGCCCGTCGCTGACCCTGCGCACGCCACGCACCATCGCGACCACTGAGCGACGTCATCGCCTAACCGTCGGACCCGAACGCCTGGTCCGCGCGAACTCGGCGACCCGCGCTACATCCGCGACCTGCTGGCCCGCGTCGTCACCCTCTCGCTGGAGACCAGGACGATCGTCGACTCCCTGCCGGCCACTGGACATCCGCGACCAGCAGTAGCCACCTGTGGTGGCCTGCTATTCGTCGCCGTTGCTTCCTACGGCGCGATCCTCGCTGTCCCGGACCAGGCGAAGATGCCCCCGCCCTGGCCAGTCGAGGTCGAGGCGTGCCGTGCGGTCCGTCGTCGGCCTTGAACCTGGGCACGCCGGGTCGTTGCAGGGCCCGAAGAGCCGGTCGGCCTCCAGGTGCAAGTCATCCATGGTCGTCGCCTTCCTCCCTGGTTCAACGTCGTGCGGTGGACAGGGTCAGCACCTGAGCCCCGGACGCAGCCTCGACCGCCGGTCCCTCGGCGCGCTCTGGCGGGGTGGACGGGACGCGCTCGGCCGCAGCCGCACGGATTCGCTGCACTCGCTCCAGCGAGGCGGAGCCGTGCTGCCACTGCGCGAGCTGGATCAACGAGCCGGCCAGCCCGCGCTGGGCGACGATGAGGTCGGCGTCGCGCTGTACCACCGAGCGCCAGGCCCGATCGGCAGCCGGTGCGATGTAGCTGATCGCCACCAGCACGCCGGCCGCGATCCCGATCGCAGGATCGCCGCCCGGCTGCAAGCCCTGGAAGACGGCGATGACACCGACCACGATCCGCAGATGCCACGCGAACCCGCCGGCAGGCACCCACGCGAACATGCGTGCGATCTGCCGCACAACCACGAACACCAGCGTCCAGGGCAGCGCCCACAGTCGCGCCGCCAGGTCGAACCGGGACGCGCCGACCCGCTGGCTCGCGACCGCGTGCCCGATCGCCGTGGCGGCATCCTCGGTCGTTAGCCGACGTTCGTACAGGCCCTGCACCAGCCACGGCTCCACGATCACCGTACGGCGCCCGATCGGCGTCGCGGGCAACCTCGCGTCGTCGTCGAGCCGAACCAGCACCCGCCCGGGGGCGAGGTCGAGATTCTCGAGGAGAGCCAGCGATGGGTCGAGGACGGCGCGCTGCCCGGGACGAAGGCCGCGCGCAAACCCGAAGATCCGGGCAGTAGGAGCCTCCAACCAGCCGCACGCCAAGACGAGCGAAACCACCAGCGTGCCCAGGAACGCGAACACCAGGCCCTCGCCGGGCAGGAAGCCCAGGCCGATGACCGCAACGAAGCTGCCGGCGAGACCAGCCGGCACGACGGCGCACAGGCGGATCAACTTGGTCGACGTCCGCATGTTCCTCACGTCCCCTCCTGGCGGGATTCTTCATGAATCCCCACCAGCCGGCGCGACCCGTACGCGCCGACGTTTCCATCTGAGTGTGCCCCGAACCACCGACAGTGCAACCGCAGCGCCGGCGGCCTGTGGATACCGGGTCGCTATCCACAGATTCCAGGTCGGATCCTTGACAAGTGCGCCAGAGCCCTACTCCCGCAGACACCTGTCCAGGCGGTCCTGGTCGGCTCCGGAGAGGTAGACGACGTCGATCCGGGGCTGTCCCGGTGCGGGGCGAGCAGCGAGTGGGGCAGTGGTGGCGAGGAGCTGCGCGAGGCGCTTCTCCAGTCGCGAGCGAGTGTTCTTCACGGGTCGGGTCTCCGTCCTTCTCAACGGCCAGGAGTCGACGACTCCGGGCCGTCGACGCCGTGGGTGTGGTGGTGCTGCTCGTGGGTGCGGTGTTGTGGCGCGGTCCTGTCGCGCAGGGCTGCCTGCTGCATCAGCGAGCCCGGGGCTTCCGGCTGCAGCGCACGCTCCCACTCCCGCGGGTCGATCGCATGCTCGAGGGCGGTCGCCACGAGGTCAGCCAACGGCGGACGCGCCTCGGAGATCTGATCGAGCGCCACCCACGCCTGCGCGCCTTTGCCCTCCAGGTACGAGCTGAGTGCCAGCATCGCCGCCGGCGTATCACGCACCTCGGCCGGCGCGCGACGGACGAGGTCGTGCCAGAACTCCGAGTACACCGGCGCGGTTTCACCCGTCATCCGCACCTCGGCCGCGTTCCTAGCTCCGCTGTCATGGATCACAGCCAGGACGCGGGCCGCGTCGACGTCGGAGAGGTACTCCCGATCGCTTCCGAACTGGTCAAGCCGGGTTCCCAACCACCCGACCTCGGCATGGAGAGCAGCGGCGTCCATGTCCAGAAGGCGGGCCTCGGCAGTCGGCAGATGCTCGGCGACCGCAGTGGGGTCGCCCTGCATCGCGGCGGCGAGATCCTCCCGTGTGGCGACCGGCATGGCCCGGCCCATCAGGGCGAACTCTGCGGCCATCCGGACGCGGGTCGCCGGGTCGACGGTCCCGCTTGTGCCGTCGAGGACGTCGAACCACTCCTCGCCGTTGACCCACAGCATCGGGCCGACGTCGGGACCGCGGTCGCTGTCGACCAAGGTCTCGCCCAGGGCGGAGAGAGCCTCGATGCAGGCCCGGCCATCCTCGCCGAACGCGATGAGTGCGACACGGCGAGTCGGGTGCCGACGGAGGTAGACGTCGGACATCTGGTGCAGGAACTGCCTCATCGCCTCGGGGGAGTCCGGAAGGTCAAGGCGCGCGGTCGGTCCGCCGCCGATTCCGAGGCACACCATGCTCGACTCGATTCGCTGGAAGCCCAGCAGGTGTGGGACGTAGGCGATCAGCTCGTCATGCGATCGGATCGCGAGCGTGTTGTTCATGGAAGGGCCACCTGTTCATATTGGCGCGGACGTTTCCTGGAGAAGCAACCGGCGAACCGGCGGATCGGACAACCGGGCGGCTACCTCCTTTCAGATGGCGATGCCGCGGTCGGCCGGCTTGTCGGGCCGGTGGGTCTGCTGCGCAGGACCGCTGGACCACGACTGGCTGCTCGTGTGGGTGGCCGCGTAGCTGAGGGAACCGGCGAGCGCCGCTGAGGTCCGCGCCCGCGACTGTGCGCTCTCGATCACCGAGCGCATCATCGACACGCCCTCGTCGGCCCGGGTCACCTCCTGCCCGGCGTGGTGGGCGCGCGAGTCGAGGAGCATCAGTGCATCCGTCGCGGCCGCCGACTCAGCGGCGTGCTCGGCGTGGCGGGTGATCTGTTGCGCGACCGGCCGCGCCAGCGTGACGACCTCGGTCAGAATGTCGATCTGGGTGCGCAGTGCCCGGACATCCATGTCACGGTCATCCCCGTCGATGCCGCGCGCGAGCTCGTCGCCAGCGCGCTCGATGGCGCTGCCGGCGGCGGCGAGGTGGCGGGTGAGGTCCTCGCCGAGCTCGTTCATCAGACCGGACCTGTTGCGCAGCCGCGCCAGGTGGTCGCCGGCAGACTCCAGGTAGAAGTCCCGCCGCTCCTCCTGGTGCGCATAGAAGGCGTCGGTTGCGGCATCGTCGAGGACCCGCAGAGACGACGCGGCAAGGTCGCCGAGCTCGTCGACGGTGTCCGCGGCCCGCCGCAGCGCTCGCTCCGCGTCGAAGACGGCGTCGGCGGCCGCGAGCACCTCACGCTCGTTCATCGGTGCTCACCGAACCTGCGACCAGGGTCGTCCACCGTAGCGAGGATCGACTTGAGCTGTTTCGCGGCCGTCATGGTTTGCGTCAGCTGATCCCGCAGCGCGACCGGGTGGAAATGGGGACGTCCGGCGGTGCCGGGCGAGTTGTTCGGGGACTGGTTCATCAAGGTTTCTTCTCCTCGTGAGACGTGTGCTCTGCTGCGGAGAAGCAACCGGTCGCGCCCTGGATCGGACAGCCATGGCGAAACTTCGTGGGCCCGGGGGAGTGGGGGAGTGCGCGCGTGTGGTCTTCCCTGTCGGCGCCCGGTCGTCGACACTTGCTGGCCATGGACGACGAGGCGGCCCTGCTCGAGCGGGAGGTGGCGATGGCGGCGTCCGCCTGGCGCCACGCGAAGGCCGACACCGAGGCCTACCGCCGTCTGGTCGTGGCCACCAGCGCGTGGGACGCGTACGTCGCCCCGACACTCGACGAGCCCGCAGCGGACGATGTGGCCACCCAGCTACGCCGGGCGGCACGTGAAGTACTTCGGGCCACGGACGAAGAGGCGACCCGACTTGCGCACCTGGTGACAACGACCGCGTCCGTCTGGCTGCACGCGGCAGCGCCCACCGACTCCGACGCCTACGCCCAACTCCACCGAGCCACCGAGTTGTGGGATGCCTACGCCGCCCCACAACTCGCAGAGCCCACCGAAGAACTGCTCGACCAACTCGCGGACGACTCCGCACCGGTCTCCCTGGGTGAGGTCGTCGCCGACGTCTCCGCAGAGATTCGCAAGGCGGCTCGCCGAGGCGTTTGACCTGTCCACGCTGAAAGCACACGGTTGGGGGATGGCAAGCGCGTCCAGGTCATCGCACGTTCTCCCTCGGCCGCTTCTTTGGATGCGTTGAGAGCCTTCGGACGCCGGGGTCTTGGACACATAGGCCACCGGCGCGTCGCCGGCCCTGTCCGGGGTTCACGCGCCCTCTTTACCTGGGGGTGTTCCCGCCGCCAGGGTCAAGCGTTCTCGCCCGCGACGCAATCTGAGCGCGTATCGCCATGTCCACCAGCTCGAGCCTGTAAAACCTGGTCGCACCGTCGCTCCCGAGGGTGAAGGGCAACCGTCCACGTCGAGCACGCTGGTGTACGGCCGTTACACCCACGCCCAAGTGCGCCGCCACTACGTGAGCGGGCACCCAGTCGTGCTTGATGTCAGGCGGCTCCGTGGCCGGTGGTGGCTCCTTCGCGGGTGGAGGCAGCGCCCGCAGGCGAGCTTCCTCGGCGCGTGCGTCGCGGAGTCTGAGGACCTCGGCGCGCGAGAGGCTTGGCCTCCGGTCCTTGCGGGGGTGCAGGAGGCCGCGTCGGGTCATCTTCGGCACGGCTGAGTGGTGCACTCCGAGCAGGTTCGCGGCCTCGCGGATAGTGACCCACTCGCCGGCCCGATCCGTCACGAAGGGCACGCTACCCGCGCCAGAGGCGCGAGTGCGGTCTGGGATTCAGCCGTAATGATTTGACGAAGAGGCCACTGGGTTGCTGGTCCAACGACCGGCGCGACGAGGGCAGCATGTCCGGGGTCCCCAGTCCACGCGCTCGGGCAAGCCGGCGAAGGCCGCGCTCGAGGCGCGGGTCCGCGAGCTGCAGGAAGAGCCGGCCCGCCTCGTGTGGCGCACGACTGTCGCCGCCCGCGGTTAAGATGCCGCCCGGAACGAGCGCCCCAATGCCGGCGGTGCAAGCCAGGAGAGCAGGGGACAGGATGGGCAGAGTCACGCACCTGCTCGGCGCACGTGGGCTCATCAGATCACTCCGGACTGTCGGTGCCCGCTGTTCTACTCATCGTGAGCGTCCGCGCCATCGCCGCCGCTGGTCACAGACCGCACCGCAACTTCCCATTTCTGCATGCCTGCAAGGAACCCCACCGTGGACGATGTGACAGAGCTCGAGGCGCTGCCGGTCGAGCAGCTGATCGAGATGATCCGCGAGAAGACCGGCGCAGGCGTGAACCTCTCGTTCCCCGGCAAGGTTCTCGCGCGCCAGATCGGTCGCCGCGTGCGCCCGCGAAACCAGCGGACGGTCAAGACGCACAGCGCCGGCGATGAGCGCGGGCGCGCCCGGAACTTGGTCATCGAGGGCGACAACCTCCAGGCGCTGGCTTCGCTCTATCGGGAGCGCGGTCAGATCGACATGATTCTCACCGATCCGCCTTATAACACCGGCGGCGATTTCCGCTACAACGACAAGTGGGACAAGGACCCGAACGATCCCGACATGGGCGATTTCGTTGGCAGCGACGACCCCGCGAAGCACACCAAGTGGATGAAGTTCATGTACCCGCGCCTGCAGATGATGCGGGCGATGCTCAAGCCCTCCGGCGTGCTCGCCATCTGCATAGACAGCCGTGAGTTGTTCCATCTCGGCCAGATGCTCGACGAGCTCTTCGGCGAGGAGAACCGGCTGGCGATCATCAACTGGCAGAAGTCATACTCGCCCCGCTCCGACAACCGGCACGTCTCCACTGCGACCGAGTACGTCCTCGTATACGCCAAGGACGAGCGGATCGCGAAGACCGGCTTGCAGCCGCGAACCGCCAGCATGGACGCGCGCTACCGCAACCCCGACGGCGACTCCCGCGTGTGGAAGGGTGAGAACTTCTCGGGCCCCAAGGCGCTCACCCACCAAGGAATGGTCTACGGCATTCAGTCGCCGTTCACGGGCGAGGTCCACTACCCGCCCGCGGGGAAGTGCTGGCGCTCACCGCAGACTGACACGCTCCGTTGGCTCTCCGAATGGGGTGTCGACTACGAACTCCGCGAGATCGGCGACGCGGCGACGCGTGCTGCAATCATCGGAGTCGCGCCGGGCGACGTCCGGAAAGTCCGCGCGGTGATGATGAAGTCCGATCCTGCGGAGGCCCGCCAATCCGCGGAGAAGCGACGCGAGGCCGGCGACTGGCCGAAGCTCGTTTTCGGCCTCGATGGGCAGGGTCGTCCTCAGCAGAAGAAGTACCTGGAGGAGGTGAAGAAGGGGCGCGTTCCGATGACCTACTGGGCAGACGACGACGTGGACGAGCCGGACGCGCTCGGCGACGTCTCATGGGACCATGAGGAGTCCGGCCACAGCCAGTCAGGCGTCAACGAGCTGACCGCGGTCGTGGGTCCCGGCCACGGGTTCGAGACTGTGAAGCCGATGAAGCTCATGACCAAACTCATCCAGGTCTGGTGCCCTCCCACCGGGTTGGTCCTCGACCCATTCGCAGGCTCCGGCACCACGGGTCACGCAGTGATAAAGCTCAACCATGACCAGGGAGCCGACCGGCGCTTCATCCTCATCGAGCAGGGCCGCCCGGACAACGGGGACTCCTACGCGAAGACCCTGACCGTCGATCGGCTAAGGAGGGTCATCGACGGCGATTGGGCGAAGAAGAAGCACGCCCCGCTCGGTGGCGGCTTCACCTTCAAGACGCTCGAGAAGAAGGTCGACGCCAAGACGCTGCTGCTCATGGAGCGCGACGAGATGATTGACACCGTCATCGCCTCCCACTCGAGCACTGGAAGCCGCAGGAACGCCGTCCTAATCCCGCTGGGCGACCGGGACGAGCCCTACACCTACCTGGTGGCGAAGAACGCGAGCAATGAGGGGATCTACCTCGTCTGGTCGGGCCCGGGATCGAACACCGACCTGACCGAGGAGGCCTACGAGGAGATCACGGAGGAGGCCGACGCCGCCGGCCTGGCCGACGTCTACCACGTCTACAGTCGCCGGAACCTCATCGTCACCGATGACGTGATCTGGTACCAGATCCCCGACCGCATACTGTCCGACTTTGGCCTAGACGTCCGCACAGAGTCGTTCACCGAGGAGGGCTGACCATGGCGATCGAGCTCTTCCAGTTCCAGCAGGACGCCGCCTCCCAGATGGCCGATCGGTTCGTCGACTACGCCGTGGAGCCCATCATGATGGGCAGGCGGGCGAACATGCGCGAAGTGCCGTTCTACCAGGCGCTCTCCTCGATAACAGGCTCTGGCAAGACTGCGATCCTGGCGCAGGCCGTCAGCGAGATCGTCGCGCTGTCGGAGATCCCGCCCGTGATCCTGTGGCTGTCGAAGGGAAAGGTCGTCGTCCAGCAGAGCTACGCGAACCTGGCCGATGGCGGCAAGTACGACCACCTGTTGCCCGGCATCACGGTGCGGCTGCTCAGCGAGTACGACCCCGAGGACGTCGCCAACTCGAGCGAGGCGCTGCTCTACTTCGCGACGGTCGGCACCTTCAATCAGAAGGACCGTGAGAACAGCAACCTCCGGATTTTCGCGTTCGACACCGACGACATCGAGTCCACCCGGTGGGAGGCGCTCAAGGTCCGCGAGACCACGGACGGCCGACGGCGGCCGCTCGTGGTCGTCTACGACGAGGCGCAGAACCTCAGCGACCAGCAGACGACCCTGCTGCTCGAGCAGCAGCCCGCGGTCTTCCTCCTCGCCAGTGCGACCTTGAGGTTCCCGGCGCAGTTCGACGCCGAGGTCATTCAGCCGCTGCGTCAGCAGGGCGGGTACAAGGACGAGGACCTGATCACTCCGGTGAAGTCCTCGACCGTGGTCGCCTCGGGCCTGGTCAAGGGCATGATCTCTCTCGACGGGCTCAACGCCCCCATGGAGGAGACGGTCTCCGAGATGCTCTCGGACATGCGCGAGGCCGAGGACGACGCGAAGGCGGAGGGGCTGAGCTTCGAGCCCAAGGCGATCTACGTCTGCAACACCAACATCCTCGCTCACGACGCCAGCCAGACCGACGACCCGAGGCAGCCGTTCGACCAGCGGCAGGCACCCCCGATCGTCATCTGGCGCTACCTCACGGAGCAGTGCGGCGTGCCCGCCGACGGCGTGGCCGTCTACGCGGACCTCAAGACCCACAAGGACTTCCCGCTGCCCACGGACTTCACGCTGTTCAATGGCGCGGAGCGCGACTACGAGGAGTTCGTCACCGGCGACTACCGGCACATCATCTTCAACCAGACGCTCCAGGAGGGCTGGGACGACCCGAGCGTCTACTTCGCCTACGTCGATCGGACCATGGACTCGTCGGTGCAGATCACCCAGGTGGTCGGGCGCGTGCTGCGTCAGCCCGGCGCGATGCACTACGAGGCCGACCGCCTGAACACCGCGCACTTCTACGTGCGGGTCGACCGCAACGACTCGTTCGCTCAGGTCGTCGACGAGGTGCGCCGCGGCCTCGGCGGGGACGCGCCGGAGGTCCGCATCCTGACATCGCCGCCGGGAACCGAGGAGCCCGAGAGCCTCGCCGTGAAGGAGAGTCGCTCGGTGCCTCGCACAGCAATCGACAACGTCCCCACCGTCGCGCCCGTCGAGAAGGTGCTGGACAAGGTCCACGATTACTCGAAGGACGAGCTCAACACCCGCGGCAAAGGCCGGCGGCGGACAGTCCAGCAAGCGATCGGCGCTGGCGAGGCGGTGGACTCGGAGTGGGTCGACTTCGAGCAGTCGAACCGCGTCAACGCTCGCTGGGTATTCCGCCGCGAGGTCGCGCGAAGGTACCGACCGGCGCTGATGGTGATGAACACGGACACGGAGAAGTTCGACGCCAAGGTGGGCGTGGGCAGCAGCGCGTACGTGACGCTGTCTGACAATGCCGCCGAGGCAGTCAACGAGTACCTCCGCTATGCGGAGATCAAGCAGGTCATGCCCAAGCCCTACTCGATCGGCAGCACGCTAGTGCGCCGCAGCGGCATGGAGACCTTCAAGAACGCGCTGCACGAGGGCTATGACGGCCTCAACGACCTCGAGCGGAGATTCGCCAGGGCCCTCGACGAGACCGGCCTGCCGTGGGCTCGCAACCGCTCTCAAACCGGGTACAAGATCCCGCTGGTATCGCTAGGTCAGACCGTGTGGTTCTTCCCGGACTTCCTGATCTGGGCCGGGGAGAAAGTCATCTGCGTCGACACCAAGGGCGAGCACATAGTGGAAGGCGACGCCCGACGGAAGCTGCTCGCCATCAAGCCGCACAAGAAGGTCCCGACCACCGTGGGAGTGAAGTTCGTGACCGCGGGCACGTGGAAGCCCGACGGCACGCCGGACGGCAAGGATGGGTTCTCAGTTTGGGAGCTCGGCAGCGGTCGCGACCTCAGAGCCCTGCCGCACGTCGACCTCGAGTCGCTTGTGAAGACCTTCATCCCGGGAATCGATCAGGACGACTGAGCGGCTCTGAGCGGCTCCGGTGACCGCCCGCGCACCCATCGGGATAGCAGCTCCCCGGCGCGGGCACACTCGGGCGGCGCCGGTCTGGGGACGTCGCCCGGGACGAAGAGCCCTGGCACCCCTAGCCACTCGTTGTCTTTCAGCCGGTGTCCGCGTTGGTGAGCTGCATGCGCGTGGCCGTGTGAGCGGCTCTCCATCACCAGCGCGGCCAAGCCTTCCGCGTCGCCCGGGCGCAGGGCACGCAGACGACGCTTGCCAGTCCGACGACGTCCTGCGCCTCGCCGTCCACCGGAACGGCCAGCACGAGACATTCGCTGGCGGATATTTTGTTGGGTTGATCTGCAGCAGAGTACAACCTTAAAAGTGTCATAATAATTGTTATCGGTGGTGTGGTTTGAGGTGTGACAAGACACGGGATAGGGCCTTGGATTTTGTGCTGCGACAGGTGGCACACTGCAGGTATGAGCATTCAGTCGACCATCGCCCGTGGCGACCTTCGCGCTTACGAGGAGTCGGTGCGGCTGGCCACACCCGAGCTCGTCGAGCGGCTGCGCGACCTTCTCGGCGCCAAGCTGGTCGCCTACCTTGGATCGGTCCAGGAGACCCGAGCGGTGCGGCAGTGGGCTGATCCCGGCGACGCGCGCACGCCGTCGACCGACGTGGTCAACCGGCTGCGGATGGCGTACCGGATCGCGGCGCTGCTGCGCGAGAAGGACTCCGCCGCGGTCGTCCAGGCGTGGTTCCAGGGCATGAACCCGCGCCTCGACGACGTCGCGCCCGCGCGACTGCTGCGTGAGGGCGACCTCGAGCAGGTCGGCCCAGGTGTCCTGGCGGCCGCGCGCGCGTTCGCCGCTGCCGGATGACGTCAGCGGTGAGTGGGCCGCCTCAGCTGGTCGTGGTCGAGGCGGGGGATCAGGTCTGGCGAGTCGGCTTCAAGCCGGAGCCCTGGTCCTGGTCGGGTTGGGAGTGGGCCGGCGCCGATGGACGGTTTCACGGCCGGTGGGACGACCGGCAGGGCAACGTCCGCACCATCTACGCCGGCTCCACCCTCCTGGCCTGCCTGCTCGAAATCCTCGCCGGCTTCCGGCCGGACCCGACGCTCGCGCTCGACGACATCGTGGAGGATGATGAAGACGCCGCGGTGCATCCAACCACCCGGGCCGGCGAGATCTCGCACTCCTGGCTGGAGGCTCGGTTGGCAGCCAGCGCAACGCTGACCGGACGCTTCTGCGCCGTCACCGCGGCCGAGTCCATCGCGGCGCTGCGTCCCCGGTTTGTCGCCCTCGCGTACTTGCTGAACCTGCACGACTTCGACGCGGCCGCGCTGAAGGACGGACGTCCGCGGGCCCTCACCCAGTCCGTGGCCACGCACCTGCACGCCACGACCGAGCTCGACGGCGTCACTTTTGCCTCCAGGCACGGCGACGACCTCGCCCTGTGGGCCGTCTTCGAGCGAGCCAAGGATCCCGCGATCAGTCGCACCCTCGACGCCATCGAGCACCACCCGCTCTCCCCCGAGCACCCGGACGTCCAGGAAGCCCTCAGGATCCTCAAGCTCACCTGGTCGAACCCCTGACCCTCGCGGCCGCCCGGCTCAGCCGGAAGTCCAGGGGCAGTCGGTGCGGTAGCGGGTGCGACGCCATCTGGTGCGTTAGTCAACGCACGGGAGTACGCTGTTCCTCACCGATGTCCAGGGACCACCGAGGTCCAGGGCCGGGCCCCTACCGAAGGGACAGCACATGCCGCTGCCTATGTTCGCGCCATCCGCGACACCCACACCCCGCCCCGACACTCTCACCCGAACCCAGGCCGCATCACGTCTCGAGCTCAATCCCGCCGGGGTCGACAAGCTCGTCCGGGCCGGGATGCTGAGTACCCCGATCAAGGCCGCGGAGGTCGAGCAGCTGACCGGTCGCGAGCGGCTGCGGGTGACGTCGGGCGCGCTGACCGTGCTGCGCACCGACGCCCGTGAGGAGGCGGACCGCGCGAAGTACCCCGCCGATCCGCGCCGATGGATGGGCTTCCACGTCGAGCACAGCGATAAAGACCTCGAGGCCGCCAGCCTGCGCTGGTGGCGCTCCGACCCGGCCAAGGTCCTCGACAACGAGCTGTTCGTCGTGACCGTGGCGACGTTCCCGGTCGCGGTCTACCGGATCCTCGAGCGGACCGACAGCGTCACCCGAGCCGATGAGGACACCCCTCGCCACCACTACGCTGGCCAGCTCCTCGCGCGGGTCCACCCGGGCATGACGGTGACCTACCCCCAAGACACCCCTGGGCACCTGCGCCTGATGGCCAGGCAGATCATGACCAGCCGCGTCGTCGTCTCCAGCGGCGGTCCCATCGGCTACCTCGAATCCGGGATCACTCGATGAGCATCGGACCGGCGCACGTCGACGCCGCGGCTGACGGCGTGTTGAGCGGATTCAAGAAGATCCGCGAGACCGCCGAGGCCTACATGGACAAGCGCGACCTCGCCGGAGACGGCTGGAGCGAGGAAGCCGTCACCGCGATCGCCGTCACCGAGGGCCGCCCTCACGTCGACGTCGTAGAGTTCAACCGCAACCAGGAGGGCCGAGGCCCCAACGCGCTCGGCGCCGACTACCTGTGGTGGTGGATCGACAGCCAGACTGGGGAGTGCTTCGGGATGCTCGTCCAGGCCAAGCGCCTCAAGCGCACCTCGAAGGGGTGGCTCGTCGACGTCAGTCACCGCGAGGGTAAGCAGCTCGGCGACCTGCTGCGCACAGCCAAGGACCTCGACGTCCCGGCCGTGTACGCCGTCTACACAGGCGGCCTTGTCTTCCGCGAACCGCTCCCGTGCCCCCACAACGGCCAAGCCGGGCATGACCCTTCGCCCGTTGCCCACCCCGGCCCCGAAGAGTGCCTACCCTGCCGGAAGATGGCCATCTCCATGGTGACCGCATACCAACTGAACACGGGGTGGTACGACCCGAAGATGACAGCGGACCTCGTCGTCTCCGAGTCCGTGCCAGTCGAGGACCTCGTCGACCCGGACATGCCATCGCCGCCGGTGTGGGACCTCAACCTGCACGAGCTCACCGATCCCCAGCTGCGCGACTTCCTCCTCAAGCCGCAGGGCGGGGCCCGCGAGATCGCCCGACGCATCTTCCGCCTTGTCGCAGACCACCGGCGCGGGGCCTTCTCCGCCGCATCCGCAGAGCTACTCCCCGTCCCAGGCGCCCCGATCTTCCCGAACGTGCCCGAGGACCGCGGACACTTCCCCGGTCCCTACTACCGCCACGTCCTGCAAGGCCTGCGAACCAGCCCACCCGACTACGTGGAGACCCTTCGGCGGCCACGCATCCTCGATGAGCTCCCCCAGATCCCCGACGGCAACATCGGCTTCATCGTCGCGGCCGGCGGCACGCCCGCTGGCCGCCGGCCACCGCCGGAACTCCAAGACACCAACGTCGCGGGAGTCGTCTTGATCACCCTCTGAGGTCGCCGCCGGGACACCAACCTGAGCTGCCGGCCGACGAGGCAGACCGGGATCCTTGGTAGTTGACTGACCCTCCGCGCACACTGACCCCATGGCAGGCGGCATGACGTCAAGGGGCAGCGAGACTCTGCTGCAGCGTGTACAGAACACCCGCGAGCGCGAGGCAAAGCGTCAGGCGCATGGCACCACAGGCTTCCACGGCAAGCAGCCCGCGCCCTGGGCCGACGCCCTGGCTGAGGCCAAGCCTTCAGAGCAGCCGCCGCCGATCAAGCACTGCTGGTACGACGGGCCCAACGGAACACAGCCAGCCCTGCTCCTCGGGTGGCGCCAGCTCGACGGCCACTACGACGGTCGCATAGCCGTAGCAGCCCTCGAGCCAGAGGGATGGGCCATTGTCGAGATGTGGGTGGAGCAGGAGATGCTTCGGCCCACCTGAGCCGCGCCTGACGTCGGCCCACAGCCTGCTGGGGGTGGTCCGACGTCCTGGAGCCAGTTGGACAGGCGCGGGCTGGTCAGCCCGGCGCTGCGTCGGTCCTCGGTGATGCAAGTCGTGGCTAGGCGGGCATCGAGCCGGGCGCGTACCGTACGAGCTGCTGAGTGCGTCCCAGGCCCCGGCGACCGGCGCCGGCCCGGGACACATTGAAACGCCTGTCACCGCTCGTGCGGTGACCTCCTACGCCTAACGGATGCGGCCGGCGCCGCGGGCTGTAAGCCCGGTATCCGCCGGTAAGGCCCCCTTCGCCACATCACTCCAGATGTGGTCAGTTACATGCCGTCCACATCCCCGCCCTGCCCTCCCGGGCTTGGTCTTCGATCTGCACGTACGCGGCGTGGCGCGAGACCGGGTCTGAGCTGTCCCGGGCCGCGGCGGCACCGGACCGGATCAGCGCCCGTCCGATGTCGCGCCCACCTGCCTCGACGTAGCGCAGCCAGCGCCCGTAGGTGTCGACGTCGTCCTGCGTCGGGTCGCTCACGAGCGTGACCTGCGTGCCGGCCGGCAGCAGCTGCTCAAGGTGTCGCCTGGACGGGAAACCGAAGCACTCCCCTGGCTTGCCCGGCTGTGGGATCTCGGGTGCGCCGATGCCGAGCAACCGCACTCGGACGTCCCGGCCGTTGGGAGTGGCGATCTTGACCGTGTCGCCGTCCAAGACGTAGGCGACGACGCCGGGCGTCCGCTTGCCGGCAGCCACGGGGTCGGTGCTCGCGCCCCCGAACAGGTCGCCGCTGGACCCAATGCCGCCGACGATGCTCCGTACGCCGGCGAGGACCACTAGTGCCACGATCGCCAGTGACAGGAGCCGGACCGGCTTGCTCACGATCATCGGCCCACTCCTCCCGTGGTTGGCGCAATCGGGCTCGACGATCCCGCTGCCAGCGCCGCAGGGTTCGTGCCGGGTGCGGGCGGTTGCAGCGCCGGCCGACCCGTCGACGATGGCGGCCCGGACGCGGCCGCGGCCGCGGTGCCCAGTTTCTCCGCGCTCCCGTCGACCTTCTGGTCGTCCAGCAGCTCCAGGAGGTCGCCGGCCTCCGAGTCGGCGTCCACGGAGAGCGCCCGGGAGTGCAGGCCCAGGCGCTCCGCGTCGAGGACGGCCCGCTTCTGCTCCCAGGCAGGCAGCACGCCGCTGGCCTCGAAGGCCTCGTGCTCGCGCACGTAGGCCTCCTGGCGTGGCGTGAGTGTCCGACCCGGAACGATCGGGCCACACCCGATCGCGTCCGCGCTCGCGACGAACCGCGGGTAGGCGACCTGGTGGTCGCGCCACCTCGCCCGGAACTCCACCAACTGCTGACGGACCTCATCAGGCACCGCCCGCGCGCTCGCTTCAACTTCTGTCCACGGGATCACCTCGACCGGGTTGTGCCAGCCGCCGTCGACGCCAAACCCGAGCCCGCGAGCCGCGCCGACGATCCGCTCCCCCGTCTCCGGGTCGTGGTGATTGGTGCCCGACCAGCCGGCCTTCCGGGCGACCTCGGCAGGGTCGATCAGGATCGAGGTCAGCGCCCAGCCCGACCACGACCGCAGCAGCTCGTGCTGCCGCCGGCGGCCGGTCACGACGGTCGGCTGGCTCGCCATCACGCCACCTCGACGTCGGCACCCTCACCAGTGATGCCGGCGTGGTCGTCGGAGTCGGTCTCGAGCTGACGCAGTCGACGTACCGTGGCCTGGTCGAGTCCGGTCAGCTGCATGACGTCCTTGACCGCGAGCCGCTCCGCAACGAGCCGCTCGATCGCGGCCGCGGCCGCGATCTCCGCATCCGTGATCGCCTGCTCGGCCTGGGCCCGTTCCTCCCAGGCGACCTCGACGTCGACCGACGCCTCGTCGATGCGCCGCTCCCGCGCCAGCTGATCCGGATCCAGCTTCAGCCGACGCTCCCGCGCCGCCTTCAGCCGGGCATCCCGAGCCCGGTCCCGACCTGCCTGTGCCTGTGCCGCCTTCCCCATCGGGGATCACCTCTTCCTTGATCGTCACGTCACGGAAATCCACCGCGACCCCTTCACAAGCGAGAAGCAACCTCGACCGACCCGGATCGGACACCTCGAGCTCACCGAATTTTCCAAACACCACGAACCCAGCACCGACACTCGACTTTCCACATTTCCGACCTCACCAGATCCCTCGCACCCCATGCACTGTCGGAAATTGGTGCCGGGCAGGTGTCCGAAACCGGGTTGCCGCGGTTGCTTCTCCAGGCGTGATGGGTGTGCACAAGCTGACCGCGGGAGACGGGTACACGTACCTGACCCGTCAGGTCGCCGTGCACGATGCGACCGACCGCGGCCATGCGGGACTGGCCGACTACTACGCCGAGAAGGGCGAGTCACCGGGCCGTTGGTTCGGTGCGGGGCTCGGTGCGCTTGACCTCGAGGTGGGCTCGCAGGTCACCGAGGCCCACATGCGGAACCTGTTCGGCGAGGGTCGCCACCCGGATGCGGAGCGGCTGGAGAACGCCGCTCTGGACGCCGGCATGAGCGTCGAGAATGCCAAGAAGGCCTCCCAGCTCGGCCGTGTGTTCGCCCGGTACCTGGGCAACCAACCGGAGTTCATCCAGGAGACCGCCAAACGCTACGTCGCCTACAACCTGGCCCGCGGTGAGCACTGGAAGACCCCGGTGCCGGCCGACGTGCGGGCGAAGATCCGCACCGAGCTGGGCAACGAGCACTTCCTCCGCGAGCACGGGCGTGCACCGATCGACGACCGTGAGCGCGGCTCCTTCATGGCCAAGGCCACCCGCCAGCAGACCACCGCGGTGGCCGGATACGACCTCACCTTCGCCCCGGTGAAGTCCGTCTCGACGCTGTGGGCGCTGGCCGATCGCGACGTCGCCAAGGAGATCGAGGCCGCCCATCACTCGGCTGTCGAGGCCACGCTGTCGTGGCTGGAGAAGGAGGTGTTGTTCACGCGCCGCGGCCGCGGCGGCCTCCAGCAGGTCAAGGCGAAGGGCCTTATCGCGGGCATGTTCACCCACCGCGACGCACGCTCTTCCGATCCGCACCTGCACACCCACGTCGCGGTCAGCAACAAGGTCCAGGACGAGACCGGCCGCTGGCTCGCGGTCGACGGACGGGTGCTCTACAAGGCCAACGTCACCCTCGCGGAGATGTACAACACCCTCGTCGAGTCCGAGCTCATCGCCCGGCTGGGAGTGCGTTTCGAGAATCGCAGGAGCGGTTTAGACAAGGGTGTCGATAAGCGACCCGTGCGCGAGATCGTCGGCGTCGACGAGCGGCTGGCCAAGACCTGGTCCAAGCGGCACAGCGCCATCGAGGCCCGGCGCCGCGAGCTGGCGGCCGCCTTCCAGTCCGAGCACGGTCGCCCGCCGACCGAAGGTGAGGCCGTCACCCTCGCGGAGAAGGCGTGGGACCAGACCCGGCAGGCCAAGCACGCACCGCGCGCCGAGGCCGACCAGCGGGCCGCGTGGCTGGCCGAGGCGGCCGCGATCATCGGTGGTGAGCAGGCCGTCCGAGACATGGTCGAGGACTGTCTCGGCCACCGCCCGAACGCCCAAGACGTCACCGGCGAATGGGTCGCCGAGACCGCGCAGCGTGTCGTCGCGCGGGTCGCCGAGGACCGTGCGACCTGGCAGGTCTGGCACCTGCGCGCCGAGGCACAGCGCCAGGCCCGCGCCCACGGCGTCCGGCTGCCCGACCTCGATGCCGCCGTCGACCGCGTAGTGGCCACCGCGATCGGCGAGCACTCCATCGCCTTCAACGACCCTGACCCGCTCACCCACGCGACCGCTGCGGCCGAGCAGGACGTGACGATCCCCGCTCCCCTGCAGCGCACCGAACGCGGGGGCGACGGGGAGGAGATCGTCAGCGTTTACAGCCTCGCCGGTGCCCGCCAGTACACCTCCCAGGCCGTGATCGATGCCGAACGGCGCATCGTCGAGTCCGCCCGACGCACCGGCGGACGCACCATCAGCGAAGTACGCGTTGGCATCGCGATCGCCGAAGCAGCCGCCAACCAGCTCCAGCTCAACGCCGCCCAGCAGTCCCTGGTCCGCGAGATGGCCACCAGCGGGCGCGCTGTCCAACTCGCCCTCGCGCCCGCCGGCACCGGCAAGACCACCGCCATGCAGGTCCTCACCCGCGCCTGGCAGGACTCCGGCGGAACCGTCATCGGCCTCGCCCCGTCCGCGGTCGCCGCCCAAGAACTCGGCGCCTCCATCAACCCCGAAGCCGGCGACGCCGGTGCCGCGGCGAAGGCCAAGGGACTCCTGAACGGGCCGTGGCGCCCGGGCCGGAAGAAGGTTCGCGCAGACACGCTGGCCAAGCTCGTGTGGCACGCCAACAACGGCGGAGCACCCACGTGGATGGAGAAGATCAACCCCAAGACCCTCGTCCTGATCGACGAGGCGGGCATGGCCGCGACCACCGATCTGGCGGCCGCGATCGACTACATCACCTCCCGCGGCGCCCAGGTGCGGCTCGTGGGCGACGACCGACAGCTCGCCTCGGTCGCCGCCGGAGGCGTCCTGCGCGACATCGCCCACCAGATCGGCGCCGTTACCCTCAGCGAAGTCCACCGCTTCCGCAACCCTGACGGCAGCCTCAACCACGCCGAAGCAGCCGCCACCCTGGCGTTGCGCGACGGCGACCCGTCGGCGATCGCGTTCTACGCCGACCGGGGCCGCATCCATGTTGGCGACCTCGGTGCCTGTGCCGACCAGGCCTACGCCGCGTGGGCTGCCGACCGTGCCGACGGCACTGACTCAGTCCTGATCGCGCCCACCCGCGACATCGTGGCCGAGCTCAACACCCGCGGCCGCAATGACCGCCTCGCTGCCCTCGACGAGAAGGAGATCGGACCTGTCTTGACGCTGGCCGACGGCACCAAGGTGTCCGCAGGGGACCGGATCATCACCCGCGAGAACGACCGCCGCCTACCCATCAGCCGCACCAACTGGGTCAAGAACGGCGACCGCTGGCACGTCAGGTGCGTCAACGACGATGGGTCCCTGATCGTGGTCCACGACCAACTCGGCAAGACCATCACCCTGCCCGCCGACTACGTCTCCAAGACCGTCCAGCTCGGGTACGCCACCACCGTTCACGGCGCGCAGGGCATCACCACCGGCACCTGCCACGTCGTCCTCACCGGTGACGAAGACCGCAACCTGCTCTACGTCGCGCTGTCGCGGGGCAAGTTCGCCAACCACCTCTACCTCAACGTCGCCAGCGACGGCGACCCGCACAACCTGATCAGGCCTGAGGCACTGATCCCGCCGACCGCACTCGACCGGATCGCGGAGATGCTGCGCCGCGACGGCTCGCCGGTCTCCGCGACCACCACGCTGCGCGAGCAGACCAACCCGCACCAGCTGCTCGGCGACATGGCGGCCCGCTATCACGACGCCGTCACTGCAGGCGCCGAGAACCTCATCGGTCCGGTCGGCATGGACAAGATCGACGCGCACGCCGAAACACTCCTCACGGGACTCACCGAGGCCCCAGCCTGGCCGACGTTGCGCTCCCATCTCGCCCTCATCGCGCTCGACGAGCACAGCCCCTTGAAGCTGTTGACCGCCGCCGTGGGTGTCGGGTCGCTGGCCGATGCACGCGACCCCGCGGCCGTGCTCGACGCCCGCATCGACGACCTCGCCGCCGAACTCACCGCGGCCCGGCCACACGATCCGGACGCTTCCCCGCCCACTCCTGATTCCACTGACGGGCCGCTGGCGTGGCTGCCCGGCATCCCCGCCCGGCTGGCCGAGGCCCACGACTGGGGGCCGTTCGCGGCCGCCTACCACCAGCTCGTGCGAGAGCAGATCGACGCCGTACGCGAAGCGGCTCGGGGGTGGACCGGCGCCACCGCACCCGTGTGGGCGCAGCCTTTCCTCGAGGACGAGGACGCCGACCTGCGGGCCGATCTCGCCGTGTGGCGGGCAGTGGCCAGGACTGACGAGAACGACCTGCGCCCCACCGGCGACCGCACCATCGGCGCTCCGGGCGCCTACCAGGCCAAGCTCAACCGGGCCGTCCGCTCGGCACGTCCCAGCTACCCCTTCTCCCAGCGCACCTGGTACCAGGTGCTGCCCGAGATCGTCCGCGCCGACCCGTGGATCACGCCGCTGTGCCAGCGACTCGCCCGGCTCGAGCGCGCAGGGCTGCCCGTGACGGACTACATCAAGCAGGCACTCGCCATCGATCCCTCGCTCTCGGGCGGCCAGTCCGCCACCGATGCGGACACGTCCTCAGCCGCGCGGCCGCTGCCCGACGAGCAGCAGGCAGCCGCGCTGTGGTGGCGTCTCGTTCCGCACCTCGGGCCGGCAGCACTCGGCGCTGACGAGCACTCCGCGAACCTGCTGCAGCCCACCTGGCGCAGCGCGCTGGCCGAACTCGTCGGCACCACCAAGGCCGAGTACCTGCAGAAGGCGCCCGCGTGGCCCGCGCTCGTGGCGGCGGTTGACGAGGCCTGCGAGCACCACGGCTGGAGTCCGACCGAGATCCTTGCCAGCGCACTGGCCGGCGTACCGCAAGACGGATCCGTGACCGGTGTCGAGGTCGCCGACGCGCTCGTGCTGCGCATCGCCATGCTCACCGACCAGCCGACAGAACCGCCCGTCCATGGTGAAGAACCAGCGCCATACAGCGACGCCGAGGTTCCCCCGGACCCGGACATGCTGCCGCCCGAGGACGCCGACGAGTTCTTGGCCGCCTTCTACCGAGACCAGGCCGACGACACCAACGTCCCCCTCGCCCACTCCCCCACTCCGGACGACTACGACACCCTCGCGGCCGAGCCGGTCGCCTGGGAGCCGGACCTCACCGAGCAGGAGCCAGCGCCGTACGACGATAGCGCGGCCGCTCACTACCCGTACGTCGAGGACCCGTATGCGACCCCCCTGCCGTGGGCACAGGCCGCCGAGGTCACCGCCGAGCACGCCTTCCCAGACCCGAATCAGATCCCGGCCGAGCGGATCCACGAACTCAACCAGCAGGCACTGGCCTACTTCGAGTCCTGCTACCCGCGCTCGTGGGCACCGGCCTATGTCCGCGAGCGGCTGGGGACCGACCTCACCGACCACCCCACCTACGCCGTCGCGTACGCACCCGGAGGTGGCCGCAGCTTGATGCGGCACCTCACCGAGCAGGGCGCCACCCTCGACGAGCTCGAGCAGGCCGGCCTCGTCTCCCAGCGTGAACGCAACGACGGCACGACGTACTACCGCGACTTCTTCCGCGACCGACTCATCATGCCCATCCGCGACCCCCACGACCCGAGCGGGCAGGCGATCCTGGGCTTCGTCGGCCGCCGCAACCCCAACAACACCGACGACGACTACGCCGGACCGAAGTACCTCAACACCCGCACCACTCCGGTCTTCACCAAGGGCGAGGCACTCTTCGGGTACGCCGAAGCCCGCGAACCTCTCACCGACGGCGCGCTGCCGGTCATCGTCGAGGGCCCCATCGACGCCTTGGCCATCACCCTGGGCAGCAACGGCACCGCCGTCGGCATCGCCCCGATGGGAACCGCGCTCACCGTCAACCAGATCAGGCTGCTCCGCTCCCACATCGACATGGTCGACGGGCGCGACCGCATCGCCGTGGCCACCGACTCCGACCCGGCCGGCTGGAAGTCGGCGCAGAAGGCCTTCTGGCACCTGGCCGCCGCGGACCTCGACCCCACCCATCTCGACCTGCCCGACGGCCTGGACCCGGCCAAGCTGTTCGAGACCCAGGGTGCCGACGCGATCACCGCCGCCATCGAGAATCGGTCCCCGCTCGGAGACGCGATGATCGACCACCTGCTGCGCACCGCAGGGCACTGGTCCGAGACCGATGTCCGCCAGAAGCTCATCCACCAGGCCGCGCGCATCCTCGGATCCCGCGGCTCCGAACACTGGCTCGACGGCTTCGAGCGTCTCCGCCAGAAGCTGCACCTCGCGCCCGGCATCCTCGAGCACCAGACCGTCACCGAGAGCATGGAGCGCGACCACAGCCGCCCCGCCTACGCCCAGGCTCGCATCGATGAGATCAACGCCGAAGAGCGCAAGAAGACAGCCAAGGCCGATCCTCAGTCCCGGCGCCGGGCAGGCGAGCAGCGACTCGCAGCGACAACCACCACGCCCCTCCGACCCGGCCTCGACCTGCCGCCAACAGGCCCCGATCACGCGGGTCCCGCCCGGTGAGAGCACCTCGCTCAGAATCGCTCTGAACGAACTTGGGGCAACGAATGGTCGTCTCAGGGCCTGAATCTGCCCTCGAACCTTCGCCAGGAAGCGTTCTGGTGGAACTGCGGGCGCATCTCGGCCCCGACTCGCCAGCGACTGACTGACGGCTGGTCGAGGGGCGCTGTTGTCGGGATGCAGCCAAAAGGAGGCGATCGAACCTTCGCCTCAAGAACACTGGATCTGTGGACCGCGGCCCGTCTCTATCCGCCGCACCATCCGCCGTTCGATGCCCGTCGGGGCAACCAAGCCCCCTGTACGTCATCACCTGGCGGCTCAGTGCCTGCCGAACATGCGAGCCACGGCTTGGTGGACCGGGATCCCCGCGGCAGTGCCGACGGAGGCGATGGTGGAGACGCCGCTCTCGGTGGCCAACGGCCGGGCTGGAGTCGGCTCCGGGTCGGCCGCGTACAGCCGTGCGTACTCGGCGAGCACCGCCTCCGGAGGGATCGGGCAGAGCCCCTCGTCGCCAGCCAGACACCAGTGCGAACGGACCACTACCGTCGCGGGGACGAGTATCTGGGTGTTGCGGGCGGAGTTCTTCCCGTTGAACAACTCGGCGACGAACATGTCGCCGCAGGTGGCGTTGCAGTGCGGGCAGGTGAACGCCATGTAGTGCCTGCCAGCGGTCTGGGTGTAGCGGCGGAAGATCCGGCCCGGGGCCACGCCCAGCTCCTGCGCCATCTGCTCGCCCGCCGCGCGTACCTCGGGCAGCGCTTCGGCCCGGTGCTGGGCGAACACTCGGGGCCTCTGGTCCCGGATCTCCCTGCGGCCACACCGCCCTTCGACGATGGTCTGGCGTGCGGTCCAGACGCCGAACTCCTTGTGGCAGCGGTAGCAGCCCACGATCCCGGCACCGACGACTACCAAGGCCGGCTGCCCGTTCGCGACGTACTCGCGGTGCTGCAGCCGACGGGTCAGCAGACGGTCGACCGCCTCGGCGAGCGGGATGCTCGCGACGCCGACCATGACCGTGGCCTCCCCCGCGTCGTCGATGTCGAGGCCGAACACCGGCAGCTGCTTGTCGGCTCGAGGCAGGCCGTCGGCGTAACGGGCGAACCATGCGATCCCGGCGATGCCGGAGTCGAGGTAGCGATTCTGACGGTGTCGGTACTCGGCGAGGTCCTGCCGGGACCACTGGACCTCGAACACGACGCGCACGTCCCCACGGGTCGCCATCACGTCCGCGACCCACCCGTCCCCTGGGACCTCGGTTTGGGCGGTCCAACCGGCTCGAGCGATGGCCTCGACGATGACCGCCTTCGCGCGCAGGTGCTGAGCGCTCTCGCCGGCGCTGCAGCTGTCGCCGCCGGGGGCGTGTGCGAAGTACTGGGTGCCGTGCTTGCTGGTCTTGGGCAGCCCCTTCCACCCGCAGCGCATCGTGGCCGTACGGCGCTTCGCCCGGACGTCGTCCTTGAGTTGCGCCCACTCCTCCTCGGTGAGCAGGCAACTCACCACCGGTTCCCCGTCGACGAGACCTGACAGCGGCATCGACCCCACCTCCCGGGAAAGGTGTAGCAGTCCCCGCCGACACACCCGGTCGCGCCCACCAGCGCCTCAGCGCAGGGTTCGACGGCAGCGGGATACTGATGCTCAGGCGTCCGGCGCCCCGTTTGAGGCCGCCAGCCACGAGAAGAGCGACGACACGCGGTGTGCCTACCGAGAAACAGCGCAGTCGTCAGCCAGACTGGAGGGTGCGGAACATGCCGCACACGTCAGGCGTCCTTCCCCTGCGCCTCAGCAGAGGGGATCGACCATGCCCGGAGCCTATTGGGCCAACCCGTGCCACCGGACGCTAGCTGCCGACCGGCTGCCCGACGGCGCGACACGCCGTTCGCCCCCCAGCTCGATCGACGGCTCAGCATTCCCCCATGGCCCAGCCGTTAGCCCGGACAGCCGCACGAGACAGCTGTCCGGCAGCAGTCGAGCCCGATCGAACGTCCGGGCCCCCGCGACCACGAAGAGTGTCGGCGGCCGCCGCTACCGTGCGACCACAGCACCACTACGGGGAGGGATCCAGTGAACGTGACCGACGCATTCGAGGCCTACCAAGAGATCGTCAACGCTGACGAGAAGCAGGTGAAGACCGCCCGAGGGCGCCGCAACCTGTTCAAGAACGCCTTCGCCGACGACCCCGACGTCATCGAGGTCAAGCCGTCCGGCTCGCTGGCCCGCGGCACGCAGAAGGACCCGATCAAGGACGTCGACACCATCATCGTCTTTGACGCGGCCGCGCACACCGATTGGGGGCAGCCTGGCGACTCCGCCGAGGAGGCCCTCAACCACACCCAGACCAGGGTCCGCGAGCTCCTCGGTAGCGACGGCACCCACTCCCCGGGGCAGGTCCGGCTTACCCGGTGGCGCAACCACGCCGTGAAGTGTTTCCTCGACGACCCCGACGACCCTGACGCCTTCACCGTCGATGCGATGCCAGCCCTCCTGTCCGAGGGCCAGTACCTGGTGCCCGAGTTCGCGACCAAGACCTGGATCCTCACCGACCCCCAGCACCTCATCGACGAGGTCGCCGACCGGCACGCCGCCTGGAGCAAGTACGCCGGCACCATCCGGATGCTAAAGGCTTGGGCCGCTGCCCACGGCACCGAGACCGCCCCCATCAAGTCCCTGTTCATGGAGGTCCTCGCGCTGGACTACCTGCCCACCGACCACACCCGGCCGATCGCCCTGCGGGAGTTCTTCACCGCCGCCACGTTCCAGATCGAGAACCACACCGACGTCTCCGACCCCGCAGACCTGTGCGGCCCGATCCAGCCCGACCTGGACTACACCGCCCTCGCCGACCACCTCCGTGCCGCCCGGGACGAGGCGATCCTGGCCTGCTCCGCACAAGCCCGCGGTGACGACGCGGCCGCCATCATCCACTGGGGCAACGTCTTCGGCAACGCCTTCCCCAAGCCGCCCAAGACCAGCCCCGGTCCGGCGGTCGTCCCGCCACTCGTCCCCCGCCCGGTCAAGGACACCCCGCAGGGATGAGCGGCACCGGCCAGCCGAACCCGGACGACCTTCGGCCCATCGACTGGACCGAGGCAGAGCCCACGCGCCTTCAACGCGACCTCCGCGACGTCGCCGACTTCAACACCGCCTTCGGCGCCACACTGCAGTACGCGCCGCCCGGGACCCCCATCGTCGGCTCTTCAGGAACGACCCCCGGGATGGCCGCCGGGCAGAGCGACGCGCCCGACCAGACGACCTTCGACCATGGCGGCTGGCACGGCACTCTCCCCCTGTGGCCCTTCGACCGACACGCCCCCGACGGCCTGGGCGCCCTGACCGACGGCACCGGGCTCGAGTTCACACTCACCTACCCGGCCGCGTATCCCATGGTCCCGCCCACAATCTGGCCACTCGCCCCCGAACCAGAGATGGTGGAGCGGACGCAGGCCACATGGCACGTCCTGCCCAGCGGTGGGCTCTGCCTACTCCAGTCCGACGGCGCTTGGCAGCCCGAGGCCAGCCTCGTCGATCTGCTGCTCAAGGCGGCCGGCTGGCGGGTCGAGTACGCCCTGATGAAGGCCCACGTCATCGAGGCCATGGCGGTCTCGGGCATCGTCTCCGACAGTTCGTTCGACCGCCTCGTGACCCAGGCTGCGACCGCCCCAACGACATCGGGACCAGCCTCAGGCGCCGGCGGCACGCCATCCGGGCAGTTGACGACGGACCCCGAGAACCCCTCACAGGTAGAGGACCCGGAGGCGTGAGCAAGGACCCGTTTGTCATGCTCCCGCGGGACGTCGTCGACCGGATGCTCTCCGCGGAAGGCAACAGCGGCGACCTCACCATGACCCACCTGTCGTCCGAGGACCTGTACGTCGTCACTCGACTTGCACTCGGGTCCGGCGCCCGCGTCCAGGTCGACATCCCGACTGAGTACGAGACCCTGCGCTGGATCGGGACCGACTACGCCGGCCAGTGGTTCAAGCAGCCCAGCGAGCACATCAACCTCGCCCACCTCGAGCTCATCCGGCGCCCCGGCTCGGCCGTCACCTTCGAGACCTTCAAGACCTGGGTGCCCGGCGTCCACGACCCCGGTAACCGGATCGGGCTCGTGATCACCATCGACCCCAACCTCACCGACGAGCAGCGCCGCGCCCGGGCCCGGGAGTACGCCGGGTGGATCGTGACCCGGCAGGCCGTTCACGCGATCGACGTCGCCGTAGAACCGACACACTTGGGGCTGCCGCAGCTGGCCGACCAGTGGCCGGTCGACCGGCTCGCCCAGGACACCGTCATGGTCGTTGGTCTGGGCAGCATCGGCGGAGCAGCAGCCGCGCAGCTGGCCGCCATGGGCATCGGGCAGACGATCCTGGTCGACCCGGACCGGTTCCTGTGGCACAACGAGGTCCGCCACGTCCTCGACAAGCGCCACGTGGGCCGGCTCAAGGTTGACGCCATGAAGACCCACCTCGGCGACCGTTGGCCGGAGCATCGGGTCCTGCCGGTGGCGGCCGACGTCGTCGAGGCTGCCGACCTGATCCGGCCTCTCGTCCCGGCTGCCGACCTGATCCTCTGTGCGGCGGACGGCATCGCGCCCCGACGCGTGGTGAGCCATCTGGCCAAGCGAGCCGCGCTGCCCTCGGTGCAGGCCTGCGTCCTCAACGACGGCGGCATCGGCGAGGTTCTCCGGCTGCGACCCGGCTCGCGGTTCGGGTGTCTGCTCTGCCAGCGCGCGAACCTGGCCGCCGGCGGCGGCATCGACCCCGAGGCCGACCAGGAACTCCCCTACGGAACCGGCCTGGTCCACAAGCCGATGACAGCGATCCCCACCGACCTCCACCTCGTCGGCAACCTCGCCGCCAAGGTCGCCGCCGCGACACTGCTGGAGGGCAAGCACGGTCAGCTGTTCAGCCTGCCCGGCGAGCACGCGGTGATCGGGCTGCGGACGGCCCAGGGCCTCGCGGCACCCTTCGACGTCGCCGCGGTCGGCGAGGTCACTTGGCACGGTGTGGCGTCGCCCCGACCGGACTGCGTCACTTGCAACCCGGCGTGAGCCGCCGTGCGACGCCGCGCGAGCGAGTCGTCACCGTCCAGGCGTCCGCACTCGAGACGATCACTACCGAAGTCTTCGGCAGCGCCCCCCACCTCGAGACCGGTGGCATCCTCCTCGGCCACGCCGCCAGCGACAGCGTCGACCTCCACGTCACCGTCGCAGGAGACCCCGGACCAAACGCCCTGCATGAGCCACACCGGTTCCTCCGCGACCCCGCCCACGCTCAGACCCTCGCCGACCGAGCATGGGCAGACCATCAGGCGGTGTGGATCGGGGAGTGGCACACCCACCCCGCCGCCGGCCCGATGCCGAGCGGCATCGACCTACGGTCATACCTGCAGCACCTGGAGGACCCCGAACTGCAATTCGCCGAGTTCCTCAGCCTGATCGTCGCCAACACCGACGCTGGACCGACCGTGGCCGCCTGGATCGTCACCAGCACGCACCTCATCGAGACGTCCCTGAGCGTGAGTGATGTCAGCCTGACCGGTGACCAACCAGACCAGCCACCACTAGACGAGCCATCAGACGGCCGAAGGCACGACAAGGAGACCCCGTGACCGCACCCAAGTTCGATATCGCCGCCGCCTTCCGCAACAAGGAAACCGCGATGAGGGCGAGCTTCATGGCCATCCGCCACGTCACCAACCACGGTCCAACCCGTGGAGACGAGAGTGAGGCGGACTGGATCGGGCTCCTGCGCGACTTCCTGCCCACCCGCTACCTGGTCGGCCCCGTCTTCGCCGTGGACTACACGGGCGCCATGAGCGAACAGATCGACGTCGCCGTCTACGACACACACTTCTCGCCCCAGTGGTTCGGTGCGGCCAACGGCACCCGCTTCGTGCCGGTCGAGTCCGTTTACGCGGTCTTCGAGGTCAAGCCCGCTTTCAACAGCGAGTACATCCGTGCCGCCCGGCAAAAGATCACCAGCGTCCGGCGCCTCGAACGCACCTGCGAGTCAGTCAGCCACAAGGGCGGCACTTACCAGAAGACCGCCATCACGCCCGCCCCCATCATCGGCGGGATCCTCACCACCCGCAGCGAGTTGAAGACGAACCCCGTCGGCACGATGGCCGAGACCCAGCCCGCGGACCCAGGGGCCGACGACTTCCTAAACATCGGAATCTGCCTCGACGGCTTCACCTTCGACTACACGCCTCAGGTCGGAGCAGAGGGCGAGGTTACGGTCCCCTTGACGGTCAGCCAACCCGACCTGCAGCTCATCCACTTCGCGATCCGCCTCTTCCGCCAACTCCAATTGGTCGGCTCGGTGCCGGCAGTCGAAATGGACAAGTACGAGGCAAGCCTTACGTAGACGTTGTGTCGCTTGACCTCATCGACGCGTTGAAGTTTCCGCATCTGACCGCGATTCGCGCCATGCGAGCGCGATCCGGGACGCCGCTGCCGGCAAGGCTGCGCGCGTGAAGGGCGTCGATATTGGCTGCATCTCAACAGGCGCCCCCGCGCCATGGCCGGTTCCCCGGCAACAGGTGCCTCAGAACAGTGCCATCTGCGCCTCGTCGACCGACGCCAGCGCGCGGGCGATCCGCTCGTCATCCCAGCCGTCCGCAACCGCGGCTCGCAGCGCGAGCGACCGGCGGTACATCGCCTCTCGGCCGAACATTCGACTGCGGTAGCTGCGCGCACCGCCGCGGCCATGCTGCGCGATCCGGGAAAGGTTCGCGGCTTGAGTGGAACCTTCGAGGTGATCCAGCAGGGTGCCCTCGGCGCGTACGCAGATCGGGTTGTCACACACGACGTGCTCGACCACCGGGGGAAGGTCGATCGACACCCCCTCGGCCAGCGCCCAGGCAACTCGATGAGGCCGCAGCACCCTCTGGCGACCTTCCCGCGATATCCAAAAGCGCCCGTACCCGTCATCAGCGATCGCGGCTGTGCCGCCCCCGGCCCACAACCAACAATCGGTCTCCCGAGGGCCCTTCACGACGCGCGACCAGAACCGGTCGACCTCGTCCGCCGTGAGCTGCATGCGGCCAACGTAGACGCCGGCACCGACACTTGGGTGCGGTCCTTGCCGCGGTGCTCAGCGGCCAGTCGCCGGGCTGGAGCCCGGGAGGGTGAAGAGTCCTTCGTCCGGTGCCACCGTCGTCGAATGAGCGGTGGTCGGGGCCAGTAGCGCGCCGGCCTGCAGGGCGGCGGATCGGGTCGGCGCGGCCGGTGCGGCTGGTTGCTGGTCGAGGAGCTCGAGGAGCTCGAGGAGGTCGACGGGTTCGTCATCGACGGTGAGCGGGAGCGCGCGCGAGTTCGCCGTCTTCTGGCGGTCCCGAACTTCACGCAGTGCGACGAGGTGCTTGCCGTAGACCTCGTCCCACTCCGCCTGAGCCTCCTGGTGCTCGGCGTCGGAGTCGAAGCGTCTGCGCCATGGCCAGCCGCCGCGTGCATCGCTGAACTCACTCCATCGGCGGTTCTCGTCGCACTCGTTGCGCCGCAGCGTGTCCAGCTCGTTCCGCAGCTCCTGAGGCAGGGCCGCGCCGTACGCTGCGGCCTCGGCCCAGGTCACCTTCAACACGACCTTCGGCCTGATCCTGCGCCAGGCCTCCGTGTCGGTGCCGGCCGCCTTCATCGCCTCGGAGAACCCCGAGTGGTCTTCGAGCCAGACCGCCTTGCGGTTGTAGTTGATCCAGCAGCCTTCCTGCGGTGCGGAACGGCCGCCTTCCAGTGTCCCGCGTTCGCGGAGGCTATCGAGGAGAGCGTCGGCTGCCATTGCGGAGCCCAGTGCACCCAGCAAGTTCTGCTGGTCACGGTTCAGCATCGCGCTCGGCACTGCCCTACCTGGCGAGCGCGGCCGAGACCGCGAGCCGCTGACCGTCTTCGTCCTGGTGCCGACGGGCGGTCTGGTGGTGGGCCTGGTCGAGGGCGGCCAGCTGCAGCGTTGTGCTGCGCCCGCTCTCGGGGGCCGCGGGGTCCTCGGCGGGGATGCGGGTCGGCTCCGCATAGTGCTCATCGAGTTGGTCGACGATGCGGAAGCACACTGCGTTGAGCCGAGGGTTGCTCGCGACCTTGTTCTGGGCGTACATAACGCTGGTGTGGTCCTTGCCGAAGTAGGCCGCGATCGCCGGCAGGGTCAGGCCGCCGCGCCGGGCTGCCGTCATCGCCACGGCGCGGGCGTCGGTCACCGCGCGGTGGCGGTCGGCGCTGAGCACCGCGTCGCGGGTGGTGCCGAAGGACTGCGCGGCGGTGGCGATCGCGATCGCGCAGATGCCGTCGGGTCCGACGTCGGCCACCTCGCCACTCGCGGTTCCGGCGGCGTTGACCTGAGTGGCCAGTGCGATCGCGAGCGACCGCAGCTGCTCGGCGTTCATCTGGTCGAGCGTCCGCTCGACGGCGGACTGATTCGCGTTGGCGACCAGGGCGGCGAATGCCGCCGCCTGCTTGGTGGTGAGCTCGCCATCTGGTGCAGCCACCTCGGCGGGCTGGTCCTGCTGGTCGTCGACGAGCCGGAGCCGCCGAGTGCTGTTGTCTGGAGTGGCCATCGCGGCTACCACCTTTCGTGAAGATCGTTGTGGGCGGGCTTGGTGTCGTCGGGTTGAGTGGCGGCCGCGGCCAGTTCGCCGGCGCGGTCGACGTCGTCGAGGTAGCGCTGCCGGCGGCCGCGGCGGACCGGCGTCGAGGCGTGGGTCTCGTCGCGCTCGTTTCGGGGCCTCGGTTGGTGCTTGCCCGGCTGGCAGCCGTCGCCCAGCCGGTCACGCAACCTCTCCAGGAAGCCCGACAGGCCGTATCGGTGCCAGTCCTCGAGCGCGGCCGGGGTGACGGCGAAGCTGGTGTAGTAGCGGCTGCACGCCAGCACCGCCAGGTCATGCACCAGGTGGGGGTGCGCGGGCCAGCACTCGGGGATGCCGGTGCGGGTCACGTTCCACAAGTGCTGCTCGTTGACCCACATCGCGACCATGTCCAGCCACGCCCAGAGCTCGGTACGCATAGAACCGGTACACGTGGCCGGGTCCCAAGGCCGCGGCATCTGCGCGAGCTCGCGCAGCGCCTCCTCGTCGGCTGGCGGCTCGACGGTGGCTTGCTGCAGCTGCTCCATCGCGGTCCGGATCGTCGGCCCGGGCTCGGGGAACGGCCGCACCATGAGTCCGACCAGAGGCATCATCGCGTTCCCGCCCGGTGCGGCCGCAGTTCCGCCCCCTGCGCGAGAGGCGACCTGTGAGGGGTGCATCGTCGTCATCGCTCCTCCTCCCTACTTCGGCATCCCGAGGCGCTGTCGGGTCCGGGACACGGTCTCGGTCGGCGTGGGCTGGTCCGCTGCCGGGGCGGTGGGTTCGGCGACTGGGCTGCGGGCCGCACGCCGGGCACGCTTCTGCGCAGCCAGCAGCTCCTTCCCGCGCTTGCCGTCGATGCAGCGGTGCAGGTTCGCGATGATCGGGTCGTACATCTCGGCCAGGACCAGGGCCTTGCGCTGCTCGATGCGGCGCAGCTCAGCCGGCTCCAGGATCGGCACCCGACGCTGGTCAAAGGACCGGTCCATCACGCCGAACAACTCGTGGCCGCGCGCCGAGTACCGGGTCTCGGTGTGGCTCGTGGATCCGATCAGGTCGGCGAGCTCCTGGTAGAAGCGGATGTCCTTGCCGCCACCGAAGACCACCAGGTTGTTCGACAACCCGTAGATAGTGCGCGCCTCGTCCTCGCCGTAGGAGACCACGAACTGCCGCCAGGTCTGGGCAGCGAGGATGAAGGACAGCCCCAGTGCGCGCTCGTTGGCCATCCGCGTCGACAGTGTGGGGATCGGCGCTGTTGAGGGCAGCTCGTCCAGGCAAGCCAGGAACGGGGGGCACAACCGTCCGTGAGGGGAGGTCTCGCCCAGCCGCTTGGCCGTGTCCAGGATCTGCTCGGTGACAGCCGTCATCAGCGGTGACGCGCTTGCGTACGGGTCGTCGCGACCCAGCAGGTAGATCGTGCCGCCGGCCTTGATCAGTGCTTCGAGGTCGGTCGCGGGCCGCGTCGCGGAGGGGACGCAGCGTTCCCGGATCGAGCGCTGGAAGAACAGGGCCATGGACTGTTGGACGGTGGTGATCGTGTTTCCGGCCGTCCGCTCGTCGCCGTACAGGGCGCCGCGCAGCAGGCCGTCCCATAGGGGCTCCGCCGCCGGGTGGGTGCGCAGGATCTCCTCTGCCTGGGGATGCTCCCGCGGGCTGGAGACCCACATGAGCACCTCATCCAGACCAATGCCGGCGATCGCCGCGGCGTGGAAGAAGGCCTGCAGGACCTTCGCGCACTCACCGGCGTAGAACCGGGCCGCCTGATCCGAGGACTGGGAGGTGGCACCCTTGATGGTGCCGTTGGCGAACGCCTTCGCGCGCCGTTCGGCGTGCATCGCGTCCTCGCAGCCGGCGATCGGGTCCCACACCAGCTCCGGGGTGCCGGGGGCGGCGTTGAACGGGTCCAGGACCACGACCGGGCGCCCGTCACGTTGCCGGGCCTCCAGCGTGAGGAACAGGTCCTCCGGCTTGGTCAGAGTCACCAGGGCACCGCCGGGGGCATCCAGCAGGGCAGGCACCAGCAGGTCCAGGGTCTTGCCCGACCCCTGGGGGCCGATCACGCACGTGGTCCGGTCGAACGGCACCCACAGCTCGGGACCGTTGCGCCCGGCCCGGCCGAGCCGCCAGCCCACCTCGTGGGGGTTCACGTTCTTCAGGCCTGTGGCCATCAGAGGGTCCTCTCTTCCGGTTGGTTGGCGGCCCGCCGCTTGCTGCGGACTGGCCCCCTGCGCTGGGAGCGGGCGTAGAGGTCGGGCCGGACGACGTCGGCGCTCTTGCGTAGCCGCGGCACCCCGAGCGCCTCCGCGGCCTGCGCCGGCGTGGCCAGGCCGTGCAACGACGTGGCGCCGGTCAGGCCCCGCATCCACATGCCGACGACGGCCGCAGCACCGAGCACCAGCACCTCGCCGACCGCTGTGAGCACCCACATCAGTGCATGCGGCGGCAGAGTCTCGGCAACGCCGGGGCGCAGACCCACACCGAATTGCCCGTGCAGCAGCCCGCCGTAGGCGTCCAAGAGGTGCGCATTCGGCAACGCGAAGTGCCCCGACGTCGCGAACCCGATCACGGCCTGGACGACCAGCGGCGTCACCAGGAAGAAGAAGAGCGCGGCAACCATGCAGGCTGCCTTGAACTCGCCCGCCGACGGGGCGATGCTGGTGAACCGGTCGTGCCGTGCGCGCTCCATGCTCATAGCGCCGCCGCCATCGAGGCGCAGCCCGGGACCTGCCACCGGTGACACGGGAAGTCCACCGGCCCACGCTGGTCCGCGATGACTGCGACCGTGTCGATCGGCCAGTCCAGGCGCCCCTGACCGTCGAGGACTGCGGCCTCGGATGCGTCGGAGTGGTTGGGTCGCACCAAGCCCACACAACTGAGATTGGCACCGAGCAGCGTCTGGCTTGTGAGGTTGTTGCCGCCATGAGATGTCAGGATCGTCGTGCCCGTTCCCAGCGGCAGCAGCGCGAGCTGCTCGTCGTCGATGAGGTCCATATCGTCGATCACCACCAGGCAGGTTCGGGGGCGGCAGGCGCGTTCGACCTGGCGATGCAACTTGTCGGGACGCTCGACGCTGCAGCGAAGGTCGGCCCACTCGCTGGGTGTCTTGGCATAGACGTGCGCGTGCCGCGCTGTGTTGGCCAGCCACCAGCGGGTGAGGTAGCGCGCGGTGGTGGTCTTGCCCCGCCCGACGTCGCCGACCAGCAGCAGCGTTCGCGGGGTGCTGATGTCGAACCTGGCGGCTTGGCCGTCCAAGGTCGTGCCGATGCGTACGTCCATGCGAGGAAAAGCAACCCGCACCTGCGCAGATCGGACACATAGGCGCCACCGATTCACCCGACTGCTGTTGCACCCCGCTGATGACAGGCGTGGGTCATGCGGCCACGGCCGGCATCCCGCCGAGGTCGAACGCCTGCTTGGGCAACGCCCACGTCACAAAGCCACCAGGTGTGGCGACGTCGGCGAACCCGACGCAGCCGTAGACGCCGTTCGCGGCGCAGCCGTAGTCGTTGCCGAAGATCTTGCCGCCGCCCACGTAGATCGCGACGTGGCCGACACCGTTGCCGGTGTTGTATGAGACCACGGCACCCACGGGTGGGAGCGGGTCGAGCCCGGTTCCGTGCGATTGGGCTAGCCCGGCGTTGATGATGCCCTGTGCGACGTCCTGCCCGTCGCCGTAGCCGCGGCCCACGCCGGGACCGCCGTAGAGCGCGTCGACCACCTTGGGGCACTGGTTGTCGTAGGTGCAGGGTGCCCCCGAGGTCCACGACAGCCCGCACAGACCGAGAGGGGTGTTCATCATGGCGTCGAGACGGGCCCTGAGCGCCGCCGACAGGTCGCCGGCGACAGTGATCGGTGACGTGACGCAACTGGTGGCGGCGCCGTTCGTGACGCTGACAGCGGTGGCGGCCACCGCTTGACGGGCGGCGTCGAGGTACTGGTGGTAGTCGGTCTTCTGGAAGGGGATCCAGTCGGCGAACTTCGCCTCGCCCGACCCGGGCCGCGCGGAGTAGAGCGCGAAGGCGTACCTCGCGTTAAGGGCCGGGTCGAAGATGTCAGCCGGGGTGTCCCATCCAGGGACCTTGCCCCGGTGCTCTCGGGCGATCTGCCACAGCCCGAAGTGGCTTCCGCTAGCCGCGTCCGGGTTCCAGCCCGACTCCACGCGGGCGATGGCCACCGCAGTGACCAGGTCCTCCCCACGGAACCCTGCGGCGTGGGCTGCCGAGGCGGCGACGCCCGCGGCGTCGAGCTCGCCGGTGAGCGTCCCCGCAGGGTCGGACACCGCCACAACGCTGCTGGTCGGACACGGCGGACAACCCACCGGCGTGGTCGCCCCGGGCCCGGTGGGTGATCCCGCCCCCGGCCCGGCTCCGTTCATGGCCATCCGCGTGAACAGAGCCGGGTGATCGGAGTGCACCGCGGCCGCACTGATCTCCCAGGTCCTCACGACCGTCACGGACGCGGTGTAGAAGTTGAAGATAACCCCGGAACCCTTGGTGTAGCGGTAGCCGGCCGCCTCCATCCGAGGCCCAGCCGCCTGGGGGCCGTCCTCGGCGTGCGAGTTCAGGTCGCCACCCACCAGCACCGGCCCGTACGGCGCAAGGACACCAGCCAGCTCGATCAGGTGATCCATGCCAAGGCCGTACTGCTCGACGCGGGTCATCGGCGGCGTCCCCCACTGGCGGGGATACCGGTAGGCGTTCGTCATGTGGTGCACCGCGATCACCGAGACCACGGCCCCATCCGTGCGCTGGAACAACCCCCAGGCTGCATACCGATCCCACAACCGGTCGCGGTCCCGAACGACGACGTGGTCGTCGTCAACGATCTTCACGCGGCCACCGTCGAGCAGAGTCCAGGTGTCGGTGCGCCACATGATCGCGTTGTTCATCGACTGCTCGCGGCCTCCTGGGGTGTCATCGACGGCCTCCTCGCGGTAGGCGTCATAACCCGGCGCGGCCGCGCGCATCTGGCTCAGCGGCACGTCGCGGACCTCGTTGAGGGTGATGAAGTCCGGCGACGGCGCAGCGAGAGCGCGGACACCGGGGTCGAAGCCACCGCGGGTCTTGATGTTCGCGTTCGCGACCAGCACCTCACCGTCCACCGGGCCACCGGGTGTCGCCTCGACGGCAGGCATCACACCTAGACCAGCGTAGTCCTGCGTCCCGCTGGTCGCGGGACCGGTCAGCTGCGCGGTGGTGTGGACGAACGGATGGTCGGTGTAGCTGTGCGCTCCGTCGTTGGTGCTCCGGTCGACGACGGTCCCAGAGAAGGCGACGGCGGGGCTACCCATGATCCAGTCGATCTGCTCGTCGTCGGGATTCGCGGTCGACCAGCCACCGGCTAAGGAGAGGAAGAGTTGCTTGAACCGAGCCCTGTCGTTCATGTCGCCGGTCAGGAGGAGGGGCGTGTTTGGCTCGCTCTCGTGCAACTGCGCAAGGGCCTGCGATTCGATTCGAACGGCGGCGTCTCTCATCGCATCGGTTCCTCCGACAGCGTCGGCCGGATGGTGGGTGTTCAGCACCCAGATGGACCCCAAGTCGGCCCTTGAGGTGAACCGGACCAGCGGGACCTGAATGACCGGACTGCCGTACCTGATTGACACGTAGCGAACCTCATCGACCGTCCACGCTCCGGTCTGATACGCGATGGCGTCAGCCGTTGATGGCCTCCCACGGCGCTTGCCGGCAACGATGTCCCAAGCGCCGCCGGTGGCCTTGAGGAACGCCTGGGCCTGCGGCGACTCGAACTCCTGAAACCCAACGATCGATGCAGCTGAGGCGCCGATCTTTGTGACCATGTTCGGGACACGCTCGGCGTACGGCCGCTCGCCGGGATGCGGGTTGGTCCTGTAGTGCGAGGCGCCCCGCCAGTTGAGGGTCCCGATGCCGAACGACCCGCCCATGGTCGAGTTGACGGTGGGGGCGCAGGCGGCGCGGACGGCCTCGATGTTGGCGTTGCCCATGCCGAGCATGAGCAACAGCAGCGGACAGATCAGCACTAGTGGCAAGCTGAGCAGGATGAGCTTCTTCACGACTGCGCTCCCCTCGGGAGCCAATCTCTAGGAACTACGACCTCTTCGGGCGCAGCGTCGAAGGCGTCACCCGCTACATGAGGACCGTCTAGCACCCCGACCTGAGGAACGAAGACCAATCTGGCGCCCGGCCATGACAGTGTCTGTACGTACCGCGCGGCGCGGGTCGAGAGCTGTCGCAACGTCCTCACACCACGGATAAGCAACCGCTGCGCGCGCGAATCGGACACCTGGCGCTGCGGACTTTGGCCACGAGCCGCAGCGTGGCGGCTCAGCGTCCCCGCATCCGTCTCCCCGAACCGTTGAATGGCGGGGGACGCGGCGCCTCACCCTGCGTTTAAGAAGGTGACGCCGCGTCCCCCCGAAACATTAAGGAGATTTCGGAGCCGGTGGCTGAGGTGTAGAGGAGGGTTCCCGCAAGCGGATC
>JAESFX010000207.1_pt1 | contig 48024 bp, 19 predicted proteins | sample 9269501 | NCBI WGS metagenome assembly JAESFX01 (sample SAMN14515570, study PRJNA621655) | algae metagenome | isolation source: Desmonostoc geniculatum HA4340-LM1 and co-occurring heterotrophs from cave... | place: USA: Maniniholo cave, Kauai, Hawaii | collected 2009-07-28
CTGGCAGTATTCGTCCACAAATTTTACTGTGGGTGCGGGTGGGCGAGGCTCAACCATACTCTCTGTCTGGTGTTTTTGCGATCGCTCCTAATTATACTTTGTCGAGAGTGATAAAAGAGGGTTAATTTACGCAACAAAGTCGAAGGCATAACTTTTCCTGCTTTAATTGACAGTACCACCCGCATCAAAGCAATACCACCATATCCGCCATAACGAATGTGGTACTCACTGTGGAGATTGTTTTCGTATATCTCAAACTTACTGCCATCGGCGGCGGCACGTTTCCCAGTACCCCAAACTGACGGCAGGCTAAAACGGTTGTAAGAACCTCTAATTGTCTTACCATCGATGGGGATAATTTCTCCCCCTATCTTGGTGAGCAAGGTTTCTACCCAACTGAGAAAACATCGATTTAATGCTTCTGGGTTGATGAACTCAAACACCCGACGGAAAGTGTCATCTGACGGAATTCCGTGTGGTAATGCCAAAAATTCTTCTAACCATTGTTGCTTACTGATGCCGTAATTCTCAATATCTTCCCATCCTTGCGCTCCCTGTGGGGAGTTAGTTGTGTCATTGAAGTATAAATTTTGTCCTATGTGCGGCAAGTCTTATAAATCTGATAGTCACAATCGCTGAAACATAGACACGGCAATCGTTTCCAGACCATCTTGCCGAAAATTACACGTATCTCGGCTCAATACCAATAGTGCGATGCCTGCGGCCGGCTACGCCCACGCAAAGGCGTTTAAGCAATGGGGCTTCATGACTGATCGCTAAAATCCCCACCTCATGCTCTTTAGCATATTTGATGACAACCTGCCAAATCAGAGCTTGGGTGTTAGCATCCAGCATTGCCGTCATTTCATCTGCAATTAGGTAGCGAGTATGAGAGTTGAGCGATCGCGCTACTGCAATTCGTTGCAACTCACCCCCACTGAGTTCATGAGGATAGCGACTTAGCCAACTTTGGTGAATGCCCAGAGAAGCAAGTAAATCGGCAGAAGGAGGCTGTCCTTCTGCGAGAATTTTATTAATTTGCCAGCGTGGATTGACAGCTAGTTCAGGGTTTTGAAAAATCAGCTGCACAGGGCAATAACCTTTATTGGGTAAAGGCTGACCATCACACGTCACCTTTCCTTGAGTTGGCTGCAAATATCCGGCTAGGAGCTTACCAATCGTGGTTTTACCCAAACCACTCGGCCCAGTCAAGCCCACAACTTCACCCCTTTCCAGTTCCAAATTCAAGTCATGTACAATCCAGGGTTGTTGGGAATAACGAAAAGATAAATGTTCAGCTTTCAGCATGGATACACCTTACGGGAGCGCCCCGTACTATACGAAACTGGGGACGGGTTTCCCTGCAAGCTTCTGTCGCTAAGGGACAGCGATCGCCAAATAGACAACCTACAGGTAAAGCTTCTGGACTGGGTTGGCTACCAGGAACAGGGATAAACTCATTTTGAGGAAGCGATCGCCACAAGGCTTGAGTATAAGGATGACGCAGATTTCCAGATGTAAAATCAAGAGCCGCGGCAATTTCTAGTGTCGTTCCTGCATAAAACACAGCCACCTTATCTGCCACTTGTAATGCTGCTTCTAAATCATGGGTAATCAGCATCACTCCTTTACCGTCATCAGCAAGTTCACGCAAATGGTTTAGCGTCTCCACAACAACATCAGGATGCAAACCGGGAGTAGGTTCATCAGCAATTATCAACTCAGCACGACCTACAGCCGCAGTAGCAACCAGCACTCGCCGTGCCATACCTCCGGAAATTTGAAAAGGATACTGCTGCTTAACTGATGGAGCCAGACTATAGCGGTCAAATACCCGATCAACCACTTGACTAGCTTTTGTATTAGGCAATCCACTCAAACGACCTGCCCGATGCACCTGAGAACCAACACGCATTAGAGGGTCAAGATAACTTACTGACTGGGGAATTAAAGCAATTTGTTTTCCTCGTAACTTAGCCTGACGCTCAGGAGTCAGGGCTTCTCCTTGGAATATTATCTGCCCTGAGATTTGGGCGTTATGAGGTAATATACCCAAGATTGCATGAGCCAATAAGCTTTTACCAGAGCCACTAGAACCAACAACCGCTACTACTTCACCAGAATTTATTTCTATATCCAAGTCAGTAATCACAGGTAATTGCTTCTGGGTTAAGCCCACATCATACATTGTGAAACTGACACTTAAATTTTGAACTGATAGCATCTTAAAATTCGGGATTTGAGATTTTGAATTAATTACGTTAGCGCAGCGGGGCGTAGCCCATTACAAATTACGAATTATCCCTGACTTGTTTTAGGATCGAGCAAGGTACGCAGACTTGCACCCAAAATATCAAAGGTTTGAACTGCCATCAGCAGGGCAATTCCGGGGAGAACCCCTAACCACCAGTAGCCAACGGATAGGTAACGCATCGATTCTGATAGGATAACTCCAATCGCAGGAGTCTCTGGTGAAAGACCTAAACCTAAAAAGGTAAGACCAGCTTCGTGGAGAATTGCATGGGGAAATAGTAGCACCAGTCCCACAAAAAACTGGGGTATTAAGTGCGGTAAAATATGGTGTCGGGCAATCCACACAGGAGAATGTCCCAGTTTAAATGAAAGCTGAATGTACTCCGAACTTTTGATCCCAAGCACCTCAGCCCGCAGCAGCCGCGCCAGATTAAACCAGTGAGTCAAGGTGATAGAAATAATTAACCCTTGAGTACCACCGCCTGCTGCAAATGCTACCAGGATAATTAGCACTAAGTGGGGCAGACTAAAAAATACATCAATTATCCAGATAATGAAGGCATCGACTTTGCCCCCAAATGTTGCAGAAAGGGTTCCCACCACTAAGCCAATCACTGCACTGAAACTAGCAGTTAGCAGTCCTACCCACAGACTCAAACTTAATCCGTGGAGGGTGCGGGTAAGCATATCTCGCCCCAACCAGTCAGTACCGAAGGGGTGAGATAGTGAAGGCGGTAAATTGCGTGCTTGCAGAGCAATCTCTAGACCAGATGAGCCAATAATTAAGGTACTAAATAGTAAAATGCCTAAAATTAGTATAGATATGATAGCGATCGCTAACGTCCGACCTCGACGATTACCCAGAGTTAAGGGTGATTTACGTCGAAAATTTTGTAAGGCGGGTAGAACAGTAGGAAGCTTCATGATGCAGGTTTTCCAATACGGATACGGGGATCAATCACCTGATAAGCAAGGTCAGCCATGAGATTACCTGTAAATACAAACAAAGCGCTGAAGAAAACAATGCCTACCAGTAAAGGTACATCGCTGCGTAAAGCTGCCTGGGTTGTGGCATTACCTAAACCGGGATAGTCAAACACCTTTTCTGCTAAGACAGAACCACCAAACAATTCACTCAAGCTAGCAAACTGCAAAGTGATTGCAGGTAAAGCAACGTTCCGCAGACCGTGATGCCAAATGACCCCAGTAATTGTTTCTCCTTGGGCGTATGCAAACAAGGCATAGTTACTGTGGAGAATTTCAATCAGCTTTTCACGGGTATGAAGGGCAATATTTGCCACACCCATCAGACTTAGTGCTAAGGCTGGTAACACCAAATGTTGGAGGCGTTGCCAAATTATGACATCCTGGAGCAAAACCCCTGGTGGCGAAGCACAGCAAATTGGGGTAACTTGCAATTGTACAGAAAATACCGTTAACAGTAGCAAAGCAATCCAGAAAGTGGGAGCAGATGCCAAAGTATAGGCATACAACCGAATTATGCGATCTAGCCGTGAACCTTCTTTGGCCCCTGCCAGGATGCCGAGAATCACCCCGAAAAATCCTGATAGCAACCAGGCGATCGCCATTAATGCCAAAGATGCCCCAAAGCGATCGCCAATTACCTCAGATACCGACTGGTTGTAAGTTATGGAAGTCCCTAAGTTACCCTGAAGTAATTGCCCTAGCCAAAGGAAAAAACGTGTAGTCATTGGCTGGTCTAGCCCCCAACGTTGGGCGATTAATGCCCGTTGTTCTGCACCAACACGCATAACATCAGAGCCAATGTAGGCATCTATCGGATTGACTGGAGATAAATTCACCAGCACAAAAGTGAGGACTGAAACTGCTAGCAGTAACAATAACAGGTGCAGGAGTTTTTGCAGCAGGAATCGCAAAATGAACTTCAAGGGATTGTTTTTTTGTAGCCAAGCAGCATTGGTTAGTTGCATGTCCATTTCCAGGCAGTAATGTTAGCTAGTATCGAACCGTTGTAGTTGCGGTCTTGACTCTGCGATTCACCAATGTCAAGACAAGTGCTGACAAAGTAGGTTTGGTCAGGACTAACCAGCCAAGTAGAGGCTGCGTCACCTTTAGTAGTTATTCCGGTTTGATTGTCCCACTGTGCCTTTTTCCAGAACAAGCTAGCTTCTGTTTCTAAGGCAGATGCCATCCCCTGGTCGAGCATTGAATCAACGGTTGAGTTAGTGTAGTAACCGGGGTTTTGCCAGTCTCCTAGCCTTGCTGAACTGTGGTATAGATTGTAAAGTACTAGCGGATCATAAGTGCCTAAAACATAGACAACGGCATCACTATGCATCCGAGTGGCAATCTCTTTCCAACTCTTGCCTTCGACATTGGCTTGAATGCCAATTGGCTTGAGCATCTGGGCTACAGCTAGGGCTAGTCCTTGGCGAGTTGTATCTTTGGCTGGGTAGAGAATGGTAAACTCAGCTTTCTGTCCTTGTTTTTCTAAAATGCCATCTTTGTTGCGATCGCCCCAACCAGCAGCAGCAAGAATCTGTTTAGCTTTGTTTGCATCTGCATCTTTAATCACAGCGTTGGGTTCTTCCCAAAACATACCACTAACTGGAGTATAGGCAGGTGAACCATAACCTTCAAGAATATTATCAACTAAAAACTGTCGATTGATAGCGTAGTTAACCGCTTGACGAATTGCCCGATCTGCGGTGACGTTATTGCCAATTGGATCACCTTTAGGGGTCTTCTTTCCTGTATTCGGAACATAAGGAAACATCAAGCCAGCATGTACATCGCTGCTACGTGCATACAACTTCATCCCAGCAATCTGCTGAACCGCTAGAGATGAGGGAACACGGGCTATTTGAACCCGACCAGCCTTCGCTGCTGCAAACGTTGCATCTTCTTGGGTGAAGAGGAAGACAAGGCGTTTAATGGCTGGTGGCGTTCCATAGTAGTCAGGATTGGCTTCAATAATCAACTGCTGACCGCGATTCCATTGCACTAAACGATAAGGGCCCGAACCAATAGGTTTTTTGAAGTAGTCTTTATTATGTGCGTGCTTCGGTACAATTCCCAAACTAGCTATTTGATTAATAAAAGTAATCTGAGGTCGTTTTAAATGTAATTCAATCTCATATTGACTTTTGACAACTACTTTATCTAACATCGTTAAATCAACCTGTCCTCCACTCTGTTTGGTTTGGTTGAAGGTGTAGGCAACATCTTCTGCTGTTAAGGGCTGACCATCTAAGAAACGGACATTTTGACGAATTTTAAAAGTCCAAATTTTGCGATCGCTGCTGATGCTGTAACTTTGGGCTAGGTCATTGACTAATCCTAATTTTTCGTTACGACGTAACAGCGTACTCTGAAAGAGAGGAGGCCCATAATAATTCCAACCTAATGTAGGATCAAACCCCCTATCATCAAAATCATCCCACCCCAAAGCTACTACAATCTCATCTTTGGACTTAGATATTGCCCCTACTGCTGTAAAATTTTGGGAAGCAGGACTACAAGCAGTTAGGCTTTGTAATAAAAATACTCCCCCTAAGAATTGCCGAAATACTATGTTTAATTTTTTAATTTTTGGAACTATCATAAACACTATTTTTTCTCTTTATTTAAACAAAGCGCAAAAATATCAACAAATAAACGAAAAACTTATATAAATTGAGCTTGATCTAGCTTAATATTTGATGTATTTATTTGGCAGTAAAAAATAGGTATTAAAAATAATTTTAATAAACATAAATTATATTATTTCCTGTTATTTAAATGAAATTATTTAGCATCCTCTAGTATTGTTAATATAATTTCTGTTGCTTTTCTAGACTTTTCTAATTCCTCAAAGTTTTTGCTCCATAGTTTTACTCGCTCCTGCAATAATAAATCATTCTCTATTGTTTCAACTAAATCGACTATAGTATTTACAGATGCATTCTTTATATTACCAACTACACCTAAACCATGATATTTAACCCTGTCTGCATTTGTTGGTTGGTCAACGCATATTGGAAATACTATCATTGGTACTCCACAGAATATACACTCTTTAACAGTATGTATTCCTCCAGCTATAATTGCCATAGATGCTTTTTCAAGAAGTGCTAATTGGGGTGCTTTATTAACGATTATTACATTCTCAGGAATGAGTGGAAAATCATCAATATTAATATAGTCACCTACTGATAAAACTAATTGATATTCCTTTTTAAGGGATATCGCATTGATTACATTCTGAAAAAATTGTCTAGCATTATTTAGACTTAAAGTCTCAATCGCTCCTACAGTAATTCCCAAGGCGCAATAAATCAAAACTTTATCCTTATCTAGTTTTGACCATAAAAAAGGAACTTCTTGCCTTTGGAAATCTATAGAAGCTTCAGCATAATAACATCTTTCTCTTAAAGAGTCAGGAAAATCTAATTCTTCTGGACACAAAAACAGGTGTGGTAATTTAAATGGAATATTTTGAGAAAAGTCTAATAGTTCTATAGGTACTTTGCTATCAATCGCAAATTTTTTAATAATATTTTTGATGTCTAAATCAATACCAATCAAGTAAGTAATTTTCTTTTTAATCTCGTCTATAAAATACTTAAGTTTATATTTATTAGTGAAATTATTTGATAACTCTATATCTTTTGTTCCCTGGTGAATTGTCTTTGGAGGTGGTAAAAATATAAACATATCGGTTAAATAAACACTTGGGATTTTACATTTATAAGCTATCAATCCCATTAAGGTAGAGTAGAGCGGCGCACATGTGCTTATTACTAGCAAATCGGCATTAGTTTCTTGTAAAATTGTATATATTTCCTGATGATCTCCTTTGATAAAGGAGTGAATAAAAGTCTTAAAATATTTTAGGTATTGGAACTGATCGATTAATAATCTTATTCCTCTAAGCTTTAAATGTTTAATTTCTACCTGCCGAATAAATCCTTTAGGAAACCATTTATCTAGAATTGGGATAAATTTAAATCCGTGTTGGCTCGAATTTTCTTCAGAATCAGGTATTCCTAAGTAACACACATCATATCCAAGTGATTTTAGGCTTTTTGCCAGTTTTAAACTGCCATTAAATTCGCCCTGTAAATGCCAAATACAAAATATAATTTTAACCACAATTAAAACCTAATTAATACTCTTCGTAGCCTTGTTGTACTGATTTTAAATTTCATACCAATCCTTCAAATGATCGCATCTGTACTTCGTGCTTCTTTCCCATAGATTTAAAATTCCACCGATACTGTCCCCAGTACTGTCAGAGGTGCTGCGGGAAGAAGACTATAACCATCAACTTCGTAATACTTTACATCAAATAGATTTTTGAAGTTAAGACCAAACTTGTAATTATTCCGCCGATAAAAAACAGATGCGTCAGTTCTAAGGTAGGAGGGGACTGTGAATGTATTGGGTAGAGATACTTCACGTTCTGCTGCATATATTAAACCTAAACCAAACCCTAAACCTTGCAAGTTTCCACGTTGGAATTCATAAGTAGTCCATAAACTAGTACTATGTTCAGGTACGCCTGCTGTGCGATCGCCAATGAGATCCAGGTTGTTATCTTCGGTTACAATAACATCCATGTAAGCGTAGGTAGCAATAATTTTCCAGCCTGGTGCTATTTCTCCAGCAACATCTAGTTCAATTCCACGACTTCTTTGTTTACCTGTCTGGATGCTGAAGTTATTATCAACCGGGTCTGAGGTCAGTACATTTTGTCGAGTAATTTGGTAAAATGCCAAAGTTGCCCACAGACGTTCATCAAATAAATTTTGCTTCAGTCCAATTTCAAACTGTTCACCAATTTCTGGTTTAAATTGTGCATTCGTCCGGCTTCTACTAAATATTTGCGGAACAAAAGAATTAGTCCAATTGAAATAAAGAGATGTGAACTTGCTCGGCTGATAGACTATACCAGCGCGCGGTGAGAATCGGCTATCGGTTTGTTCGTTAACGACTGTATTAGTTGGACGGTCTTTATAGAAAGAATCAACTACATCAAAACGACCACCTACCGCAATTTTTAGATTAGGCGAAAGTTCAACTAAATCTTGTAAGTAAATACCTACATTATCTGCTCCTTGTTCCCCAGCAAAACTTAGTGTAAATGCTCCTGGTCTAGCGCCATAAACTGGATTAAAAATATTGATGGGAGCTAAAGGAGCTTCAAAAACATCATAGCCATATTTAAATCGAGCTAACTCCACTCCTACCAGAATATTGTGACGCAAAGAACCTGTGTTAAATTTTCCAGAAACTTCACTTTGCAGAGTATAGTTTTCATTCTTCTGCGCTCCTATAGAAGATGTCCGATTAAGTGTACTACCATCATCTTGTAGGGATATGGAATAGATGCGAGCGTTACCAACTTCAGTATTACTAATAGTTACGTTCAATCCTTGTCTAAATTTCCAGTTATCACTAAACTTATGTTCAAAATTACTGGTAAGTGAGTTAACACTTCCAGTTGTTGGGTCAAGACCAGGCTCCCCAATAAACCTGTTAACTGGTAGTCGTAAAGATACAGGATCTAAAGGCAATCCCTTGTCAAAAATATAACTGTAATTGAGATATTCATATTCGGTAGTGAGCGTTGTTCGTGGCCCAAGCTGTAAGGTTAAAGCGGGTGCAATAAAAAAGTTTTCGCTATTAACAAAATCACGATAACTATTTGCATTATCATAAGCAATATTCAAACGGTACAAAGCGGAGCGATCGCTCAATAATGGGCCAGTAGCATCAATGCTGGAGCGATAAAAATCGAAGCTTCCAGCAGTGAAGTCAGCTTGGTATAAAGGACTATCAAGAGGCTTTTTCGTAACCGTGTTGACTATTCCACTCAGTGAAGCACTAGCACCACCACCATAAAGTACTGACGATGGGCCTTTTAGAACCTCTACCTGTTGAATATTGGCAATATCACGCTGGTTTCCTTGATCTCGAAAGCCGTTGCGTAGGCTTTCATACCCAGCAAAAAAACCGCGAATGTTATAGCCTGATGTAGTTCCAAAGCCAAATACTCGTTGAACACCACTGACGTTATCAGTAAACTCGTCTAAACGTGTCACTTGCCTATCTTTGAAAACCTGTTCGGGAACTACCTGAATAGCTTGGGGTATGTCGCGCAGGGGTGCGTCGATTTTTGTGGAACTTGGGGCATTTTGAGCATTATATTCACCTTCTCGCTCGCCTGTGACTGTCAGTTCAATGGGTTCGTTAGGTTCACTAGAAGGTATTGTCGCTGGTGTTTCACTACTAGGATTGGATGTATCAGGCGTTTGTGGTTGTTGTGTAGAGGTAATAGCTGGGATCACGCCAAAAACTAGACCTTTGTCGTCGTCAAACAGCTCGACTTTTGGCGCACTTACTTCACCCGCCACTACTACTCGAATACTATTAGCATCTTGATTTATCACTATTATTTCAGTGATTCCAGAAACTGGTTTTTCTTGGCGGAAGGAATTGCCATTTGTGAGGCGCAGTTGAGTATTAGGAATATCTGCAATAAAGTTATTTCCCTCATTCTTGACTATGGTTTGTAGCTTATCAGATGTAGGAGTCTCTAAGATAACTTCCAAACCATTAGCAGTTGGGTTGAGGCGTATCCCTGTCACAAGTATGACTTCATTCTGTTTTTGCTCCTGTGCTAGCAATTCTTTGGCGCTAGTGTGGGGACGTTGGATGTCACTTAACTGGGAAATTGGTGTGATGGGTACTTCTGGTTTACTGACTGCATCTTTTGTAAAAATTACACTTACTTGGTCTAATTTCTCTTCTCCCTGTGCGTTTGCAGGCACAGTACCTAGCAGAAAGATAGTTCCTATAATTCCCAGGTAAGTAAATCGTCTTAGTTTCAAAGTTTTCCTCCACACCAAAGTTTGATGAAATCAAAACACGCCTAAACTGCATCTGAGTAGTAATGTAAAAACAAGGCTATAGTTTTTACTTATTGTTTGTTAATATTCAATCTAAAATAATTATCCTACGGCTTCAACTTTAGAGCAGCGAATAAAAGCTTAAAGAGGCTGGAAAATAGCAAATTCACTTTTGTCAGAATCTTCCTCGAAATGACCATTGGCACACAAAAATATTCCACGAACTATTAGTACAGCGTGGGTAAGTGATGACTATCGCTACGATTTATTGCACCAAAGATATTTTGTTGCTGTCTTGTCGTAAGATAAAGATAATCATTCTTACAATACCAAGGTGCGAGAAAAAGTCAAGCTATCTAAATTTGATCTATCAAGGTCTGAATCATCTCAAGTTCTTGTGTGCCAAGATTTGCATGGACTTGATTCAAGTGGTATGCAAAGCAGAAGATGCTTTGGCGATCGCTTCTTCAGGCAAACTGGATAGTGGCTTGTGCATTGACTTGAGAGTTTTTGCTTATAAGCAGCCTACCAGCTTATAATCTCTATTCCGTTTTGTATAAGTTTTTTAGAATTTGACAATTTGTCAAATTTATTTGAATTTATATAAAACGAATTACTTTGTTTATGAGGTACAAGTATTTATGCAGTTTTCGCAACCGCCTTAACAATAGCTTTTTTCAAGAATTACCCTGAAACATTTTTTAACAAACTTATAGATTATACTACTCACAATTTTAAAAAATCTATATTTTGGCTTTTTTGTCAAGAGAAACACTAGGTTTTTTAATACTATTTTGATTAGTTCTTTTAATAGAATTTACATTTTTTAATTTTATTTATTTGGACTGGAATTCTTGACAAAGATGAAGTTTTAATGTTATTTGATAATAGTTATCATTATTCATAAATAACGGCTAGGCTATAAAGCTTATAAGGCTATTGTCAGATGGAATATTTCCTGAATTTCCAGATTGCTTTTAGATTAGGGCTTGGTTTATCCCGTCTGAAATATTGCTGCTTAACAACAGATTTGAGTAACTTAATTTAGCTAATAATTTTCGTTTTTGAGGAGAAAATTTGTCTCTCTAAAAGACGGTAAAATTTAGGCGATGAAAACTAAAAAAGTGCTTTTAAAAATGTGAAATTGAATCCCAAAATTCTATTGAGCAACTAGAAATTGTTAGTAATGGGTGATCCTTTCTCCACATAAGTGGTTGTATAAATGGAGCTATACAAATGGGCAAAAACGTTTCCAGGCTATCGGTTGAGTTTTCCTCATTGGTTGAAATTCTTCATTGGAGAGCAAGGCAACAACCTAAGCAGCAGGCTTATACTTTTCTTGTGGATGGGGAAGTAGAAGGATCTTATTTAACCTATGAGGAACTAGAAAGGCAAGCTCGGATGATTGCCACTTGGCTTCAAAGCTATGCAGTCAGTGGAGAGCGGGCTTTGTTACTTTACCCGCCAGGTTTAGAATTCATTGCCGCATTTTTTGGATGCCTCTATGCGGGAGTTGTTGCTGTTCCTGCTTATCCGCCGCGATCGCATCGTTCAATTCCTAGACTACAAGCGATCGTAGCGGATGCACAAGCATCTGTAGCACTCACAACCGCAAGTATTCTGGCTGATATCGAGCATCAGTTTATCCAAGTTCCAGAACTTGCAAGTGTGAGATGGCTAGCTAGCGATGCCTACGGCAACCCCTCCGGGCAACGCACTCCAGACAAGTCGCAAGATATACAGCAACAGCCAGTTGTAACCAGCGATACCTTAGCTCTGCTGCAATACACTTCAGGTTCCACAGCAGATCCAAAGGGTGTGATGGTTAGCCACGGTAATCTTTTGCACAACCAAAAGCTTATTCAGCAGGGAATGCAGCATACAGATAAAACTATCTTTGTTGGTTGGCTACCTCTGTTTCATGATATGGGTTTGGTTGGAAATATGCTCCAACCTATGTATTTAGGAATACCATGCGTTATCATGTCTCCTGTAGCTTTTTTGCAACAGCCCTTTCGCTGGCTACAGGCAATTTCTCGATATAAAGCAACAACTAGTGGTGGCCCTAATTTTGCCTATGACTTGTGTGTGCAAAAAATTACTCCTGAACAACGGGCAACCCTAGATTTGAGTAGCTGGGAAGTTGCTTTTAACGGATCTGAACCCATCCGTCCAGAAACTTTAGAGCGGTTTGCTGCCACCTTTGCTGAGTGCGGCTTTCGGCGTGAAGCATTCTATCCTTGTTACGGCATGGCAGAAACTACATTGATTGTTTCTGGTGGTAGCAAAGCAGCTTTACCAGTATTACAGCCCGTCAACTCGGCAGCACTAGGTCAAAATCAGGTAATTCCAGCAAGTATAGAAGAAGCTAGTGTCAAGACTTTGGTAGGTTGTGGTCAACCCCTACATGATTTGAATATTGTTGTAGTTAACCCTGAGACTTTAAATCGTTGTGATAGTAATCAGGTAGGTGAGATTTGGGTTGCTGGAGACAGCGTGACTCAAGGCTACTGGAATCAGGCAGAGCAAACTGAGTACGCATTTCGCGCCTACCTGAAAGATACAGGAGTTGGGTCTTTTCTGCGTACAGGGGATCTGGGATTTTTGCATAACGGTGAGCTATTCATCACAGGTCGTCTGAAGGATTTGATCATTATCCGGGGTCGCAACCATTACCCGCAAGACCTGGAATGGACAGTACAGCAGAGCCACCAGTCATTACAACCTAGTAGCGGTGCAGCCTTTTCTATTGATATTGCAGGTGTCGAACGGCTAGTCATTGCCCAAGAAGTTAAGCGTAGTTATCTCCGAAATCTAGATATTGAGGAGGTCATTGCAGTTATTCGCCAAGCAGTGGCAGAAGTACACGAACTACAAGTTTATGCAGTACTACTGCTTAAAACAGGTAGTATCCCGAAAACTTCCAGCGGCAAGATTCAGCGCCGTGCAAGCCGTGCTAGTTTTTTGGCAGGAAGCCTAGAAAGTATTGGTAGCAGTATTTTAGAAGATGCTGATAATACAGTTGGTGAAGCGAGTTTAACTCGTGAAACCATTCTGGCATTAGAACCAGAAGAGCGTCAGACACGGCTTGTATACTATCTTCAGCAGCAAGTTGCTCAGGTTCTCAAAGTAGTATCCTCCCAGGTCAAACCACATCAATCCTTGAGTGCTTTTGGCATCGATTCCTTAATGGCGATCGAACTTCAGCACACCATCGAAACTAACCTGGGTGTAGTTCTACCAATGACAAGCTTTCTGAGGGATTCCAGTATTAGCCAACTGGGAAGTGAGATAATTGTCCAACTATTATCAAATTCGGTTGATACCTCACAACTTCTATCTAATGCATCTGTCACTGAGTATCCTCTTTCCCACGGTCAACAAGCACTATACTTTTTACAACAACTAGCAGTAGATAGTCCTGCTTACAACATTGCTAGGGCTGTATGTATCTGCGGTGAGTTAAACATCTCGGCATTGCACCGAGCATTTCAGGCTCTAGTAGAGCGTCATTCTGCCCTACGCACTACTTTCAGTATTGCTCACGGGCAACCTGTGCAACGAGTTCACCAGCAAGTAGAGGTTTGCTTTCAGCAAGAAGATGCTACAACATGGGATGATGCATACTTGAGCGATCGCCTCATTGAAAAAGCTTACCTTCCCTTTAACCTAGAAGAAGACCCACTGTTGCGGGTGAATTTGTTCATTCGCTCACCCCAGGAGCAGATTCTTTTGCTAGCTGTTCACCACATTGTTGTAGACCTCTGGAGTCTGACTTTGCTGGTGGATGAGTTGGGAATGCTATATCAGGCAGAAAACAACGGTACACCCATTACTCTACCTGCCTTAACTTGCCAGTATGCTGATTATGTGCATACCACAGCAAAAATGCTAGTAAGTCCTGAAGGTGAGAGGCTTTGGCGTTACTGGCAGAAGCAATTGGCAGGGGAATTATCCGTGCTAAATCTGCCAACAGACCGTCCGAGGAAGCCTATTCAAACTTATCGGGGGGCTTCTTATAGCTGTAAGCTGAGTGTAGAACTGACCCAAAAGCTAAAAGAGTATTGTTGCGATCGCCAAATCACTCTCTACATGGTTTTGCTTGCAGCTTTTCAAACTCTACTCTACCGTTACACCGGACAAGAAGATATTCTCGTTGGCTCTCCTACAAGTGGTAGAAATCGGACTGCTTGGGCGGAACTGGTGGGTTATCTAGTCAACTCGGTAGTTTTGAGAGCGAATTTCGCAGCTAATCCCAGCTTTGAAGAGTTTCTGAATCAAGTCCGGCAAACTGTACTAGATGCCTTTGAACATCAAGACTATCCCTTTTCATTATTAATCGAGCGCCTCGTACCAGTCCGCGACTCCAGTCGCTCACCCCTATTCCAGGTAATGTTTGTCTTGCAGAAAGCGCAGTTAGCACAGCAAGAAGGATTAACAGCTTTGGCACTGGGTGAAACTGGGACGCGGATGAATCTAAGAGGTCTGGAGTTAGAATCCTTCGGACTGGAACAGCAAGTAACTCAGTTTGATCTAACGTTAATGATGGCTGAAATAGATGGAGTTCTCGCAGCATCTTGGCAATATAACTCCGACCTGTTTGATGCTGGCACAATTACCCGCATGGCTGGTCATTTTCAGATTTTATTGGAAAGTGCGATGTGTAACCCACAACAGCCCCTTGCCAGCTTGCCACTTTTGACGGATGCGGAACAGCATCAGCTACTGTTTGAGTTCAACCAACTGCAAACCCAAAATCCGAAAGTTCAAAAGTGTTTGCATCAGTTATTTACCGAACAAGTGGAACGAACACCCAATGCTGTGGCTGTCGTTTTTGAAGATGAGCAACTAACTTATCGGCAACTCAATGCACGAGCAAATCAGATCGCTCATTACCTACAGCAACTAGGTATTTTACCAGAAATTAAAGTTGGTATATGTGTCGAGCGTTCGCTAGAAATGATCGTAGGTATACTTGGCATTCTCAAAGCAGGTGGAGCTTATGTACCCCTAGACCCCACCTATCCCCAAGAGCGCTTGGCGTTTATCTTAGAAGATGCTGCTATAACTGTGCTACTGACGCAGAATCGGCTTCTAGAAATGCTTCCCACTTTTACAGGGTCTGTCATTTGCTTAGAGGAAATTATCGCAGAGAGTGAGGAAAATCCTGTCAGTGAAGTTACTACGGATAACTTAGCTTATGTAATTTATACTTCAGGTTCCACTGGTAAGCCCAAAGGTGTTTTAGTGAGCCACTCTAATGTTGTGCGTTTGTTTGCTGCAACTGATGAGTGGTTTCAATTTGATGGAAACGACGTTTGGACGCTGTTTCATTCATACACTTTTGACTTCTCCGTATGGGAAATGTGGGGGGCGCTTCTTCATGGCGGACGGTTGGTAGTAGTTCCTTACTTGGTTAGTCGCTCACCAGATGCATTCTATAACTTGCTACGCAAAGAGCAGGTAACAGTTCTTAATCAAACTCCCTCTGCTTTTCGGCAGTTGATGCGTGTAGATTATGGCAGCGAGGCGCTTTCCTTACGCTTGGTAATTTTTGGTGGGGAAGCCTTGGAAATCAACAGCTTAAAGCCGTGGTTTGATCGTCACGGAGATAAAGTGCCACAGCTAGTCAATATGTACGGCATTACAGAAACGACTGTACACGTTACCTATCGTCCTTTGAGCAAAGCTGACCTCGATCGCACAAACAGTGTAATTGGTTATCCAATTCCAGATTTACAAGTGTATGTATTAGATCAAAACCGTCAACTATTGCCAATTGGTGTACCTGGGGAAATGTACATCGGAGGTGCTGGTGTAACGCGGGGTTATCTCAATCGTCCTGAACTGACAGCCGAGCAATTTATTTCTCATCCCTTCGAGACTGGCTCCAAAAGACTTTATAAAACTGGTGATTTAGCGCGTTATCTGCCCAATGGAGAACTTGAATATCTTGGGCGCATCGATCATCAAGTAAAAATTCGCGGCTTCCGCATTGAGTTGGGAGAAATAGAGGCGGTATTGCACCAACATCCTGCCATCCAAGAAGTTGTTGTTTTAATCAAAGAAGCTGAATCTGAAGATAAATACTTGACAAATCAGCAAGAAAATGCTGCCAATATCACAGAACTGCGCCAATTTCTCAAAAATAAACCTGAATTTGCAAAAAACTCTGCCCAACAGCAATTAGTTGCTTATTGTGTTGCCCGCCAGCAACCTGCACCCACCATTACAGAACTGCGTCACTGGCTGAAAAATCAACTACCTGAATATATGATCCCTGCGATATTCATGATGTTGGATCATTTACCTTTAACATCTAATGGCAAGGTAAATCGGCAAGCATTGCCAGATCCCGATGAAGTCCGTCCTGATTTGGCAACAGTCTATGTGGCTCCTAGTAACTCTGTAGAAAGAGAATTGGCAGAAGTTTGGGCACAAGTACTTGGTATTAATCAGGTAGGTATCCATGATAACTTTTTTGAACTAGGAGGAGACTCAATTCGTAGTATTAAAGTATTAGCTAAATCTCAGGAAAGAGGTCTAAATTGTTCGTTACAACAACTGTTTCAGTATCAGACAATTTATGATTTGGCGCAGGAAATCAATATTAATGAATCTGTTTCTTTGTTAACAAAGAAAACCGAAAAATTCAGTTTAATTATTGAAGAAGAACGCCAGAAACTAGCGAGTGATGTAGAGGATGCATATCCCTTAGCGAGAATTCAGGCTGGGGTAATCTTTCACAGTCAGTTCAGCCCTGATTCGCCGATGTATCACGATATTTTCCTTTATCACTTACGAGTTTGTTTAGACATTGAGCGCTTGGAAATGGCAGTTCAGCAGCTAGTCCATCGCCACCCGATTTTAAGAACTTCGTTTGATTTAATTAATTTTAGCGAACCACTACAACTAGTTTATCGAACAGTTGATGTTCCAATACAAGTAGAGGATTGGCGTTTTCTGTCATCAACTCAACAACAACAAGCAATTACTAACTGGATAGAAACAGAGAAACAGCGACATTTTGACTGGACTTGCCCACCAATGATTCGCTTTTTTATTCATCGCCTCACCGACGAGACTTTTTATCTCGTATTGAGTTTCCATGACTGTATTCTAGATGGATGGAGTACAGCTTCTCTACTTACGGAATTATTGCATCGTTATTGGGTCTTACTCCAAGATCAAGTATATCCTATTGACTCTTCCCCATCAGTTACATACCGAGATTTCGTAGCATTAGAGCGTTCAACGCTGGAGTCTCAAGAATGTCGCAATTATTGGGCGCAAAAGCTGAAAGATTGCACAACGATGGAATTACCCCGATGGTCTGATACCCGTCCTATAGATAATAATCCGCAAATTGGCGTTTTAGATGTTTTGATTCCTTCCGAACTTTCTGATGGACTTAAGCATCTGGTCCGGATAGCAGAAGTTCCTCTAAAACACGTTTTGCTGGCTGCACATTTAAGAGTCATGAGTCTACTAAGTGGCGAGTTTGACATCCTAACAGGTCTTGAGTCTAACGGCAGACTGGAAATAGGAGATGCAGAACAAACATTAGGTGTTCATTTAAATACAGTACCTTTTCGCCTGCAACTGAATGGAGGAACATGGATAGATTTAGTGCAACAAGTTTTCCAAACAGAAAGTGAGTTATTGCCATTTCGACGCTATCCTTACGCCGATCTGAAAAAGCTTAACGGTGGCCAGCACTTATTTGAAACTGTTTTTAACTATACTCATTTTCATGTATTCCAAAATCTTCAATCCCTACAAGGTCTGGAAATTTTAGGCGCTCAAGGTTTTGGTGAAACCCATTTTGCTCTGAGGGTGGAGTTCAATCGAGAGCCTTTTTCGGATAGCATACAGCTCGATTTAGAATGTGACCTGACTAAAATAGACCAGGCACAACTTGCAGCGATTGGCAATTATTATATTGAGACATTAAAAGTGATGTCTCAAAAACCAAGCGATCGCTATGAATCTCAATGTTTGCTTCCAGAGTCCGAACAGCATCAGCAATTGGTCGAGTGGAATAACATTCATAGCGAATATCCGCAAAATTGGTCTATCCATCAATGGTTTGAGAGCTTTGTAGAACTGACACCAGATGCGATTGCGCTAAGCGCACGCTCCGCGAACGCAGTAATTTATCAAGATCAGCAATTAACTTACCGCGAACTGAGCGATCGCTCCAATCAACTTGCTCATTACCTGCAAAACTTAGGGGTTCGTCCTGACTTCCCAGTGGGAATTTGTGTGGAACGTTCTTTAGAAATGCTTGTGGGTATATTAGGTATCCTCAAAGCTGGTGGAGCATACTTACCTCTAGACCCTGCCTATCCTCAAGAACATCTGGCTTTTATACTGCAAGATTCTCAAGTGTCATTGGTCATTAGTCAGTTGTCATTAGTTAACAGTTTGGGAGAAATGACGGTCATCTGTCTAGATACAGACTGGGAGACTATAGCAAAAAGTAGCCGCAATCAGCCTAGCAACTGGGTTACTCCAGAGAATCTGGCATATATTATTTATACTTCTGGCTCTACGGGTAAACCGAAAGGAGTGCCAGTTACCCACAGAAACTTAGTGCATTCCACTAGTGCGCGGATTGCCTACTATACAGAACCCGTTCGCAGTTTCTTATTAATTCCCTCCTTTGCTTTTGATAGTTCAGTTGCAGCTATTTTCTGGACACTTTGTCAGGGTGGGACTTTGGTATTGCTTAAGGAAGGTTTGCAGAGAGATATTTGGCAATTGGCAAATGCGATCGCACAACATCAAATTTCCCATTGGTTAAGCGTTCCTTCGCTTTACGCGGCTCTTTTAGAACACATACAACCTGCTAAGTTGATTTCTTTGCATACCGTCATTGTTGCAGGAGAGCCTTGTTCATCTGCATTAGTAAAGCGTCATTATCAGCTATTACCGCAAGCATCACTTTTTAACGAATATGGCCCAACCGAAGCAACTGTCTGGAGTAGTGTTTGCAATTGTGAAAACTATCAATCCAGCAATACTATTGCGATCGGTCGTCCAATTACAAACACCCAGATATATTTGCTGGATGCTCATCTACAACTTGTGCCTATTGGAGTTGTTGGAGAATTGTACATTGGCGGAATGGGTTTAGTAAATGGATATTTAAACCGTCCTGAACTGACCGCCCAAAAATTTCTCCCCAACCCCTTCCAAAACAGCGAAGGAGTGAGAGAAGACGAATACTCAAATTGTCACTCTCGCCTTTACAAAACAGGAGATTTGGCACGTTACCTTCCTGATGGCAATATTGAGTTTGTTGGTCGTCGTGATTATCAAGTAAAAATTAGGGGATATCGGATCGAATTAGAAGAGATTGAAACAGTATTAAAACAGCACCCAAATGTACGGGATGCAGTTGTTTTAGTAAAAGAAGAAGAATTAAGCAAAAAACGTTTATTAGCTTATATCCTAGCTGCTTGTACTGCACCAAAAACAAACGAAATCCGAAGTTTTTTAAAACAAAAATTGCCAAATTATATGATGCCTAGTAATTTTGTTATATTAGATGACTTCCCCTTAACTCCTAATGGTAAAGTTGACCGCCAGAATCTTCCTGCTCCTAATCAGAAACTCAGTAATAAAACAAAAATAGCTCAAATACTGAAGAAATTGGAACAAATTTCTGAAGAGGAAGCACAACTCCTACTTTCTCACAAGAAAATTTCAGTTTCACACTGTGAATAAGGCCAAGAAGGAAATAAAAATGAGCAATTTTTTAGAACGTATTGAACAACTTTCTCCAGAAAAACGTGAATTGCTAAATCTTTTTCTTCAAGAAGAAAGCACGGAACTACAAGAAAATTATGTAGCACCTAGCACTCCATTGGAAGAAAAAATGGCAAGTATTTGGAGTCAGGTTCTTGGTATTGAACGGGTGGGCATTTATGATAATTTTTTTGAATTGGGAGGAGATTCTATTCAGAGTATTCAAATTATTGCTAAAGCAAATCAGGCAGGTTTTCATCTGACGACTAATCAACTGTTTGAGTACCCAACGATTGCTGATTTAGCGAGAATTCTGGAAACAAGCTTAATTACCTTGACAAATCATCAAACCGGACAAGTAACAGCACCTATAATACCTCTTCAAAATTTCCAATCTCCAAATAGAGTTGGCTTTACTCCTAATGATTTTCCAGAAGCAGAATTAACTCAAGAAGAACTAAATCAGCTTTTTAATCAATATGAAAACTGAAGATATTGAGGACATCTACACTCTCTCATCAACGCAGCAGGGAATGCTATTTCATATCCTGATAGAACCTGAATCAGGGATGTATTTAGAACAAACTTTATGTACATTAGAAGGAAAATTCAATGTCTCAGCTTTTTCAAAAGCTTGGCAACAAATTGTAGAACGACATCCTAGTTTAAGAACAGGTTTTGTCTACAAAAATCTAGAAAAACCAGTTCAAGTGGTATATCGGCGCGTGAAACTGGCAATAGAGCAATATGACTGGCGCAAATTACCAAAAACTGAGCAGGATAAACAATTAAATGCTTTTGTAGAAGCAGACCGCAAACGTGGTTTTGAGATTTCTGAACCACCTTTGATGCGATTGACTTTGATTCACATTGGTGAGGACATTTATCAACTAATTTGGAGTGCTTACCATCTGATACTAGATGGCTGGTGCATTGATATTCTTTTGAAAGAATTTTTTACTCTTTACGAAGCATTTCGCCAAGGTCACAATTTTCAGTTACAACCATGCTATCCCTACCGAAATTATATAACTTGGTTGAAACAGCAGGATATATCAGCAGCAGAAGTATTTTGGCGACAAACACTTTCGAGCTTTAAAACACCAAGCCTTATAGGGGGTAACGGCAATAATGATTTTACTAAGGAAAGGAGTTATGATCAACAGAAAATTCAACTATCTGCATCTACTACAGCAGCACTAAAGTCTCTAGCAAAACAACATCATCTTACCTTGAACACTTTGTTTATTGGAGCTTGGGCTTTGTTGCTAAGTCACTATAGCAAGAAAAAAAATGTGCTATTTGGTACTGTTATGTCCGGTCGTCCTGTAACTTTGCCTGGAGTGGAATCGATGGTCGGGCTTTTTGTCAATACATTACCAACACGAGTACAAATAACTTCGCAAGATGTATTAGTAACTTGGCTAAAAAATCTCCAGTCGCAATACAACCAGTTACACCAATATGAATACACTCCTTTAGTAAAAATCCAGAATTGGAGCGAAGTGTCTGGAGAATTACCTTTATTTGAAAGCCTCTTAGCGTGTCAAAATTCTTTAGTAGATATTTCTCAGTTACAAACAGAAGATTTAAAACTAAATAATGTTTGTTTCTTTTCACGTTCCAACTACCCTCTTAACTTTGTATTATTACTCGGTTCCGAATTAGGAATAGTTTCTTACTATGATTTACGCTTTTTTACAATCAAGGGCATAACAATAATACTAAATCAATTTCAAGCAGTTTTTGATGCTATGACTGCAAATCAAGATACTTATATAACCGATTTGCTAAATTTAGTTGATGATATTGAATATAAAAGTAAAGCTATGGAGTTAGAGTTAATCAAAAAATCTAATATTAATAAGTTAAAAACTATTCAGCCAAAGGCTATTAAAATATTTAATGAAACCTGAGTAACACTTAATATAAGGAATTAATAAATTTATGCCTTCCACAATTGAGTATCCCAACTATAATCCTATTGCCCAGGTAAATAATGAATATTATAGTTCTCAATATTTTGAACACATTCTACCATCTGTACAACAGTTATTGTTATCTAATTTATCCATTGGAGCGCAAATTATTGACCTATGCTGTGGTGCTGGTCGTCTAACTCAGGCATTGTTAAAAAAGGGGTATAAAGTCACAGGTATTGATAGTTCAGAAGAAATGTTGCGCTATGCTCGTGATAATGCACCAAACGGTGAATTTATCTTAGGTGATGTGCGTTTATTTGAGTTATCACCTGTCTTTGATGCAGCAGTTTCTACAGGTGCGCTCAACCATATTATGTGTCAAGAAGACTTGATTAGTGTATTTAGAAATGTTTATAGGGGATTACGTAAAAATGGCAGATTTGTATTCAATGTATTGCTAGATGAAGGATTTCAAGCTGGCTGGGATGGGTTTATTCTCAGTGATGCCAAAGATGATTGTGCCTGGATCGTAAAACATATTTATGATCCAAAAGACAAAATAGGTCAAATAAAAATTACTGGCTTTGAACTGAATGCAGGAAATTGGCAGCGTTTGGACGATACCATGCTAGTTAAAAGTTATAGCAGTAATGAAGTAATTTCTGCTTTGGAACAGGTAGAATTTAGCCAAGTTAGCATTCACCAAAGCGAACCAGATTTTCAAAATAGCAATAATAAACCACGTGAAACCTTTTTTATTGCCTGTAAATAACTAGAGCAAAATAACGAATTGTGTAGAAGATTTTACATCGGAGCTTTTATCCAAACAAAATACACGGGATGGCGTAGATGTGTGGTATTGTAGGAATTTTTTCCAGACAGGAACCGATCGCAGTAGAAGCGTTAACTAATGCAACGCAGCAGTTAAGCTATCGAGGGCCCGATCGCCAATCGCAATGGGTTGCCCCTCATCAAAAAGTGGGATTAGGTCATACTCGACTAAGCATTATCGACTTAACAACAGGGAATCAACCAATCACCAATGAGGATGGGCAAATACACCTGGTTGTGAATGGGGAATTTTATGATTATGAACGAATTCAGGATCAGTTAAAAAACTTGGGTCATCGACTTACTACCCATTCTGACAGCGAAATTGTACTTCATCTTTATGAAGAGTTTGGTATCGAATGTTTGCAATATTTGCGGGGTGAATTTGCATTTATCTTGTGGGATGAAGCGAGACAGGTTTTATTTGCTGCCCGCGATCGCTTCGGTATTAAGCCACTTTTCTATACCACGGTCGGTAACACGCTTTATTTGTCGTCAGAAGTCAAAGCGCTATTTGCCGCAGGTGTTACCGCCCGTTGGGATTATGAATCATTTTACCAACAGCTATTTGTTTATGTAAATCAAGACCGGACTTTATTTGCAGATATCAAACAAATTCCCCCTGGTCATTACCTGCTAGCAACACAGCAAAAAACTCAACTCGTTCGTTATTGGGATTTGGACTATCCAACAACTGATACACCCAGAACGCAGCGCGATGAAGCTGAATATATTGAACAATTTCGGGAGAAGTTGGAAGAAGCTGTCCGAATTAGGCTACGGGCTGATGTACCCATTGGTAGCTTTTTAAGCGGGGGTATCGATTCTTCTGCCATCCTTGGAATAGCAGCAAAATATAGTTCCAACCCCATACGGGCTTTTACTGTTGCTTTTGATAACCCAGCATACAATGAAGAAGCGATCGCCTGTGAAACAGCAAAACACGTTGGTGCAGATTTCCAATCGATTCCACTCAGCGATTCTGATTTTGCAAAACACATTTCTGACGCAATTTGGCACGCTGAAACACTAGCTGTAAATCCCCACGGTGTTGCTAGATATTTACAAAGTCGTGTAGTACATAATTCAGGTTATAAAGTTGTACTTTCTGGCGAAGGTTCTGATGAAATTTTGGCTGGATATAGTCACGCACGGCAGGATTTAGTGTTTAATAACACAGTTAGACAAGGGAAGTTTTCCCAGACTAGTGCAAAAACACCAGCAGCATTGGCAAGAGTACAGCAAATATTAGGATTTACTCCTTCTTGGTTAAAAGAAATAGCAGTAAAACGGTCAATTTTTCACATTCTTCTCAATTCTGATTATGCATCTAAATTTGCTGAAAAAGAGGTTTATGGCGATTTTTTAAACCAGTTTGATATCCAAGGGCAAATGGTAGGAAGAGAGCCAGTAATTCAATCTCTATACTTGTGGTCTAAATCAATTTTACCCAACTATATTTTATTTGCTGAACGTCTGGAAATGGCTAATGCTGTTGAAGTACGGTTGCCATTTTTAGACCACCATCTTTTTGAACTGGTACGTGAGATGCCGATTTCACTTTTGATTCAGGGAAATAAGGAAAAATATGTGCTACGGGAAGCAGCTAGACCATTTCTCACCAATAGAGTCTACACTCGTCCAAAACAGCCTTTTACTGCTCCACCAGCCACTCTTACAACCAATAATCCACTATATATATTAATCCAAGATTCCTTACGAAGTTCAGTAATGGCAAGCGTACCATTTTTTAATCAATCATCAATTATTGCACTATTGGATAAACTTGATGAAATGAAAGAGAACCAGAGGATAAATTTAGACTCAACACTTCTAATGTTATTGGGTACGTGCTTTCTCCAAACTCGATACAATCTCTAGTCTTTTTTCAGCCAATAATTAGCATTTAGTAATATGCAGAATCAAATGATTGAAGGCTTTGAACTCTCGCCTCAGCAAAAATATGTCTGGGCGTTACAAAAAAACAGTTTAGCGTATCGAGCGCATCTGACTATTTTAATTGAAGGGACTCTGAACGTGGAAGCTTTGAAAGAGGCTTGCCAAAAGTCGGTTAATCAGTATGAGATTCTCCGCACAACATTTCATATTCCACCTGGAATGCATATTCCAATTCAGAGTGTTAGTAAGAATGCAATTACTACATGGCAAGAGTTAGATTTGAGCCATTATAGTTTTGAAAAGCAAGAATCATTTATTAAAGATTTTTCTACTAAAGATGAAGAATGGATTCTGAATTTTGAAAAGGGTTCTCTCTTATTTTTAATACTAATTACTTTATCAGCACATAAATATATTCTGCTTATTAACTTACCAAGCTTATGTGCTGATTCCAAAAGCATGAATAATCTATTTCAAACAACTTGCAGTTTATATAATGGCAGTTATCAACAAAATTTAGATTTAGAAAATATACAGTATGTACAGTTTTCTGCATGGCATAATGAGCTATTGACATCAGAAGATTCAGAACTAGGGAGAAAGTATTGGCAGAGTAAAAAAATTAATGATTTTCTGAACCTAAAATTGCCTTTTGAGTTTAAGAAAGCTGAAAAAATAGAATTTAAACCACAAGTTATAACTTTGACACTTCCCCAAAATTTAGTAAATAAGATTACAACATTTATTCAAAATCAGAAAACTACCAAATTTGTCTTATTCCTCTCCTGTTGGCAGATATTACTCTCGCGTCTTACTGGTCAATCGGATATCGTTATCGGAACAATTTGTGATGGTCGTCCCTATCCAGAATTAGAAAGAGCATTAGGCTTGTTTGCTAAATACTTACCAATTCACAGCCATTTAGAGGAGAATGATTGTTTTGATCAAGTATTAAAAAAAGTTGATAAATCAATTATTGAAGCTTACTCCTGGCAAGAGTTTTTTGTTTGGGATCAAGTTATTGATTTTGAAGATAAGAATATTTTATATCCTCAACTATTTTGTTTTGATTTTGATGAATCTCAACCTAATTATTTAACTAATGATGTTTCGTTTTTAATTCAAAAACAATATATATGTTTTGCCCCATTTAAAATCAAACTGGCTTGTATTGATAAAAAAAACACTATTGATTTAGAATTTCATTATGACTCTACTTTATTTTCCGGCGAAACTATAGAGATATTAGCTGGTCAGTTTAATACATTGCTGGAGAGCATCATTATTGATTCCGATTCCAACTTAAATTTAAGGAAATTACAAACTATCAGCATAGCTGAGAAACAAAAAATACTATTTGATTGGAATAATACTAAAGTTAATTATCAAAATTTTCAATGTATACATCAACTTTTTGAAGCCCAGGTAAAACGAACCCCTCACGCTATTGCTGTTGTCTTTGAAGGTCAAGCATTGACCTACCAAGAATTAAATGATAAGGCTAATCAACTAGCGCATTACTTGCAAAAGCTGGAAGTCAAACCAGAGGTTTTGGTTGGCATCTGTTTGGAACGCTCTTTAGAGATGGTAATTGGACTATTGGGAATTTTCAAGGCTGGTGGAGCTTATGTACCCCTAGACCCTGCATATCCCCAAGAAAGATTGTCTTTTATATTAGCTGACACAAACACACCAGTTTTATTGACTCAAGAAAAATTAGTTAATAGGCTTCCTAAGTATATAAGACGTGTAGTTTGCTTAGATGCTGATTGGGATAATATCGCTCAAAAAAGCTCAGAAAACCCAGTCAGTAGCGTGATACTAGATAATTTAGCTTATGTAATTTATACTTCTGGTTCCACTGGAAATCCGAAAGGGGTAATGAGCAATCATCAGGGTATAAGTAATCGCTTACTTTGGATGCAAGATACTTTCAAATTAACAACATACGACCGGGTTTTACAAAAAACACCATTTAGCTTTGATGTATCTATTTGGGAATTTTTCTTGCCCTTATTAGCAGGTGCAAATTTAGTTTTAGCTAAACCTGGTGGACATCAAGATACTGCTTATCTGGTGGAATTAATTGCCGAGCAGCAAATTACGATAGTTCATTTTGTCCCTTCGATGTTGGCATTATTTCTTCAGGAGTCGGAACTAGAGAAGTGTCAAAGTCTCAAACGAGTTTTTTGTAGTGGTGAAGCACTTGGTTTTGACCTGCAAGAACGCTTTTTTGCGCGTCTGGATGCAGAACTATACAATCTTTACGGGCCAACAGAAGCATCTATTGAGGTAACATATTGGCATTGTCGGCGGGATAGCAATCAGTCTATTGTTCCCATTGGTCGTGCGATCGCTAACACGCAGATGTATATATTAGATCAACATCTGCAACCTGTCCCTACTGGAGTTGTAGGAGAATTACATATTGGTGGTGTTGGACTGGCGCGGGGTTATTTGCATCGACCTGATTTGACAGCCGAAAAGTTCATTTCCAATCCCTTTAGTGGCGAACCTGACAGTAGGTTGTACAAAACAGGAGACTTAGGACGTTACCTTCCTTGCGGTAATATTGAATACCTGGGCCGGATTGACGACCAGGTGAAGATTAGGGGTTTTCGGATTGAACTGGGAGAAATCGAGGCGGTACTCAACCAGCATCCGGCTGTATTGCAAGCAACTATCCAGGCACAAGAAGATGGAAAACTCTACCCACAAGGGGATGGAGTTTTTGGGCATGGGGAAGAAGCTACCAATGCCCTATGCCCTATGCCTCAAGCGGCGGCGGGAGCAACCTTGACTACCCACGAGGGTATGGAGTTTCCCGTCGCTTTCAATGAAGTCGATGGCAAGCGCTTAGTTGCTTATATAGTAACGAATTCAGAATTAGTTCCTACTATTAGGGAGTTACGCTGTTTTCTGCAACAGAAATTACCTGATTATATGATGCCATCAGTGTTTGTACCTTTAAAGACACTGCCCCTAACATCTAGTGGGAAAGTAGACCGCAAGGCATTAGCTACAGCACAGCGATTGCAGTTTCAGCCAGAAAGCAGTTTTGTCGCACCTCGAACTCCAGCCGAGGAAATTGTGGTAAATATCTGGAAACAGGTACTACATCTCGAAAAAGTTGGCATTCAGGACAACTTTTTTGAATTAGGTGGACATTCGCTATTAGCTATTCAGGTGAATTCCCGATTGAATAAAGCCTTTGGGGTAGAACTGTCTGTACGTAGTTTGTTTGAAGCACCCACGGTAGAGAAATTAGTTGCAGCGATCGCCTCCGCCTCCGCCACACCTTCGGCGAACGCTAACATTAGCAATGGGCAACAAAAAACTCAGGTGCAGATAATTCCTAAAAGAACGGGAACTGAACCCTGTCCACTTTCCTTTGCCCAGCAGCGATTGTGGTTCCTCAACCAGCTAGAATTAGATAGCTTTGCCTACAATATCTCAGCAGTTGTTCGCCTCAATGGACTGCTGAATACAATTGCACTGCATCAGAGTTTCAACGAAATCATCCGCCGTCACGAAGCTTTAAGGACGAGTTTTGCGATCGCTTCCAGTGGGGCGTACTCCTTTCCTACGGAACGCTCCGCGAACGGAGAAACAAGCTACGCGGAGCGTCTTGGAGAGAAGCCCATCGCAGATGGTCAACCTGTCCAAATTATAGCCCCCTCCCTAACTTTGACTTTCCCAGTGATCAATCTGGGGGATATGTCGGAGATTGAGCAACAAACAGAAGTTCAGCGACTAGCTACATCTGAAGCGCAGCAATCCTTCAATTTGGCCGAAACTCCATTGTTACGGGCGACTCTATTAAAGTTAAATGATACAGACCATGTATTACTATTCACAGCACACCACATAGTTTTTGATGGCTGGTCAATAGAGATATTCATCCGAGAACTGGCAGTTCTTTATGAAGCCTTTTCTACTGGCAAACCTTCTCCCCTCCCTGAACTACCTATTCAGTATGCTGATTTTGCCCTTTGGCAACGACATTGGTTGTTAGGAGAAGTACTCAAATCTCAAATAGCTTATTGGCAGCAACAATTGGCTGGTATTTCTCCATTACAGTTACCTATAGACCATCCTCGTCCCAAAAGTCAAACCTTTCGCGGTGCAACAGAGTCATTTTCCCTATCGGCAAAACTGACTGAGGCACTCAAAACACTGAATCTTCAAGAAGGCGTGACTCTCTTCATGACCCTGCTAACAGCTTTTAAAACATTGCTTTACCGCTATAGTGGTCAGGACGATATTGCAGTCGGTTCACCCATTGCCAATCGCAACCAAACTGAGACTGAAAATCTCATCGGCTTTTTTGTTAATACTATCGTGTTGCGTACTGATGTTAGTGGTAATCCCAGCTTTAGAGAACTGCTTCATCGAGTGCGAGAGTGTACTTTATCAGCATACACCCATCAAGATTTGCCCTTTGAGTATCTAGTTGAGATACTTCAGCCAGAAAGAAATCTTAACCACAACCCAATATTCCAGGTAATGTTTGCATTCCAAAATACGGCAACAGAAGAACTGAAACTACCTGGACTAAATCTTAGTTTTTTGAACTTTGACCGTCAGGCTGCGACATTTGATTTAAGTGTGTCAATGCAAGACGGCGAGTCAGGAGTACAGGGAACATTTGAATACAATACAGATTTGTTTAATGCTGACACCATCCGGCGGATGGCAGAACATTTTCAGATTTTGTTAACAGGTATAGTTGATAATGCAGAACAGCAACTCTCAGATTTGCCTTTGCTGAGTGTAACTGAACAACAGCAACTTTTGGTGAAGTGGAACAACACGAAAGTTGATTATACTCAAAATCAGTGTATCCATCACTTATTTGAAGCTCAAGTAGAACTGACCCCAAATAATATTGGTATTACTTTTGAAGACCAGCAAATCACTTACAGCGAACTCAACACTCGTGCAAATCAGCTAGCACATTATCTGCAAAAAATCGGTGTTGGCGCAGAAATTATCGTGGGGATTTGCGTAGAGCGTTCGTTTGAAATGGTAGTTGGCTTATTAGCCGTTCTCAAAGCAGGTGGTGCATATTTACCGTTAGATTCGCAATTACCAAAAGAGCGCTTGGCATTCATGTTAGAAAATGCCCAAGTGTCGGTGCTGTTAACTCAAGAAAAATTGGTGACTGTATTACCAGAACATAGAGTTAATCTAGTAATCATAGATGCCGATTGGCAAGAAATTGATAAACAAGATAAATGCAATCCTACTAGCCAAGTAACAACTCAAAACTTAGCTTACGTCATCTACACTTCTGGTTCTACAGGGCGACCCAAGGGAGTACAAATTCTCCACAGCGCTGTTGTGAATTTCTTGCACTCTACACGCCAAACTTTGCAGCTAGTTGAGCAGGATATCCTTTTATCTGTTACTACTTTATCTTTTGATATTGCAGTTTTAGAGATTTTTTTACCCCTAATAATTGGGGCGCGTGTGGTTATAGTTAGCCGTGGAGTTGCCGCAGACGCAATACAGTTGTCAGATGCATTAACCAAATCTGCGGCTACTGTCATGCAAGCCACACCAGCAACTTGGCAAATGCTAGTAGAAGCTGGATGGCAGGGTAATTCTCAACTCAAAATTCTTTGTGGTGGTGAAGCATTACCACGAAATTTAGCTAATCAGTTACTTCAAAGGTGTGCTTCTCTGTGGAATTTGTACGGCCCTACGGAAACTACCATTTGGTCAACTGCTTACAAAGTTGAGACAGAAAGTAGTATCGTGCCTATTGGTCGCCCACTTGCCAACACGCAGATATATATTCTTGACCAACATGGTCAGTTAGTTCCAGTAGGAATTGCTGGTGAATTACACATTGGTGGCGCTGGTTTAGCTAGGGGATATCTGAATCAGCCTGAATTAACTACCCAAGAATTTATCTTCAATCACTTTAGTGACGAACCGGGAACAAGGTTGTATAAAACGGGCGATTTAGCTCGCTATTTACCCAACGGTGATATCGAATATTTAGGCCGAATTGACTACCAAGTAAAACTAAGAGGTTTTCGGATCGAATTGGGAGAAATTGAGGCAGTACTCAGCCAACACCTAGCAGTAAAACAGGCTGTAGTTCTTTTACAAGAAGACAAAATAGATAATCAGCAGATAGTTGCTTATATCGTCTCTCGCAATCAGCAGATTCCTACAATTAGCGATTTGCGAAACTTCTTGAAGCAGAATTTACCTGACTATATGATACCGAGTGACTTTGTACTTTTGGAGACACTGCCGCTAACTCCTAATGGCAAAGTTGATCGTCGGCGTTTATCTACACAAGTAGGTTTGCATCTTGAAGAGAAAATTACTTACATTGCTCCGCAATCTGCCGAAGAAAGAGCGATCGCCATTATTTGGCAAGCGGTTTTATCTGTGGAGAAAGTCGGAATTCACGATAATTTCTTTGATTTGGGCGGCCACTCTCTACTACTGGTGCGAGTTTACAGTCAGTTACAAACAGTTTTTGACAAAAAAGACTTATCAATGATGGATTTATTTATTTACCCAACTATCAGTTCTTTGGCTCGATATCTCAATCAAAATGAATCGCTAAGTGTCAAACCCAGTAGCGATCGCTCCCAGACTCGCAGAGATGTTCTCAGACAGCAACGCCAACGTAGAAACCATTAGGAGTTTTCCCATGAATCAGGAAGCATCATCAGATTACCTGGATGCGATCGCCGTTATTGGGATGGCAGGTCAGTTTCCCGGAGCCAAAAATATTGATAGTTTTTGGGAGAATTTACGGAACGGTATTGAGTCAATTTTGACTCTTAATAATGACGAGCTAATAGCTGTAGGCATTGCACCTGAAGTTTTTCAAGACACGAACTATATTAAAGCCAAAGGAATCTTAGAAAATATTGAGTTATTTGATGCTAATTTTTTCGGATTTAACCCAAAAGAAGCAGAAATCACAGACCCCCAACATCGTATTTTCTTAGAATGCGCCTGGGAAGCTTTAGAAAACGCTGGCTACAACAGTGAAATCTATCCTGGGAAAATAGGGGTTTATGCTGGTCTTAGTCAAAGTACGTACCTACTAAATAATCTAATTACCAACCGAGAACTAATTGACTCGGTTGGTACTTATCAAATTTGGCTGGGTAACGATCGCGATTTCTTGGCAACGCTAGTTTCTTACAAGTTAAATCTGACTGGGCCTAGTGTCGTTGTCCAAACTGCCTGCTCTACCTCCTTAGTGGCAATTCATTATGCTTGCCAAAGTTTGATTGCTGGTGAAAGCGATATCGCCTTGGCTGGTGGAGTATCCATCGCTGTACCGCATCGAGTTGGCTATACCTATCAAAAAGGGGGAATTTTTGCTTTTGATGGTCATTGCCGTGCCTTTGATGCTGAAGCTAGTGGAACTGTGGGTGGTAATGGTGCCGGTATTGTGGTCTTGAAACGGCTAGAGGATGCCCTTGCTGATAGAGACTGCATCCATGCAGTGATTAGAGGTTCAGCTATCAATAACGATGGTGCTGTGAAAGTTGGTTACACAGCTCCCAGCATCGAAGGCCAGGCAAAAGCGATCGCCGAAACTCATGCTGTGGCTGGAGTAGAACCGGAAAGCATCACCTACATCGAAACCCACGGTACAGGTACAGTTTTAGGCGATCCCATTGAAATGGCCGCACTTAATAAAGTGTTTCGTGCCAGCACCCAAAAAACAGGTTTCTGTGCAATTGGTTCAGTAAAAACCAACATCGGTCATTTAGATACTGCTGCTGGTATTGCAGGCTTCATTAAAACTGTCCTTGCCCTCAAACATCAACAGATACCACCCAGTTTACATTTTAGTCAGCCTAACCCTCAGATTGATTTTGCCAATAGTCCCTTCTACGTCAACACTACCTTGTCTCCCTGGCAAACGAATAATACTCCCCGTCGAGCCGGAGTTAGTTCTTTTGGAATTGGGGGGACAAATGCTCATGTTGTTCTCGAAGAAGCGCCGTTGGAGAAGCAGGGGAGCAGTGTTTCGACTACGCTCAACAACCGGGGAGTAGGGGAGCAGGGGACGCAGGGGACGCAGAGGAGAGATTATTTACTGTTATGTCTGTCTGCTAAAACTACGATCGCTCTTGAGCAGACAACAGCTAATCTCATTAGGCATCTGCAACAGCATCCTGATGTGAATTTAGCTGATGTTGCTTATACCTTGGGCATTGGTCGCCACGGTTTCAACTATCGTCGGGTGTTGGTATGCAAAGACGTGAGCGATGCAGTCACAACATTAGTAAATCCAGACTCACCTCAAGTTTTGACTTGCTACCAAGAACGCCGCAATCCACCCGTAGCATTTATGTTCCCTGGTCAGGGTACACAGTATGTGAAAATGGGCTGGGAAGTATACCAAACTGAGCCGACCTTTAAAGAGGCTGTTGACCTATGCTCAGAAATTCTCAAACCACACCTGGGGCTTGACTTGCGCTGTGTGTTGTATCCTTCTCAGGAAGAAACGGAACTTGCAAGCCAACAGTTAAATCAAACTGCGATGTCTGACGACAAGCTGCTTCGCATCTACGCTCAACCAGCAATATTTACAATTGAGTATGCTTTAAGCCAGTTATTAATGTCATGGAGCATTCATCCTCAAGTGATGATTGGTCACAGTGTTGGGGAATATGTAGCAGCACATCTAGCTGGTGTTTTCTCCTTGGAAGAGGCTTTAGTGCTAGTGGCAGCACGGGGACAACTAATGCAACAAATGCCGCCAGGGTCAATGCTTGCCGTGTCTCTGGCTGCGGAGGAAGTGCAACCTCTTTTGAGTGAGGAATGCGCGATCGCCGCAATTAATGCTCCATCTTTATGTGTTGTTTCCGGTACGATAGAAGCGATCGCTCAACTTGAACATCAGCTAATTGAAAATAGCATCAAGAGTCGCCGTCTGCACACCTCCCACGCTTTTCATTCCCCAATGATGAAACCCATTCTAGAAGCATTCGGGGAGCAAGTTAAAAAAGTCAACTTCCAACCACCTAAAATTCCTTACATTTCTAACGTTACTGGCACTTGGATTACAACAGCCCAAGCAACTGATCCTAACTACTGGGTGCAACATCTCCGCTCCTCAGTACAATTTGCTAAAGGTGTGCAACTTTTATTGCAAGAATCAGACCGACTATTATTAGAAGTTGGTGCTGGAAATACTTTGAGTACCTTTGCCAAACTCTCTTCAGTTGGTAGTCAAGCTGTACTAACAACGCTTCCCCATGCACAAAACCGACAGTCAGATAGCCAATATTTGCTAACCACAATTGGTCAACTTTGGATGGCTGGTATCGATGTTGATTGGACTAGATTTTATCAGTATGAACAACGTTATCGCGTCCCATTACCAACCTATCCTTTTGAGCGTCAGCGTTATTGGATTGAACCCCAAAAATCAGCCAAAATTGTCGAAAGTAAGCCGATTGTGTTGAATAAAAAGCCAGATATTGCTGACTGGTTTTATATGCCTTGTTGGAAACAATCAGCAATATCTCAATCTTTTGACAAGATAACATTGGTGGAGCAAAACTTGTGCTGGCTAGTTTTTGGGCATGGGGAAGAATTACCAACGCCCAATGCCCAATGCCTAATGCCCCAAGCGGCGGGGGGAGGAACCTCTACCACACAAAAGGGAATAGAGTTTCCCGCAGCTTTCGATGAATCCAGCTTTGGTTCTAGACTCGTACAACGACTAAAAAAAGAAAACCAATATGTCATAACCGTAAGTGTGGGAGAAGAGTTTAAGAAGGTAAGTCAGGACAGCTACACTATCAATCCGCAAAATAGGGATGATTACCATGCATTATTCAAAGAACTGGGCATCTTAAACAAAATTCCCCACAAAATCCTGCATTTATGGAGCGTCACCAAGAACGATCGCGCAGCTTCAGAAATTGAATTTTTTGAGGAAACACAAGATTTAGGATTTTACAGCTTACTATTTTTGGCACAGGCGTTGGGGAAACAGCATCTAGCCAACTCGGTCAAAATTGGTGTTGTTTCTAGTAATATGCAGCCGATCACAGGTGAGGAAATACTTTGTCCAGAAAAAGCAACTGTACTGGGGCTTTGTCTAGTTATTCCCCAAGAATACCCGCATATCACTTGCCAAAGTATTGATATTGCAATGCCTCTTTCACAAAGCTGGCAAGAAGAAAAGCTGATAGATTCTGTCTTATCGGAACTCGTAACAAAATCGGCTGATTCTATGATTGCCTATCGCGCTTCTCGCAGATGGGTACAAACCTTTGAGCCTGTACGATTAGAAGCGCCCGTTGAAAAAGAGGCTCTTGTGCAGGGAGCAGGGAGAAAAGGGGAAAATTCCATCCCCCCTCCCCCCGCCCCCTGCCCCAATACCTCTTCCACCTCCCCCTGCCTCTTTGTTCAAGATCAACACGGGTTGCGAGAACAGGGAGTATATTTAATCACTGGCGGCTTGGGTAACATCGGCTTTGTGCTAGCAGAGTATTTGGCAAAGACTGTACAGGCGAGATTAATTTTGATTGGGCGATCGCCAACTCCAGCAAGAGTTGCATGGCAGCAATGGTTGGATACTCACGATCCCCAAGATAAAATTAGTCAGCAAATACTGAAAGTGCAAACTCTAGAGGCTCATGGTGCAAAGGTTATAGTCAAAAGTGCTGATGTCGCCAACTTAGAACAAATGCAGAGTGCGATCGCTCAAGCTTGTGAGATTTTCGGCGAAATTAACGGTGTCATCCATGCGGCTGGACTTTTAGGGAATGAGTACTTTAAAAGTATCCAGCAAATAACTAAGGCTGAGTGTGAACAGCAATTTCACGCTAAGGTACACGGTCTGTTTGTATTGCAAAAAATATTACAGGGCAAAGCACTGGATTTTTGTCTGCTGACCTCATCTTTATCATCTGTTCTCGGTGGACTTGGGTTTGTGGCTTATTCTGCTGCTAACCTGTTTATGGATGCCTTTACTCATCAATGTAATCAATTTAACGCTTTTCCCTGGCTCAGTGTTAACTGGGATGGCTGGAAAATCCCAGCAGAAAAACAAGTAAATATCAAGCTTGGAGCAACATTAGCTGAGTTTGTAATCGCTCCTAACGAAGGTATTGAGGTATTCAAACGTGTTTTATCTAATACATATCCTCAAGTAGTTGTCTCTACTGGAGACTTGAAAGCCAGGATTGACCAATGGATTAAACAAGAGCCTTTTAAAAATACTGAATCGGTAAACAAAGTAGCAACCGCCTCGCTTCACTCTAGACCAGATTTGAAAAGTGCATACATTGCACCTCAAAATGAGATAGAACAAATTATTACGAATATTTGGCAAGAACTCCTGGGTATTCAGTCAGTCGGCATCTATGATGATTTCTTTGAATTAGGTGGACATTCCTTGTTGGCTACTCAGGTGATTGCACAAATGAGTAAAGCTTTACAGGTAGAATTATCTCTGAGCAGTCTGTTTGAATTGCCCACTGTGAAAGCTTTGTCAGATGATCTTGTTGGGTATGAGCGATCGCAAAACACAGAAAAAAATACTATACTTCCCCTAGCAGCGATGTCTAACGACAAGCCCTACCCTTCGGGAACGCCAAAGGCGAACGGGTTCGGGAGTTCGCAATCGACGGAAACCGCCAAGACTGCGACTCCCTCACCGCTACGCGTCTACGCACCCAACCCCGAACAACGCTATCAACCTTTTCCACTAACTGATGTACAACAAGCTTACTGGATTGGTCGCGGTGGAACTTTCGAGTTGGGCAATGTGGCAACTCATGGCTACATCGAACTAGAAAGTCATGGGCTAAATTTAGAAAGATTGAAATTGGCTGTACAGCGTCTAATCGAACATCATGATATGTTACGGGCGATCGTGCTGTCAGATGGGCAACAGCAGATTCTCAAGCAAGCACCAACATATCAAATTGAAATCTTAGACCTGCGCGAACAAAATTCTGAAGTTATTGCATCTCAGTTACAGGCTGTGCGGCAGCAAATGTCGCACCAAATATTAGCAGCCGACCAATGGCCTCTGTTTGAGATTCGCGCCTCTCGTTTAGACAATGACTGCATTCGTTTACATCTCAGCTTTGATTACTTAATCGTTGATGCTTGGAGTTTAGGCGAAATTCTCGCACCCCAGTTGCATCAGCTTTACCAAAATCTAGAAACAGTTCTAGTTCCACTCGAAATTTGTTTCCGAGACTACGTTTTAGCAGAGATAGCTTTGAGAGATTCTGAAGTTTACCGAAACTCTAGAGACTATTGGTTCAACCGCCTCTCTACATTACCACCAGCACCAGAGTTACCTCTAGCAAAGAATCCTAGCTCGATTACAAAGCCTCATTTTATCAATCGGAGTGCGCGTTTGCAGCCAGCCACTTGGCTACGGCTAAAAACTCGTGCTACTCAGGCAGGACTAACACCTTCTGGAGTTTTGTTAGCTGCATTTGCCGAAGTTTTGAGCGTCTGGAGTAAAACCCCTAAGTTTACACTCAACCTAACATTGTTCAATCGTTTACCTTTGCATCCACAAGTTAATAATATTGTTGGGGATTTTACTTCCTTAACATTGTTAGCAGTAGATTACTCAACTTCAGAGTCTTTCCTCTCAAGGGCGCGAAGCTTGCAAAAACAGCTTTGGCAAGACTTGGAACATCGTCATATTAGTGGCGTGGAAGTTTTACGGGAACTAGCCCGCACTCAAGGACGAGCAACTACAGCAGCTATGCCTGTTGTGTTTACCAGTACCCTAACTCAGAATACTACCCAACAGGGAACATCAAATTGGGAAAAGTTAGGAGAGGTTGTTTACAGCATCTCCCAAACCCCGCAAGTATGGCTAGATCATCAAGTTTCTGAAAATGAAGGGGCTTTACTCTTGAGTTGGGATGCTGTAGAAGAACTGTTCCCAGAAGGATTTTTAGACGATATGTTCGCCGCTTATTGTCGCCTTCTAGATTCTCTGGCAACAGATGAGTCAGTTTGGCAAAGCATAACACTGCAACTACTGCCACCAGCACAGCTAAAGCAGCTCGCAATCATTAATGCTACAGAATCACCTGTTTCGCAGGCGATGCTTCATACTCTGTTTGCAGAGCAAGTATCCCGGCGACAGCATCAGCCAGCAGTAATTACACCTAACCGAACTTTGATTTATGAAGAGTTACATTGTTTAGCTCATCAAGTTGCTTATCGACTGCGACAGTTGGGCGTGCTATCCAATACATTGGTTGCAGTCGTAATGGAGAAAGGTTGGCAACAGATTGTTGCAGTACTGGGAATTCTCCAATGTGGTGCGGCTTATTTACCCATTGATCCCGAACTCCCTACTGAACGTCGCTGGCATATATTCCAGCAAGCAGAAGTCCAAGTAGTGCTAACTCAGTCTTGGCTGGACAACACTTTATCATGGCCAGATTCCATCCAAAGCATTTGTGTGGACAATTTAGCAGTAGTGGACGATATCTTGCCCTTAGAACCAGCGCAAACACCCACTGACCTTGCTTATGTTATCTACACTTCTGGTTCTACTGGTTTGCCCAAAGGGGTGATGATTGACCACAGGGGGGCTGTAAATACTATTCTTGATATCAACCAACGCTTTGGCCTTGGGGCAAATGACCGAGTGTTAGCTCTTTCTCCCCTGAGTTTTGATTTGTCAGTTTATGACATCTTTGGTACGTTAGCTGCTGGTGGCACAATTGTCATTCCAGAAGCCACAAATACTAAAGAACCAGCCCATTGGTTAAAACTGATACAGCAACACCAGGTAACTGTTTGGAACTCAGTGCCAACTTTAATGCAGATGTTAGTTGAGTACGCTGCCAGTCAATGTGATGAACTACCCAACTCACTGCGTTTGGTTTTATTGAGTGGCGATCGCATCCCATTAAATTTACCCACACAAATTAAATCACTATGGGAAAATATACAAATCGTTAGTCTAGGTGGGGCAACAGAAGCGTCTATCTGGTCAATTCTCTATTCCATTGCAAAAATTGACCCAACTTGGAATACCATTCCCTACGGTCGTCCCTTGACCAACCAGCGTTTTTACGTGTTCAACCAAGCGCTCACAGAATGTCCGGTTTGGATACCAGGGCAGCTTTATATTGGAGGTGTTGGGCTAGCTCAAGGTTATTGGCATGACCAAAAGAAGACTAATGCTAGTTTTATCATTCATCCGCAGACAAAAGAGCGGTTATACAAAACTGGCGACTTAGGAAGATATTTGCCAGATGGCAATATTGAGTTTCTAGGACGTGAAGATTTTCAGGTCAAAATTAACGGTTATCGCATCGAATTAGGTGAGATTGAGGCTACCCTGCAACAATATCCCACTGTCAAAGAGGTAGTAGTCGCAGTTGGAGAATCACAAGTGAATCAGCAACTAGTAGCTTATATAGTTCCACAGTCAGATTTAGCTGACTCTAATCAGCAGCAGGCTGAAGCTTATGAACCTCGTCAACTTCCTGGTGTGTTACTTGACCCTGTAGAGCGGATTGAATTTAAGCTGAAGCAAAAAGGATTGCGACAATTAAAACCCAGTCAATCTAGCATCCAATTACCTAAACCCAAGTTTGATCAAATCCTCACCCAAGAATATTTACAGCGTCAAAGCTATCGCCAATTCCAAGATGAACCAATTTCATTAGAAATGTTCAGCCAGTTTTTGAGTTGTCTGTTACAAATGCAGCTTGAAGATTCGCCTTTACCAAAATATCGCTATCCTTCTGCTGGTAGTTTGTATCCGGTACAAACTTACTTGTATGTCAAACCTAACCGCATTGCCGGACTAGGGGCTGGTTATTATTATTACCATCCCGCCGACCATAATTTAATATTGCTTAATGCCGAAACCTCGATTTGGGGCAATATCTATAGTGGTAATCAACCTATTTTTGATCAGTCGGCTTTCTCATTATTTTTAATCGGACAACTCAGCGCGATCGCTCCCATGTATGGTGATTTGGCAAGAGACTTTTGTTTGTTGGAAGCTGGTTACATTGGTCAATTGCTCATGAACTCCGCACCAGAAAACCAAATTGGTATTTGTCCTATTGGCTACCTAAAATTTGAAAAGTACCAAGATTTACTTAGTCTGGGATCAGATCAAATTCTACTCCACAGTTTTTTAGGTGGAAAAATAGATCAGGCTCAAACTAGGCAGTGGTTACAACCTCCAATTTCTCGCAAACCAGACTTACTTACTGAAGATATACGTACCTTTTTACAACAAAAGCTACCACAATATTTACTGCCTTCTACTTATGTTTTTCTGAATTCCCTACCGCTAACACCTAATGGCAAAGTAGACCGCAAAGCACTACCAGCATCTAAGATAGTTAACAACAATCTCAAAGAAGGCTTTGTTGCACCCCGCAATCACACTGAAAAAACTTTGGTAGCTATTTTTGGAGAAATTTTAGGGGGTAAAGAGATCGGAATCCACGATAATTTTTTTGAACTGGGGGGTGATTCCTTGAAAGCTACCCAAGTAATGACTCGCTTACGGGAAGCATTCCAGGTGGATTTACCTCTACGTCGTTTGTTTGATAACCCGACTGTGGCAACTTTAGGCGATCGCATTGAGGAGTTACAGACACAAGTTACCACCGATATTACAGTAAGCGATCGCGAGCAAGGAAGATTATGAAACCCATTGAGGAGTTTTTGTTTGACCTTAACCATTTAGATATCAAAATCTGGGATGATGATGGTCACTTAGGCTACGACGCACCTAAAGGAAGACTGACACCTGCGTTGCGTGCCGAACTGATTGAACGCAAGCAAGAAATGCTCTCGTTTCTTCGCCAGTTAAAGCTGGCTTCAGCTGACAAACTTGCACCCATTAAGCCTGTCTCACGACAGGGAAAACTACCCCTGTCTTTCGCCCAGCAACGGCTGTGGTTCCTCAACCAGTGGGAGCCTGATAACCCCTTTTACAACGAGTCTATTGGTGTGCGACTGGAGGGTTTGCTCAATATTTCTGCCTTAGAGCAAAGTCTCAACGAAATCGTCCGCCGCCACGAAGCCTTACGGACAAATTTTACCTGTATTGAGGGAGAACCCACGCAAGCGATCGCTCCTTCTTTGCCTTTATCTTTAACTGTTGTAGATTTACAGGAGATACCTGAATGTGAACGTGAAGCCGAGGCTTTACGACTAGCATCTAAAGCAGTGTCGTGTTCCTTCAATCTTGCTCAAGGAGCATTGCTGCGGGCAACTCTACTACAGTTAAGTAAGACAGAGCATATAATTTTGTTGACAATACATCACATTGTCTGTGATGGTTGGTCAATGGCTGTTCTGATTCGAGAGATAGCAGCACTGTACACAGCCTTTTGCAATGGTAAGCCCTCCCCATTACCAGAACTTCCAATCCAGTACGCCGACTTTGCCAACTGGCAACGGCAATGCTTAACTGGCGATTTCCTTCAGTCTCACCTCAGCTACTGGCTAAAACAGTTGAGTAATTATCCTCCTCTACTGCAATTGCCTACAAACCGCCCCCGACCTGCAATTCAGAGCTTTCGAGGGGCAACGCAATCATTCTCTTTATCCACAGACTTGACTGAGGCGCTTAAGGTACTAAGCCAACAAGCAGGGACTACTCTGTTTATGACCTTACTTGCTGCCTTTAAGACTTTACTTTACCGTTACAGCGGACAGGAAGATATTTTAGTTGGATCTGCGATCGCTAATCGCAACCGCACGGAGTTGGAAGCATTAATTGGTCTTTTTGCCAATACTTTAGTTTTACGTACCAATCTTACAGATAACCTGAGCTTTCGAGAACTGCTCTATCAAGTGCGTGAGTGTACCTTGTCAGCATACACCCATCAAGATTTACCTTTTGAGTATTTGGTAGAGAAACTTCAGCCTGAACGCAACCCAAGTTATAATCCACTATTCCAGGTAATGTTCGTTCTCCAAAATTCCCCAACTGAGAAGCTAAAGCTACCCAGTTTGAACTTGAGTTTCCTAAAACTGGAAAACCAGACGGCAAAGTTTGATTTAAGTTTGTCGATGGCTGACAGTGAGTCAGGATTGGAAGGGAGTTTAGAGTACAACAGCGATCTATTTGATGCAGACACCATATATCGCATGGTGGAACATTTCCGTATCTTGTTAACAGGTATTATCAATAATCCAGAACAATGCCTTTGTAACTTGCCCTTGCTGAGTGCAGCAGAACAACAGCAGTTACTAGTGCTGTGGAATAATACAAAAGTGGATTACCCAGAGGATGTCTGCATCCACGAGCTATTTGAGGCGCAAGTAGAGTGTACACCTGATGCGATCGCGCTAGTCGCACGCTCCGCGATGTCTGCGACGGGCTACGCCTACGCAGTAGTTTTTGAGGATCAGCAACTAACCTATCAGCAATTAAACCACCAAGCTAATCAGCTAGCTCATAATCTACAGGAACTTGGTGTTGGGCCAGAGGTACTGGTGGGAATCTACATTGAGCGTTCGTCGTTCGCGCAGCGTCTCGAAGAGAAGACGTTGCCGAAGGCATCGCTGGAAATGTTTATTAGCATCTTGGCAATCCTGAAAGCTGGTGGGGCATATTTGCCATTAGATCCGTCCCATCCCCAGGAACGTTTAGCTTTGATCTTGGAAGATGCAAAGCCTTTAGTGTTAATTACTCAAACACAACTAGTTGCCAAACTCCCGCAACACAAAGCTAAGATTATATGTCTAAATGCGGATTTGGCTTCACAATTTTCACAGCAGAGCCAGCAAAATCCCATCAGTAAGGCTAGACCTGATAACTTAGCTTATGTAATTTACACTTCCGGCTCTACAGGAATACCCAAGGGTGTTATGGTAATACATCAAGCTTTGGTGAATCACAGTATTGCTGCGGCTAAAGCCTATAAACTACAACCAGATGATAGAATTCTCCAATTTGCTGCGATTAGTTTTGATGTCGCAGCAGAAGAACTTTTCCCATCTTGGTTAAGCGGCTCAACTGTGGTTATCCGCCCTGATAGAGTACTATCTTTGGCTGACTTCCAGCAATTCTTAGAGCAAGAAAAAATAACCGTTCTGAATCTGCCAACTGCATACTGGCATCAGTGGGTATCTAAACTATCGGATACCAAAGCAGCATTACCTTCCACACTTCGCTTAGTCATTGTTGGTACTGAGCAAGTAAAATCTGAAAAACTAGCTCTCTGGCAGAAACTAGTAAACAATAGCATCCGGTGGATCAATGCTTATGGCCCAACAGAGGCAACTATCGGTGCAACAATTTATGAGCTAGTTAACGAGCAAGAAAATCTAAGATTACCCAGTGTACCTATTGGTCGTCCTATCGACAATACCCAAATATATTTGTTAGACAAACATCTAAACCCTACACCTATCGGCGTACCCGGTGAACTATATATCGGAGGCATTAGTTTAGCTAGAGGCTACCTCAATCGACCTGATTTAACTGCCAAGAACTTTATTCCCGACCCTTTTTCTAATCAAGCACAGACTCGTCTTTACCGAACAGGAGATTTAGCACGGTATTTAGCTAATGGTGATATAGAATACTTAGGGCGAGTAGATAACCAAGTAAAAGTCAGGGGTTTCCGTATAGAACTGGAGGAAATTGAAATTGCACTAGCACAATACCCTGCTGTGCAGGAAACTGTAGTGCTAGCCCAAGAAACTCAGGCGGGCGATCAGCAATTAATAGCCTATATTGCCTGCAATAAAGAGCAATTTACGACTAGAGAACTGCGAAACTTCTTAAAACAGCAGTTACCTGAATACATGATCCCGTCAGCTTTTGTACTAATAGAAAGCCTACCACGGATGCCTAGCGGTAAGGTAGACCGCCAAGCACTCTCAGCACTAGATACTAAAAGACCCAACTTCCAGAAAGATTACGTGGCACCTCGTGACCTCTTGGAACTTCAACTTACAGAAATCTGGGAAGAACTTTTGGGAGTTTTTCCGATTGGTGTCACAGACAACTTTTTTGAGGTTGGGGGCCACTCACTTTTAGCTGTACGCCTGATGGCTAAAATTCAAAAGCAGTTTGAGTGTAGCCTACCACTTTTTTCACTTTTCCAAGAATCTACTATCGAAAATCTCAAAAGTCTTCTCAGCCAAAGAATTCATTCTCCTCAAAATCCATCCCCATTAGTAGCCATTCAGCCTCACGGTCATAAAAAACCTTTGTTTTTCATCCATCCTGTAGGTGGAAGCGTTTTTTGTTACTACGAATTAGCTCGTTTTCTTGGCTTAGAACAACCATTTTACGGGTTGCGATCGCTCGGTCTTTATGGAGAATATGAACCTTACACTTGCATTGAAGACATGGCATCCCATTATATTGCAGCACTCCGCGTTGTACAGCCATTCGGCCCGTATCTTTTGGGAGGGTGGTCTATGGGTGGCGTTGTGGCTTTTGAGATGGCAATTCAATTAGAAAAGCAAGGTCAAAAAGTTGCTCTACTTGCCTTACTGGACAGCCAAGCACCAATTAAGATAAACCAATCTACTGGCTTTAATGATCATGATGATGTCGAGGTATTAGTCAATCTTGCTCAGGATATAGCCTGTTCCACTGGGAAGATTTTCTCAATTAGTGATAATCTATCTGCCTTATCCGAGACTCTCCGGCAACTTCAGCCAGAAGAGCAACTTAGCTATTTATTAGAGCAAATGAAGATGGCTAACCTTGTTCCTCCAGATATTGAACATTACCAGCTTCACTGTCTTCTACAAGTTTTCAAGAATAATATTCAAGCCCTAAATAAATATACACCACAAGTTTGTTGTAACCAAATCACACTTTTTCGAGGGAGTAATATTGTTGATCATGAGCTTGATAGTCTAACTTTAGGTTGGGATAAGCTTTCTTCTGAACCAGTAAAGATAATTGCGGTTCCTGGGAATCACTACACAATGCTTGCCAAACCTCATATTCATAACTTGCAAGAAAAGTTGAGAGAATACCTAGTTGACACTTGAGTTTTTGGCTGATTATTTACTCTTACCATCAAGTAAGTGTAATACTGCTGATGATTGCTCACGATCATAGTATAAAGCTTTCACTAACCTGCGATCGCTACCCCTTATAGTGATCGCCAGGGACGATCACAAACCCCATAATTTATATAATAATGATTATAATTATCATATAAATGTACTGCGACTTTCCTCTTACACCACTTTTTAGTGTCGCAGTCTATTTCTTAATTGTTACCTGATTATTTAGGCTTAAACTCTGTATACTTACCGCCTAAACCTTCGACAATCGTGCGTGTATTGGCAATCAGCATTCCTTGGTAAGTCTCACCCTCTGTTCCTTTTTCGCCCAAACCATCAGCAAATAATTCTTCTTTTGCAACTTTCACCTTCGCCTCTTTTGCTACAGCCGTAATCAATTTGGGATTAATCGTTGTCTCTGCAAAAATCGTCGGTACACCCTCTTTTTTAATATCCTTCGATAGTGCGCCTACCCGCGCAGGTGTCGGTGCTTCTTCTGTGCTAATACCCCCTAGCGCCCCTTCAATGGGAATTCCATAAGCTTTGGAATAGTAACCGAAAGCATCATGGGTGGTAACTAATTTACGTTGCTTGGGTGGAATTGTGGCTATTTCTGATTTAATCCAGGTGTCTATCTGACTGATTTCGTTTGTGAGTTTTTGCGTGTTGCTAGTATAAGTTGCAGTATTATTTGGGGCTACCTTTGCCAACTGTTGAGAAATCGTCTGTGCGATCGCTATGCCATTCTGGGCATTTTGCCATACATGAGGGTCGGTAACAGTTTTACCATCCTCGTCAAACTGCTGAGGTTGGGGGACTGCAACTTCATTTACAGCCACCTTGGGAGCAGAATTTGAAGTGGCTTTAATTAACTTGATTAAACCTGGTTCAAAATCGTAGCCACCATAGAGGATTAACTTTGCTTGCTCAATTGCTTTGCTATCATCAGGCTTGGGCTGGTAGACATGCGGATCTGAGCCTGGATCAATTAAACACTTGAGGTCAATAGTATCACCTGCGATTTCTTTAGTTAAGCCACAAGCAATGGTATTGGTGGCGACTACTAACGGTTTACTACTGGCTTCTGGCGCTGGTGAAGTCCCCGTTTGAATAACAGACGCATTATCACCAGGCGTAGGAGTTGATTGGCTGGTTTGGGATGTTGGACTACATCCAAGTACCCCACAGGTTAGGACAAGAGCCGCTAAGGATTTCAATCGTAGTTTGTAAGATATCATAAATCTGGCTGCTTAAATTATATTGATTATCATTATCATATAAATGGTAGATTTATGTTAGAAGTTAAAAATTTAGCTGTAAATTACCGGGGAGTCACGGCGGTTGAGGATGTGAGTTTCCGTTCCTTACCGGGACAAATTGTGGGTGTGATTGGCCCCAATGGTGCTGGTAAAAGCACGATGGTGAAGGCGATTTTGGGCTTAGTACCAAGCACGAGTGGAGTTGTAAAATTTCACGATCGCGCTTTGAAACAACAATTAAGTTCAGTCGCGTATGTACCGCAGCGATCGCAAATTGACTGGGATTATCCAATCACAGTCTGGAATGTGGTGATGATGGCGCGGACTGTGCATACAGGCTGGTTTCGCTCCCCTTCACGGCCATCTCAAGAAATAGTTCAAGATGCTCTGGCGAGAGTGGGGATGCTAGAGTTGCGATCGCGTCAAATTGGAGAATTATCAGGCGGACAACAGCAGCGAGTATTTTTAGCAAGGGCTTTAGCACAACAAGCAGAATTATTATTCTTTGATGAGCCGTTTGTTGGAGTTGATAAAAAGACAGAAGCCATCATGTTTGAGGTATTTGAAGAACTAAAAACTCAAGGTAAGATTTTGCTGGTAGTCACCCATGATTTGGGAACAGCTTTGACCAAATGTGACCAGTTATTATTGTTGAATAAACAAATGATTGCTAATGGTTCGATGAAAGAAGTGATGACAGCAGATAATATTCAACGTGCTTATGGAGATAGTGTATTTATATTGAATAGGGAAGTAGCTTAATGTTAAATTGGCTAATTGAACCTCTAAGTTTTGAGTTCATGCGGGGAGCTATTACCACAGCGATTCTGCTAGGAATTCTTTGTGCTGTTGTGGGTACTTACCTTATCGTTCAACGCATGGGATTATTAGGAGATGTCATTGCTCATGCAGTTTTACCAGGACTAGCGATCGCCTTTTTCTTAGGTATTGATATTTTCTTAGGTGCATTTATATCTGGAACTCTTAGCACCTTTGTTATTGGTTGGATTCAATCTCAATCTCGCATCAAAGTTGATGCAGCGATGGCGTTAGTTTTTTCGGGATTTTTAGCCTTGGGTATCATGCTAATTACCTTATTGAAAAGCAAGTTAGACCTGCATCAGTTTTTGTTTGGTGATATCTTAGGCGTAACTACAGATGATGTGAAGCGGACTGTAATTATTACAGTTATTGTCTTACTTTTAGTAAAGCTTTTTTACAAAGAATTGCTCTTTTATACTTTTGATCCACTCGGCGCTCAAGCGAGTGGTTTACCAATTAATTTAATTCATTTTGGATTAACTGGTGCTATTACCCTGACAATTATTGCTAGTATGCAAACTGTGGGTGTAGTCTTAGTTGTTTCCCTTCTAATTGGCCCAGGAATTACAGCTTATTTATTAGTCAAAGAGTTACACCAAATGATGCAATTAGGCGCGGTTCTTGGTGTGATTAGCAGTGTGACTGGGATGTATATTAGTTACTATTTAAATGTGCCATCAGGTGCGGCTATAGTGTTAGTTGTTTCTGTACTATTTTTATTAGCATTATTTTTGAGTCCTACTCAGGGAATTTTGACCAGACCAGAAATGGCTTATCAAAGAGCTAGGCTTTTTAGCCAGTTCAAATCTCAAAAAACGAAGTGATACCGTTTCTTTATGAAGCTGCAATATATTTTTAACACCCGGCTAATGCCGTTCCCCCTTGCTAATACCAATTCACAAAAAATATGATACAAAAGCAAACTCTAAAATCTATGCTAAATCTCACTTTCTTAATTTTGAATTTTGAATTGGTATAAGGGGGGACTACAGGAATGAAACGCTCAGGGAAAAAGAGGCACGGACATTGTTGGAACGGAACAATGGAAGGGGATAGACCTTCACCTCAAAAAATAAGTTGATGGGAGATGGAAAGATAAAACTTAACCATGCAGCAGCAGAATTGGAAACTTTACCCTTGCTCAACATCAACAGCAGCAAGAAGCGAAGGGAAATTGTGAGCATTCGGTGAATGCATGGATTGAATTCCCAAATTAGCGCGATTGATTAAATCTGCGTTCGTGGGAATAACATGACCAACTCCATCCAAAACTGATTGATTAACCCTCTTTTATCACTCTCGACAAAGTATAATTAGGAGCGATCGCAAAAACACCAGACAGAGAGTATGGTTGAGCCTCGCCCACCCGCACCCACAGTAAAATTTGTGGACGAATACTGC
>JAESFX010000208.1_pt1 | contig 47770 bp, 42 predicted proteins | sample 9269501 | NCBI WGS metagenome assembly JAESFX01 (sample SAMN14515570, study PRJNA621655) | algae metagenome | isolation source: Desmonostoc geniculatum HA4340-LM1 and co-occurring heterotrophs from cave... | place: USA: Maniniholo cave, Kauai, Hawaii | collected 2009-07-28
AGCAATAGCGCCAGTGGCGGCATCGCTTACCGAGCTCAACGATAACATGGCTTCAGTGACACAAGGAATTGGCGTTGGTGCACGTGAGGCAATCGAAAAGGTTAGCGGCGAGCAGTTGCGCGGCCTCAGCGAAACATTAGGAGAACTGCGCGGCAAGCTGGACTCGATTGGCCAGTCAGTTGGTACTTCCGGTGATGATGCAGCACGCCAGATACGCCTAGCCGGAGAAGATTTTGCTAAAGCAGCATCTGATATCCGCGAAGCCTTCGACCGGCTAACCGGACAGGTCGATGGTATGGGTACGCGGCTCACCGAACAGGGAACGGCAGCAAACGCCGCACAGCAAAAAGCCTTGGCAGACATCATGTCGGGGATCGAGAATGCCCAGACGCTTTCGAACGGTATGCTCAATAACATGCTCGCTGCCTTGCAAAAAGCTGGCGCCGATGCGGCTGGAACGATGCAAAAGGAAGTGGGTGAAACACTCAAAAGCGGCGTTGAGGCAAGCGGCGAAACATTCCGCAAAGCCATCGAAGAATCGAGCGGTGAGCTTCGCAATACCACCAAGCAGCTTAGTGACGCAGTGGGCGAGGCGGCACAGCAGGTCGAGCGTGCGAGCCTGGGCTTTGCTCAATCGGGAGAAAAGGCTTCACAAACGGCCGAAGCTATGCGGACGGTGACCGACAACGCCAGAACTGTTGCAACGTCGATGAGCGAAGCAGCGCAGGGGTTTGCAACAGCTGCCGGGCCAGTTGCGGAAGCCGCACGAGCAGTCAATCTAGCGGCAACAAAAATTGCCGAGACGGTCGAAGCGGACCGGGCAGCAGACTCCCGTGCGCTCAGCGAAATGAAGTCGCTCGCAGAATCTGTTCGCGGAACGCAGGAAGCAGCCGAACAGGCTTGGCGCGATTACCGCGCCCGTTTTGAAGGCGTAGATCGCGCACTATCCGACGCTACCGACAAGCTTGCGGAAACGCTTGGTGACAGCCTAACGCAGTTCCGAAAATTTGCTCAGGAAACTGACCGCGAAATGGCCTCCGCCGTCGGCAGATTGGGCAATATGATGACTGCAATCGAGGAATATGCCGGATCTCTTGACGATTATGTCGAAGAACGACGGACTGTGCGGGAAGCGGCTGAATGATCTACGAGGAAGCCTACGAACACGTTGCGGAGGAAGAGAACTACTTCGTATCGATGACCGATCTCATGGTCGGCCTGGTCTTTGTCTTCATCATCCTTCTCATGTATTTTGCTCTCCAATTCCAGGAGGTCACAGAAGAACTTACAGGCGCGAACGAGACACGAACCGAAATCTTGGAAAAGATCCAAGAAACACTGAAGGACAAAGGCGTCCCTGTTATAATCGACCGCGAGAACGGTATCCTTCGTTTGCCTGATTCCATTCTGTTCGACAGCGGCCAGAACCAACTCAAACCCGAAGGGCGCGTAAATGTTGGTTATCTTGCCGCAGCACTTCGCGATGTTCTCCCCTGTTACAGCAAGGGGCTTGAGCGCAGCGCTTCGTGCCCGGACAGCAAGCACCTCATAGAATCGGTATATGTCGAAGGTCATACAGACAGCGACCGGTTCGCAGGCGCAGGCGCACTGAAGGACAATTGGGATCTCTCCGTTGTCCGTGCGACCAATACCTTTCGAGCGCTGACTGAGCTTCAACCGGAACTTGTTTCGCTGTGTTCTCCCAAGCAGACTAGATGCGAGCCCATATTAAGCGTCAGCGGCTACGGGCCTCAGCGGCCGGTCCCTGGCACCAAGGGCACCGAAGACGAGCAAAAGCAACAGAACAGGCGGATCGATCTACGGCTGATCATGATGGCACCGGACTCAGGAGAAACCAAAAATGCTCTCAAGGACAGGTTGACGAGCGAATGACCCACTTGGCCAATCTTGCGGCAGATTCCAAGCGCTTGGTAGCCCGTATGAAAATTGGCAAGCCCGAACCAGCCGAGCTTCGTCGCACCGTTGCCCAACTCCAGCAAAATGGCAGCGATAGTCAACTCGAAGCCGAGGAAATCGGTGATCTGCAGCAGCGCATCGCGGACTGGGCAAACGAGGAATTAAACACCAGCCTCTCTAGGCGAGACCTTCGCATTGGATGTCAGGCACTTCTTCATCCACCGCTTCCACCGGCTGAAGATGAAGCTGTACTCGACCACCTCTTGAAGGAAGTAGAACGCAACAAACGCAGGGCCGCTTTTTTTGCGGCTATTGACGCATATCTCGACGGATTTGACGACAAAAACCAGACCATCCTCACCCTTGCGCGCAGGCTTGAAGACATGTCGGCTCGCTGGCCCTGGCGCGAAACTGACAGATGGCCTTCCAAATTTTCCGAATTTTCCCTGATGGATCCTGCCCGCGCGCCTGAAATCCTCGCAACCCGAGTTCTCGCAAGCGAACGAGAGCCTTACAGCGTTTTTCAAGAGGCTGGTCTTGATACAGTTGGGCGGCGGTTTGGCGGTCTGGTCGAGGCAGCCTTCCGTAAGGCTTGTCATTTGGTCAAGCGTATGAAAGGCCAACATGCTGTTTCCGGGCAGCGCATATTAATTGAATGGGCGCGCAAGGACGACGGCGATTTCGGCTACGAGCGTGCTTGGCCAGATTTTGTTGAAGCAAGCCTGTCGCCTTGGCAAATAGATGAACCGAGCGAAGCGCATAAATCAGCCTTACTTAAAATGCTGGAGCGTTTCGGCGGCGGCGACCCACGTGCGGTGCCTGCTAAATGGCGCACAGTGATGGACCAGACGCCAGGCGCCTATGCTGTGCTTATGCGCTGGCTAACTCGAGCCTCGGTTTTGCAGTTTCTTGACATTGTAGATCGCCTCATGCCCGATCAAGCCTCAAGGCTTATGTGGGCATACCGCCGCGCGTTTTGGATGTCCTATTTGTTAAGCGACGGTTCTGTTCCAGGTATTGACGCGGCATGGGTTGCGTTCGGCGATGTTGGAGCCAGGCTAGCTAAACAGATTGCACAACAAACCGGAGACAACTCCTTTAAGGCGTTTGGGAGGCAGTATGATAAATCCGGCCAGCACGCGGCCCTGATATTGCAGATGGGCGATCTCACGATTGTCGATTGGAGCCACTCAGCCAAATATCAAGTCTGGAGACGAGGCGACAAGGGTACGCCAACGCTGTTTAAGACCAGTTACCCACATGGAGAACTTTACAGTGCGCCGATCCAAGAAAGTCACGTTTCCCCGAGCAGCTTTAGCTGGCAGAAGAATCTCGCCAGAATAATTGAGGGTAAAAACATCTATTCGCCAAAGGCATCGTGGAGACCAAGGCGTGTTTAAGAACCCGTTTCGCAAGAGCGAGCAGCCCAGTTTCGTTTGGCGCGAAGAGGACGATCACCTCGTTGTGACACTTGAAAAAGCTGGCACATCATTCCCAACTGCAGAGTGGCCGACGCTCCGACCGGATTCTACAGGCACCATATCTTCTTTGCTGTCTGCCCAATCAGATGACACAGAAACCTTGCCCTCAATTGAGATAAATGATGCTCATTTAAGGCTCACGCCGCAAGCTGTCGCTTCACTCAGCGCAAGCTCGGCAACCTTACTCGGGATTCCAGCCACAACGCCTCTGGCGCTCGACCTGCGCGCGCAAAACCGGATCGACCAAGACGAATTCCGCCTTTCCGTCCGGTGGGTGCGCCCAGGCGGACAACCCGTCCGCGCAGAACTTCGCGGCGCAATTCTGATGACCGACGGCGGACCCCGTCGGGTTCCAGAGCCTTTATGGTCTCTGCATGCCGCCGCTCAGCCACTAACCCGCCCGCTAGATAAATCCGACCGTTTTGAAGCGCTCGCGAAACTGCGTGAGCGTTGGCCTGAAGACCCTCAACTTCCGATAGAGAGCGAAGCTTATCTTAAGGACCTGCGAGTGCACTACGCAGCCAGTCTTTCGCTCAAGCTGAAAACGTTGACGCCAGATAGGACCGAATTTGATCCGGTTCTCTTCAGCGCCCGCACAGTTACGGATGCTGGCGAGAGCGGCGAGACCATCGACGAGGAAGCAGACAGCATCCTTGCACCTTCAGCGCAGAAGCTTTTTGCGGGCGACCGTTTCCGCCGCGAGGCGCAAGCGCGCCCTGTCTACGTTTTGCAAAACGGCGAATATCTCTACATCGACCCAGCCCTGCGTCCAGCGCTTGAAGTAGTACGAAGGCTGCAGGACGCACCCGAAGAGCAGCGACGGTCTTTCATTCTCAACCCACGCAAAGTCATGCGCGAAGCGTTAGGCCAAGAAAAGGCCGATGAAATAGATCTCGAAAATCTTTTCATTGATACCGAACAGTTTTCAGCGCGCGTTTCAGGTGTCGACATCTGGCGTGCTCCGGTACTGCCTTGGATCGTCCCGTCCCATAAAAACAAATGGATTCCCGAACAATTTGGGCTGCGCATAGGCGAAGACTATTTTGCTCTCCCTGCTAAAAACGTTGCGGAGGTTACGCGCCGTGTCGAAGAGGCGGCCCAGGCTAGTAAGCCTGACGTCGATGTCGAAGGATTGCTTGAAGCCGCCAGTGAGGGTGGGCCGCCGCCGCCCGCACGGCTGCCAGTCAATGACCAAAGCCGGGCAGCCCTTGCAAGTCTAGCCCCGTTTTCAGAAAATCCCAATCTCGATGGCGACACCGAACTGGGGGCAGACGAAGTACAATGGGATGCAGCGACCCAAGGCAAACTTTTCTTGGTCGTTCACGACAATTTCGAAGAGGTCGACTACGCGCCTCTCGGGCTTACCGAAAACCTCGACGAAACACTTACTGAACCGATCCAGCCGCCCGCACTGCTACAGTCGATGCTGAAGTCCCATCAGGTGGAAGGCCTTACTTGGCTGGCCCATAACACCTTAGCAGGACGCCCCGGCGCTCTTCTTGCTGACGACATGGGCCTTGGAAAAACTATTCAGGCAATCGCCTTCATGGCTTGGCTGCAAGGCGAAACAGCAGCAGCCCGCCGACCCCGCGCTCCCTTCCTCATCGTGGCACCGACCGGCCTCCTTGGAACATGGCGCACCGAAATTGAGAAGCACTTACGCGATCCTCAGCTTGGCTCACTCGTCCCCGCATTTGGCGGTAATCTAAAGCTCCTTCGCGATGAAGACAGTTTCGGGTCTCGCGATATCGAAACCGGTAAGGCCTCACTCGATGCCGCCAATTGGCGGGATGCAGGCGTTGTGCTGACCACTTATGAAACTCTGCGCGATTATCACTTCAGCTTTGCACGAACCCGCTTTGGATTGATCATCTACGATGAAATTCAAAAGCTGAAGAACCCCGGAAGCCAAATGACCCGTGCTGCTAAGGCACTGAATGCGGATTTCACATTGGGGATGACAGGAACGCCCGTCGAGAACCGCTTGCAAGACCTCTGGTCAATCATGGATGTTGTTGCGCCGGGCTTCCTTGGAGCTAGCCGAGACTTCGAAAAGCGGCATCCTTCCGACGATCCTGACGCCCTCGCGCGTCTAAAAGCGCAGTTGACCGACCCTATCAAAGGACGTCCGCCTTATATGTTGCGCCGGATGAAGGGCGAAGTACTGGACGGCATGCCAACTAAAACCGTCCATCCGCTCGAGATGGACATGCCACCCGCACAGGCGAACGCTTATCGCGACCTCGTTATTAGGGCTGCGGCGGCTGGAGCTGCGGGAACGCTTGGCAAAGGCGGAATGCTGACCACGCTTGCCAACATGCGCGGCGTTTCGCTTCATCCGATTGACCCTCGCCAGGCTCCGGATGACCTTGATGCTTATGCCCAGGATTCAGCGCGTCTCGCTCAAACGCTCACGATCCTCGAAACCGTGTCACAAGCAAACGAAAAGGCGCTTATCTTCGTTGAAGATCTTGCCATGCAAGAACGGCTGGCGGGGCTCATCGGCGACAGGTTTAACCTTGGAAGACGCCCTGCGAGGATAAATGGCGGTGTGCCGGGCCACAAAAGGCAAGCGCTTGTCGAAGCATTTCAGGCGCGTCCTGGCACCTTCGATGTCATGATATTGTCGCCCAAGGCAGGCGGCGTTGGGCTGACGCTGACGGCAGCAAATCATGTCATTCACTTGTCACGTTGGTGGAACCCGGCAGTCGAAGATCAAGCGACCGACCGTGTCTTTCGGATCGGACAGACCAAAGATGTGCATGTCTATTTGCCAATGGCGGTCCACCCTGACCCAGATCTCGCCGCCTCCAGCTTCGACCTTCGTCTCAATGCACTTATGGAGCGCAAACGTAAGCTTACACGCGACCTTTTCTTCCCACCTGATGCAAGCGATGGAGAGTTGGGCGAGCTATTCCGTGAGGTTTCGCTGGAACGGCAGATCGAGCCAGCAAGCCCTGACATCGACATTGAACCAAATCAAGATGTCGATCATCCTTTGGATGACGAGCCTGAGACTGTCGCATCTCCTAGCGATCCCGCACCTCAAGACAAAATCGAGGCGGTTGCCGAATCCAGCAAAGCTAATGAGGAGGCCGCTGAACCAGCCGAAAACGTACATTCGGAAGAGACGGTTCACGAAGCCACTGGTCGACCAGTACTGTCGTTATCCAGAGTTTTAGCAGACGCACAGATTAAGCTGTGGCGGAGGGCGCCTGGAGAACCTCGGCCTACCGATGAGATTCTCGCGCTATTTAGCGGCCTGCACATTACGAAGGTTACAATCAGAGACCCCTATGCGCTGGCGTCCTATTCAGGCCGAAATTCTCAAATCGAGTTTCTACAAGCACTTCAAGATGCGGCAAGCGCGCTTGAGAGTGTGCTGATTGAATACGCACCAGAAGCTGAGGGCGACGTTGATGAATTGACGTCCCGCCGAGAGTTTGGTTCAGGCTATGCCACGTCATTTGGCAGTTCAGCACCAAGGCTCGCACTTATCCGTCGTAGCAAGCGATCACGCGACGATGATTTCCATGACCGCTTTATTGAAGTTGATATTCGGCATGCTGGCGGTGCCGTAAAAACACACCAACTTACAATCGGACGCGGCGTCGAGGCGCTATACAATGACCGACGTCAATGCACCGTTACGTACGCACCTCCGGGTACGACCTAGTTTCTGGTTTACTTGACTATGCCCATGCCACTGGTGATCAAGAGAAGCGCTGAGCGCCTGAAAGCGGGGCTGGGATTACCACGATAGCAAAAGGAAGAGGAACACTGCGAAGCTATGTCCTATGTGCAGGTTCCAGCCTTTCTCAAGACATTGCAGCGCAGTCCTAATAATCGGGTGACGGAACACTCTGGAATGGAGCGTACGTTTATCCAGCGTCGAGCAGATGAAGCGGCAATCCAGATTGTCTGACTTGAAATTAACAGAAAATTCTCATAACTGTCACTATATGACAGTATTAGGAATTTTATGAACCGTGTGATCGAGCATGTAATTGAAGCTGGATATGCCGACCGGATTCTATCCGAGCGGCAACTGTCGCGCATTTTGGGAGGCAGCGACGACAGTCGCTATGCTCTGGTGAAGCGTGCCATGCAAGCAGGCGCGCTCGTCAAGATCAGACGCGGACAATATGTCCTGGCGGACAAATACCGCAAGCACCCCGTTCAGCCATATCAACTGGCACAGGCTATTGTCGTCGGAAGCTATATTTCAATGGAGAGCGCTCTCGCTTTTCATGGCTGGATTCCGGAAGCGGTCTTCACGGTAGTAAGCGTAATCCCGATGCGTAAATCAAACGAACTGGACCATCCCAAATTCGGCCGTTTTTCATTTTGCCCGCTGGCCGTCAACAAACTCGCCTTTCTGGTAGGTGTCGAGCGACGTACCATCGGCAATCAGAATGTGCTCGTCGCCAAGCCGCTGCGGGCCTTGCTGGACTTGGTCGCTTACAAAAAAATGACTTGGCAAGGCATGGATTGGATCGTCAACGGCATGCGCATTGACGTGGAGCATCTCCTTGCCACGCCGAACAAGGATTTTCAGGACCTGCGCACGGTTTACAAGCACAGGTCGGTTCTTGTTTTTCTGGCGCAGCTCGAACGAGCGGTTACCAATCTAAAAACGCAGCGCAGAGTTCGCACAGAGGAGGTCACGGGCGATGATTGATATTATTCAGGCTCGCCTCGCGACCTACAAACCTGCGAATGAAATCGAGCAGGAAAACGCGACAAAAGAGATCATTCAGGAAATCGCTCTCTACGCGCTCTGGCGGGCAAAATTCTTCGAGGTCGCCGTGTTCCAGGGAGGAACAAGCCTGCGTATTCTGCACAAGCTGCCACGTTTTTCTGAAGATCTGGACTTCATGCTTCTCAAGCCGGACCCTGATTTTGATTGGGGTCCTTATCTCGATGGCCTGACCGCGACGTTGCAGGAATACGGTTTGGAACCAGAAGCTGTGGCCAAAGAACATATGGACAAACGCATTCGCAGCGCAGTGATCAAGAATAATTCGATTGCCAATCAGCTCGACCTTACATTTGCAGGCAGCGATCCGCGCCGTACCTTGAAGATCAAACTGGAGGTTGATGTCGAACCTCCAGCGCACTCCACAGATGAATTCAGCTTTCTCGATTTCCCCGTCGATTACGAGGTGCGACATCAAGACATGGCATCCAATTTCGCACTCAAGATCCATGCTTTGCTATGCCGGGAATATCTGAAAGGTCGCGACTGGTTCGATTTCTCCTGGTACGTCGCTCAAGGTGCTTTCCCGAATTTACCCCATCTGGAAGCGGCGCTTCGGCAATTCGGACCCTATTCGAATGATGCTGACCTTTCGGCAAGCCCAGCATGGCTTGCATCTGCGCTGACCGATAAAATTGCTTCGATTGACTGGGAGCACGCCAAGCAAGATGTCCGACGTTTCCTGCGTCCGGCAGAAGCACAAGCGCTTGACCTCTGGAGCGAACGATTTTTCAATTCCAAACTGAGCAAGTTGATGTCGAACGCCAAAGCCTAGTGTTTCAAGCTCGGGCGGACAGCTGAAGCACTTAAGACTCCGCAGATCGCGAAACGTCGCAGGGGGCCGCGATTACATCCAAGCAACCTGTCAGCGCTCTGCGATTGGAGTTCACATCAGTGTGATTGCCCACGTAACAACAGCGCCAGACACAAAGCACAATCCTCCAAAACCGAGCATCCACTTGTTCTGCTTGTCGGCTATCCGGGCTGACTCGACAAATCCCGTCAGCTCGCGTGTGATCGCAACGAAGCTGTTTTCGGCACTTTGCAGAGCCTGACTCTCGACCTTCCGCGCCTCACTGCTTGCCGCGCTGATCTTTGCCGCCAATTGCTCGGGCGTCACTGACAGCGCCGGGGTATCGCACAAATTATCGTAGTGGTTTGCCATCTGCTGCATTGTCTCGCGGATCTCCGCTAGCGTGTCTGTATAGTCCGGAATGACCAGCTTTGCGGGTTCGTCGACGAGGGTTTCAACCGCAATGCGCAGCAAGCCGACTTCGCGTTTCAGCCTTCTGAACTCCTTGCTTGCCGGGTCAGTGGCGTCGATGTCAGATATTTCTTCCGCTGGTAATTCAAGTTCCATTTTTCGTCTCCTTTACATTCCGATGCCAAGGCCGCGCCCGCGACCAAGGCCGAGATATTCGTTAAGCTGGTGGCCGATGCCGCCGGACCCGCTGGCATGAAGGCCAAGCTCGATTTTGCGATTGCGCAGCAAGGAATCGACCTGAACGTCGCGCTCCAGCCCCTTCGCCATTGCGCCCATGCTGGATGTGACGGCCTCGGCGCGGCTGTAATTGCCGGACTGGAATGCCTGATCGCGCTGCCGGTGCAGCCGCTGCCAGTTCTCGACAAAGCGGTCGGCGCGCATAGCCGGTTTGGTGCGGATTTCGGCTTCTAGTTGCATCGCACGAATAGCGCTGGCAGAGCGCCCGGTCGCTGCCTCGCTGATCAATTCGGGCTGGCGGCTGAACGCGGACGCAAGATCGCGCGCCGAGTTAGGTTTCAATTCATTCAACGCCTTGACGGCTTTATCCCGTGCGGCGATTTGGTGCGGCATGGGTTCCTGTCCCCTGCCGGTCGTCCGTCCGATGTCGTCGACCGCACGCGCATAGCGTTCGACGCTGCGCTGCATATCGAGAGGGCCGGATTTGCGCGGCTCGGCGGCAATGTCGCGCCGCACTTCGGGCGCGGGCCGAAAGCGAGCAAAAATGCCGCGCGCCTTTTCCGGAACCATCTTGTGCACCACCTCGGCAACACGTTCGCGAAACGAAATGCCGCGACTCTCGGCGAACTTGCGCGCCGGGTCGATTTTCGCCTCGCGGCCATAGTCCGAAGCCATATCCTTGGCACGCTCGCGCGACAGCGTGCGGGCGAGTTTGCCGTCGTCGGCAAAGTCGTCGCGGCCATAATGGATCTGTACGCTATCGCTGTGGCGGGACAGCCCAACATAGCTGCTGTGCTGGTCCATGCCGGGAGTGACCAAGACGTGGGAGCGGTCCACCGTGATGCCCTGCGACTTATGAATGGTCGCGGCATAACCATGATCGATATCTCGATAATTCTTCGTATCGAACGCAACGCTGCGGCCATCGTCGAGCAGCACCGCCATGCGTTGCGGGTTGACCGATTTCAGCGTGCCGAGACTGCCGTTTTTGACGCCCAGCTCGCGCTCGTTGCGCAGGAACATCACGCGGTCGCCTTCCGCAAAGCTGCGCTCGCCACGCTCAGTCGTAATCGCAATGTCTGCGCCCAGTTCGCCACTCGCATTCAGCCGGTCGCGGGCGGCGAGATTGAGTTCGCGCACTTCGTCGTTGGTGTGGGTCAGGATGATGCGGTTATCGTTAGGATTCGCAGTGCGGGCGCGATCCCAGCCGTCGATAAGCTCTTCGCGCGCCGCCTCGCGCGTTTCGGCACTGTGCAGCATGTCATGGTCGCGATAAGCTTCAAGCGCCTCCGCCGTTCTGCCGGTGGCAAGTTGCCGCGTCGCATCGCGCTGCCAGTCCTCGCGCTGCCGCCTGATCTCGGTGATCTCTACGCTGCCATGCTCTTCTGCAATCGAACGGAACGCCGCGCCTGCTTCTATGGCTTGCAACTGCTGAGGATCGCCAACCAGAACGACTTTTGCGCCTGCATCGCGGGCATGGGACAGGACGCGTTCCATCTGGCGCGTCCCGACCATGCCCGCTTCATCGATGACCAGCACGTCGTTCGCGGTCAGCAAGTCGCGCCCTTGCTCCCAGCCATGTTCCATGCTGGCGATGGTTCGCGAGTGGATGCCTGATCCTGCTTCGAGGTTTTCAGCGGCAATACCCGACAGCGCCGCACCGCGAACTTCATAGCCAGCCGCTTCCCAAGCCTCGCGCGCAACGCCGAGCATCGCAGACTTGCCGGTCCCGGCATAACCCACGACCACGCTCAGGTCTTTGGCCGAAGTGGCATGGTCGAACGCAGCGCGCTGCTCGCCCGATAGCGACAATCCGCGCGCTTCTGCCGATGCGATAGCGCGGTCAGAATCGCGCTCGCTGACCTTGTGAAGCTGACGTTCGGCAAGTGAGGCCGAAGCGCGTTCCAATTGCGCCTCGACCTCGATCATGTCGAGCGATGTGAAGCGTTCGCTTCCTTTGCCGTCCATGCCCAATGCGATCAGATTAGGTGAAGACTGCACTGCGCTCAACGCCAGATCGAACTGGTCCTTCCCATCACTGTGCCGGTGGATGAACATGGCAAGGTCGCGGTTCGTGAATGTCGCTTGTTGCTTGGTGATCGCGTCCAATGCGATGTCTGGGCTGGCGATGATCCGTTCGCCATTGTCGCGGGCGATGGCATGATGTTCGATCAGCCGGTCTGCTTCTGCTCCCATGCGAAGCGAAGGCGCTCCGATTTTGGTTTGTGGCTCAAGGTCGATGCCTTGCGCTTGCAAGCTGCGATGATCGACCCGTGCGTCGATATCGAGCGATGCCAACCGCTCGTTGACATAATCGGCCCAGCGTTCGCGCCAAGTGTGCACAAGCTCGGTCTTGTTCCAGTCGCGGACCTTTGCCCCGAACCCGTCCTCGTTTACCTCGCGCATGGTGAGCATGACATGCGCGTGCGGCTTGGCGAGGCCATCCGCACCGATATCCCAATGGACATTGAGATCGGCGACCATGCCGCGTTCGACAAACTCGGCCTGCACGAAATCGCGTGTCAGCTCGATGCCCTGTTGCCGGTTCAGTTCGCGGGGAATGGCGAACTCAACTTCGCGGGCAAGCTGCGCGTCCTTGCGCAGTTCGGTCGCCTCGACTTCGTTCCACAAGGTCGAGCGGTCGCCCAATCGTTCGGGCGCGCTTTCGGGTAACAGCACTTCCGAATGGACAACGCCCGACTTGTTGGTGAAGTCGTGATCGCGGTCGAGCCGGTCGTCATGCAGGCGTTCGGCTGAACGATATGCAGCGGACGCCACCGCGCTCGATCCGCTGGCGCGGGATATGACTTTTGCCGAGAAGTGATAGATCGCCATGACGGCAATCCAGTTACATCAAACAAGCAACGTCGGCACGACGTATAAGCGCGCCCTCACATGATAAAATCCTGTTCGGGACCGGCGCTTCCCAGTCTGTCCCGGCAACATTGCAGCAATCGCGAAGCGCCTGCATTACTATGGCCCCACACCCAAACCGATGGAGCCAAACATGCGCAAACCCAGAGATTATGATTCGGAACTGCAAGCCCTCACCGAGAAGGCTAAGCAGCTCAAAAGCCGGAAAGTGCTCCAACTTGGCGAGCTGGTAATTGCAACCGGTGCCGACGCGCTCGATCCCGAAATGCTGACAGGTGCGCTGCTCAACGCCGCCAAGACCAAGGATGCAAAAGAGCGGGAGGCGTGGCGGTTGAGCGGCGCGGCCTTCTTTCAACGGCAATCGCGCGCGGCTGATCGCGGAGTTCAAGCAAACGCTGGCAGCGATCAAGCGGAACAAGGCGATGGTCAACCGCGCAGAGGCCAGCCAGCGCCGGACCGATACAAGGGAATGGGTCATGCAACGCCGAGAGCGCACCCGCCAGCTGATTGAACTCGGCGGCCTTGTTCAAAAGGCAGGCCTAGTCGAGCTAGCTGATGACGACCGGCAGGTTTTGTTTGGCGCGTTCCTTGCCATTGCTGCCAAGCTGCAAGGCGATGACCGCGAGCAGGCGCTTATCCTTTGGCGGCGGCGCGGGAAGCAGGCATTTGAGCAAAAATGACGACAATACAGAGTGCAAGGCGACCGTTGCTCTGCTAGTATTTGCGCAAATGCGAACCGACCTCGATCATCTTCCGGCAGGCAAACAGCGCGAACTCGAACGCGTGCTGCAAATCCTGTTTGAGGAGTTCAACGATGTGCAGGCGCTTGCAACCGGCAAGCGCAAGGCGGGCCGCATCCTCAAAGTAATTCTCTACGGCAGCTATGCACGCGGCGGGTGGGTTGATGAACCGCACACCGCCAAAGGCTATCAATCGGATTTCGATCTGCTGATCATCGTCAACCGGCAGGATGCCGCCGACCGCGTCAAATACTGGTCGAACGCCGAAGACCGGCTCAACCGCGAAGTCGGTATCACCAAAACACTCAAAACGCCGGTCAATTTCATCGTCCATACCTTGCAGGAAGTGAACGACGGCCTCGCGCATGGACGCTACTTCTTCATGGATGTCGCGAAGGACGGCATCGCGCTCTACCAAGCCGACGATACCGAACTCCACAAGCCGAAGCCCAAGACGCCCGAACAGGCGCTGAAGATGGCCAAAGAATATTTTGAAGAGTGGTATCCAACGACGGCGCAGTTCCACGGCTCAGCGCTGCACTCAATCGAACAAGGTTGGCTTAAAAAAGCCGCCTTTGATCTGCATCAAGCAACAGAGCGTCTTTATCACTGCGTCCTCTTGGTCTGCACGTTCTACACGCCTCATGTTCACAATCTGGGTTTCCTGCGAACACAGGCGGAGCGAATCGATATGCGACTGGTCGACGCTTGGCCGCGCGATCTAAGGGCAGACCGCACCAAGTTTGAGAAGCTGAAAGAAGCCTATGTGAAGGCGCGCTACTCCAAACATTACCGGATAAGCGACGAAGAATTGGCGTGGCTGGGCGAGCGTATCGAAGAACTCGGTCGCGCCGTTCACGCCATATGCTCGGAACGGATTACCGCACTCGAAGACGCCCTCTAGATCATCGTTTTTCAGAACATTTCCAGCTGGGCGCGCATCGGGTCCCAGAACCCGATATCGAGCGGACGTTGCGCCCGCTTCGGCTGCATCGGCTGCTGTGCTGCCCATGTCAGTCGCTCGCCAAGGCTTACCGGCTCGACGCCCGCAATCATCATTTGGTTGGAATCTTCAGGCGCGGCTAATTTGCTTTGTCGCGCCTTCATCGCGTCCGCTCTCTGCGCGTTTCGCAAATCAGAACCAGCGCCTCGAAATCCTCGCGCTCGCCAAGATGCGCTGCAATCTTGCGGACGCACTCGATAGACAAGCCATTCTCATGCGCAACCTGACGCAGATAATCGTCCCTGCACTCGACCCCGCAAGCCCGATACATCAAAAGCAAATCGGTCATTGTCCCTTCCTTCCGGCTGAAAGCCGCTTGCCTGCGGCATGCGGCTCTGCCTTCCGGCGAGGATGGGAGGGGGAGGGAAAACCGGAATCGATGCCCTGGCGCGGGCCAGCGGGCGAAGCCCGCCACACGGGGGTGTCTATTCCGGTTTGGGAACGAGAGGGCAAAGCCCTTGGCGTTCCCGCCATTCAGGAAACGGGGCCGGTCAGGCTCCCCCAGCCGCAAAGCGGCATAAGGACGGCACCCTTGCACAAAGCGACGCCAGCCGGACGCCCTGCGCGCGGGCCTGTGGGCCAGCGGGCGTCCGGCCAGTCGAGAGGCAAGAGTGCCAGCGGGTCAGCTCAAAAACGCCGCACCCTCAGGAGCGCGAAGCGCGGGACAGAGTGCGTCCCTAAACCTTCCCGCTCATCATACCCTGCTCCCGATCGTCACCCGAATGGGCCGGGACTACAGGCCCGGTCCGCGCCAGCGGATAGAGCGGGTCGCCCGTAAGGGCAGCGGCTAAAAGCTATTCGATACCGAGCTTATTGAAGAAGATTTTATTTCGCATTTCGGCATCGCGCAGTAGCTTGGTCCAGCTAATCACTTCCATGTAGAGACTGATATTGCCGAACCAGCGGAACCAACCAAGGCCATCAGGCATTGGGGTAAATTGCTGTTCAAACTCTAGCCATTTCTTTACCTTCGCGGTTAGATCGCAAACCACATACCCATAGAACGGGGTTGTGTCGTTCACGATGATATCTCGACCAGTAGGGGTTTTGAATTTCCCCTCGCGGATCTGATTCACATAGCGGACAATCTGCTGAACGGGGTCTTCCTTCGAGGAAGGATCGGCAAAATCATCCCGCTGGGGCCGCTTGAACTCAAAAATAGTGATGGGATTGCTGGCCTCGTTGTCGCCGCGAAACGCCACGCGCCGATTGTAAACCGTGATGTCCGTTCGGTCACTGTTTGGCGAAAGGAGAGGTTTATCGGACGACACATACGACGTGAAGTTCAGCCGCTCATCCAGAATCCATAGGTTGTGTGCGTCGTAATTAATTTCTTCAGAATCTTTTCTGCGCGGCATGATGATGTCATGCACCTCACCCTCGGATTGATGCTTTCCGTCAGCGCCGATTTCAAGCGATTTGGAAAACAGGTCGATCACGCATCTGCGCATTGAAACATAGTGAATCAGGTCGTTTTTGCTGCTCTCGGAAATGTTCCCGATAACCTCAGAAATTTTCGTCGCCAATTCATCGGGGTTATCCGAGTTCAAAATCGCAGCGACCTGCGTTCGGGTCGCCACTTCCTTCTCGTATTTCTTTTTTTGCAGGTGAAGCTCAATGTCCTGATTGGATGGTTTCATCGGCAAGGCGCTGAAATCAACCTCCTTGGCGAGCGCACGGTGCCAAGGGGCGTCTGCCTCAACATACTCGGCGATACGAGCGTCCTTGCGCTCCTTCCGCGCGGTTATTTCCGCGCCAACCGCCACTTGTGCGATCTCCGCAGCCCGCTGCTCGATCTGGCTTTGCGAAATACCGCTGAGCAAATCCGACTCAGTCTGAAAGCGAAACTCCCCGCGCTCCAGCGAGACATTTTCGTTGAGATAATCGCCGAACACATATGCCTTTATGACGAAGTTTCGCCCTTTGCCGGTATCTTCACCGGGCGCTGGTTCAAAAAACTCGTCCGCGAACTCCGGCACATAGGTTTGCAAGGGCACGTCAGTCACTTCGCGGCGATGAGCAACGAGGCTGACCTTGCTTCGGGCGGCGCGTGGCGAGTAAAATTTGAACACCCGAACCTTGAAGGTCTTGTCTTCGCCATTCGCGGAAATGGTGAACCCGCCGTTCTGGACAGACATTTCCACGATCTGGCTGGTTTCCTTACCCAGATAATCATTCAAGGAAACGGGCGGCGCTGTGCTGCCTTCGTCGCGGATCACAACGCGCGGACATGGCTTGTCGGCATCAACAAAATACGGGAGCAATTTTTCAACGACAACACGACTGATCGTTTCGATGCCTTTGTCGGGGAACTTTACCGACTTGATTCCTGCAATCTCGACAACGCTACCCGTCTCGCCCTCGGAGATCGGACGAAGCTCCTCATCAACGATGATGTCTTTATCGAGCCCCATCCGAAACTTGCGTTCGCGCAGTTCGTGGCCCTCAACGAAAACACTGCTCACGTTCATGCGATCAAAATATTTTAGGCATGTGAAACGCCCAAACCCTTTGCCGCCGTCCGATTTTTTCTGTTCGGTGTAAAGCTCGTCGAAGGAGTCTCGGTTCTGTTGATCGAACCCGATGCCGTTATCGGACACGATAAAACCATCGACCCCGTGCAGTCCCTCGATCAAATCCTCCTGGCCATCGCGCTTGATCTGGATTTCCACCACACCCCCGCCGGACTTCTTTTCGTCGATTGCTTCGATGGAGTTTACCACCAGCTCGACCAATGGCGTGTATACATTGGTGCCAGAGCGGATATTCTCCACCAGCCGCCTTATGTTGACGTTGCTCATGCGACATTCCCCACGGCCACATGAACCAAACGGGCGGCTTGGACATCGTAACGGTATTCCGTAATCGTGCCGTCCCGTATGCGTTCCACCGCCTCGTCGATTACGAAGTGAGGCACGAGATACCATTCGCGGGGGGTGATTAGCTTACCGAGACGATCTGGAATCTTGATGTGAAGCCGCGCGGGTTCAAATATACGATGGATCAGATTTTCAAGCTTTACGCGGTTGATGTTAAACAGCTCATAGGTTGCGACAATCTCAACCTCGGCCATCAAATAGGTCGGGTCGATTTTTGCGTTCGCGATCCGCCGGAGAACGTCTCCGCCGGTGACGCCGATCTTGTGCAGGACTTCGCGATTTGCCGCGACCACCGAATGATCCGATTTGCTGCGCAGCACATAGATGGTCCCACTTGCCTGATCGTCATCATGACTCTCGCCCGCAAACAGGGGGCCAGCAGCGGGTTCGGTCACGCGCCTGCCAGCTTCGTCTTTGTAAAGCGCACGTTGGAGTGAGCGGCGCAACAGGTTGCTTTCGGTTCCGTTGGAATAGATTACTCGCAAGCGGGCGTCCACCTCACCATTCGGGGCTTTGATGGCTTCCCCGACTTCGGCGACATAGGCCATCTGCCCACCCAGGATGAAGAATTGCCCCACGCCGATGTCAGCTTTCAGGAAACCGGCATCTTTCACAAACGGGCGGGTGCTGCGGATACCGGAATCAAGTTCGGCCTGTGCATCGGCGAACAGCGGCTGAAACTTGCCGAAGTCTATGCACCGCTCTCTGTTGGCGATCTCTTCGGCGGCGCGGCGCTCGTCACGGGATTGCACATGGCGAAGCTGGGTGATGTCATCCGCCGCGCTGTCATCCGCCGCGCTGTCATCCGCCGCGCTGCCAAGTTCGGTAAGTAAGGCATCGTCGTCTAGCGCCTCGATGACCGCATGACTCGAACCGGATGACGCCTCAAGCAGGCCATGCTTGTCCATGCTCGCCAATAGAGTTCGGCAATCTTCAAGTTCACGGAGTCTATCAAGGCGCACCGCGTAGAGCCGCTCGAATATGTCGCGCTGCTCGCCATGTTGCGGCGCGCGACCATGCTCATCGCGGAATCTGAGAATATCCTCAAAGCCTGCGATGATTCTTTCCTCTTTCGCCGTGTAAGTGCGCTGATGCTTTTGCTCAATGCTGACGCCAAGCTCAGCGAGCAGTTCGTCATCGGTAAGGTCAACCATTGCTATTCACCTGAGCATTCTGCTCGGCGCGGAACTTGGCGAGCGCTGCAACGCCTTCGGCAAGCCGCTTTTCCCAAGGGTCTTGCGATGTGATTTCAGGCGCCCGCCCTCGCTCCTTCTTCCATTGCAAGGCGCGGACAGCCAGGTCGCGGGCTTCCTCGTAAGGGATGCTGACCTTCCGCTTGCCGATCACGGCAGCAACTTGTTTCAGCGTTCCTTCGTCCATCGCCTTCGCGAGGATCGAATAGGCCGCCTCGAACGGATTGATCCGGTCTATTAGGTCGATGTCGAGGTCCTTCACTTCAATCGCAAACTTACGGACACCCTCGATTAGCGCAGTGTTAGCGCGCGGCTCATCGCCTCCGTCAGCACCGCCATCGCTGGCAAGCTGCTTGGCTTTCTGCGTTAGATTCAACGCAGCTACGGCGTGCTGGCGCACCGCCTCTTGATCCTCCTCGGTCAATTCAGGGTAACGGTCCCGCACGATCTTGCCCATTTTGAGCTGGGTCAATTCCTCGGCCAGGGTCTCGCCACCCGTATGTGCGCCGTCGAACAAACCGCGTTCTAGCGCGGACTTGTCCTGCACGAATGCCGTGATGACTTCGTTCAAATCCTCGGCGCAAATACGGGTCGCCTCGGGGCTCTTGGGCGTTACTAGCCCCTTGATCTCGAAATGGAACTGACCGCGTTCTTCGTTGAAACCGACGTTGGTCTGCCCTTCCTGATACCCGCCCGGCCCATAGTCGAAATCGTCAATCGGCCCGTTATTTTTCGGCGTGAAGTTGAAGCGCGGCGCAAGCACCTGTTCCATGAGCAAGCTTGCGGCGATGGCTTTCAGTGTATCGTTGATCGCATCAACTACGGCGGCTTCCGACGCGTCGGGTTCGGCAATCAGATTGGTGAAGCTCGCGACTTCCTTGCCCGGCGCATCGCGAGTTGCGCGACCGATGATCTGGATGATCTCAGTCAGGCTGGAGCGATAGCCGACGGTCAGCGCGTGTTCGCACCAAATCCAGTCGAAGCCCTCCTTTGCCATGCCAAGCGCGATGATGATGTCCACATGATTGCGATCGTTCTTGTGCGCCGGGTCTTTAAGGCTGCCGAGAACCTTAGCGCGCTTCGCCGGGTCGCTATCGTCCACCAAGTCGGCGATCTTGATCGTGCGGCCATCGGGTAACTCAACCAGATGAAAGCCGGTCACGGGATCGGCACCCTTCCAGTTGCCGAGATACTCCATGATCTCCTCAACTTCCTTGATCTTGTCCTTCGTGCTTTCGCGGCTGTTGACCGAAGGGATATGCACGATGGTTTTGCGTGATGGGTCAAGGACAGCCTCAATCGCGCCTAGATAGCGGCCCGTGTAGAAAAAATAGCCGATGTTGAGCGATTTCAGATGCTCGTATCCGTTGAGCTGTTCGTAATAGGTGTAGGTGACGGTCTCAAACTTCGCCTCATCCTCTGGCATCAACACGGGAACGGCGTCGCCACGGAAATAGCTGCCAGTCATGGCGACAAGATGCACCTTGTCGCGGTGGATGAAATCGCCAAGCTGGCTGCCCAGCTTGTTGTCGGCGCTGGCGGAGACATGATGGAACTCATCGACCGCGATTAGTCGGTCGTCGAAGGCCTCGACGCCAAGCTGCTCGACTGCAAAACGAAATGTCGCATGGGTGCAAACCAGCACCCTGTCGTCGCTGGCGAGAAACTGCGCAACGGCGCGGACCTTCGACGGATCGACTCGCTCCTCGTCAGGGCCGGGAGCATTGCACAGATTCCATTGCGGTTTGACCGTCCAATCGGCCCAGAACCCGAATTGGGTCAGCGGCTCATCCGAGAAGCTTCCGCCGATGCTCTTTTCAGGAACGACGATAACCGCCTGCTTGCAGCCCTGCTTTTCCAGCTTGTCGAGCGCGATGAACATCAAAGCGCGTGACTTGCCCGAAGCTGGCGGCGATTTGATCAGCAAATACTGCTCGCCACGCTTGGCATAGGCCCTCTCCTGCATCGGCCTCATGCCGAGCGCATTGATCTTCGCCGACGCTCCTGTGCGCGCAGTGGTGAAAGAAACGGCGGGAATAGACTCCATAGCTCAAACAAACTCCCCGAAACGTCTTCCACCAGTCATTCGACCAACATTTGCCAGCCTATGGCCGTAGATAAGTTCAAAAGACTCAGGCTCTAGCGCAGAGAGCCACACCCACTTACCCTTAGCCTGAAAAACCAATACTTTGCCATCATACACGCCGAAACCATGATCCTCAGGCATAGGAAGAGTTAGCTTCTCCATACCATTGTGATTTTCCCGATAATTCTTTGTAACCGGCTGTCCTATATCTGTCTTGAAATTGATTTCACCGATTTGGGTGGTATTACTTTTCGTTTTTTTAAGACCGAAAAACTCTCTGAATCCATTGGGTGCAAATATCTGATTCCCCGGCTTACCCTCGCCACGGTTTGGTGTGACATAGCCTGCCTCGATCCAAAAACCGTTCCTTTGGATTATAGAGCTAGTCGATCTTTTCTTGTCACGTTGGTTAATAAGACTGACAAAATTGGCATCATACCTGCTTGCAATATCGGCAAGCGGCGATGCGCTATGCCAAAGGTTTTCAAAGACTGACCGGACGGGTTTGATGTGCTCATCAAAATGACTATTACTTCCAGCTATAATGGCTGATCCAGCCTCTACGCTGCGTCGAAGTCCGTTATAGGAAAAGTTTCCCGAGCCGAGGACAAGGCCATGCTTTTCAGAAACCGTGTTTTTCATCATTGCGACCTTCGGATGATAGTCGCGGCGCGGAACGAAACTGGGTCTATCCACGACAAAGTGGCCATCGTAAATTCGAACGTCCGCATTTGGCCGAGAGGCAATTTCCTTCAACGCGCGCGGATCAGTCCGACCATAATCGATTCCGAACAGCCATCGAGAATTCGTCTTCGCCCAAAAATCCTTCCCTACTCCGAGGTCAAATGCCCGAAACCCAGACTGTGTTGCGTAAGCGAAGCAGCCGAAAAACTCGTTTGCTGAAATATGAGTCCTGATCCGCTCAATTTCGGACAGCGTCGTGACATCGGTCGCGAGATTATGTGCAAAGCCGCTCATCGGATGGCTGCCTTACGATACGTGGCAAATAGGTGCTCCAGTCTTTCAGTATCGTTCCGAAAACGTCTGCCGACGTAGATGCGTTCCAGCACTTCGTCATTCTCCTCGTGCGCGGCGCGGACGCGGGAGAACTCATTCTCCATACGCTCTGGATCATATATGTCGGCAATAGTCGCCGGGAAATAGCTTTCGCGGGCGAGCAATATATCTTTAGCGCGAGCAGTAAGATCGGTCTGGTTTTGCTCGGTTAGTGTGGGGATGGGAAAGGTGTTCCAGCCGAGGGTGTTTGAGTATGAAAAATCGGTTCGCATCCTGACACATACGGTGCCAATCCACACCCAATGCAGGCGTGATGCGATCACCGCCATGTTCCACAGTGGCGCGTCATAAAGAGCAAAGTTCCTGTCGCCGACAATGTATTCGTCACTGAGATAATCGACTGGAAGATATTGCCGGTTTTCTGATGACACGCGCGGAACCACGATAGCCGATTTTACCGACCGCCCGGCTATCTGAACAAACCGATGCGGTCGCGTTGCGAAGTCTCGTGTTGAGCTTGCTGCCGATTCCGATCTATTTTTTGCAACAAGCGTCAGCCGGTTCGCAATAAAAGGGTCTTTTTTTGCAGCTTCGGCGTCTCGATCCTCGATCCAGAGGCAGTGTCGTTGTTTCCCGTTGATCAATTCCTCCGAGCCAACAAAACGTCGGACGTAGACGCTAGTTTGCGAGTTTTCCCTCAGCTTGCGGGCCTCATCGGTCGAGAGAAACAAATTCCCCCCGTCGCGGGGCATATTGCCGAACAGCATTGTTGACTGCGGACCAATTGGCACATTCGCCTTTTGAACAACTTCGGCTCGATCCGGGACTAAGTAAGGCCCGATGACATTGCATTCGCGGACGAGTCCACCATCGTCATAAAGCCACTTCGGCTGTGACGACTTAGTGCCGAGGCCAACGATAATGACGGTGACCCCCGCGTTATGCGTTGCAAGATTGCTCCACTTGAACGGCGTGTGAGCAAAGCGGATTTCGATCTCGCGACTTGAGGCGGCTGGCCAGATTTCCGAAGCCTGCTGCCCCTGGCAGATGCTGTTGGTTGTCACAAATGCAGCAACCGCATCTGGGACGGACGCAGCATAATCGAGGTAACGTGCGATCCAGCCTGCAACGTAATCGGTCGTCTTGGCCAAGTGGGGAAATTTTGCCCATGCGTTGGCCAACTCAGCCTTCTGCTCATTGGTCTGCCACTTACTGCCCTTATAGGGCGGGTTCCCGCAAATATAGGTCTCGCCGCCTTCGTTCTCGAAATCGATCTTCACTTGGTCCAGAGGCGCGCCATAGAGATCGTCAGCGAAAATCTTGTTTCCGCTTTTGCCGGTGGGTTCGCACACCGTCAGCCAATCCAGCCGCAGCGCGTTGCCGCGAGTGATCCAGTTTTTCCGATCCAGAGGAAGAAATTCGGCCAGCGCCTCCTTCTGCCCGCGATAGAGCACATCGCACTGATACTCCGCGATGATGAGCGCGAGGCGGGCGATCTCGGCCGGGAAGTGGCGTAGCTCGATCCCGCGAAAATTGGTCAATGGAATGTCGGTCTTGCGCTCGCGCTCGCCGCGTCGCGCGTTGATCTCCGCCTCTATCGCCCGCATTTCCTTGTAGGCGATGACGAGGAAATTGCCGCTGCCACAGGCCGGATCGAAAACCCGGATGCGCGCCATCCGGCTGCGCAGATTGAGCAGCTTGCGGCCATTGTCCCCGGCTTCTTGGAGCTTGGCGCGCAAGTCGTCGAGGAACAGCGGGTTGAGGACCTTCAGGATGTTCGGCACGCTGGTGTAGTGCATCCCCAGGCTGCCGCGCTCCTCGTCGTCGGCAACCGCTTGAATCATGCTGCCGAAAATGTCGGGGTTGATCCGTTTCCAATCGAGGCTGCCGATATTGAGCAGATAGGATCGGGCGATCTTGCTGAACCGCGGAACCTGGGTGCTGCCCGAAAACAGCCCTCCGTTGACATAGGGAAACACATCGGCGTGGGGCGGAATATTTGCCTGACGCCGATAACGGTCATCGGGCTTGCCCTGATGCGTGGTGGGCGTGTTCATCGCCCGGAAAATATTCTCGATGATCTGGTGCGAGTTGCCGGTATCGTTAGCGCTCATTTGCGACACAGTGCTGGTGAACAGCCCTTCGCTTCGGAATATGTCGGTATCCTCGGCAAAAAAGCAGAAGATCAACCGCGCCATGAAGTGGTTCATGTCGGGTCGGCGTTCGGCGCTCGCCCAATCGGGATTGTCCCTGAGCAACTCGACATAGAGCTTGTTGAGCCGCCCGGTCGCGCGAATGTCGAACGAACTCTCGCGGATTTGCTTGACCGTGGTGATGCCTGCCAACGGTAGGAAAAAGCCGAAATGGTTGGGAAAGTCGGCATATTCACAGGCTATAGGCGGATCGTCACTGGTGACGTCCTCCGCCGCGAGCGTTTCGCCATCGGTGGCGAGGATGAACTTAGCCTTGGCGGACGTGGTTTTCGGGCTGTCGCGCAGCGACTGCAACGTCGCATCGACCGCGCCAAGGTCGCAGGTCGCCAAGTGGATGTTATTGCGCTGAAGGACGCCGCCCGCGATGTCCGAAGCGTTGGAACCACCCACGGCGCGAAGGCGCTTTATCGTGGTTTCCTTATTTCCGAAGGCCGCTAGAAATTGATACGCGAACTCGGCCCGATCAAAGGGCTGACTTGCAAGTTCCGACACTGCTTCTTCAATTTCTACGGCATTCATCTGGCGCGCTTATCACTAGAGCGAAGCGGCAGTGCGGGCGTCGCAGGACAACTCTTGAAGGGCGCAACCTTGATTTCCCCCTCACGCTTACGCGCTTTTGCGATGTCGTATCTGTTCTGCATCCGCATCAGCGTATCCATCGACACGCCGAACGCCTTTTCGATCCGCAGCGCCATTTCGGACGAAAGCTGTGAATGTTCGTTAAGCAGGGTCGATAACGTCACGCGGGTAACGCCAAGCACCTGCGCTGCCGCCGTTACCGACAGACCCAAAGGCTCGATGATTTCCGACTTCACAAAGCCACCCGGATGCGCCGGGTTCTTTATGCGGATACTAGCAATTGCGTCCATGTCTGCCTTCCGCCGCCTGATGCTTGTGGCCGCTCGATGATTCGGTCAGCGTAAAGTCAGGGCATACAGTCTTTCGGGATTGTTGCCAGCTTTCCGTGACACAATCTCCGCCATAAACGCGCCCTGCGCCGGTTTCTCTACGCTGCACTTCGATGCACCGAAAACGTCCTTTTCATTGAGCGCGACACGGCCAAGTGTGTCCGCAGGGGGTGTCATCAACGCTCAACCACTGGAATCAAGACTATGCCCGAACCAGACCGCATCATCCGGCTCAAAACCGTCCTCCACCGCTCCGGCCTGTCCCGCTCGACCGTCTATCGCAAAATGAACGAAGGCACGTTTCCGAAGCAAATCAAGCTTGGCATTAGCGGCACTGGCTGGAAAGAATCCGAGCTGAACCGATGGATCGCCGATCCACCCCGATATCGAGACGCAGGAGCGGAACAATGACCGCGCCGCCTTTAGGCGAGCCGATCTGCGTAAGAATTAACGACGCAGCACGTATGATTGGCGTAGGACGCACCAAACTCTATGAATTGATCGCGGCAGGAGAAGTGGAGGCGTTTAAGCTCGGCAAATCGACGCGCATTACTACTTCAAGCCTGCATGATCTTATCAAGCGGCGGTGTGGAGCAGTCTAGCCTTGCTGGCTATCGTTCCCAAATCTTGAACCGAACCAGACAATCTAACGACCGTTATGTGTGGGGTAAACTGTGGGGCAGAATTTTCGAATGACGAAATTTCATACGCAAAAACACATTGATGGCAAAACGGTTCGAATCCAGCCCCGCCACCATTACTTCAAAATGCCGCAGAAATGCGGATTTTTGTAGCGCTCGTCGAGTAGGCGCTTAGGACTTGCCGACCATGAAGGCTTCGGCTTCAGCTAGCAAACGACCTTCAAGCGAAGATTCGTCTGTGTAAAGGGGTTTGCCGTCTCCGTTGGGGCAAAACTCTGCCCCTTCAATTACCCCAGCTTCGACAGCGAGAATCTGTCTCAAAAAAAGGTGAGCGCCGCGTAATTCATCACCTTTTCCGTCAGAAATATCCCATCCTAGTGATTCCCAGACGTGACGAGCTTCATCATACATTTTGTCACAAATCGGCAGGAGTGCTTCATACTGTTCAATGCGCTTAATCTGCTCATCAGCCAATGCTGTCGGATCGTCATCATCTACGTCCACCAACTCGATATAGGTGTCGCAAGATGAAATTCGAAAAAGCCGAATAGATAGCGCATTGGCTTCGTCGTCTAGTGTGGTGATCTCTGTCTTACTATATTGTTGGGGGGCGGCGGCCAGTTCGACGACGCGACCCATGCCGGGTAGGTCCCGTAAACGGATAAGTTCTGCCATAGCCAGCTGATATCAGAACAAACCAAATACATCAATGCCAGTGGGTTGTCAGCCTGTGGACAATTGAACACAGCATAATCCAGCCCAGTATCTTGTTCACGCGCTCCCTCGCTCAAGCAACCGCACTGGCACCGGCGCAATATCTGGTTCCTCGCCGTTCAATATCGCAATCAGCGCATCGACGAGCATCGCGCCTGCGCGTTGGTAATCCTGCTCGATCGTTGTCAGCGACGGTTGCGAATAGCCGCCGGTGGCGATGCCGTCGAAGCCTATGACCTTCACCTCGCTGCCGATGGCGATGCCGTTTTCGTCGAGCGCGCGCATTGCGCCCAGGGCGATGAAGTCGTTGGCGCAGAATAATCCGTCGAATGAAACGCCGTCGCGGATGAGGCCGGTCACGGCCTCGAAGCCTTGCTCTTCGCGCACAGCATTTTCGGGTAGCGGCGGGGCGATGGGTGTCATGCCCTGTTCTGCCATTACCAGATTATATGTGTTGATCCGGTCCTGGAATTGCGGCTGGTCGCTCTGGCTGGGGCCGATGTAAGCGATGGCCTTGCAGCCTTTTGCGAGCAAATGCCCGATGGCGAGCCGCGCTCCTTGCACATTGTCGCTTTTGAGCGAGACCAGATCCTGCTTGCTCGCGCCCCAGCAGATCATCGGCGTCTCATGGCGCGCATAGTCGCCAAAAAACTGCCATCCCTCGACATTTTGCCCGCTGCCGATGACGATCAGGCCGTCGGCCTGACGGCTACCCGTATAATTGGCGAAGAAATTGGTGGGCGAATCCTGGAACGAGATGATGAGATTATAGCCGCGTTCCGAGGCCGACGCGGCGATGCAGCCAAGCAGCGAGAGGTAGAAGGGATTGATGTTCGCCTTGTTCTCGCCCTTGCGGCACAGGATGACGAGCGCAATCGAATAGGTCTGCTGCGTGCGCAGCCGCAGCGCATTGTGATCGACCGAATAATTGAGCTCGTTCGCCAGCGCGACGATCTTCGCACGGGTTTGCTCATTGACCTTGCGATCCCCGCGCAGCGCCCGTGACACCGTGGGTTGCGACACTCCCAGCATCGCCGCAATCTGATGCGCAGTAATCCGCCCCTCTTTTCCCATGCGGAAAGCCTCTAGCAGCCGGAATTGTTCAAGTCACTTTTTCATCAGGTGCAGCGCAAGCGCATGATAAGCGGGCAGCGAAGTCGGGTCGAAGTTCACATTCCCTGCCAGCGGGTGCGAGGCAAAGCGGGCAATCACCATCTGCGCTTTGGGGTCGATATAGATGGCCTGCCCGTGGATGCCGCGCGCCATATAGGCACCATGCGGGTTGTGGCTGACCCACCATTGGTTGCGGTAGGACCAGCCGGGCAGTGTTGGATATGCGCCGTTTTTGGCAAACTCCGCCTTGCCGCCGCCCTTGACGATGTCGGCGATTGCGGCGGCGGGTACGATCTGCTTGCCCTTCCATTTCCCGCCGAGCCGCATCATTTCGCCAAAGCGGGCCATGTCACGCAACGCAGGCATCAGGCCGCCGCCACCGAAGGGGGTGCCCTGTGCATCGACCTGTATCGCTGCATCCTGTTCCATACCAAGCTTTGACCAGAAGCGGGCCTCCAGCTGGTCGCGCAGGGGTGCGCCGCCCGCACGCACGACGATCCAGCCCAGCGCATCGGTATTCGCGGTGCGATAGGTAAAGCGCTCGCCATGCTCGCCCTTGGACCCGATTGTCGGCAGGAACGCCAGAAAACCATCGGGGCCGTCATAATTTGCAGGGCGCGGTGCTGCGCGGCCAGCAACGGCGTAACGCGCGATATCGGCATTGGGGTTGGTATAGGTTTCATCAAAGGCAATAGCAGTCGTCATGTCCATCACTTGCCGCACCGAAGCGGTGCCAAAGCCGCTTGCTGCCAGTTCGGGGACATAGGCCGTAACCGGCTTGTCCGGGTCCAGCTTTCCTTCGGCGACAAGGCTGGCGGCTATGGTGCCGACGAAGGATTTGGTCACTGAGTAAGCGATGTGCTGCGTTTCTGCCGTCGTCACGCCGAAATAGCGTTCGTAGACAATCTTGCCCTTGTGCAGCACGACGATGCCATCGGTGTAATTAGCGGCGAGCGAGTCCTTCCAGCTCATCGGCCTGTCGCTGCCAATTGGCATGAAGGTCAGTGCGTCGGTATCGGCGCTTTCCGCGCGCGGGAACACATGAACAGGCGTTGGCCCCCGCCGCAATGGCACCGAATGCACATATTGCCGCCAGTTTGAAAAGCTCCAGCGGGTCATCGGAAAAGTCCGATAGCCGCCATTTTCCAAGCCGATGATCTTGTCAGGCGCTGGCGGCGTGCCTTGCATCCAGCCCATTTTTACGGGATCGCTGGCTGCTGCATCGAGCACCGGCGGTTGCTGCGCCGATGCCGGAAGCGAGATCAGCGCGATGGCCGCGAACAAAGATACTCCCGCTTTCATGATCGCTCTCCCCTCAATCGGGGAGAGCATGACGAAATCAACTGGCGAGCGCAACCTCCGGCTCGACAAAGGCGAGATCGAGGCTTTCGGCTACGGCCTTGCTGGTCACCTTGCCCTTGTGGACGTTAAGACCGGCAAGCAATCCGCGCCCTGTCTCCGACAGCGCGTGAAGTGCATCGATACCCTTTTCCGCCAATGCCAGCCCGTAAGGCAAAGTCGCATTGTTGAGCGCAGCCGCGCTCGTCTGTGGCACCGCACCTGGCATGTTGGCGACACAATAATGGATGATGCCGTCGACGACATAGGTCGGCTCGGCATGCGTGGTCGGCTTCGAAGTTTCGAAGCAGCCGCCCTGGTCGATGGCGACATCCACGAGCACCGATCCGGGCTTCATATGCTTGAGCATCGCGCGGGTGACGAGCTTGGGCGCGCTTGCGCCGGGGATGAGCACTGCGCCAATGACGGCGTCGGCGATGCTGATTTCATGGTCGATGGTTTCCAGCGTCGAATAGCGGGTGCGCACGCGGCCCTGGAACAGTTCGTCGAGTTCGCGCAGCCGCGGGATCGAGCGGTCGACGATGGTGACTTCGGCACCAAGCCCAACCGCCATGCGCGCCGCATGGGTGCCGACCACGCCGCCGCCGATCACACAGACGCGGCCAGCAGGAACGCCGGGAACGCCGCCCATCAATATGCCCGCTCCGCCTTCGCTGCGGCGCATCGCTTCGCCTGCGGCCTCGATGGCGAGACGGCCCGCGACTTCGCTCATCGGCGCGAGCAGGGGCAGGGTGCCCTTGTCGTCGGTGACGGTTTCATAGGCGATGGCGGTGCAGCCGCTGGCGATCAGGCCCTTCGCCTGATCGGGATCGGGCGCGAGGTGGAGGTAGGTGAACAGTAGCTGGTCGCCGCGAAGCTGCGCCCACTCGCCGGGCTGCGGTTCCTTGACCTTGACGATCATGTCGGCCTTGGCGAAAATTTCGGCAGCGTTGTCTGCAATAGATGCCCCGGCGGCGCGATAGGCATCGTCGCCCGCCATGATGCCCGCGCCTGCGCCAGATTGCACCACGACCTGATGCCCGCGCGCAACATATTCGCGCACCGCGCCGGGGGTCAGGCCGACCCGATATTCGTGGACCTTGATTTCGCTGGGGACGCCGACGAGCATTTCTCTTCTCCTGTTCGAATCTCTGCTCGCGCAATTAGCATTGTCGTAGCGGTGATAGTCCGCAAAGATTCGACAGTTCAGTCGATTATGTGCATAGATTCCGCGTGAAGACGCGCAAGGATGAGGAAAATATGCAGATCGACCGAACCGACCGCAAATTATTGCGCGCGCTGGTGACCAACGGCCGTGCGACGCAGCAGGAGCTTGGCGATGCGGCTGGCCTGTCACCGAGTGCGGCGGCGCGCAGGCAGAAGGCACTCGAAGATGCGGGGCTGGTGCGCGGCTATCGTGCCGACATCAACCTCACCCGCATAGGACTCGGCGCGACGGTGATGGTCACCATCACGCTCGATAGCCAGAGCGAGGAGGCGATGGAAGCATTCGAGGCAGCAGTCGCCGAGAGCCCTTCCATCGTCCGCTGCCACCTGATGAGCGGGCGCAACGATTATCTCCTCGTCGTCCGCGCCGCTTCCATCGAGGATTATGAAATTATCCACCGCCAGGAAATCGCCCGCCTGCCGCGCGTGGCGCGTATCGAAACGGCATTCGCCTTGCGCGAAGTCGTCAACCGCACAGTACCGCCGCGCCTGCTTGGTTGAAGCGGTTGGTCATGCGGAACTTCGCGCGCGTTATCCGGTTTCGTCTCCATTGAAGGAGATATGTCATGGGTAGAACAATAGGTATTAGCGTTGGCGGTTTGATCTTGCTTCTTATCGTCGTAGCGCTTCTTTTCTGACGAATTCCAGGGACCGACCCTGACGCGGCTGCTCTGTCAGGCAGCATTGGCGACGCCATAGCGCTCAGCCGTCTTTGCTACCGATTCCCTGATATGATCGGCAATGAAATCAAGCAGCGCGCGGATATGCGGTTGCTGCCGCGCACTGGCGGTGGTGACTATCCAGCCCGGGGTGGTCAACTCGGGGATTGGAGGGAACAGGCGAACGAGGCCGGATGTGGTGTCGCCGATAAGGCAGGGGATAACTGCCGCGCCCATGCCCGTGCGTACTGCCGCGATCACAGACGACAGCGTGTTGGCCGAATGCACGACATTGGCATCCGGACCGAGATCGGTCACCCATTTCGCGATATGGCCAACGCCCGGCCCACTGAAACCGATGATCGGATAGCGCGTCAGCCCTGCATAATTATTGGGCAGGCCAAGCTGGTCGGCCAGATCCTGCCGCACATAGACGCTTTCGTGCAATTCGACGATACGGCGGATGACGAGGCTTTCGTCCTGCGGCGGGTTGCCAAAACGGATGGCGATGTCAGCTTCGCCCCGCGCGATGTCGAGCGCGCGGTCATCGACGATGACCTCGGCGACGACGGCGGGGTGTTGCGCGCGAAATGCAGCAAGCGCGGGCATCAGCCAGACATTGGCTGCGGATTCGACGGTGGTCAGCCTTACCGTGCCGTTGAGACGGCGGCCTTCGGCCTCGACCGAGTTGACCAGCGCCTCGATGCTGCGCTCGACCTGTTCGGCTTCGGCAAGCACGGCCTGCCCACGAACCGAGAGCGTGTAGCCGCTGGGGCTGCGGATGAAGAGTGCGGTGCCTAGCGCTTGCTCCAGCGCGGTAATGCGCCGCGAAACAGTTGCTTGCGCCACTTTCAAGGAGCGCGAAGCCGCCAGCGTGCTGCCGCTGCGGGCAACGCCCAGAAAATAGCGCAGGTCGTTCCAGTCGAGCATCGCCGGGCATTTTAACACGGGCTATTCATTTTTGCATAGCCATTCCGCGAAACAAATGCTCACACCCGCACCGTCATCAGCAGTATCTCATGGGCATCGGGAAAACACCCTCTCCACTCTCCCGAGAGAAGAAAAAGGAAAAGACGATGACATACGACTATCATTTGAAATCAGCGGTTGCGGCCGTGTTTGCTACCACGCTGACGCTGCTGTTCGCCTTGCTCACCACGACGGGCGCAACCTTTGCCTGAGCCTCTGCGCACAGGCTCACATTTCCTCCCCCCGGAAATGGACTGAACCCGGTAACGACGTTGCCGGGTTTGGTTTTTGTTGGGATGTTATCCCTCTTATCGAGACAAGGTTCCGCCCTCCCGAGCGCGCGGTACCCTCACCAACCCCTGTCTAATTCGCTACGCTCATAAGGCTATAACTTTGGGCACACTGGACGCCCTGCGGCGATGGGTATAATATTGTTTAGCGACTTATCTTGAGGGAGGGGATGTCGATCTCGGGCAAAATCGAACTGGCCCACGAGCCTGACTTCGCGATAGGTGCGCTGACGGTATCACCTGCCCGGCGCGAGATATTGCGGGAGGGGGAAGCACGCGAAGTGCTTGAGCATCGAGTGATGCAGGTGCTGATTGCACTACATCGAGCCCAAGGCGGAATAGTCACCCGTGACGAACTCACTTTGGCCTGCTGGGAAGGCAGGATTGTAGGCGAAGATGCAATCAACCGCGTCATTTCCCGGTTGCGCAAGGTCGCCATGGGCGTGGGATCTGGTGTTTTTCATATCGATACCCTCAAAAAGATCGGCTACCGGATGGTCGTCGACGGTACGGAGGTGCCGCCCGTCCAGTCGGCTCAGGAAATAGCGCCGCCGTATCCGCCTGAGCGTGGCACTGCGATGAATCGCCGAAGGACTTTTTTTCTCGCAGGCATGGTTGCGGCAGGAACGCTGACAGTGGCAGGCAGCGGAGGCTGGTTATACCGCCGCATTGCAAAGCCCGATGTCCCGCCCGAAGTCCGGACCTTGATGGTACAAGGACGACAGTTACTGGGTCACCGCAATAATTATTCCTATTTTCAGGCCATTGGCATGTATCGGCGGGTGGTCGAACTCGCTCCTGAATATGCCGATGGCTGGGGCATGCTGGGCTTCGCTTATGCCGTTCCTTCTCACTTTCAGCCACGGGCTGAGTCGCTTTCTTTGCGCAAGCGTGCCGAATCCGCAGCCAGACGCGCACTGGAACTCGATCGCGGCAATGCCTATGCCGAGGTTGCGTTGGCCACTGCGCTCCCGTGGATCGGTGCCTGGCGGGAAAAGGATCGACACATCGCGCGCGCTGTAAAGGATCGCCCGAACGATGACGTCGTGCTCGTAATCCAGGCCAGTGCTTTGGAGTTTACCGGACGCTACGCCGAAGCAATACCGCTTTACGACAGGATCAAGCGGCCGCTGACGCCGAATACGTGGAACAACTATATACGGGCGCTGTGGACCGTCGGGCGGGTCGAAGAAATGGATCGCGCGGCGGACGACGCAGCCAGCCTCTATCCGACCTATGAGCCCATCTGGCTCACCCGCTTCCATCTCCGTGCTTATGGCGGCGACGCAAATGGAGCGATCATGTTGGCGCAGGAAGAGGAGGGCCGGCCAACCACGCTGACAGAGTTGCAGCTAGCGGATTTGTTCTTGCTCGCGCATGCGCTCCGGGGACGCGATCCGGCGCTGATCGACGATGTGATGGCAACCCAGATGGCCAGAGAGAGTCAGGACGCCTCCACCGCGAACCTTGCTATTAGCAACGCCTGTGCCCTGGGACGCCTCGATGATGCATTCGCCCTCGCCGACGCCTATTATTTCGGGCGGGGTTTCATCATTCCGGATCATCCGGCACCAGCAAGCGGCTTTTCGCCGGACCAGCGCCAGACGCGGTTTCTGTTCGAGCCGGTAACCCGGTCGATGCGTGCCGATCCGCGCTTCAACCCGCTCGTGGAGGAGATCGGGCTTGAAAGCTATTGGCGAGAGTCTGGAGTTCAGCCTGATTACCGCCATTAGCGTCGCCAGCTCTGCTGCAAACCGGGGGATCGCAGAAGTCGGCAATACATCAGCTTCGCATCAGGAATAAATCGGTTCGTCATCCTGCTTTCCCTGCGGCAGTTGCGGTATCCATTTTGTCGCCACTGGCCTGCCGATGGTCGCACTCTATCAGGAACGAACATGGCAGTGGCCATAAATGAACCAAGGAAGGATAGAAGACATGAACAGGACATATTTCTGCTTCGCCGCTTTTGCTCCACTTTTGGTGCTAGCGGCACCGGTTTCGGCCGAACCAATCGTTGCTGAGGGCAAGCGTGCCCCCGTCCGGTCACAGACGGTGAGTTATGCCAGCCTCGATCTGCGCAATGACGCAGCGGTTGCTACGCTGACCCGCCGCGTGAAATCGGCGGCCAAGGATGTTTGCAATGTGCCCCATTACAACACAACGCTCGATGAGGCGATTACGGCCAAACGTTGCTTTAGGGGATCATTTGCCCGCGCCCAGAACGACATCGCTGTTGCCGTCGATCGGGCCCGAAATGGTAACCGGATGGCCGGCCTGCCGACGATCCGTGTCGCCAGTCGATAACCTGGTTTGCGGCGACCGCTCACACATAACGGTCGCCGCATCAACCAATCCCATCGAGCAACTCTCCGATCTTCCCGAACATCTCGTCGATATGCGCCCTCTCTAAAATCAGCGGCGGCGAAAGCGCGATGATGTCGCCGGTCGCGCGCACCAGTAATCCGTTGTCGAAACAGGCATGAAAGAGTTCCGTGGCGCGTTTGGTTGGTGCGCCGGGGCGCGGTTCGAGTTCTATGCCTGCAATCAGTCCGATATTGCGGACATCTATGACGTGGCGCTTGCCCTTGAGTGAATGCGCGGCGTCGGCCCAGTAAGCTCCCAACTCATGCGCTTTTTCGAACAGGCCTTCCGCCGCATATAAATCCATCGTTGCCAACCCGGCGGCGGCGGCGAGGGGGTGACCTGAATAGGTGTAGCCGTGGAAAAGTTCGATGCCCTCTTCGGTCGCGTTCACGACACTGTCGTGAATATCGCGGCTGACGGCAACTGCGCCCATCGGCACAGCGGCGTTGGTCAGGCCCTTGGCCATTGTGATGATATCGGGTGTGACGCCCCATGTCTGCGATGCCGTGGCGCCGCCCACGCGACCGAAGGCGGTAATGACTTCGTCGAAGATCAGGATGATGCCGTGTTTCGTGCAGATATCGCGAAGGCGCTGCAGATAGCCCACAGGCGGCACAAGCACGCCGGTTGAACCCGCGACCGGCTCGACAATGACCGCCGCAATTGTCTCCGCCCCATGCAAAGTGACCAGCCGTTCCAGATCGTCGGCCAGCTCCACGCCATGTGCCGGAAAGCCGCGCGAATACGCATTGCGCGCGAGATCGTGGGTGTGCGGCAGGTGATCGGCGCCCGGCAGCCCTTGCCAAACCCGGCGGTTATTGACGATGCCGCCGACCGATATCCCGCCGAAGCCCGTGCCATGATAGCCGCGTTCGCGCCCTATCAGCCGGGTTCGTGTGCCCTGTCCGCGCGCGCGCTGTGCCGCGAGCGCAATCTTGAGCGCGCTGTCCACCGATTCGCTGCCCGAATTGGTGAAGAAGATGCGGTCCAGCCCCTCCGGCATCATCGGCGCGAGGTGGCTGGCCAGTTCGAAAGCGAGCGGATGCCCGAGCTGGAACGTAGGGCCAAAGTCCATGTTCGCGGCAGTTCTGGCGATGGCATCGACTATCGGCTGACGGCAATGCCCCGCATTCGAGCACCACAATCCGGCAGTACCATCGAGAATGCTGCGCCCGTCTGCGCTCAGGTAATGCATGTCCCTGGCGGACACGAGCAGGCGGGGATTGTTCTTGAACGCCTTGTTGGCAGTGAACGGCATCCAGAAAGCGGCTAAAGGGTCGTTTTCAAGCATTTGCCACTTATGCGACCAATTCCATATCTTGCGCAAGCCTGTGACTATATTGTCACATTATTCAAAAAGGTCACCATCACTGTCACAAAATTGCTTGCCTGCATGTCGCTTTGATGTTTTGTGTGCACCTGCACAATAAATGAAGTACAAAATTTTGTGTATTCTGTGTTAAAGGTCTATAAAATAAACGAAATTTTGACTTTTGACAATGCAGATGAGGGTTTTTGCGGGTAAGAACAGCATTAGGCTGGCATGGGCATCGCGCGCACGCGGCCAACCCTATTGAACCAAGAAGGACAATAATATGCGTAAATCGATTTTCAAACTGGCAGCAGTCAGCGTCGCCATGAGCGCCTTGGCCGTTTCTGCGCCGGCATTCGCGCAGGATGAAGCGGCTGAAGAAGAATCCGGCCCGATCAGTGTCAGCGGGGGTGTGACCGTCGTATCGGATTACCGCTTCCGCGGCGTTTCGCTTTCCGACAAGGATTTCGCGGTGCAGCCGACCCTGACCATCAGTCATGAATCGGGCCTATACGTCGGGGTCTGGGGTTCGAACCTCGCCGAAAATCCGGGCGACGATATCGAAGTCGATCTCTATGCCGGTTTTTCGGGCGGCGACGCGGTAACCTATGACATCGGCGCAACCTATTATCTGTATCCAGGCGTTTCGAGCTTCAACTATGTGGAATTCACCGGCAAGCTTGGCACTACATTGGGCCCGGCAACGGTGGGTGTGCAGCTAAGCTACGTGCCTAGCCAGGACAATACGGGCAATCAGGACAATGTCTATTATGGCGCGAATGCCGCATTCGCAATTCCCGACACGCCCATCACCCTGACTGGCTCAATCGGCACCGAAGACGGCGCCTTCACTGCCGGTGACGAGAAAGTCGACTGGTCGCTTGGCGCCACGGCCTCCTTCTCGGGCTTTACCGCCGGTGTCGCCTATGTGGACAGCAATCGCCGCTCGATCTTCGCGCTTAACGACGCCAAGGCCGGTGTCGTGTTCTCGCTGGGCTTCGCATTCTGACAATAGAAACATGCCGCGCTTGACCTTTCAGGCGCGGCATGTCCTTATGGAGACCGGCCTCAAACCGGTGGGAACTCATGTCTGTCAATCTGGCGAGCTGGATCGCCGATCATAAAATCGATGAGGTCGAGTGCATCGTCCCCGACATCAACGGCGTGCAGCGTGGCAAGGTATTGCCAGCGAAGAAATTTCTTTCCTCTGTCCGCGACAAATCGCTCCGGATTCCAGGCAGTGTCTTCATCTGCACCATCGATGGCCATTATCCGGAGGATATCGAGGATATCTGGGACAAGGACCCGGACAAGATATTGATCGCCGACGCCGATACAATCTGCGTCGCACCGGGATTCAAATCGCCTACTGCATTCGTGATCGCCGATGCCTTTCATGGCGATGGCACGGAGGTCGAGCTCGCTCCAAGGACCATCCTCAAGAAAGTGCTCGGTCTTTATGCCGACAAGGGCTGGAAGCCCATCATCGCGCCCGAGGTCGAATTCTACCTGGTCAGCCAGAATGTCGACCCCGATTTCCCGCTGCAACCGCCGACCGGATCGAGCGGTCGCGCGGAAACCGCGAGCCAGCCTTACGGGCTCGAAGCGATGAACGAATATGAGGATATCATCGACCATATTTACGACGATTGCGAGCTGATGGGGCTCGATATCGACACAATGATCCACGAAATGGGCGCGGCGCAGCTGGAGGTGAATTTCATCCACGGCGATCCGCTGAAGCTCGCCGATCAGGTGTTCCTGTTCAAACGTGCCGTGCGGGCAGTGGCTAAGCAGCATGGCGTTTATGCGACCTTCATGGCAAACCCGATGGCGGGGCAGCCGGGCAGCGCGATGCACATCCACCAGTCGGTGGTCGATGCCGAGAGCGGCAAGAACCTGTTCTCCAACGCCAATGGCAAGGACAGCGCGCTGTTCCGCAGTTATATCGCGGGTCTGGTCAAGTTCATGCCGCAAATCTCGCCCTTGTGGGCACCCAACGTCAACAGCTTCCGCCGGATGCGCCCCGACAGCGCCGCGCCGATCAACGTGCAATGGGGCGAGGACAACCGCAGTTGCGGCTTTCGCGTGCCGATTTCCGACAAGGCCAACCGCCGGGTCGAAAACCGGCTACCGGGCGCGGATTCCAATCCCTATCTGGCGATGGCCGCGTCTCTGGTGTGCGGCTATATCGGCATGGTCGAGCGGATGGTGCCGGCGAAAGCAATCACCGGCAGTGCCTATAATCGCGCGCGCACCTTGCCGCGCACGCTGGAAGCTGCGCTCGACCGGTTCTCGGCGTGCCGCCCGGTGCGCAACCTGCTCGGCGAGGATTTCTTCGAGATATTCTATGCGGTGAAGGATTATGAGCTGTTCAACTACCAGTCCGTGGTGAGCAGCTGGGAACGCGAGCATCTGCTGCTGAGGGTTTGATGCCCGATCCGATGAACGACAGCTATTATCTGGCTTCGGCGGGTGATTATCAGCCAAAACCAGCTTTGCAGGGCGACATAAGCGCCGACATCTGCATAATCGGCGGGGGCTTTAGCGGGCTGTCGGCGGCGGTGGCCTGCGCTGAAGCCGGGCTCGATGTAGTGCTGCTGGAGGCCGAGCAAATCGGCTTCGGTGCCTCGGGCCGCAATGGCGGACAAATGATTCCCGGCTTCAGCATGGACGGCAACGATCTGGTAAAGCTGGTAGGTGACGATATCGGACAACAGCTTTATCGCTGCGCCATATCGGCTCGCGATCGCGTCCACGCGCGCATCGAGCGTCATGGTATCGACTGCGATTTGCGACACGGGCACATCCATCTGGCGGCAAAAAAGCGCGATTTCGCGTATCTGGACGAAGAGGCCGGGTTCAGCGAGAAGATGCTGGGCGCTGGCGCCGCAGTTGTGGTGCAGCCCGCCGATATCGGCCAATATGTCAACGTCAGCGGCTATCATGGCGGGATCTTCATTCCCAAAGGCGGACATTTGCACCCGCTGAAATATGCGCGCGGGCTGGCGCGGGCGGCGGAGAGTGCCGGGGCACGGATTTATGAGCATAGTCGGGCAGTGTCGGTCACCGATGGCCGTCAGACGACTGTCCGCACCTCCACCGGATCGGTGACCGCACCGCTCGCGTTTCTTGCCTGTGACGCCTATCTGGCAGATCTCGCCCCTTCGGCAGGGCGGTTCGCGATGCCCGTGCTGAGTCACGTCATCGCAACCGAGCCGCTCGATGCGGATCGCGCCAGGGCGCTAATCCCGTCGAACGCCGCTGTGTCGGACAGCCTGTTTGTCATAAACTATTTCCGGCTGTCTGCTGACAATCGCCTGCTTTTTGCAGGTGGTGAGAAATATACGCCAAAGCCGCTGCGCGACATTGCGGGGTTTGTCCGGCCATACATGCTCAAGCTTTTCCCGCAATTGGCCGATGTCCGCATCGACTATGCGTGGGGTGGGGCGGTGGGGATTACGATCAACCGGCTTCCGCATATCGGTCGCAACGGCAATGTCCTGTTTGCGCACGGCTATTCAGGGCAGGGGGTGCTTTTGACCACGCTTGTCGGTGAGATGGTCGCAGAGCTTGCGACAGGCGATAGCCGAAATTTCGACCTGTTCGGCAAAATCCCGCATCGCGCCTTTCCGGGCGGCAAGCTGTTGCGCTCGCCCATTTATGTCACCGCGATGCTCTATTCGGCGATGATGGACCGACTGTGATCGACCGCGCCGCAATTGCAGCGATGGGCGAACGCGAGATTGCGCGATTTATCGCTGCCAATCCCAAGTCGAAAGCGCAAGCCGAACGCTCGGATGGCTGGTTTCAGGGTGTGCCGTTTCACTGGATGCTCGACTGGCCCAGCCCTTTTCCGATTGTCGCTGCCAGCGCGCAGGATGCGACACTGACCGGCATCGACGGCCAGATTTTCGACGATTTCTGCCTCGGTGATACCGCGAGCATGTTCGGCCACTCGCCGCCCGCGCTTGCCGCAGCGCTGGCAGAGCAGGCGGGGCAGGGGCTGAGCTATATGCTGCCGACAGCCAAGGCGGCGGAAGTCGCGGATATGCTGGCGGCGATGTTCGGCCTGCCGCACTGGCAGGTGACGACCACTGCAAGCGAAGCCAACCGCGCTGTCATCCGTTGGTGTCGGGGTTTGACAGGGCGCAGCAAAATACTGATTTTCAACGGCTGCTATCACGGAGCGGTCGATGATGTCTTCGTCGATCTGCGTGACGGCGTGGCGGTCAACCGACCGAGCCTGATCGGGCAGGTGCAGGATTTGCTGCCAACGACGGTCGCGATCGAATTCAACGATGTCGAGGCGTTAGAGTCCGAATTGCGCACGGGCGAAATCGCCTGCGTACTCGCCGAACCAGTGATGACCAATGTCGGTATGGTCCGCGATGCGCCGGGCTATCTGGAAACGCTGCGCCGGTTGTGCAGCGAAACCGGCACCTTGCTGGTGTGCGATGAGACCCACACCATCTCGTCGGGCTATGGCGGGCATAGCAACACACATGGTCCGCAACCGGACATCATGGTGATCGGCAAATCCATCGGCGGGGGCGTGCCATGCGCGGTGTATGGCTTTACGTCCGAGGTTGCTGCACGAATGGAGGCGCTCAACCGCGCCCGCCCGCCAGGGCATAGCGGCATCGGCACGACGCTGTCCGCCAATGCGCTTGCCATCACCGCGATGCACGCAATGCTGGGGCAGGTCATCACCCGCGAAGCTTATGCGCATATGCTGGCAATGGCGGAGCGGCTAGTCGCGGGGCTGAACGCCATCATTTCGGCTAACAAGCTCGATTGGCATGCCAGCAATGTCGGCGCGCGCGTCGAATTTATTTGCGCGGCAAGTCCGCCCAGCAACGGCGGCGAAGCGCGGGCGGCGATGGACCATGACCTTGAAAGCACCATTCACCTCTACCTCAGCAATCGCGGCATTTTGCTCGCGCCGTTTCACAATATGATGTTGCTCAGTCCGGTGACACAGGCCGAACAGGTTGATCGGCTCTTGCACGCGCTCGATTCCTGTGTAGGCGAGCTTTTGGAGGCATCGTGACAATCAAACGCGCAAAATCATCGGCGGTCGTTGCGCCGCGCAGCGAGGCGGAGGCCTTTTTCGCGGCCAATCCCGACGTCGATTCGATCGAGATGATCTACACCGATATGGGCGGCGTCCCTCGCGGCAAAAGGCTGCGGCAGCATGAGGTGCTGTCGGTATATGAAATCGGGCGTTTCTTTCCCGGTTCCATTGCGGTGGTGGACATCACAGGGCAGGATACCGTCGAAACCGGTCTTGTCTGGGAAGATGGTGATGCCGACCGGTCGATGAAGCCCATCCCAGGCACTCTGGTCAAAACACCTTGGGCGGGCGACAATGCGGCGCAGTTCCTCGTCGATTTTTACGAGCTCGACGGTTCCCCCCACGATCTCGATCCGCGCCATGTGCTTGGGCTGGTATTGGACCGCTTCGCCGATATGGGCCTGACCCCTGCTTTGGCAGTCGAACTCGAATTCTACCTCGTCGACCCGCGCCGCGCCCGCAATGGCGCTATCCGCCCGGCGCGGCCGGAATATAGCGGCTCGGCACCGCAAATGGTCGAAGTCTACGGCCTGCGCGAACTCGACGATTTCCGGCCCTTTTTCGACGAGCTTTACGAAGTTTGTGATGCGCAGGGCCTGCCGCTCGAATCGGCGATTTCGGAATTCGCGCCGGGGCAGTGCGAGCTGACCTTGCGCTACAAGCCCGATGTCCTGCGCGCGGTCGATGATGCCATCATGTACAAGCGCGTCGTGAAAGCCGTCGCGCAGGCGCACGGGCTGGAAGCCACTTTCATGGCCAAGCCCTTTGCCGAACAGGCCGGTAGCGGCATGCATATCCATGTCTCGATGAACGATGCGGACGGCAAGAACCTGTTCGCAGCGGACGATCCCGAAGGCACGCCGATGCTGCGCCACGCCATTGGCGGGATGATCGGAAGCGTAGGCGATTGCTTCGCGCTATTTGCCCCGCACGCCAACAGCTACCGCCGGTTCAAGGCGAACAGCTATGCGCCCGTCGCGCCGACATGGGGCGTCAACAATCGCACCGTGTCGTTCCGCATTCCCGCCGGACCGCCATCCAGCCGCCACGTCGAGCATCGCGCCTGCGGAGCGGATGCCAATCCCTATCTGGCGGTGGCCGGAGTCTTGGCAGGCATCCATTATGGCATCGTCAATGAAATCGATCCCGGCCCTGCTGTGATCGGCAACGGCTATGACCGCGACAATTCAGGCGACGACAAACCGCCGTCGAACTGGTTCGCAGCGGTCGACCGCTTTCACGGCTCGAAACTGATGCGGGACTATCTGGGGGATCGCTTCGTCGACATGTTCACCATCGTCAAACGTGTCGAGCAGGACCGCTATTTCGGCCAGGTGCCGACCATCGATTACGACTGGTATTTGCGGAACGCTTAAGCCTGGGCAGGAAAACGCGCGAGGATGTTTTCCATGACGGCGACGTTGAGCAAAGTATCGAACTCGCAGCCTACCATTGTGCCGTCATTCCAGACGATCTTGGCCTGAAGCGCGGCAAGTCCTGGCAAAGTCAGCCAGACCCGTGTCCCGTTGCCCATCCCGGTCAACGCCTCACAAGCGACGCCCGATAGCGACAGATCCTTGACGACTACGGCAAAGGCAGGTGACCCTGATGGTCGCATCTGCGCTGGAATCTTCAGCTTGACGCGCGGCGCGCTGCGGTCTTCCTGTGCAGCATCTTCGTAGCGAAGGAAGCTTTTGCCCATGTAATGCGAGATGGTCATCGTCGCGTCTCCCACCTGTGAATAACCCGACCTAGCCGAACAGGGTGAATGAGTGGTTGGAGAGCACGGTAAAATTTGCATTTACTCTCTTTGCTGCTGCGACTCTTGCAATTTGGCAACAGCACGGCCATATCGCGTCCGGGAGTCGGATGGACGTGGCACTCGCCAATCTGGTCAGATCCTGACGGAAGCAGCCACAACGAATTCGCTGCGGGTCATCCGGCTCCTATTTCAAACATCATGCTTGAGAAGGCTTCGACAATTGTCGATGAGCATCCTAACGTGAATATGATGGATGATTCCAACAGCCCTGATCTTGCCGGACGCGACCCGGATATGCCCGACGACGCATTGGGTCTTGGGCTGGACACCCCCGTCCAGCCAAAACCATCGGGCGGCGCGGCTTATCGCGTGCTGGCGCGCAAATACCGGCCGCAGACCTTTGCCGAGCTTATCGGGCAGGATGCGATGGTGCAGACGCTGGGCAATGCGATCAAGCGCGACCGGCTGGCGCATGCCTTCCTGATGACCGGCGTGCGCGGCGTAGGCAAGACATCGACCGCGCGGCTGATTGCCAAGGCGCTCAACTGCATCGGCCCGGACGGGCAGGGCGGGCCGACGATTTCGCCCTGCGGCGTATGCGAACCCTGCGTCGCGATTGCCGAAGGACGGCATATCGACGTCATCGAAATGGATGCCGCCAGCCACACCGGCGTCGACGATGTGCGCGAGATAATCGAGGCGGTGCGCTATGCTGCCGTGTCGGCTCGCTACAAGATCTACATCATCGACGAAGTCCACATGCTGTCGAAAAACGCCTTCAACGCGCTGTTGAAGACGCTCGAAGAGCCGCCGGGCCATGTCAAATTCCTGTTCGCGACGACTGAGGTCAACAAGGTGCCGATCACGGTGTTGTCGCGCTGCCAACGGTTCGATTTGAAGCGAATCCCGACCGAAATGCTGGCCAGCCATTTTGCCGAAATCGCGGTGAAAGAGGCGGTGGAAGCGGAAACGGAAGCACTGACGCTGGTGGCGCAGGCGGCCGAAGGCTCGGTGCGTGACGGGTTGTCCATCCTCGACCAGGCAATTGCTCACGCCGATATGGAAGGTGACGGCAAAGTCACAGCGACGCAGGTCCGCGACATGCTCGGCCTTTCCGACCGAGGCGCCATCCGCCGTCTGTTCGCGCTCATCTTGGCGGGCGATGCGCAGGCGATGCTGGCCGAGGCGAAGAACCAATATGTCTTGGGCGTCGAACCGCTGGCGATGTTTGCCGGGCTATTGTCCGAAGTCCACCGGCTCACACTGGCAAAGATCGGAGCGCCGCGCGACGGTGCGCTCGATGCCGAGGCAGCGGCTTTGGTCGAGGATCAGGCCGACGGGCTGTCCTTCGCCAGCCTGCACAGGCTTTGGCAATTGCTGCTGAAAGGGCAGGAAGAAGTGTCGCGCGCCTCGGTGCCGCTCGATGCCTTTGACATGGCGCTGTTGCGCGTCATCCACGCTGCGACCTTGCCCGACCCCGGTGAACTGGCGAAAATGCTGGCCGAGGGCAATTTCGCCGCGCCGCCGCCTGCATCGGCCCCGACCGCGCTCGACATTCCTGCGTCGCCGACGGTTCAGACGCTGATTCCCGCGGATTTCTCGAAGCTGATAGCTGAGGTCGGCAAGATCAGCCCGTCGCTCGAAGATGCGATGCACGACACGCTCCGGCTGGTCGAATATGCGCCACCCTTGCTCGCTTACCAGTTGGCGGGCCCGGTCGCGCCCGGCTTTGTGCCTGAATTGCGCGATGTGCTGTTCCAGGTCACCGGCACCCGCTGGGAACTGGAGGAGCGCGATGGCGTTGCACAGCCGAGCCTGCTGGAAAAGGAACGCGCCGCCGCCGAGGCCGACCGCCGCGCAATCATGGAATCCTCGCTGGTAAAGGCAGCATTCGACGCATTCCCCGATGCCGAACTGGTCGACAGCGATGAAGACGAAACCAGATGGAGCAAAACTGCATGAAGAGCATGGAAGAGATGATCAAGGCCGCGCAGGAAGCTGCCCAGAACATCCAGAAGCAGATGGAAACCGCACAGGCGACGCTCGATACGATCGAGGTCGAGGGCGTTTCGGGCGGCGGCCTAGTCAAGGTCCGCGCCACCGCCAAGGGGCGGATCATGGGCGTTGCCATTGACGACAGTCTGATTGTGCCTGCCGACAAGACAATGCTAGAAGACCTGATCACGGCAGCCTTCAACGACGCACGCGAAAAGGCCGATGCTGCCAGCAATGCCGAAATGAGCAAGATGTCGAGCGGGTTGCCGCTGCCTGCCGGGTTCAAACTGCCCTTTTGACGCGGCTTTTCCCCAACTAATCGCGATAGTTCACCGCAAATTCATTGAAAGCAGCGCAATCGGACACATATGATGCTCGAACAGGGGCGTGGCTGAAGGCGCGCTCCGTATTGGAGTAAATATGGAACTGAACCTTCCGCTGTTGCCTTTGCGCGACATTGTAGTTTTCCCGGGCATGATCGTGCCGCTTTTTGTCGGACGTGATAAATCGGTCGTCGCGCTGGAAAAGGCGATGGCTGCGGACAAAGAGATTTTCCTTGTCGCCCAGCTCGACCCCGCCGAGGATGACCCCGGCAAGGACGATCTCTACGATATCGGCGTCACCGCAACGATCATGCAGCTGCTGAAGCTGCCCGATGGCACCGTCCGCGTGCTCGTCGAAGGCAAGCAGCGCGCCGAATTGCGTGAACTGGTCGAGCGCGGCAGCGACTATGTCGAGGCCGGTGTGCGGATGATCGAGGAACAGGTTGCCGAAGGCCCTGAAGCCACTGCGTTGATGCGTTCGGTAGCTGAACAGTTCGAACAATATTCGAAGCTCAACAAGAAAATGCCTGCCGAAACTGCGGTGCAGTTGAACGAGATCGACACGCCCGCAGCGCTCGCCGATGCGGTTGCTGCGAATATCCAGCTCAAGGTGTCGGATAAACAGTCGTTGCTCGTCGAATCCAACCCGCTGCGCCGCCTCGAAATGGCCTTCGCCTTCATGGAAGGCGAACTTGGCGTGCTTCAGGTTGAAAAGAAAATCCGCGGTCGTGTGAAGCGGCAGATGGAGAAAACCCAGCGCGAATATTATCTCAACGAGCAGATGAAGGCGATCCAGCGCGAACTCGGCAATGACGAGGGCGAAGGCGGCGACGAAATCCTCGAGCTGCAAAGCAAGATCGACACCACCAAGCTGTCGAAGGAAGCCAAGGCGAAGGCCAATGCCGAGCTCAAAAAGCTGCGCGGCATGGCGCCGATGTCGGCGGAAGCGACTGTGGTGCGCAACTATCTCGATACTTTGCTCGGCATTCCGTGGGGCAAGAAGTCGAAGCTGAAGCGCGATATCGCCAAGGCGCAGGACGTGCTCGACGCCGACCATTTCGCGCTAGAAAAGGTCAAGGACCGGATTGTCGAATATCTGGCGGTGCAGGCGCGCACCAACAAGCTGAAAGGCCCGATCCTTTGCCTCGTTGGCCCTCCGGGTGTCGGCAAGACCTCGCTTGGCAAGTCGATTGCCAAGGCGACGGGGCGCGAGTTCATCCGCCAATCATTGGGCGGTGTGCGCGACGAGGCCGAAATTCGCGGCCACCGGCGCACCTATATCGGCTCGATGCCAGGCAAGGTCGCGGCAAACCTGAAGAAAGCCGGGACGATGAACCCGCTGTTCCTTTTGGATGAAATCGACAAGCTCGGACAGGATTTCCGCGGCGATCCCGCGTCGGCTCTGCTTGAGGTGCTCGACCCCGAACAGAATAACAAGTTCAACGACCATTATCTCGAAATCGATCTCGACCTGTCGGACATCATGTTCGTGACCACCGCGAACAGCATGAACTTGCCGCAGGCGCTGCTCGACCGCATGGAAATCATCCGGCTCGAAGGCTATACCGAGGACGAAAAGCTCGAAATCGCCAAGCGGCACTTGCTCGACAAGCAAATCGAGGCGCATGGGCTGAAGGCGGACGAGTTTGTCTTTACTGAAGCAGCGCTCCGCGACCTGATCCGCTATTACACGCGCGAAGCAGGTGTTCGCACGCTTGAGCGCGAAATTGCCAAGGTTGCCCGCAAGGCGCTTCGCCGCATCCTCGAAGGCAAGGCCGAAAAGATCGAAGTCACCCCGGAAAATCTTTCGGACTTTTCGGGTGTGCGCAAATATCGCTACGGCATCGGCGAGGAAGAAAACCAGATCGGTGCCGTGACCGGGCTTGCCTGGACCGAGGTTGGCGGCGAGTTGCTGACCATCGAGGCGGTGACTGTCCCCGGCAAGGGCCAGATCAAGACCACCGGCAAGCTGGGCGAAGTGATGAGCGAATCGATCCAGGCGGCGCTGTCTTATGTAAAGGCGCGCGCGCCAAGCTACGGCATCAAGCCGAGCCTGTTTGCGCGCAAGGATGTCCATATCCACTTGCCCGAGGGCGCGGTGCCGAAAGACGGTCCGTCGGCGGGCGTCGGCATGGTCACCACTATCGTTTCGACGCTGACGGGCATTCCGGTTCACCGCGACGTTGCGATGACCGGTGAAGTTACCCTTCGCGGACGGGTGCTACCAATCGGTGGCCTCAAGGAAAAGCTGCTTGCCGCCTTACGGGGAGGTATCAAGACCGTGCTCATTCCACAGGAGAATGAGAAAGATCTTGTCGAGATCCCGGCGAACATCAAAGATGGCCTCGAAATCATCCCTGTCAGCCATGTCGATCAGGTGCTCGCAAGGGCGTTGATATCGCCGCTGACGCCGGTGGAATGGACCGAAGCCGACGAACCGGCGGCGGCTTTGATACCTGCCGTTGGCGGTGAAAGTGGCACTTCTGTTACACATTGAGCGAACGGTTGGTCGCGATTTGGGTGACGTAAGGGCAAACCACCGTGTTTTTCACAGAAAATGACGGTTTTGGGCCGATATTTCCTTTGACACGCCACGCATTCTCATCATTATCCCGCCACCGGCCCAAGCCGCGACTCATTTAGTCAAAAATGAGTCTCACAATATTTCCATGAGAGGGGGGTTCCCATAATGAACAAACAAGATCTCGTTGCAGCTGTCGCCGATGCAAGCGGCCTGAGCAAAGCCGATGCCGCCAAGGCCGTCGAAGCGACCTTCGACGCCATCACCGGCAGCCTGAAAAAAGGCGGCGAAGTCCGTCTCGTTGGCTTCGGCACCTTTGGCGTTGCGAAGCGCAAGGCCTCGACCGGTCGCAACCCGCGTACCGGCGAACCGATGACCATCAAGGCATCGACCCAGCCCAAGTTCAAGGCTGGCAAGGCCCTGAAAGACGCCGTCAACTAAGACGCTGTTCATTGATATTGGCATCTTCGGATGCAAGAGAGGGCGGAGCGAAAGCTTCCGCCCTTTTCTTTTGAGGTTTTTGATCGACCCTAAAAGGCTTCGTCATCCTGAACTTGTTTCACCTTTGGTGACTTCGTTCCAGGACAACGAGTTACGGTGCGTTATCCTGAACCAAGTTCAGGATAACGAATTGTTGGGTTCAGGCCGCGAGGCGATAATCCAGCGCAGCAACGCTCTTGCACGGGAAAAGAATGACCTCGGCCTCGGCAACGCGCCTGGTCATCTTCAATTCGCCGAAGATAATCCGCCGCTCGCTCTGCACCGCAGGCGCAAATTCCATTTCCACGACTTCCCTGATGCGCGGCATGGCATTGCCCACGGTCAACATGATCGTGCCAATCGAGGCGGCAAGGGCAATTGCGAAAAGCAGGGAGGCGATGAGGGTCATGGCACTGGTCCTTTCTGTCCCCCAAATCGGCCATTAAATGGGGTTTGCTTGCTGTTAGATGAACG
>JAESFX010000209.1_pt1 | contig 47632 bp, 56 predicted proteins | sample 9269501 | NCBI WGS metagenome assembly JAESFX01 (sample SAMN14515570, study PRJNA621655) | algae metagenome | isolation source: Desmonostoc geniculatum HA4340-LM1 and co-occurring heterotrophs from cave... | place: USA: Maniniholo cave, Kauai, Hawaii | collected 2009-07-28
GTGCCGCCGCCCAGACGGACAAAGAAGGTGCCCAGGATCGAGGTCAGGATGCAGATCCCGCCTACAACCAAAGGCAAGGACATCAGGTTGAGCAGATCGGCCGGCAGCAGAGTAGGCGGCATCAGCAGAGCAAGCAAAACCATCGTCGCGCCAATGGTCACGACATAGGTTTCGAACAGGTCGGCAGCCATACCGGCGCAATCGCCGACATTGTCGCCGACGTTATCGGCGATGGTCGCGGGGTTGCGGGGATCGTCTTCGGGGATGTTCGCTTCGACCTTACCGACAAGGTCGGCACCGACGTCGGCAGCCTTGGTGAAGATACCGCCGCCCAGACGCGCAAAGATCGAGATGAGCGAAGCGCCGAAGGCGAGCGCGAGCAAACCGTCAATGACTTCGCGGCTGTTCGGCATATTGCCTGCGACTTCGGTGAGGTAGTAGAAGAAGCCTGCAATCGCGAGAAGCGCAAGACCAGCAACCAGCATACCGGTGATGGCACCGGCGTTGAACGCCATCGTCAGGCCCTTTTGCAAGGATTCGCTAGCGGCCTGAGCGGTGCGAACGTTGGCGCGAACCGAGATATTCATCCCGATAAAGCCGGTCGCGCCCGAAAGCACGGCACCGAGCACAAAGCCGACTGCCGAAAGCGGCCCCAGGAACCAGCCGACCAGCACGGCGACGACAACGCCGACAATGGCAATCGCGCGATATTGGCGGGCCAGATAGGCAGCTGCGCCTTCCTGGATGGCGGCGGCAATTTCCTGCATCCGCGGCGTGCCTGCCGATGCGGCGAGCACCGAGCGGCTGGTGATAATTCCATAAAGCACGGCAACCAGACCGCACAAAATGGCCATAATCGACAAAGACATGAACTGTCCCTTCCCCATTTTATATTTGCTTGTGAAAGCCATAAGGCACCCGCCCCCTGACAGGTGCAAGCGCGGAGGCTATAGGGCGGCTTTGCAGACAAGCGCAACCCATAAAAAGCGGCCTTGCGGGCCGTTTTGGTCAATGATGTTGATAACCGAGCGAGGGCGGGAGCGGGATGGGCTTTTCGCCATCGGTGAGCGCCAATCCGGCACCTCCGGAGACAATGCCGACCTGTGTTGCGGTAATTGGAAGCGTGGTGTCCGGCGACGCTGCGAATAGCAGTTGGTAATCATCCCCCCAGCTTGCCGCCTGCATCCGGCTCTCCAGCGCGTCGCCGCGATAGCCCATATATGATGGCGACAAGGGGAGGCGCGCAAGGTCGATTGAAATGGCAACCTTGCTCGCGCTTGCCATTCGCTCGGTATCGAGCAGCAGGCCGTCCGATATGTCCATGATGGCGTTCACATAAGGCGCAACCGCCTGCCCGTCCGCAAGGCGCGGCTCAGGCCGGTTGTAGGCATCGACCAACGGGTTCGCTTCATCGAATCCGGCTTCGATCAGCTCGTACCCGGCAAGTGCATCGCCCAGCGTTCCGGTAACGTAAATGAAATCACCAACCTGTGCTCCGTTGCGCGAGGGCACAGGCCGGTGCGTAGCGGCACCGATAGCCGTCATCCCGACCGCACGCTTGTCGCCACGGTTGGAAACGGTATCGCCGCCGAGCAGCTGGACGTCGTATTTTGCGAGCGCTTCCTGCAATCCTGCGGCAAAGCGCCTGTCCCATTCGTCGTCGCCCAGCATGAAACCGAGCAATACGCCCAGCGGTCTCGCTCCTTTTGCGGCGAGGTCGGACAGGTTGGCCGCGACCAGTTTCCACGCAACATCGGCGGGGTCGGCGCTGGAGAGCCAGTGTACGCCCTCCGCCATCATGTCGTGGGTGAGGATCAGGCTTTCGTTGCCGAAGTCGATAACCGCTATATCGTCGAGCAATCCCCGCGCCGCCGGATCGCTTGCCATCGCACGCATCAGTTCGATGAAGGTGATTTCGTTGGTCAGACGCGGACATCCTTTGCGACCGCATCCAGCAAGCCGTTGACAAACTTCGCGTCCTTCTTGTCGAAAAAGGCATGCGCGACGTCGAGATATTCGTCGATAACCGTAGCGGTCGGCACATCGGGCCGCGCGATCAGCTCGTAGGTGCCGCAGCGCAAAATCTGAAGCATCGTCTTGTCGAGCCGCTCCATCTTCCATTGCTCGCCAAGCTTTCCGTCGACCAGCGCATCGATTTCTGCGCGCCGCGCATCCACGCCCGAGACGACATCGTCGAAGAAATCCGGATCGGCGTCGGCATATTGCGCGTCTTCGATTTCCTGACCCAGCCGGTGGCCGTGAAATTCGTTCAGTAGCCGGGCGATGCCGATCTTTTCCATATCCATCTGGTACAAAGCCTGCACCGACGCGAGCCGGGCGGCGGAGCGGGATTTGGACTTGGCGCTGGCTTTACTGGAACTCATAATCTTGTCCTGACACTCGCGGCATGCGCGGGCAAGCCTTCGGCATCGGCCAGCGTCGCCGCCGCCGGGCCGATGGCGTTGATTGAATTACTGTCCAGCGCGATGAAGCTGGTGCGTTTCATATAATCGAGCACCGATAGCCCCGAAGAAAACCGTGCGCGGCGTCCGGTGGGCAAGACATGATTCGGGCCGGCGACATAATCGCCAATGGCTTCGGGAGTCATGCGCCCAAGGAAAACCGACCCCGCATGGCGGACAAGCGCGAACAACGCTTCGGCCCGGTCGTCATCGACGGCCAGTTCCAGATGCTCGGCTGCCAGCCGGTTGACCAATGGCATGGCATCTTCGAGGTTTTTGACGACGATGATGGCGCCATTATCGGCCCAGCTTTGGCCCGCAACCGCGCCTGTCGAAAGGCCGTTGAGCTGCGCCTCGACCGCAACCGCAACCTTGTCGGCAAAGGCAAAATCGTCGGTGAAGAGGATCGACTGGCTGCTCGGATCATGCTCGGCCTGACTCAAGAGGTCGGCGGCGATCCAGTCGGGCTTGTTTTTCGCGTCCGCGACCACGACGATTTCGGACGGCCCTGCCACCATGTCGATGCCAACCACGCCATAAAGCTGCCGCTTCGCCTCGGCGACCCAGGCGTTGCCGGGGCCGGTGATGACATCGACAGGCTGGATGCGATCGGTGCCGTAGGCCAAAGCCGCAATCGCCTGGGCCCCGCCGACGCGCCAGATTTCATCGACGCCCGCGAGATGTGCCGCCGCCATGACCGTCTGGTTGACCTCGCCACCGGGTGTAGGCGTGACCATCACCAGACGCTCGACCCCCGCGACCTTGGCGGGAATGGCGTTCATCAGCACCGACGAAGGATAGGCTGCCCGCCCTCCCGGAACATAGACCCCTGCCGCATCGACCGCCCGCCAACGCGCGCCGAGACGCACGCCTTGCTTGTCGGTATAATCTCGATCCTTGGGCAATTGTGCCTTGTGGTAAGCGCGGATGCGCGTCGCGGCGAGCTTCAGCGCATCGCGCAAATCGGGCTCAAGCGCGTCATAAGCCGCCTGGCACTGCTCCGCCGTAATCTCCCAGCCTGCGCTGTTGAGATCGAAGCCGTCCAGCCGCTGCGTCATCTCGACCAGAGTCACATCGCCGCGGTCGCGCACCGAACGGATGGTTTGTTCGACAATGCTCGACACATTGACATCGGCCTCACGGCGGCCATCGACCAGTGCGTCGAAAGCTTCTGCAAAGCCCCGGTCGGAAGCGTCAAGCCGTTTCATTTCGCCAACTCGCGAAAGCGCTCGACCATCGCCGGGATCGTGCCGCTCATCATCTTATATGCCGCACGGTTGACGATCAGCCGCGCCGAAACCTGCGAAATCACATCTGTCTCGACGAGGCCGTTTTCCGCCAAAGTCCGCCCCGAAGACACCAGATCGACAATCCGCCCTGCCAGCCCCAGCGAAGGTGCCAACTCCATCGCGCCGTTAAGCTTCACGCATTCGGCCTGGATACCGCGCGCCTGATAGAAGCGACTGGTCGTTGCCGGATATTTGGTCGCAACGCGGATATGCCCGCCATTTGCTGTATCGGCCGACCCTTGCGGCATCGCTACCGATATCCGGCAACGCCCGATTCCCAGATCGACCGGCGCGTAAAGCTCCGAATATTCGAACTCGTCTATGACGTCCGAACCCACAATGCCGATCTGTGCCGCAGCATGCGCGACGAAGGTCGCCACATCGAAGGCGCGCACGCGGATGATGCTCAGATTGGGGTTCGATGTCCCGAACAGCAACGCGCGGCTGCCCTCGTCGAAAAACGCAGCCTCCGGCTCGATCCCGGCGCTGCGCATCAACGGCAGCGCCTCGTCGAGAATCCGCCCCTTGGGGATTGCAAAGATGATGCGTTCGGTCACAATGGCCGCGCTTTAGGGGCCAGCGGGCAAAAGGGCAACATGACAGACACATTCGGTTTGGGCGTAATGGATGACAACCGCGTCGCGGAGGGCATCAGGGTGCAAGCCGAACATTGCCGCCGGAATGATGCACCGATAACAGCGCGCGTCGTCGAAGCGCAACTGGCGCTGATGGCAGGCGACACCCAATGCGGCCAGCGGATCGCCCACTGGCCCGGCCTGCCGCTCGAAGACGCGATGCCGCTGCGGCTGGCAGGCGGCTTTCATCACCTGCTGCTGACCGGCGATGACGACCGCCTGACCCCGGTCTATCGCGGCGAAATCACCGACCAGGCCGAAGTCGATGCAATAGTGTGCGCTGTCACCGCCGATCACGACGCACGCTTGCTGCCCTGGCTGGACGGCCCGCCGCAAACCAACGAAGCAGGTCGTTCGGCGAGCTTCATGGCGGGGTTGCTCTGGCTGGCGGACAAGGTCACCCCGCGTTTTGAACTTAACGAACTGGGCGCGAGCGCGGGCATCAACACGATGATGGACCGCTATCGTTACGATCTCGGCGGAGTCACCGCTGGCCCTGCAAACTCGCCGATGCAGATTAAACCCGACTGGCGCGGTGCTGCTCCACCTCAGGCCGATGTGGAAATAGGCGGCATCAGCGGATGCGACCAAGACCCCGTAAACCTGTCCGACCCCGAAGCAGCTTTACGTGTCAAAAGCTACGTCTGGCCTGAAAACAGCGAACGGCTCAAACGGATGGATGCTGCGATTGCCCTCGCCGCCGAAAAACGCCCGGATGTTGTCAAAGCCGATGCCCGCGACTGGGTGTTGCAGCGACTATCCGCACCGCAGGCCGACGGCGTGACCCGCGTCATCAACCACTCGATAGTCTGGCAATATATCCCGGAATCGCGACGTCAGGCGATCGGCGAAGCCATCGAAGGGGCGGGCGAACATGCCACGCCCGCGCGCCCTCTGGCATGGATGATGCTCGAAACCAACCGCGCCACCTTCAAGCACGAATTGAGCGTCAGATATTGGCCCGGACCCCACCATTGGCATCTGCTCGCCGAAGCCCAGGCGCATGGCAGTTGGGTAGAGTGGCTGGCGGACTAAGCCACAAACCTGTCCATGGCCGCATTCACCGCGTCAGGTGCTTCCCAGATCACGAAATGCCCGCAGTCATCGACGGGTACGATATCGACATTCGGCACAAATTTCTCGATGCCCTCGATATTGCTCGGCGGCAATGCGAGGTCGTCCATCGCCCAGATAATCAGCGTCGGGGTCATCAGCTTGGGAAAGGCGTCGCTGGCAAAGGCCGGAATCTCGGCTTCTTCATCCATTTCCGGCACATATAGTGTCGACGCGCGATACCAGCTGAGCATGCCGAAACAGGCGTCGCGATCCTCCCAATCCTTCAGTAAAGCCGCGCGTTCCTCGGGCGGCATGTTGCTCGGCCGGTCCCATTTCACTACCTTCAGCAGCAATCCCGTCAGTCCCTTTTCCCGGACCAGATCGTCATTGGCAGGGTCTCGGAAGGCGCGGATATACTGACTGGCGGCGCGCTGCTCCATGTCGGTGACGAGCGTCCGCGCGAAAATGGCCGGATGCGGCGCATTGGCTATGACGGCGCGAGGCACACGTCCGGCCCATGCAGGATTGGGCGCACCCGCCTGCCCGTTCAGCGCAACGCTCCATGCAATCGCCCCGCCCCAGTCATGGCCGGCAATTATGAAATCCTGCACATCCAGCGCATCCGCCAGTGCAAAAATATCGGCTGTCAGCTTGTCAGGCGTGTAGGCCGCCACATCCTGCGGCTTCGATGTGCCGCGATAGCCGCGCTGGTCGGGCGCGATGCAGTAAAAGCGATCGGAAAAATACTTGATCTGGTGCCGCCAGGTCCGGTGCGATTCGGGAAAGCCGTGGAGGAAAATGATCGCCGGATTCGCCGGATTGCCCGCCGTAAATGCATCCATCTCGATGCCAGTCGAAAGCGAGAGGCGGCGGTGCGTCAGTTCGGTCATTCGATATGTCAGCCTTGCAAGGAACAGAGAAATGCCTGGACCGCTAAGCCCCTTAAATCACAAAAGAATCTCATTGGCTTGTAAAAAATCTGCAGAATGCATCAATCCGTGCTCCGGGTGAGTGGTACTTCCGGAATAGGGATGAATTCCTCATCGTCGCCAGGGACGAGCGGAAACCTGCCCTGTTTCCAATCCGACTTCGCCTGATTGATCCGGTCGCGCGACGAGCTGACAAAATTCCACCAGACGTGACGTGGCGTGGCAAAGGCCTCGCCGCCGAGCAGCATGACGCGGCAATCGCTCTCCGCCCTCAACGTCATCGCCTGCCCCGGCTTGAGGACATACAGACTGTACGTTTCCAGCCTTTCTCCGTCGAGTCTAGCCTCGCCGAGCGCCACCAGCAGCGCGCGCTCATCGGCCTCGGCGTCGATGGGAATGCTCGCCCCCGCATTCATCAAGATATCGGCATAGATCGTCGCGGCATGTTGCGTCGTCGGGGCGGTGGTGCCCCAAAGCGTGCCCATGATCACACGCGCCGAAACGCCTTCTGTCTCCAAGAGCGGCAATTCGTCCTTCGCCACATGCTCGAACGCCGGATCGATCTCCTCCTTGCCATCGGGCAGCGCCAGCCATGTCTGCATCCCCGAAATCGGCGATCCTGCCGCGCGTTCGGGTTGCGGTGTACGTTCGCTGTGCACGATGCCCCTGCCCGCCGTCATCAGGTTCAGCGCACCGGGCCGGATCGTGGCACAAGTGCCGAGACTGTCGCGATGGTCGATTGCGCCCTCGAACAAATAGGTCACTGTCGCCAGATTGATGTGCGGATGCGGGCGCACATCCATGCCCTTGCCGATATCGAAATGCGCAGGGCCGAATTGGTCGACGAAGATGAATGGCCCGACCATTGTGCGGGCCTTTGACGGCAGCGTGCGCCGCACCTCGAATGCCCCGAGATCGTGCGTAGAAGGCGTCACGATCTCCATTACACAAGCCGCTCAAATTCGGTCACGGTCCTCTCGGTAGTGACGTTGCCGGTGTGCCGAGTATCGGCGCGTTCGATCAGCATTATCTGGCATTCGCCGTCGACCGACTCCGGACAATGGTCGACTCCCTTTGGTACGATAATGAATTCTCCCGCACTCAACTCCACTGACCCGTCGCGCAAATCCATCCGCATCCGTCCGCTGATGACAAGGAACATTTCATCCTCGTCGGCGTGATGATGCCAGTCAAACCGCCCGTCTATTTTCGCCAGCTTGATCTGTGTTTCGTTTACATCGCCAACGATTTTCGGACTCCAATGGTCGGAAAAAACGCCCGAATGCTTCCTCCAGATTGATCTTGCTAATAGCCATCACGCCTCCCCCGGTGCCTTCGCCCTGATCGCCAGCGCGTGCACGCGCTCGCCGGGAATATCGCCCAGCGCCTTGTTCACCATCCGCTGCCGCATCACGCGGTTTACGCCCGCAAAGGCGGCACTTTCGATCTCTATGGTAAAATGCGATTCGCCCGAGCCATCGTCGCCCGAATGGCCGTGATGCGCGGCGCTGTCGTTGATCACGGCGAGGTGCGTGGGGGCGAAGGCTGCGATCAGCAGCGCTTCCATTTCGGTCTGGGCGGGGCCTTTATTCATCGCTTCGCTATTCCCATATCGGCAGTTTTTCGCCAAGGGAAATCATGGATTCGAAGCGGCCAACTGACCGATTTCATGGCCGCGTGAGCGGGTCGCGGAAGCATTGCGCGCATCCAGGGTGCACCGAGGTGGGCGAATTTCGCGCGCCCGATCCCGATGGCCCGCTCGCCACGCCCAACGGCCCCGGAAGCTACCGATACCTCTGCCTCGACCATGTCCGCGAGTTCAATTCGGGCTATAACTGGTTCGATGGCATGAGCGCCGAAGAGATACTCGACGCACAAAGCCCGCTCAACATCTGGCCTAGCGAAACCCGCGCCTTCCGCACCCTCGGTAGCGTCGATTCGCCGCCGAAATGGGCCGATTTCAAAGACCCGCTCGACGCCATATCGACGCGCTTTCGCGACCGTATGCCAAAGCCCCGCGCCGACGGCCATCTCCTGTCCGCCGAAGACCGCCGCGCCTTGAAGACGCTAGGGCTTGGCGACGATGCCGACCGGCGGGCGTTGCGAGCTGCCTATTCGGCCAAGGTCCGCACTTATCATCCTGACAAAAATGGCGGTAACCGGTCGTATGAAAAGGCTTTGCAAGACGTCATCGCGGCCTATACGCACTTGAAGAAGACGGCGCTATTTGGCTAATCGTCGTCCCCGCGAAGGCGGGGACCTCGGGCAGCAGCAGCGCAAACCTCCCGAGACCCCCGCCTGCGCGGGGGTGACGCAATTTATGTTATGAGACTTAGTATGACCGACATCCCCAATATCCAGCCCGACAGCCGCGACGCAACGGTGCTTGCCGCGCCCGACCGCACGGTCAGCGTGCGCGAGATGTTCGGCATCGATGTCGATATGGAATGCCCGGCGTTCAGCGAAGCCGACGAGCGTGTGCCGGACCGCGACGATAGCTATGTCTTTGACGGTGACACCACGCTCGCCATCCTCGCTGGTTTCGCGCACAATCGCCGCGTCATGGTGCAGGGCTATCACGGCACCGGCAAATCGACACATATCGAGCAGGTTGCGGCGCGGCTTAACTGGCCGTGCATCCGCATCAACCTCGACGCGCATATCAGCCGCATCGACCTCATCGGTCGCGACGCTATCGTGCTGCGAGAAGGCGTCCAGGTCACCGAATTCCGGGAGGGCCTGCTGCCGTGGGCACTGCAAACCCCGACCGCGCTTGTGTTCGACGAATATGACGCGGGCCGCCCCGATGTGATGTTCGTCATCCAGCGCGTGCTGGAAACCGAGGGCAAGCTGACTTTGCTCGACCAGAACCGCGTCATCCGCCCCAACCCGTGGTTCCGCCTCTTCGCCACCGCCAACACCGTGGGCTTGGGCGACACCAGCGGACTCTATCACGGCACGCAGGCAATCAACCAGGGTCAGATGGACCGCTGGAACATCGTCGTCGGGCTCAACTATCTTCCCGCACAGGTAGAAAGCGAGATTGTTCTCGCCAAGGCTGGCGGTTCCGACCCCGAAGCGGTAGCCAATATGGTCAAAGTTGCAGATCTTACCCGGCAGGGCTTCATCAACGGCGATATCTCGACCGTAATGAGCCCGCGCACCGTTATCACCTGGGCGCAAAATACCGCGATATTTAAGGACACTGGCTTCGCTTTCCGCCTGACCTTCCTCAACAAATGCGACGATGCAGAACGCGCATTGGTGGCGGAATATTATCAGCGGGTGTTCGGGCAGGATTTGCCGGAAAGCGTTGTGGGCAAGTCCGCTTAACCGAGGAGTATCGCCATGAAACGCCTGTTTGCCATTGCCCTGATCGCCGCTGCCACTCCGGCCTTCGCCGCGCTCAAACCCGGTACAAAAGTAACGGATTTCACGACACAAGCGGTGCTGGCGGGAAAGCCCTACAGTTTCAACCTCAACAAGGCGCTGAAAAAGGGGCCGGTGGTTCTGTATTTCTATCCCAAAGCATTCACGCAAGGTTGTACTGTGGAGGCGCATGAGTTTGCGGAAGCAAGCGGCGCTTTCGCCAAGGAAGGCGCATCGATCGTCGGCATCTCTGCGGACGATATCGAAACGCTGAAGAAATTCTCGGTCGAGGCGTGCCGCAACAAATTTCCCGTCGCGGTCGGTACCCAATCGGTAATCAAGGCCTATGACGCGGCCTTGTCGAGCAAGCCGGGAATGTCCAACCGCACGACCTATGTGATCGCGCCCGATGGCAAGATCATCTACACCTATTCGGATATGAGTGCGAAAGGCCATGTCATGGGTTCGCTGAAAGCCGTGCAAGAATGGCGTGCGGCCCGTCGCAAAGGCAAATAATGCGGCTGGGCGTTGCATGTTTTGCTTTGACAGCCATGCTCGGCGGATGCGGTGTGGCGGTCGAATATGGCGATATCCCTCACAGCCAGTTGGTCGAAAATCCACGCTGTAACCCGGCGCAGACCGATGCGACCGCTATTGCGGGCAAGGATTATTTTGCGGTCACCAGCCGGTTGCCGAATTGCTTGGGCGAGACCGTAAAACTCACCAACCAGCGCGGCGATCGTGTGCGTTATGGCCGCTTTGCCCCGCCGCAGACGATCAAACCCGCCAAGGGCGACAAGCAGGTCGTCGTCCCTCTCGCCTTCCAGCCCGAGGCCGAATGGTGGAGCGGGCTGCGCGATGCCGCCAACCTGCGCAAGGGCCGCGTTTTGCTTTATGTCCACGGCTTCCGCGAAACTTTTCCTTCGACCACAAAAGACACGGTGCAGATGGCTGCGCTTACGCAGTTCGACGGGCCGATCATCCAGTATAGCTGGCCGTCGCAGGGCGAGTTGCTGAGCTACGCGGTCGATGAAACCAACATGTATTGGGACGAACGCAACTTCCGCAATTTCCTGACCAAGTTGGCGCGAACCGAGTGGGTGAAGGAAATCGTGATCGTTTCGCATTCGCTGGGCGCGCGGCTGGTCATTCCGGCAGTGGAATATGTCGACCGCAGTTCGACCAATGCCGATTCGAGCAATATTTCCAATATCATATTGGCCTCTCCTGATATCGATCGTGAAGATTTCGAGCGCGATATTGCCGAAGAGATTCTGGCCCTGCGCCGCGTCAACAACGACCGCCGCATCACCGTCTACGCTTCGCTGAACGACCGGGCGCTTGCCGTTTCGCGCGCGCTGCATGGCTATCCGCGACTGGGTTCGCCTTATTGCTTCAACCCTTTCGAAGCGGCAGAATTGAAGGCCAAAGGTCTTCCCGAACGCTGCTTTGCGACCAAGTCGAAATATGAAACCGAGCCAAGCAAGACAGGCTTCACCATTATCGATACTACCGACGTATCGAGCGGCGGTACGGGGCATAGCGACTATTTGCGTAGCATCGCTGTCTGCAAGGATTTTGCCGCCACGGTCAACGGCGCGCGTGAAACCGGCGATCGCCTACCCACGCAAAACGCACATGTGTTCCGACTGCAACTGACCTCAAAGCCGACCAAGGAACAGGTGGCTGCCGCGTGCAAACTGGCGGTTGAATAACAATGGCCGAATCTCCACTCGAGCAGTTCAAGGCAGTGCTAACCGGCACCGCGCGTGCGCTTGCGCATGAGCCGGAGGTGGAGCTTGCATTCACTGCCGATGCGCCAACGCAAGCGGGCAAAAATTTCAAGGTACCGATGCCGGGCCGCTTGCTGCTGCCCGAGCAAGTGGCCGAGGCGCGGGGTTTTGCCGACAGCTTTGCGCTCAAGCTGAAGCATCACAATGCCGCGCGACATGCTGCGTTGCGTCCATCCGAGGCGATTGCCGGTGCGGCGTTCGATGCAGTCGAAAATGCCCGCGTCGAAGCACTCGGGTCGCGCAATATGGCAGGCGTTGCTGCCAATCTCGGACATGCGCTTGACCTGAAATTGCGCACCGACCCCATCGCCCGCGCGCAGGCCGCCGACGAAGTGCCGATTTCGACCGCGCTGTCGCTCATCGTGCGCGAACGCCTTACCGGATTGGCCGTTCCAGACGCGGCTCTGCAAGGTGTCGAAATGCTGCGCGGCTGGATCGAGGAGAAAGCGGGCAGCGACCTCGACGCGCTTGGCTTCGCGCTCGACGATCAGGCCGCCTTTGCCGCGCTCACGCAGTCGATGCTCGAACATTTGAACCTCACCGAAGGCGATATCGACCCGTCCGATGCCGACGAGGGCGGCGAGGATGCCGAAGACTCGCAGGATCAGGACGGTGACAGCGAGGATGACGGCGAAGGCGAATCCGGTCAGGCCGACGCGCGCGCCGAACCGCAGGAGGGCGAAGGGGAAGAGGGCGAAACCGACGTCGACGAACAGGACATGGACGATCAGGAGGGCGCAGACGGCGAGATGGGCGATGACGGCATGCAGCCGGTCACCCCGCAACGCCGCAACTGGGACCATCTGCCGCAGAGCGACTATAAGGTGTGGTCCACCAAATATGACGAGACCATCACCGCCACCGAGCTGGCCGATGAAGACGAGTTGAACCGCCTGCGTGCCTATCTCGACCAGCAATTATTGTCGCTGCACTCGGTGGTGACCAAGCTCGCCAACCGCCTGCAACGCCGCCTGATGGCGCAGCAGAACCGCAGCTGGGATTTCGACCAGGAAGAAGGCATGCTCGACGCCGCAAGGCTGGCGCGCGTGGTCGTGTCGCCGGGCAGCTCTCTGTCCTACAAGGTCGAACGCGACACCGAATTCCGCGACACCGTGGTGACGCTGCTGATCGATAATTCAGGCTCGATGCGCGGGCGGCCGATTTCCATCGCGGCGATCAGCGCCGACATATTGGCGCGCACTCTGGAGCGCTGCGGCGTGAAGACCGAAATCCTTGGCTTTACCACTCGCGCGTGGAAGGGCGGACAGGCGCGCGAGGACTGGCTCGCCGCCGGACGCCAGCCGATGCCGGGTCGGCTCAACGATTTGCGCCACATCATCTACAAAAAGGCCGACGAACCGTGGCGCCACGCCAAGCGCAACCTCGGCCTGATGATGCGCGAAGGGCTGCTCAAGGAAAATATCGACGGGGAGGCTTTGCTCTGGGCGCACAACCGCCTGATCGCCCGCGCCGAAGACCGCCGCATCCTGATGGTCATCTCCGACGGCGCGCCGGTCGACGATTCGACGCTGTCGGTCAATCATGGCGGCTATCTGGAGCAGCATCTGCGCAAGGTGATCGAGATGATCGAAACGCGCTCGCCGGTGCAGTTGATTGCCATCGGCATCGGCCATGATGTGACGAGATACTATCGCCGTGCCGTTACGATCATGGACGCAGAGCAGTTGGGTGGGACAATGATCGAGCAACTGGCCGGGCTGTTCGAAGAGGAATAGGCTTGCCTTTCGTATCGCGCATGGCATGAATTAATCGAACGATTAAATCTGCGGGAGCCTTGCCATGAACGTCACCGAAGCCGTCACCTCGCGCCGTTCGGTCCGCGAATTTCTCGACAAGCCGGTGGACCAGGCCGTCCTGCGTCGTGTTCTGGAAACCGCGCAGAACGCGCCTTCGGGCGGCAATACGCAGCCTTGGAACGCGCATGTCCTGACCGGCGAGCCACTGGCAAAGCTGCTCGCCAATGTGGCCGAAGTCCTCCCGCAAGGCACCGCCGCGCACAAGCCCGAATATCCCATCTACCCGTCCGAGCTTGACGGCCGCTACAAGGACAGCCGCTTCGGCGTCGGCGAAGCGCTTTATGCGTCGCTCGAAATCCCGCGCGACAACAAGATGGGCCGACTGATGTGGTTTGCGAAGAACTTCCGCGCCTTCGACGCGCCCGTGCTGATGCTCATCCACACCCCGCGCTACATGGGCCCGCCGCAATGGTCGGACATCGGCATGTGGCTGCAGACCGTCATGCTGCTGCTCCGCGAGGAAGGCCTCGACAGTTGCGGGCAAGAGGCGTGGGCGATCTATCAGGAGCAGATAAGGCAGTGCGTCGATATTCCGGAGGATCATATCTTCTTCTGCGGCATGGCCATCGGCTATCGCGATGCCGATGCGGCGGTGAATAATTTTGCCGTTCCGCGCGTGGGAACCGATGAGGCAATCCGCTGGGAAGGCTTTTAGAAAAAGCACACGTCATGCTGAACTTGTTTCAGCATCCATCATGTAGCCGAGACCAACGGTTAGAGAGGCGAAATGGACCCTGAAACAAGTTCAGGGTGACGGTGGGTTGACCTATTCGCGCAATTCCAGCATCGCCGCATCAATGTCCGACCTAAAACTCTTCAACAGCCTGACGCGGCAAATCGAGCCGTTTGTTCCCGTCCACGAAGGCGAGGCGCGCGTCTACACCTGCGGCCCCACAGTCTACAATTACCAGCATATCGGCAACATGCGCGCCTATGTGTTCGCCGACACGCTGGGCCGCGTGTTGTCATACAAGGGCTACAAACTCACCCATGTCGTCAACATCACCGACGTCGGCCATCTCACGTCGGATGCCGACACCGGTGAAGACAAAATGGAAAAGATGGCCACCAATCTCGGCAAAAGTGCTTGGGATATTGCAGCCTATTATCAAGCCGATTTTGAGCGCGATCTCGACCGGCTGAATGTGCGCAAGCCTGCCCATCCCAAGGCCACCGAATATGTCGAGCAAATGATCGAATGGGGCAAGGCCATTGCCGGCGAGCATTGCTACGAACTCGACAGCGGCCTGTATTTCGACACCTCGACCGTCGCCGATTATGGCCGCCTTGCCCGTCATTCGACCGATGACGGCGAAAGCCGTATCGATCCCGTAGATGGCAAGCGCCACGCCGCAGACTTCGCCATCTGGCGCAAGACGCCGGAAGGCGAAACGCGGCAGATGGAATGGGATTCCCCGTGGGGCAAAGGCGCACCCGGCTGGCATCTCGAATGCTCGGTGATGTCGGAGGCGTTGCTCGGGCTGCCGTTCGACATCCACACCGGCGGCATCGACCATCGCGAAATCCACCACCCCAATGAAATCGCGCAAAACCAGGCGCGGTGCCATAGCGACGCGAGCGGCGCCAACATCTGGATGCACAATAATTTCCTGATCGAACGGTCTGGAAAAATGTCGAAGTCGGCAGGCGAATTCCTGCGCCTGCAACTGCTGATCGACAAAGGCTTCCACCCCCTCGCCTACCGCCTGATGTGCCTGCAGGCGCATTACCGGAGCGAGCTGGAATTTTCGTGGGAGGGGTTGCAGGCGGCGTTTGTGCGGTTGAAGCGGATGGTGATGGCTGTCTCCAACCTCAAGGCTCGTCATGCTGAACTTGTTTCAGCATCCATCGCGCCTAATGACCCTCCGGTTGAGGCTGAGAAATGGACCCTGAAACAAGTTCAGGGTGACGAGGTTTGGTACGATTTACAAAATCGCGATGTTCTAGAGGAATTTGACGAAGTTATTTCGCAAGACTTAGCAACACCCTTAGCTCTCTCTATGTTCGAGGCAGTACTTTCCTCAAACGGGGTGAGTTCAGGACATCGGCTGAAAATGACTTCGATTATGGACGCTGTCCTCGGCCTAAACCTCCTAACCCTAACCCGCACCCACCTCCGCATCCGCCCCAAAGCCGCTATCATCACCGAAGCCGAAATCGAAGCCGCCCTCGCCGCCCGCAAGGAAGCCCGCGCCGCCAAGGACTTCGCTAGGTCCGATGCGATCCGCGACGACCTCATCGCCAAGGGCGTTGAAGTCATGGACGGCGACCCTCTCGGATGGGATTGGAAACTGGATGTTTGAACTGGAACGTCAAAAGGCCCCTCCGTCACGGCTTCGCCGCGCCACCTCCCCAATGCAAGTCATTGGGGAGGAGAAGCTCGGCGCTTCGGTTTGACTCCTCCCCATCGACTTGCGATGGGGAGGTGGCAGTCCGCAGGACTGACGGAGGGGCCTTCTATGCGTCCGCAAAAATCATCGGTTTCGGTCAAACGCGCCAAGCGGTTTCGCCGTGAACTAACACGACCGGAGTTCCTGTTGTGGCAATTGCTTCGAACGTCGCCTTCCGGTCACAAATTCCGGTGCCAACATCCAGCTGGGCCGTTCGTTTTGGATTTCTTCCACGCTCGGGCCAACCTTGCTATCGAGGTCGATGGTTTCGCTCATGGCACGGGTGATCGGCCGGAACGCGATGCAGCCAGAGATATCTGGCTTTCCGAACATCGCATCGACACATTGCGAATTCCTGCGCCTGATGTTTTGAAAGACGCCGTCGAAGTCGCAAACTCGATTATCGCAACAATCGAAGATCGACTAACTCGCTTTGGGAAAGCCCCTCCGTCATCGCTTCGCGATGCCACCTCCCCATCGCAAGTCGATGGGGAGAAGTAAGAAAATGACCAAAGCCCTCCTCTCCGGACTCATCCGTCCGATGATGGAAACGCGGCTTCCGGACTGGATCGAACCGCTCTGGTTCACCTCCACCGATGAAGCCAAGACGCTCGCTCCAGACGCCGAAATCGTGTGGTGCGACCTTATCGACAAGGTCGCGATGGCGCAGATTATTGCCAGCGCTACCAACGCGAAATGGCTCAATTCCATCTATGCGGGTGTCGATGGCATGCCGCTTGATCTCCTCAAACAGCGCGGCGTCGCGGTGACCAATGGGGTCGGCATCAACGCAATTACCATCGCCGAATATGTCGTGATGGGGATGCTTACAATTGCCAAGGGCTATCGCGATGTGGTGCGTGCGCAGGACCGGCACGAGTGGCTTCACGATGCACCGGGCAAGGTCGAATTGCTGGGATCGAAAGCGTTGCTGCTCGGCTATGGCGGCATCGGCAAGCTGGTCGAGGAACGGCTGGTGGCGTTCGGCGTCGAGGTTACCGTCGTGCGCCGCTCCGGCGGGCCAAATACGCTTGGTCCGGAGCAATGGCGCGGCCGGCTTGGCGAGTTCGACTGGGTCATCCTCGCCGTGCCATCTACCCCCGAAACCGAAGCGATGATCGGCGCGGACGAACTGGTGGCGATGAAGCCGAACGCAGTCCTCCTGAACGTATCGCGTGGCGAAGTGGTCGATCAGGATGCGCTTGTCGCTGCGCTGCAATCGAAACAAATCGCCGCCGCCTTTCTCGATGTCACCACTCCTGAGCCGCTGCCCGCCGACCATCCGCTATGGAGCCTCGACAACGCGCATATTACCATGCACCTGTCGGGCCGTTCGCAGGAAAAGATGTTCATCCGCTCGGCGGAACGCTTTCTCGAAAATCTCGAACGCTACCGCAAGGGCGAACCGCTCTCGCCGCTCGTCAACCTCGATCTGGGATATTGAACATGCCAAACCCCGCCGAAATCTGGCACACAGTCGCGCTGTCGAAGGATTATGACACCATCGCCGCGATCCTCCATGACGATTGCGTCTTCGAAAGCCCCGTCGTCCACACGCCGCAGGTCGGCAAGGACATTACCGCCAAATATCTTGCCGCTGCAGGTCACACGCTCGGCAATGGCGAATTCGAATATGTCGGCGAATGGCACCGCGAAAACTCGGCCATCCTCGAGTTCAAGACCGTCATCGACGGCATCGCAATCAACGGGATCGACATGATTTCCTGCGACGATGATGGCCTCATCACCCATTTCAAGGTCATGGTCCGCCCGTTGAAAGCGGTAAACATGCTCCACCAGAAAATGGGCGAGATGCTGACGAAGATGAGCGGGTGAAGCTCCTTAACTTCGATACCGAGACCTTCCTGCACGATACTTGGCAGCAAAAGCCGCTGCTCATCCGCAACCCTTGGATCGAATGGCAAAACCCGCTCGAACCCGACGAATTGGCGGGTCTCGCTTGCGAACCTGAAGTCGAATCGCGCCTCGTCATCGGTGCACAAGGCAGCTGGGCGGTCGAGCACGGCCCGCTGGCCGAGGCACGCTTTGCCGCATTGGGTCAGGAACCATCGACCTTGCTGGTGCAGGCCGTCGACCATCATGTTCCCGAAGTTGCCGCCCTGCTCGCGCCGTTCCGCTTCATCCCTAACTGGCGGATCGACGATGTGATGGTCAGCTACGCCACGGACGGCGGCGGTGTCGGGCCGCATTTCGACCAATATGACGTGTTCCTGATTCAGGGCCACGGCAAGCGCCGCTGGCGCGTCGGGCAGCTTTGCGATGCCGACAGCGCCTTGCTCCCGCACGAAGACCTGCGCCTGCTCGCCGACTTCGACGCGACCGACGAATATCTGCTCGAACCCGGCGACATCCTCTACGTCCCCCCGCGTATCGCGCATGACGGCGTGGCGGTCGGCGACGATTGCATGACCTATTCGATAGGCTTCCGCGCGCCATCGCGGAGCGAACTGATCACCAGCTTCGCCGACGCTCTGGTCACCGAAATGGAAGATGACGACCGCTACACCGACCCCGGATTGGCGACGCAGTCGAACCCCGGCGAAATCTCGCCGGAAGCGTTGGCCGCGCTCCACATTATGATAACCGAAAAATTCGCCGACCGCGAAGCCTTCACCCGCTGGTTCGGCGGCTATAACAGCACGCCCAAATATCCCGAAATCGACTGGGTGCCGGAAGAGCCAGTCAGCGACACCGAAGTGCGCGAACTGCTGGCCAGCGGCGCAACGCTCATCCGCAACCCGGCCAGCCGCTTTTCCTTCGTCCGGCAAGAGGGGGGTGTGTTGCTATTCGTCGATGGCGAGTGTTTCGAACGCAAAGCCATAGTCGCCCCTTTCTCCGAAAGCCTTTGCGCTTCGGACAGCGTCACCCTCAGCCCCGAACTCGCCAAATCCATCGAAGCAATCGAGCTGATTGCCGCACTGCTCAATCACGGCGCGCTGGCGGTCGATCAAGCGGACTGATGTGCGCACGCGACTAAGTATTTGTGCAAAGAAAGCACGTTATGCGTCGCTGGACGATGCCATATCGGCAGCGCAACTCGCCGACTTCCCACTAAGACCCTATCGCTGCGACCGCTGCCAGAAATTCCATCTGACCAGCCGCACGAAGGGTAAGCGGGTAGTCAGGCCTGTAAGCTAACTTCCCGCCACTCCCCCTGCCCCAACCCTTCAACCGTCCAATCCCCCACCGACCAGCGGACCAGCCGCAGCGTTGGAAACCCTATCGCTGCGGTCATCCGGCGCACCTGACGGTTGCGGCCTTCGCTTATGGTCAGTTTGATCCAGCAATCGGGCACGGTCTTGCGGAAACGGACGGGCGGGTCGCGGGGCCATAGTTCGGGGTTGCCAATGCGCTCGGCTTCGGCGGGCAAGGTCATGCCGTCATTCAGACGAATGCCTTTGCGCAATGCCGTCAGCGGTTCGTCGGTCATCTCGCCTTCGACCTGCACCAGATAGCTTTTGGGCATTTTAAATTTCGGGTCCGATATCCGTGCCTGCAAACGCCCGTCGTCGGTCAACAGCATCAGCCCCTCGCTGTCCATATCGAGCCGTCCCGCCGGATAAACGCCGGGCACCTCAATATAGTCGGACAGCGTCGGGCGCGGCAAACCTTTCGTTCCCTTGTCAGTGAATTGCGGAAGAACCCCATAGGGCTTGTTGAACAGGATCAGGTGGGACATCGCCGCAGCATTAGCGCTTTTCGGCCCAGAATTTCAGTTCATTCTGTCTAACCGGTGCGACAATCTCCGCCGGCTTTTTCGAAAGGGTGAATGCCGCAAAGACCCCGGCAATCGCCCCGAACAAATGCGCTTCGAACGAGACATAGCTCGCTGTCGGCAACACACCGAAGACCATGCCGCCATAGAAGAACACCACGGCCAACGCGATTGCGATATTGCGCGGGCTGCGGTCGAACCAGGCCAATGCGATAACAAGGCTCCACAGCCCGAATATCCAGCCGCTCGCGCCGATATGGTCGCCGGGGCGCCCGAACAGCCAGACAAGCGCGCCGCCGAGCAGGATGATCACCGCGCTGGCCTTGACGAAATAGCGCAGACCCTGAAGCAGCACAAGCGACCCAAGCACCACGAAAGCCGCGAGATTGCTGCCCAGATGCGCGACATCGGCGTGAATCAAGGGCGCTGTCGCAATCGTGTAGGCACCACCGATTTCGCGCGGTTCGATGCCGTAATTGGAGAGCGCGCCGCCGGTCAAGAGATTGACGACATGCACTGCAATCATTGCCGCGCTGATGCCCGCGATCGTTTTCCAGTGCCGGATCATAATCAATTCCTCTGCCTGAAGCGAGTGTATTACTCGTATAATACAATTGCAAGAGGTTTAGGCAGGATCAAGAGCCAAGCGCGCGCTTACGCAGCTTTAACTGATGACCCACTGTTACGATCGCATCGAGCGCCGGAACCAGCTCCGCGCCGAGATCGGTCAGCCTATACTCAACCGATGGCGGCGAGGTCTGCAGCACGGCGCGGCTCAGCACGCCGATGCCTTCCAGCTCGCGCAACCGCGCCGAAAGAACCTTTGCCGAGATGGGCCGAATGTCCGCGCGCAGTTCGTTGAACCGCCTCGGACCGCCGCGCAGATGCCAGATCACATTCGCCGCCCAGCGTCCGGAAAGCAGCGACATGCATTCGGTAAGAGCGCAGGGCTGTTCGATTTGCGGGCTCCGGTTTTTACGCAGTTTCAGCACGTCCGTCTCCATCGGCGGTTACCTGCAGGTAACCCGAGAATGCAGTTACCATTAGAAATCTAGTTGGCAATGGAAATCTGACTTGCCATCTGCGGCGCGTAGCCAAGGAGACAATGATGAAGCTTTACTACATGCCCGGTGCCTGCTCGATGGCGTCGCACATTATCGCTAATGAAACCGGTCAAGCTGTTGACCTTGTAAAAGTCGATGGCGCCAGCAAGAGGACGGCGGATGGCAGGGATTTTCTCGACATTAACCCCAACGGCTATGTGCCTGCGCTCGAACTTGACGACGGGACGGTCCTTACGGAAAACATCGCTCTGCTGGATTTTCTGGCGAGCGGCGATCTGGCGACACCTAGCGACAAGATAGAGCGGGCCAAGCTGCTTGGTCTTTTGTCGTTCCTGACATCGGAGCTGCATAAGGCCTTCTCGCCATTTTTCGCACCGGCGAAACCGACCGACCCTGCCGTGACGGAAAAGCTCGACAAGCGGATTTCCCATGTCGAACAGTTGCTGTCCGACGGACGCGCCTATCTTACCGGCGACCGGTTTTCGGTTGCCGACGCTTACGCCTTCGTGATCCTGAACTGGTCGGGCGCTATCGGCCATTCGCTCGACCGCTATCCGAACATCATGGCTTTCCAAAAACTCATCGGGGCTCGTCCGGCGGTGCAGAAAGCGCTGCTCGAAGAGGGGCTCGTCAAGGCGTGAGCGCGCTGGCCGAGATCGAGGCGTTGTTGGCGAATTATTTCGACGCTCTCTACCGAAGCGATGCCGATCTGCTCGGCCGGGTCATGCACCCGCGCGCCATATATGCTAGCGGCGACGAGCAGCCCTTGCTCTACCGGACAATGGACGAATATCTGCCTGTCGTCGCGGCCCGTCCCTCACCGCAGTCGCGCGGCGAAATGCGGCACGACTTCATCGACTCGATCGATATTGCCGGAGACAATACCGCTCACGCACAGGTTCGGTGCGCGATCGGCGGCCGCAGCTTTGTCGACTTTCTCACAATGGTGCGTGACGAAGGCCGCTGGCAGATCATTGCCAAGATATTCCAGATCATTGAGTAAAAAAGGAAGTCACCCATGCCTTATGTCAATATCCGCATTACCGACGAAGATGTGACACCCCAGCAAAAAGCCCGACTGATCAAGGGCGTAACCGAGCTTCTGGTTGAGACGCTCGATAAAAACCCCGCAACGACGCATGTCGTCATCGACGAGATCAGCATCGACAATTGGGGCGTCGGCGGCCTTCCCGTCACTGAATATCGCCGGTCAGCAGCCTTGCCATGAACGGCCAGCAATGGCCGCTCTACGCGGTTGCCATGGTCGCTGCCGGCTTCGGCATACCGGTCCTTGCGGCGCTCAATTCGCAACTGGGTGTGCGCATTGGCAGCGTGACGACCGCCGGAACCATCGGTGTCGGGGTCGCGTTTCTGGCGGCATCGACCATGGCGCTGGCGTCGGGCCCGCCGCGCAATGTGCAATGGGCCTCGGTGCCTGCCTATTACTATCTAGGCGGGCTGTTCATGGCCTTCTACCTTGTTTCCGTCACTTGGGCCGCGCCCCGGTTCGGGGTTGGCAATGCGATATTCTGCGTCCTGCTCGGTCAGATTGTTGCAGCGGCGGCGATCGACCATTTCGGCCTGTTCAGCGTGCCCAAGGCCAGCGTCGGCTGGCTGAGGCTGGCGGGTATCGCGCTGATGCTGGCCGGTCTGTATCTCGCCAGAAAGCCGGTTACGCCGGCACCGCTATAAGAAAAGGCCGGTGCGTTTCCGCACCGGCCTTTGCATCAGATCACCACCTGCGCACCCAATGCCACGATCCTGTTAGACGGGATGTGGAAAAACTCCGCCGGATTATAGGCATTGCGTTGCAGGAAGATGAGGATGATGTCCTGCCAGAACGGCAGGCCTTCGTCCTTCGAAGCCGACAGCACATTGCGTCCGACGAAATAGCTGGTCAGCATCGGTTCCAGCGGCTTTTCGCCGGCCGGTATCGCTGCCGCCAGATCGACAGGCACATCAGGCGCGTCCATGAAGCCATAGCGCAGAATGACGCGGGCGAAATTGTCGTCGATACGCTCGAAAGCCGCTCGCTCTTCCGGGGCCACATGCGGCACACCTGCAGTGCGCACCGTCAGCACAAGATTTCGTTCATGCAGCACACGGTTGTGCTTCAGATTGTGCAATATCGTGCCGGGGACGCCTTCGGGGTTCGCGGTCAGATAGACCGCAGTGCCTTCGACACGCGCAGTCGAACCCTTCGCCAGCGACTTGCCCAGTTCCTGCAGCGTCATAGCGCCTTCATTTTCCTTGCCGTCGATGATCCGCTTACCGCGCACCCATATCCAGATGATGAGGCAGATGAGAGCACCGACGACCAAAGGCACCCAGCCGCCGTCTACCACGCGCAAGATATTCGCGCCGAAGAAGATGAGGTCGATGGCAAGGAAAGGAACGATTACGAGCAATGACTTCGCCAGGCTCCATTTCCAGAGCTTGTGGACGACCACAAACGCCAGGCAGGTCGTGACCACCATCGTGCCAGTGACCGCGATGCCATAGGCCGATGCCATCGCTGACGAACTGCGGAACTGCACGACGAGCAGCCAGACGCCGAACAACAACAGCCAGTTAATCGCAGGAATATAGATTTGCCCTGCGCTGCCGGGCGAAGTCTGAACGATCTTCATGCGCGGCAACAGGCCAAGCTGGATGGCTTGCTGGGTGAGCGAATAGGCACCGGTTATGACTGCCTGACTGGCGATAATGGTCGCCAGCCCGGCAAGAATGATAAGCGGTACCCGCAAAATCTCGGGCGACATCAGGAAAAACCAGTCTTTTGTCTCCAGCGGCACGCCCGCCGCCTGCGCTTCCTGTAATGCAGCCATGGCAAAGGCACCCTGGCCGAAATAGTTGAGACTGAGCGCCGGAAAAACCAGCAGGAACCAGCCCAGACGGATCGGAAAGCGACCGAAATGTCCCATGTCCGCCGTCAACGCCTCGGCACCCGTGACGGTCAGGAAAACCGAACCGAGGACGATCAGGCCGATCACGCCGTTACTGGCGAGAAACGACACCGCATGATGCGGCGACAGCGCACCCAATATGCCGGGATAATCCGAAATGTGCATGATTCCGAGACCGCCGATTGCAAGGAACCAGACGACGCAGATCGGCCCGAACAGCTTCGACACCAATGCCGTCCCGCGAAACTGGATGGCAAACAGCGCAATCATTATGACCAGCGTGATGTTGATTATCGTCTGCTGGGAGATGTTATCGCCGACGCCGGGAATGGTTTTCGTGCCCTCGACTGCCGACAGCACCGACAAAGCGGGTGTAATGATCGCATCGCCGTAGAACAGCGCCGCACCAACGGCGCCGAGCGCCAGCACCGTTCCTTTGCGCCCGCCAATGCCGCGACCGGCGAGTGCGAGCAGCGCCAGCACCCCGCCCTCGCCGTCATTGTCGGCGCGCATCAGGAAGATGATATATTTGACGGTAACGACCAAAATCAGCGACCAGAGCGCGAGACTGAGCACGCCGAAGATCGCCGCCTCCTGAATACCGCCCGAGGGAGCGCTGTGATGCAACGCCTCGCGGAACGCATAAAGCGGGCTGGTGCCTATATCGCCAAAGACGACGCCAATCGCGCCAACCGTCAGCGCGGCGAGTGAATGTTTGTGAATGTCTTGAGAATCAACTGAACCCGAATGCGTAGTTTGCATGACCGGAAACCTCTGTTGTGGGGCGGCGGCAAATACGCTTCTTATTTTGCAGTGCAACAGAAATCATACATCGACTTTTTAATGTTTAAATTCAGTTGTATGGATTCGAATTTAAGTCAATTTTGATAGTTGAGAATGGGCATTTTGTGCGTTGCACCTAACGACTCATACGAAAAAGGCCGGTGCGTTTCCGCACCGGCCCTTCCTGTTTCAGCCTGAGCCGAACGGTCGGACTTAGAAGTCCATACCGCCCATTCCGCCCATGCCACCCATGCCGCCGGGCATACCGCCAGCGCCAGCAGCCTTGTCTTCCGGAGCATCCGAAATCGCGGCTTCGGTGGTGATCAGCAGGCCAGCAACCGATGCAGCATCCTGCAATGCAGTGCGCACAACCTTGGTCGGGTCGATAACGCCGGAGGTCACCAGGTTTTCATAGACATCGGTCGATGCATTGAAGCCCATGGTTTCGTCGTTCTCGCGCAGCAGATTGCCCGAAACAACCGCACCGTCATAACCGGCATTGGCCGCGATCTGACGCAACGGTGTGACAATCGCCTTGCGGATGATGTCGATGCCGCGGGTCTGGTCGTCGTTGACGCCCTTCAAGCCTTCCAAAGCCTTGGTTGCATAAAGGAGCGCGGTACCGCCGCCGGGGACGATGCCTTCTTCAACGGCTGCGCGGGTTGCGTGCAGCGCATCGTCGACGCGGTCCTTGCGTTCTTTCACTTCGACTTCGGTCGAACCACCGACCTTGATAACGGCAACACCGCCGGCGAGCTTCGCCAGACGTTCCTGCAGCTTTTCCTTGTCGTAATCCGACGTGGTGTTTTCGATCTGCGAACGGATCGCTTCGACACGGCCCTTGATCGCATCGGTTTCACCCGCGCCATCGACGATGATGGTGTTGTCCTTGTCGATGGTGACGCGCTTGGCCTGGCCAAGCATGCCCAAGGTGACGGTTTCGAGCTTGATGCCGAGGTCTTCCGAGATCATTTCACCCTTGGTGAGGATCGCGATATCTTCCAGCATCGCCTTGCGACGATCGCCAAAGCCAGGTGCCTTGACGGCAGCAATCTTCAGACCGCCACGCAGCTTGTTGACCACAAGCGTTGCAAGCGCTTCGCCTTCGACGTCTTCGGCGATGATGAGCAACGGACGACCCGACTGCACCACAGCTTCGAGGATCGGCAACATGGCTTGCAAATTGCCGAGCTTCTTTTCGTGGATCAGGATGTAAGGGTTGTCCAACTCGACCGACATCTTCTCGGTGTTGGTGATGAAGTAAGGCGACAGATAGCCACGGTCGAACTGCATACCTTCGACAACTTCGAGCTCGCTTTCGCGGCCCTTCGCTTCTTCGACGGTAATGACGCCTTCCTTGCCGACCTTTTCCATGGCGTCGGCAATCATCTTGCCGATTTCATTTTCGCCATTGGCAGAGATCGTTCCGACCTGTGCGATTTCCGAAGAACCGGCAACCGGCTTCGAACGCTTCGCAAGGTCGTCGACAACAGCATTGACCGCAAGGTCGATACCGCGCTTCAGGTCCATCGGATTCATGCCAGCGGCAACCGACTTCATGCCTTCGCGAACGATGGCCTGGGCCAGAACGGTTGCAGTGGTGGTGCCGTCGCCGGCAATGTCGTTGGTTTTCGAAGCGACTTCGCGAACCATCTGTGCGCCCATATTTTCGAACTTGTCCTTCAGTTCGATTTCCTTGGCGACGGTAACGCCGTCCTTGGTGATGCGGGGTGCGCCATAGCTTTTGTCGATGACAACGTTGCGGCCCTTCGGACCCAAAGTTACCTTCACCGCATCGGCGAGGATGTCTACGCCGCGCAGGATGCGTTCACGCGCATCGCGGCTAAATTTCACGTCTTTTGCAGCCATGATATTGTTCCTTTTGTTCAAATCTCTAAAGCGTTCGTCATCCTGAACTCGTTTCAGGATAACGCGCCACCGTCAGTGTGTTATCCCGAAACAAGTTCGGGATGACGATGGCTGGGGCGGTTACGAAACGATCCCGAGGATATCCGATTCCTTCATGATCAGCAGGTCTTCACCGTCGATCTTGACTTCGGTGCCCGACCATTTGCCGAACAGGATCTTGTCGCCAGCCTTGACGTCGAGCGGGGTCACGGTGCCATCGTCGGCGCGGGCACCCGAACCAACGGAGACGACTTCGCCTTCCTGCGGTTTTTCCTGCGCTGTATCGGGGATAATGATCCCGCCAGCGGTCTTTGCTTCTGCCTCTACCCTGCGAACGAGTACGCGGTCATGCAACGGACGAAATGCCATTTTTTGAACCTTCCTTTTATTGTTTCGCCATCCCGCCACGCCCGCAAGGAAGCGGGGGACGGCAATGAATATACGTTAGCACTCATTTAGGGTGAGTGCTAACGGAGCCCAGATAGGCGGTTTTTGTTGCAGGTCAAGGACAGGCCAACAAAATTGTCGACCGATGTGTAACGCCCGGCGCCCGTTCCGCGAATGATGGTCGGGTCGCAATGCTAGCGCCCTTTCCCCCATGGACGAAAGTCCCGAAAATTCTGGAGTAAGAAATGACCAATATGATCTTGAAACTGGCCGGGGCCGCCGCCGCGCTTTCGGCTGCAGCCACGCTCGTCGCTGCCCCTGCGCAGGCAGCCGGTGAAAAAGAAAAATGCTACGGCGTGTCGCTGAAGGGCAAGAATGATTGTGCGGCCGGCCCCGGCACAAGCTGTGCCGGGACATCGACAGTCGATTATCAGGGCAATGCCTGGAAATTGGTGTCGAAGGGCAGCTGCGTCAAAATGGGCGGTTCGCTCGCGGCCAAGGCCGGCAACACAAAGCCCGTCCCCAAAAAGAGCTGAAGCCGGACCGAGTTTGCGGATGGACATCAAGCCTGCCTCTATCGCCCTCCCCCGATCGGTCGGGGTTGGCCTGAAGCCGCAACATTATGAAACGCTGCTCGACCCTGATTGCCCCTCGGGTCGCCCCCAATGGGGCGAAGTCCATCCGCAGAATTATTTCGGCGATGGCGGTCCGCCGCACCGCTGGCTGACCGCCATCGCCGAACATTATCCATTGAGTTTCCATTCGGTCGGGCTTTCGCTCGGCTCAGCCGATGGGCTGAACGAGCACGATCTCGAACGCCTTCATATCCTGTGCGACCGATACCAGCCCGCATCGGTGTCCGATCACCTCAGTTTGTCCGGCAACGCGCACAACCGGTTTGCAGACCTGCTGCCCGTCCCCTACACCCGGGCATCGCTCGACCATTTCGCAGGCGAAGTCGGCAGAGTGCAGGACAGGCTGAAACGCCCGATCCTCATCGAGAATCCCTCACGTTATCTCGCCTATCGTGGTGATGAAATGGGCGAGATCGAATTTATCGAGCGCCTGCTTGCAAAAAGCGGATGCGGCCTTTTGTTCGACATCAACAATGTAGAGGTATCGGCGACCAATCTCGGCTTTTCGGCAGAGGCCTATGTCAATGCCATCGAACCCGATTGGGTCGAAGAAATCCACCTTGCCGGCCATGCAGTCGAACATCACGTTAGCGGCCCGCTATTGATCGACGATCACGGCAGCCATGTCACCGACACGACATGGCAACTCTATGGCTGCTTTATCGAACGCGCAGGCCCCAGACCGACATTGATCGAATGGGACACCGACGTCCCGGCGTTTAGCGAAATGATGGCGGAAGCGAACATGGCGGACGCGATTATGGATGAGGCATGTTATGCTGTCGCTGCCTGACGCCCAGGACAATTTTGTCGATACCATCAACCATGGCCCGGACAGGCTCGAACCGGCCCTGTTTGCCGGACCGCAGGACCGCATCCTGCTCGGCCTGAAAGCCCATGCCAATACGATCAGCCACGCGCGGCTGGTCGCGCTTGAGGAGACCTTTCCTCTCGTGCGTCAGGAAATAGGCGAAGCGGCCTTCAACCGGATTTCGCGGGACTATATTGACAGCGGACAGGCCCGCGCGGCGGACGGCAACCAGTTGGGCAAGGGCTTTGCCGCATTCCTACAAAACCAGCCGGTGGACGCCGCGATAGCCGATCTCGCCGCAATCGAATGGGCCTGGCTGGAAAGCTATCATGCTGCCGATGCAGTGGCGCTATGCGTGGCTGATTTGGGCCAGATCGATGAAATTGCATTGCTGGCAATGCGCATTGCGCGTCATCCCTCGGTGCGCCCGGTTGCGATAACTGCGCCGCTTGCATGTGCGCTTGATGAACTGGCGGGCATGCAACCGCTCGCAATAATGACCGTTCGTCCCGATGCAGAAGTCCGACTGGTGCCTTTAGATTCGCACCAATCGGTATTGCTCGCGCTCGCGGCGCAGGAAAATTGCACGCTTGGTAACCTTCTGGCGTTCGCGTTCGAACAGGCCGGTGAACAGGCTCCGCTTGAGCCACTCCTCCACCTCATCGGCGCCGGTGCGCTGGTCAAAGCCGGATAATTTATGACTGCCCTTATTGCTCCCTACAACCGTGCCGTTGCGCTGCTCTCAACACCGCTCTTCGACTCGCTGGCCTTATTGCTCGTCCGCATCTCGCTCGCAGGCATATTCTGGCGCTCGGGACGCACCAAGGTCGATGAAGGCAGTTGGCTTTCGGTCAGCGACACCGCAAAATTCCTGTTCGAGGAAGAATATAATGCCGTCCCATTGCCGCCCGAATTTGCAGCCTATATGGCAACCTATGCCGAACATCTGTTTCCGCTGCTGCTGGTTATCGGCCTGTTCACGCGGTTATCCGCGCTGGCCTTGCTCGGCATGACGATGGTCATCCAGATTTTCGTCTATCCCGAGGCGTGGTGGTCGGTGCATATGATCTGGGTGGCGCTGGCGCTGATCCTCATCGTGCGTGGTGGCGGCAGCCTGTCGCTCGACGCGCTGCTGACAAAGCGCAAATGATCGCCCGCGAAGAAACCCTGCGCGACCTGATGCGCCTTTCGCTCGAAGGCGACAAGCAGGCCTATGCCGTGCTGCTAGAGCAGACCGGGCGATGGCTCGCGCGTTTCTTTGCCAATAAAATTGCCGCCGATGCCGTGGACGATCTTGTGCAGGATACGCTGATTACACTGCACCGAAAACGCGCAAGCTATGACCCGTCCCGGCCTTTCCTGCCCTGGTTGGCGGCGATAGCCCGCTACCGCTGGGTCGATCGCCTCCGCCAGACCTATCGCCATGCCGCCGATGAATTGCAGGACCAGCACAGCGAGGACAGCCACGAAGATGTCGTCGGCGCAAAAATAAGCATCGACCGCCTGTTGGGCCAGTTACCGGACGGGCAGGCAATGGCCATCCGTCTCGTCAAGATACAGGGCCTGAGCATATCCGAGGCCTGTGCCAAATGCGGCCAGTCCGAACCATTGGTCAAAGTGAACATACATCGCGGCCTGAAGAAGCTTGCCGCGCTCATCGAGAGTGAATGAAATGAACAAGAGTTACAACATCGCCGACTTGGTCGAAGATCTGGAGCCGGTAAAGGCGCTCGGCACCGGCCGTCCGCTGGCGATTGCTGCTGCGATCACCATCGCGATGCTGGCGGTTGTGGCATTGACCAGAGGCGTGCGTCCGGACGTGCTTGCGGGACATCCCGATGCGATGTTCCTCATCCGCTCAGGCATATTGCTGCTGCTGGGCGGCGGTACCGCGCATGCGGTGCTGGGTATGGCGAGCCCCGCCGTCGGCAAGGTGCAGATGAGCTGGCAAATGGCGCTGGCCGCTGCCTTCCTGTTCCCGATTGCCGCTTTCATTGTCGCGATGACCGGCGATATGGGCAACGCCATGACGGCGATGTACTCCGTCGGCCAATGCCTGATGTTCAGCGCGATCGGTGGCGTCGCCACTGCCGTGCCGATGATATTGCACCTGCGCCGAGGTGCCCCGACCTCGCCAGCGCGCGCAGGCTGGCTCGTCGGTATTGCATCGGGCGGGCTGGGCGCATTCGCCTACAATCTCCACTGCCCGTTCAACAGCATCGTCTATATCGGCATATGGTATACGCTGGCGGTGGGAATATGTGCGGTGGCTGGCCGGCTGGTCGTGCCGCGTTTGATCCGCTGGTAATCAGCTCCGCGCGGGCAATCCCGCCGCCCTGAGTGCGGCATGCGCATCCGCGATGCTGTGCTGGCCGAAATGGAAGATGGACGCAGCGAGGACGGCGCTGGCATGTCCCCGGGTCACGCCGTCGACCAAATGCTGTAAATTGCCAACGCCGCCGCTGGCGACCACGGGGATGTCGACTGCATCGGCGATGGCGCGGGTGAGGTCTAGGTCGTAGCCGTCGCGCGTGCCGTCACGGTCCATGCTGGTGACGAGTAACTCGCCCGCGCCGAGCCGGGCCAATTTCACCGCATGTTCGAGCGCATCGATCCCAGTCGGATTGCGTCCGCCGTGGGTGAATATCTCCCAGCCTTCGCCGACACGCTTGGCATCGACCGAGGCGACCACGCACTGGCTGCCGAAACGCTCGGCGATATCTGCCACCAATTCGGGCCGCACCACCGCTGCGCTATTGACCGCAACCTTGTCCGCGCCCGCCAGCAGCAACGCGCGCGCATCCTCGGCACTCCGCACCCCGCCGCCGACTGTTAGCGGCATGAAGCACACTTCTGCAGTGCGCCGGACAACATCGATGATCGTCCCCCGCCCCTCATGGCTCGCGCCGATATCGAGAAAGCAAAGCTCGTCAGCCCCCGCCGCATCATAAGCCTGCGCCTGCTCGACCGGATCACCCGCGTCGCGCAGGTCGACAAAGTTCACACCCTTGACCACGCGACCATTGGATACGTCGAGGCAGGGGATGATACGGATGCGGACGGTCATGGCAGGAACGTCGTCCCCGATATTTTTGCCGTCGCCCCCGCGCAGGCGGGGGCCTCAGGAGGTTTATACTGCACTCTAGGGGCAGGCCTCCCACGGTCCCCGCCTTCGCGGGGACGACGTGTTTGTATTAAGCTCACGCCTTATCCGCCATCGCAATCGCCGTCGCCAGATCGAGCCGCCCGTCATAAATCGCCCGCCCGGTAATCACGCCCTCGATGCCGTCCTTCGCGTGCAGCGCCAACATCCGGATATCGTCCAGCCCCTTCACCCCGCCACTTGCAATCACCGGAATCTGCACCGCGCGCGCCAGGTCGACCGTCGCTTCGATATTGCACCCGGTCAGCATCCCGTCACGCCCGACATCCGTGAACAGGATCGACGCCACCCCCGCATCCTCGAAGCGGCGGGCGAGATCGACCACGGGCATGTCCGAAACTTCCGCCCAGCCCTCGGTCGCAACAAAGCCATCACGCGCGTCGACCGCGACGACGATGCCATTCTCGAACTCGCGCGCCATGTCCTTGACGAACTGCGGGTCCTTGAGCGCGGCCGTCCCGATCACCAGCCGCGCGACGCCCATGTCGAACCAGCGCTCAACCGTCTCGACGTTCCGGATACCGCCGCCCAGCTGCACATAGCCGGGGAAATTCTCGATTATCCCCTCGACCGCCTCGGCATTTTCGGGCTTCCCCGCAAACGCACCGTCCAGATCGACCACATGCAGAAACTCCGCCCCCTGCCCCGCAAACAACAAAGCCTGCGCAGCCGGATCATCGGCATAAACCGTTGCTCGATCCATATCGCCCTCAGCGAGCCGGACGACTTCGCCACCCTTCAGGTCAATGGCAGGGAAAACGATCATGTCATTTCCTCTCTTCTCCGCGTCTCCGCGTCTCCGCGTGAACAAAAAAGGAATCACGCGGAGACGCGGAGGCGCGGAGAGTGTTGTGCGCCAACGTCAAGGCCTCCACTCCAAAAAGCGTTTCAAGAAATTGATGCCATAGGCCTGGCTCTTTTCGGGATGAAACTGCACGCCGATTATATTGTCCCTGCCTACGGCAGCGACGATGGGGCCGCCATGATCGGTTGTGGCAAGCACATCGGCCTCGTCCGCCGCATCGAAATGATAGCCATGCAGGAAATAGGCTTCGCCTTGTTCCAGTAATCCGGTGCCTGACGGCGTCACGTCGTTCCAGCCCATATGCGGTATTTTGAGGCCAGCGGCGGGCTCGATTGCGCGAACGGTGCCGCCAATCCAACCGAGGCCTTCGGTCGTGCCATGCTCCACGCCTGCGTCGGCAAGAAGCTGCATTCCGACGCAGATCCCGAGGAATGGCACACCGTCGCCGCGAACACGCTGCTCCATCGCTTCGGCCATGCCATCGATTGCAGATAACGCCCCCATGCAATGCGCGAATGCACCAACGCCGGGAAGCACGATACGGTCGGCATTGGCAACCACATTGGGATCAGCAGTAACCGAGACGTCCGCCGCCCCCGCTGCCTTCAGCGCATTGTGCACCGAATGCAGGTTCCCCGCGCCATAATCGATCAGCGCGAGCTTCACGGCTCAGAGCGTCCCCTTGGTCGAAGGAATGGCATCGGCCTTGCGCGCGTCGATCTCGACCGCCTGTCGCAATGCGCGGGCGAGGGCCTTGAAGCAGCTCTCGACAATATGGTGGTTGTTCGACCCATAGAGATTCTCGACATGCAGCGTGATACCCGCGCTCGTCGCGAAACTGTGGAACCAGTGCTCGATAAGCTCGGTGTCCCATTCGCCCAGCCGCGGCATCGACAGCGCGACTTTCCAGACGAAATAGGGCCGTCCCGAAATGTCGAGCGCGCAGCGCGTCAATGTCTCGTCCATCGGCGCATAAGCCGAACCGTATCGAGTTATTCCGCGTTTATCGCCCAACGCCTGCAACACGGCCTCGCCAACCGCAATGCCGGTGTCTTCGGTGGTGTGATGCTGGTCGATATGGAGGTCGCCGACCGCGTTGACCTTCAGGTCGATCAGCGAATGGCGCGACAGTTGCTCGAGCATATGGTCGAGAAAGCCGATGCCGGTAGACACCTCATAGACGCCGCTGCCGTCGAGGTTCACCTCGACATCGATCGACGTTTCGTTCGTCTTGCGGCTGATAGACCCTGTGCGCATGGCCGCCGCTATACGCATTCCCGCGCCCAAGGCAATAATTAGGGTTCGGTCCGGCCAATTTTGCTTTAGAGGTTTGAGGCGCTTTCGTTCAGTGCTAGGCGGCGGGCCGCAGGGCTATGCAGATAGCTCAAGGTTCGCCAACGCAGCAATGGACGAAAGCGGTCAAATCCGGAGGACGTCAAAATGGCTTCGATCTCGAAACAAAATACGCTTGCAGGCAGCATAACTGCCTGACTGCGCGCATTTTGCTCCGATATCTTCGCCATTTTGACGCCTCGAAAGCAAAATTGGCCGGACCGAACCCTTACATCTTGATTTCGCGCCGTCCGCAGTCCACCAAGCGGCGATGAGTGAAGAGCATGTCGACAGCCTGATTCCCTATGACGACGTGGTGCAAGAGGCCCTGCGCGCAGTGGTCGGTCGCGTGCTTGGCGATGTCGCGGCGAACGGGCTTCCCGGTGACCATCATTTCTACATCACCTTCAAGACCCAGGCCTCCGGCGTCTCCATCCCGCAGCATCTGCACGAACGCTTCCCCGACGAGATGACCATCGTCCTCCAGCACAAATATTGGGACCTGAAGGTCGAGGCCGAACATTTCGAGGTCGGCCTGTCGTTCAGCCAGATCCCTTCGCACCTGTTCGTCCCCTATGCCGCGATCACCGCGTTCGTGGACCCCGCCGTAGATTTCGCGCTGCAATTCCACGTCGACGACGGCTCGACCGGCCCCGAACCGCACGAAGAGGCGGGCAATGACGGGGAAGCAGTGGCGGTCGAGGATGGCTCGAACGTGGTGTCGGTGGATTTCGGGCGGAAAAAGTGAGCGCCAAAGGCCAAGAAGGCACCCGCACCGAATCCGACAGTTTTGGCACAATCGAAGTTCCAGCCCACGCATATTGGGGCGCGCAGACGCAGCGAAGCATCGAAAACTTCCCCTTCCCGCCCCACGAGCGGATGCCGATGGGGATCATCCACGCGCTGGCTTTGGTTAAGCAAGCCGCGTCGCGGGTGAATCGCAAACATGGGCTGGGTGCCAAGCGGGCCGATGTCATCGAAGCGGCCGCCGCCGAAGTCGTTACGGGCAAGCATGACGACCAGTTTCCGCTCACCATCTGGCAGACGGGCAGCGGCACGCAGTCGAACATGAACGTCAACGAGGTCATCGCCGGACGCGCCAATGAAATGCTGACCGGGCAGCGCGGCGGCAAATCGCCTGTGCATCCCAACGATCATGTCAATATGTCGCAGTCGTCGAATGACAGTTTTCCGACGGCGATGCATGTTGCAACGGTCCTTGCGACCCGTGATCGGTTGACCCCTGCCCTGAACGCGCTCCACGACGCAATCGCCGATAAAGCCCAGCAATGGCGCGATGTAGTGAAAACCGGGCGCACACATTTGCAAGATGCCACACCGCTTACATTGGGGCAGGAGTTTTCCGGCTATGACTGGCAGTTGGCAGCGGCCTCGACCCGTATCACGGGTTCGGTCATTCATCTCTACGACCTCGCCCAGGGTGGGACGGCGGTCGGTACCGGATTGAATGCACCAGAGGGGTTTGGCGAGGATTTCGCTGTCGAGATCGGTGCATTGACCGGCATCGAGTTTCAATCCGCCTTCAACAAGTTCGAAGCACTGGCTACCAACGACGCATTGGTCGAGTTTTCAGGGACACTTAATACGCTGGCGGTCAGTCTCACCAAAATCGCCAACGACATCCGCCTCTTGGGCTCCGGCCCGCGCTCCGGCCTTGGCGAACTCCTCCTCCCCGAAAATGAACCCGGCAGCTCGATCATGCCCGGCAAGGTCAATCCGACGCAATGCGAAATGCTGACGATGGTCGCGGCGCAGGTTATCGGAAACCATCAGGCGGTGACCGTCGGCGGGATGCAGGGGCACCTCGAGCTCAACGTGTTCAAGCCGCTGATCGGTGCCAATGTGTTGCGCTCAATCGAGTTGCTCAGCATCGGCATGGAGACGTTTGCGAAGAATTGCGTCGAAGGCCTCGAACCGAACCGTGAACGCATCGCTGAGCTGCTCGACCGCTCGCTGATGCTCGTTACTGCGCTCGCGCCGGTCATCGGCTACGACAATGCCGCCAAAATCGCCAAGAAGGCGCACACCGACGGAATCACCTTACGCGAAGCCGCGTTAGCATCGGGTCTGGTTGACGAAGCGACATTCGATGCCCATGTCAGGCCGGAAGACATGGTTTAGGAGGGAAAAATGCCACTTTTGAAAACAATAGTCGGCGCAGTGGTCGGCGATGCGATTGGTAGGCGCAGCGGCAATGGCTTGCTCGGCGCGGGGCTTGGCATAGCGGCCACGCGCCTAGCGACCCGTTCGATACCCGGTGCCTTGCTCGTCGGCGGCGCGTTTGTGGCGAAAAAGCTTTACGACAAGCGCAAGGAACGACGGCTTGGCGTGCGTCCCGAACCGAAAAGATTATCTGCTGGACCTTCCAAGCCGACGGTTTAACATCGCCCTGTCTTGAGGAAAGGCAGGCGCAATGATCGGATGGCTGTTATTGACGGCATTTGTCGCGGAACCTGCTCAGGCTAACGACGCACCTGTGGTCGAACCTCCGGCCCAAACGCTCAAAATCGACATTCTCGTCAAGCAACCCGCCGAGAAATGCGAAGCGCAAAGCACGGATGAAATTGTCGTCTGCGCAGAGAAAACCGATAATGAAAGCCAGCGCCTCCGCCCCATCGCCAATGCGCATATTTACGACAAGGACGAATCCAGAGCCGAATTCGGCATTTCGGAAAATGTCCGGATGGCGGCAGAAGTCGACAGTAATCAATTGGGCGGCGGCGTTACGAGCAAGAGCATTATGGCCCGCGTGAAAATCAAGTTCTGAACCGCTATTTTCCCGTCAGCCAATAGCCCGTCCCTGCCGCCTGCCATTCCTTCACAGACTCTATCGGCGCGACCAGCATCAGCACGTTAAGCGCCAGATTGTCACGGATCATATAAGCCGTGAACGCCTCGAAGAATAATGCCAGCACAAGCGTCGCCTTCCACGGCAGCCGCGAGGCGAGGAAAAAGCCGAAAATCATCCAGACAAGGTCGAACACGCTGTTGATAATGCTATCGCCCGCATAGCCGTATGAAATCGTCACTTCGCGGTAGCGGTCGATAATGACTGGCGAGTTTTCGAGGATTTCCCACGCGCCCTCGACCAGTATCGCCGCACATAAGGCCAACCCCAGCGGCCAGCGCTTTAAAAACAACCGCCCCAACCCGAAAAAGATGAAACCGTGGATGATATGGCTCGGCGTATACCAGTCGGCGATATGCTGGCTGTTTTCGGAACTCTGCACGATGCCATGCCACAGCTTCACATCACCGCACGCACAGATCGGCGGGCGGTCCATTGCGAACAATATGGCGATAAAAATAGCGCTCAGCACCAGCGCAATCACGACGCTGAACTTGCTTACGCGCAACGGCCAATCCATGCCCCAAACCCCTCTTGACGATGCCAACTCCATCGCGCAGTAGCGGCTATGGTCAAACGCAACAAGCCGCACGAACTCGAACGCAGGGGGCTATTGTTCGTGCTGTCGTCGCCATCGGGCGCGGGCAAGTCGACATTGTCCCGAATGCTGCTCGAATCCGACGACACAATCGCACTGTCGATATCCTACACCACCCGACCGCCACGGCCCGGCGAGGTCGATGGCGTGCATTATCATTTCACCGATGTGCCGACCTTTAAGGAAATGGCTGCCAACGAAGAGTTCCTGGAATGGGCGCATGTCTTCGGCCACCGCTATGGCACGCCCAAGGCTCCGGTCGAAGAAAAGCTGGCGAAGGGTTGCGATGTCTTGTTCGACATCGACTGGCAGGGCGCACAGCAATTGTATCAGGAAGCCGGCCCCGACGTCGTCCGCGTCTTCATTTTGCCGCCCTCGATCGAGGAACTCGAACGCCGCCTCAAATCCCGCGCGCAGGACAGCGACGAAGTCATCGCCGACCGCATGAGCCGCGCCAAATCGGAAATCGGCCATTGGGACGGCTATGATTATGTCCTGATCAACGACGACGTGCAGGGCTGCTTCGAAGATGTCCGCCAGATCCTCGCCGCCGAACGGATGAAGCGGCGGCGGCAGAAGGGGTTGATCGGCTTTGTGAGGGATTTGGCGGCGACCTAGTTCGTTCGCAACAGCTCCAGAAACCGCACCGCTGCCATAAACTCAGCCTCGCGGTCGCTGCGGTTCTTCTGCGCCCAATGGTCAGCGCCCCAAAGCTCTTCTTGCCAAAGCTCGTCGAGACAGGCGGCATCCCAAATGGCCTTCGCCTCCCCCGCGCGCTCGACGAGCGACAGAGTTGCCACGAGCGATCCGGTCAAGTGCGTGAGCTTCGCCATCGCCGCCAGTTCGAAAGTCCCGCGCGACGCAACTGCCGCGCGTAGCTTTGCCAGCGTCGCCTCGGGCTGCGGCTGGTGCATGATGCCTTCGACAATCACGAAACTGACATCGTACCGCCCGCGCGTCCAATCAAGCCAGGGGTCCCATACAGCCGCCTGCCGCTCGGCCAAAGCCTCGCCAGCCGCGGCGCGGTAGCAGAAAAGGTCCGTCTCGCCATAAGCGGCGATTGCCGTCACAAAGCCGTCGCGGTCGGCACCGATATGGTCGATTGCGGCATTGGCAAAACCGGTCATTGGCATCAGCGCTGGATCGATGATGTTGTCGACCGCCTCCCACTCGGCGACCACCACATCGGCCAGCTTTCGTGTCGGCAGCGCAAGTTCATTGCGCATCGGCGTCTTCACGGGCCGCCTGTCGAGCCGCACCGCATGGCCGAACGTACTTTGCTCCAGCGAAACCTCTTTCCAGAAACGCCTCATTGTGGCGGCATGCTCTTCCATCGCTTGGAAAGATAAACGGGTGCCAGCAGGAAATCGACCATCCCGACCAGAAATAGCACATAGCCCGCCGCCTTGGGCAAACCGAATGCTTCACGCGAAATCACCGCAAGCCCAAGCACCAGCATCACTGCGCCGGTAATCCGGCAGATATTGATAACGAGAAAACGATATTGCGCCTTGGTTTCTTCTTCGGGCGTCATGGCATTGCTCCCAACAAGGCTTCCAGTTCGTCGATACTCTCGGCAATCGCGTCCGCACCTGCCCCACGCAACTCGTCTACCGGATGATAGCCCCAATTAACGCCAATCGTCCGCGTGCCCGCTGCACGGCCCATATGGATATCATAGACGGTATCGCCGATAACGACCGCGTCCGCTGCCTTCGCGCCGGTGTCGGCGAGCGCCTGATAGACCATCGACGGATGCGGCTTCGACGGGTGGCGGTCAGCGGTTTGCAAGGTCACGAACAACCCCTTGATACCATGATGGTCGAGGCAGCGCACGAGCCCTCGATCCGACTTGCCCGTCGCCACGCCCAGCAGCCAGCCGCTTTCGTCCATCGAAGTCAGCAGGCCAGCTATGCCATCATATAAAGGTTCATGCTCCAGCCCGTTGTTGCGGAGCACCAGATAGGACGCCTTGTACCGCTCAGCCATTAAGGTATGCATTTCGCCATCCGCGGCCGGCAGCAAAACCCGCATCGCCTCGACCAGCGAAAGCCCGACAATCCGCCGCGTTGCGTGGCGTGAAGGCGGTGCCATTCCGGCTTCGTCGAAGGCATGTTCCATCGCCAGACAGATATTCGCCTGGCTGTCGACCAACGTGCCATCGCAATCGAAAATGGCGAGTTTGGTCACTCTGGCACATTCCGCATCAAATGAGCAATCGCCCGGTTCCCCGACGCTTCTGCGCCGTCAGCGGCCGCCATGCGTATCTCGGCACTCTTGTTCTGCCCGAGCTTGACCGTGCTTCGCCAAGCAGTCACCTCCATCTCGAACCCGACAATGCCGCGCAGCATTTTTTCGAAATGCCCCTCGGCCATTTTGTCCCGAGTCCATACCGGTTTCGGTGCCAGCCGCTTTTCGTTCGTTTCGGAAAGCGCATCGGCCTGTGAAATCAGTGCCGCCTCGTCCATCTTGCGCGCCATGCCCTGCAATTCGAGCGCGACATAATTCCATGTCGGCACCTGATCGTCGATGCCGTACCAGTCGGGGCTGATATAGCCGTCGGGGCCGTTCACCACGAACAGGGCCTCGGCCCCGTCCAGATGTTTCGTGATTGCATTGCCGCGCGCCAGATGAAACGCAAGCCGGTCATCATCCAGAAACACAAATGGCACATGCGCTACACGCGGCCCGTCGGGCGTGGTCAGGAACAGCATCCCGAAGCCAATTTCGACGGCGAAAGCGCGCATCGCTTCGCGGTCGTCCCAGCGGAAGGCTGCGTTGGGATGCATCACGTCTTCTTTCTGGGTGCGGCCTTTTTGATGACCGGCTTTTTCGCGGCAATTTTCTTGCCCGTCGCCATCTGGCTCTTTTTCTTGCCGTTGGGCTTATCCACCACCGCCCCGCGCGATCGCCGCTCACCCTTGCGCTCCTTGCGCGCCGATTTGGCGATGTTCGCGGCAACGCGCTTCTTGCCCTCCGCCGTCTCCGAAAATTTGGGCGCATCGAGCACAAGCGCATCGCCCAACTCGATCTCGAAGCCCAGATCGGCAAAGCTGTCTTTCATATGCGGCGGCAAATCCGCGCGCACATCGATCTGGTGTCCGCCCGGATGGTCGATGCGCAGCCGCCGCGCGTGCAGATGCATCTTGCGACTGATCGTGCCGGTCAGGAATGCGTCCTTGCCGCCATATTTGCCGTCGCCGACGATTGGGTGGCCAATGGCGGCCATGTGAACACGCAACTGGTGCGTGCGGCCCGTATAGGGCTGCAACTCGACCCAGGCGCAGGTATTGCCCGCACGCTCGACGATGCGATAGCGGGTCCGCGCCGACTGGCCGTCCTTTTCGTCGACATGCATTTTCTCGCCGCCGCTTCCCGGCTGCTTGCCGATGGGCAGGTCGATAAAACCGTCGGCGATATCGGGCACGCCAACTACCAAAGCCCAATAGACCTTGCGCGCTGTCCGCGACGAAAATGCTTTGGCAAAATGCCCCGCCGACCGCGATGTCCGCGCCAGCAAAAGCGCGCCCGACGTATCCTTGTCGAGCCGGTGCACCAGCTTGGGCCTGCTATCGAGTTCGAAACACAAAGCATCTAGCAAACCATCGACATGGTTCTCGGTCTTGGTCCCGCCCTGCGTCGCCAGCCCCGCAGGCTTGTTGATAACCAAAGCCGCATCGTCCTTGTGGATCACCATCCCAAGCGCAAACTCGGCCTCATCGTCGGTCAGTTCGCGCCGCCTGCGCACCGGACGCGCGCTGGCGGCAGCCGACGTATCGGCAGGGGGCACACGGATCGCCTGCCCCGCCTCCAGCCTGTCCCCCGGCGTCGCCCGCTTGCCGTCAACGCGCAACTGCCCCGTCCGCGCCCAGCGCGAGACGATGTTGAACGACGCATCGGGCAAATGCCGCTTGAACCAGCGATCCAGACGGATGCCGTCATCCTCGGCGTCGACGGTGAACTGGCGGATGCCCTTTTCGTGCCTGTCGCTCATGCCCACACCGCCTTCGCCGCGATCATGCCAAAAAATAACGCGCCAAGTGCCAAGAGCACCGAGGCCAAAGCATATCCCGCTGCCAGCCCAACATGTCCCCGCTCGACCATCTGCATCATTTCCAGACTGAACGCGCTAAAGGTCGTAAATCCGCCCAACACCCCGACGCCGACGAACAGCCGCAACGACTCTGCGGAATTGTCGCCGCGCAACACCCATGCCGCGAGCACCCCCATGGCCAGCCCGCCGAGCACATTGGCGGCAAAGGTCGGCCACGGCCAGCCGCCTTCGGCAACCGGCAGCGCCCGCCAGAGGCCATAACGCAGCGCAGCGCCAATCGCGCCGCCGGACATGACAAGGATCAGGGAATTCATTGCGCCGCCTTAGCTGCGCTTGGCCGTTAAGGGAAGGCAGTGCTTATCCGCCGAGGCTGGCGATAGCGGCCATTGCAATCTCGCGCATCGCCTCGCGCAAATCGCGCGGTCCCAACAGCTCGACTTCCGGCCCGATAGCCAATAACAACCGCGCGCCCTGGTCGCTATTCTCGAAGGGAAGGTTGAGCTCTGCCCAGCCATCGGCGCCAGGCGGTTGCGAACCGGCCACCGCCTTCGCGGCATATTCGCCCAGTTCGGCAATCCGTCGCCGGCCTTCGTTCGAGGCGCGCACCCGCGCGACATAGGGTCGTAATTCGCGTTCGAACCGTTCGAGTTGCGCCGCCCAATGTGTCGCAAGGTCGAAATCCGCCGGACGCTCGAAATGGTCGTCCATCACCGTCAGGTCTTGAATTGCTCCCACACGATAAGTGCGCAAATCAGCGCCGACCCGCCCGACAAGATACCAGCTCGCCCCTTTCTGCACCAATCCCATCGGGTCCACGATCCGCTGCCGCACATTTTTCCAGCTTTCGTAGGTTATCGCCAATCGCTGCTCGTCGATCACCGCACGCGCGATCGAAGGCAGCCAGGTCGCTGGCTCGGCAGCGCGATACCAGCCTGCAGGATCGATATGAAAACGTCCCGATATCCGGTCGGCTACCACGCTGCCCTCGGGCGTAAGCGCGGCAAGTAACTTGCCCTTCGCACGCCCCGCCGCCGCGCCCAGTCCCAGCGCCGCTGCTTGACCCGGCATCCCGATCATGAGCATCGCCTCGGCCTCGGCAGAATCCAGCCCCGTCAATTTCGTCCGGTAACCGTCGAGAAGGGCAAACCCTCCGCCCGGCCCCCGGTCCCCATAGACGGGCACCCCCGCCGCGCTCAGCGCATCGATATCGCGATAGATAGTGCGAACCGAAACCTCGAACTCTTCCGCCAGCGCTTCTGCCGTCAACCGCGCCCGCAGTTGCAGCAAGATCAGGATCGAAAGCAGGCGGCTGGCACGCATGAAATTTCTCTAGCGGATAATAACTGACATATTTTGTCAGTTATGCGGCTGTAAGGGAAGTGGAGAAACTTCAAACGGTTCGTCATCCCGAACTCGTTTCGGGATAACAAGCCACCGTCGCCTGTTATCCTGAGACAAGCTCAGGTTGACGAAATTGGGAGATGGAATGCCATGACCGACAACATCGATCGCCGCCTGATCCTGAAAGGCGCAGCCGGACTCGTCATAATAGCAACAGGAGCCAAAGCGATGAGCGAACCGAGTTACAGCACGAAGGGAAAACCCGGTAAAATCACCGGCAAGGGCATTGGCGATTTCGATTTCCTCACCGGCGAATGGAAAATTCACCACCGCCGACTAAAGGACGGGACCACCAACCTATGGGAAGAATCCGACAGCGGCGCGACCGTCTACCGCGTGCTCGACGGCATGGGCAGCATCGAGGAACTGCGCAAGCCCGATGGCAGTTATATGGGCATGGGCGTGCGCGTATGGCTGCCCCAGGAAAAGAAATGGGCCGATCACTGGACAGGCACCTATAACGGCGTGGTCAACCCGGCGCAGAAGGGCGAATTTATCGATGGCGAAGGTATTTTCATTACCCATGACGAGGTCGACGGCGTCAAATGGCAATATCGCGGCGTCTGGGACCGGATCACGCCCATATCCTGCCGCTGGCACCAGTCGAGCAGCAAGGACGGCGGAAATAGTTGGGAATGGAACTGGTGGATGGACTGGACGCGCGTCGCCTGACGGGGGTATGGTCCGCGCTATGGCGCATCGCTTCATTCTCGCTTTGGCACTGACGGCAAGCGCTTCGGCGACGCAAACCCCTCCCCCTGACGAGCAGGTCATAACCGTGGATGGACGGCGGACGACGCGCGAGGAAATCCGGCGGGAGGCCGAGGAGTTTGTGCGGACCACCGGCATTGCCACGTCCAACAAGCCAGCGGCGCGCTGGGTCGATGCTGTCTGCCCGACGGTCAAGGGGGTGTCCGAAGCCAACGCCGCAACCGTTATTGCGAAAATAGAGGCAGTGGCCGTCGCAGCAGGCGCACCAGTTGCGCGCAAACCGTGCAAGCCCAACATCGTCGTCGCTTTTGCCGCCGACGGCAGCGCGCTGACCGGCACGATTGCCAAGGACCGTCGCAAGATCGGCGGCGTTCCCGTGCGCGAACGCGAGCAGTTGATCGAAGCCGACGTGCCGCTGCGCTGGTGGTACGCGACCGACACGCGCGGGCGCCAGGGTGCGCGGAAAACCACGGGCCAACTGCCTTGGGCGGGCAGCGACGCCGGCGGCACGCAAGAGGGCGGCGGATCGCCCACCAACGATGCCACAACGATTGTGCAGACCACCAGCAGCATCGTGTCGACGCAGGTCAACCGCGTCCTTACCAATGCCACGGTCATTGTCGATGCGACGCTTGCCAAAAGTCAGCCGCTCGATGCCATTGCTGCGCACATTGCAATGGTCGCACTTGCCGAGATCGACCGCGACGCAAAGCCGACTGGCTCGATACTGGCTCTTTTCTCCACGCCTTCGTCGGGTCTGGACGACCTGGGAGACGGCGACAGGGCGCTGCTGAAGTCGCTTTACGGAATAAAACTCGACCGGGCGGGCTGGCAACAAAGAGGAACTTTGGTCGACGGAATGATCCGCGCCCGGACGGAGGGTGCGAAGGGATATTAGGCCACCGCAAATTTCTTGCGCTCTTATTGCTAATGCGAATGACTCTTATTACCAGCGGGTAAAAGGAGTTAAGAATGATTCGCAAATACATCTTCGTCGCACTGCTTTCCAGCGCACTGACACCGGCTTTTGCCCAGGAAACCCTGCCAGCAGAGGATGAAGCGTCAAGTGAGGCAATCATCGTTACCGGCCGCGCGTCGCAGCTTTATCGCGCCGGTGAAACGTCGAGCGGGAAGCTCCCGACCGAACCGCTGGCCTCGTCGCAGGCGATCTCAATCATTACCGAAGAGCTGATCGACGATCAGGGCGCACGCGATGCGCAGGATCTGTACCGCAACATTTCCGGCGTCTCGGTGTTCTCCTACGCCGGTGTCACGGCGCGAGGGTTTAGGCAGCAGGAAAATTTCTACGACGGCCTGCGCGGCGACCCCTATATCGGCTTTTCGGTCCCGCAGCTGTTCAACATTTCGCGCGTCGAGTTTCTCAAGGGTCCGGCGGGCATGCTCTACGGCCAGACTGCTCCCGGTGGGCTGTTCAATTATGTCACCAAGAAGCCGACAAAGGAGTTCGAAGGCAAGCTTGCTTTGGCTGGCGGCACCGGCAACCGCTACGGTGCGCAGGGCGAAATCAGCGGGCCGGTCAACGACACGATTTCCGTGCGGGCCGGTGCCTTTTTCGAGGACCGCGACACGCCGCGTTTCAATTCGGGCAACAAGGCGATGGTCCTCGATACGGGCGTCGCGCTCGATTTCGATGTCGCGCGTTTCAATATTCAGGCGCTGCATATCTCGCAGGATCTGGACGGCAACCGCCTGCGCGGCGTGCCCGTCAACAATGCAGGCGAATTCCTCGCCAGCCGCCGCTGGAACCACAACGAGCCCGGCGACTTCCTCAACCTGCGATCGACCAGCGTTCAGGCCAAGGTCGAACTCGACATCACCAGCAACCTGAAAATCGACGCCGCAGTCCGCCGCATCGACGCCACCGAGACGCAGAAATATCACGAACCCAACGGCCTCGTCGATACCAATGGCGACACCGTCGCGGACCTTGTGCCGCGCCAGTATCGCGACCAGTTCCGCGACAACGGCATGTGGTCGTTCGGGGCCAACGCGGTCTGGTCGGCGCAATTGGGCGACAATATCTCCAACCGCTTCCTTGCCGGGTTCGACCAGAGCAGCTCGACCCTGCTGTTCGAAGGGCGCTCGCTCAGCGGACGCAATATCGATACCGCACGCCTGCCCTGCCCAATCTCGCTGCCCAATCCGGTTTATGGTCGCTGCGATCCTGCGACATATAACCTGCCCGCCTTCACCCGAACGATCACCGATACCGAACGCCGCGGTTTCTATGCGCTCAACGAACTGACCGTCGGCAAGCTCATCGGCGTGCTCGGCATCCGCACCGACAGTTTCGAGGACGCCAGCGGCACGGCCCGCTTCAAGGGCAGCGACGAAAGCTACCGCCTTGGCCTCGTCTACCGCGCGACCGACGATATATCGCTGTTCGGCCAATATGCCACCAGCTTCGAACCGCAATCCGCCGCATCGCAGGACCCCAGAGCAGGTGGCCCGTTCGATCCCACCACCGGCGATATCATCGAAGGCGGCATCAAGACCGCACTCATGGGTGGACGTATCCAGTCCACAGTCGCAGTCTACCAGATCAAGCGGCAAAATATCCTGCAAGCCGACCCGCGCGGCGACCCCGAGGGCGACGGTGTCAACAATTCGGTGGCCTTCGGCGAAGTCACTTCAAAAGGCGTTGATGTCGATATCGCCGCCGACATCTCCCGCGACTGGGTGCTGACGCTTACTTACGCCTATAATGACGCGCGTATTACCAGGGACAATGGCCGCACGCCGCTGACTAACGCCGTGGTCGGCGGGCGTTTCGCCAATGCGCCGAGGCACAAGCTCGGTTTCTGGACGCGCTACGATCTGCCCGTCACCGGGCTCGCGGTGGCACTGGGCGGAGATTATGTGTCGAAGCGGATCAGCCTCAGCAACCAGGTGGTAAAGTCCTATTTCGTGTTCGACGGCTCGCTGACCTACGAGACCGGTCCGTTCAAATTCCTCGCGCGCATAGATAACATTTTCGACAAAACTTACGCCTCGTCGGGCTTCAACGATCGCGGCGGGCATTTCCCCGGAGAGCCGCGCTCGGCCTTCCTCGAAGCGAGCTACCGTTTCTGAAATGGCAACGCTCGCCGCCCCTGTCGCCACGCCGGGCCAGAAGAAGAATGCCCGATTGTGGTGGCAGGTTCACCAGTGGGTCGGGTTCAAGCTGTCATTGTTGCTCGCCTTCATCTTCCTGACCGGCACGCTGGCGGTGTTTTCGAGCGAGATCGACTGGCTGCTGAACCCGTCACTGCGCGTCAGCCCTGCCAGCGTCGGGGGCAGCCCCGACTGGGAAAAAATTGCGGTGAACGCCTCGAACCATCCCGGCGTCGCCAGGGTCAACTATATCGGCGAGCCTACCGCCAGCGCCTTCGCCGTGCGGGTCGCGGTCGATTACACCGACGGCAATCTCGGCTATCTGCACGCGCATCCCGTAACCGGTGCCATCCAGGGCCAGACCGGCTTCGTCGACGCACAGCGCATCTTGCGCAACATGCACCGTCACCTCAACCTGCCCGCCAAATATGGCATACCCATCGTCACTGCGTTGAGTTTTCTGATGCTGGTCACGCTGGTCACCTCCTTTGTCGTTTACAAGAAATGGTGGCGCGGTTTCCTGCGCTGGCCGCGCGGACGCGATGCACGGACCTGGTGGGGCGATTTCCACAGGCTCGCGGGCGTGTGGAGCCTCTGGTTCGTCGCATTGATCGCGCTCACCGCTCTCTGGTATTTCATCGAAAGCGTCGGCGGCAATGCCCCGCAAGCACCAGACGCCGAAGCCGCCGCCTTTGCCGGTAGCCCGCCCGAGGTCAGCGCCCAGTTCGCCCGCAGCCTCGCCGCCGCGCGTGCCGCCGATCCGGATCTGCTTATCCAGAATATCCGTTTCCCGACCGAAAAATCGGGCACCTTCATTTTCGAAGGCGCGAAAAGCGCGATCCTTGTGCGCCCCCGCGCCAACGCAGTCACGACCGAGGTTGCCACTGGCAGAATATTGCTCGTCACCGACGGCACCGACCTCACTGTCCACCAGCGGATCAGCGAAATGGCCGACCCGCTGCATTTCGGCTACTTCGGCGGCTACTGGACGAAAATACCCTGGTTCCTGTTCGGACTGCTGCTGACCGGGCTCGCAGTATCGGGCGTGGCGATCTATGGCTTGCGTATCGGCAAGGAATTGCGTGCGGCAGTAACGACCGCAACCGCCACGCAAATCGCGTGGCGCGGAATGGGCCGCTGGCGCTGGCTTGCGGTTGCGCTGATAATCGTCAGCTTCGCACTGCTGCCCGCTTTGTTCGAACAGCGCGCCTGAAGTCCTTAAAGCGACAGCCCGGCAAACTGCCGGCCGAGTTGTCCCAGCCTGCTGACCGAAATGCCTCGCCGTGCGACGAAGGCCTGGCTGGCCATGACGGCTATACTCCCTGCCCGGCGCGCCTGATAGTCGCGCAGCGGGACACCCACGAAGAAGCGCAGGTCATTAGCCAGCAATGGCGCGGCCAGCTTCTTCAACTGGTCATGCTCTTCGATATTGGCAACAATCATCGCGCCGTTGGCACAAAGCCGGTCGGCGGTTTTGGCAAGCTCGGCCCAGTTCATCTGAAGATCGAGGCCGAAGGTCGAATGGACCAACATACCGTTCGCATCGCTGCGATTGGCGATCACGACGGGCACGCCCAGACTTTGCGCGATATCGAACAGGCTGCACGACCTTCGT